>JAABUO010007816.1_pt1 | contig 12154 bp, 6 predicted proteins | sample 5559291 | NCBI WGS metagenome assembly JAABUO01 (sample SAMN10711878, study PRJNA513372) | rock metagenome | isolation source: Antarctica rocks | place: Antarctica: Victoria Land, Finger Mt sud
GAGGAGTTTGGGAAATGAGTTCATTAAACAGGTAATTGCGACCAGAGATATGAGCACATAAATCGAGGTGATCGGGTTTTGAAAGGATTGGAGTCGTTTAGCTTATCGACGATAGAAGAAGTAGAAAATGACGATATAGATGGGAGTCTATTTCCAGAAACTACAAGCTGGGTGTAAGAATATTGATGTGGAATTATGGGGTTAGGTGAGAAAAACTGGTTTACTTGGTAGACTAGATACTAAAGGTGGAACAAGAGCAATAACCACTCGGATTTGGGTTTTGGTTGCGATGTCAATGCGAGGTGCGAATGGGGAAGTAGCCAAGTGTGCCTTTGTAGAGTTGGAAAGGTTGGGATATGGAAACAAATCGGGGGTTAAGTAGACCATCGTAGATGGAAATTGCTGAACACCAGGTAAATACAGCAGCGCAGGTATCGAAATTCAAATCTGGTATTTTCGCTTGCGAAAACCTACTCACAAAAGGAAGCGTTTTCACTTCTGTCAACCCTGCTGTCACAGCACCGTGGACTTACCTTCCGTGCTCACCTTGTCGATCCTGCTAACCTCATCCTCATTTAATCTCCATCCCAGCGCTGCTGAGATTTGCTGTGCTTGCGCTGGGCTGCGCACTCTAACCGTGGGCACTGCGCCTTTGCTAATGTTGTAGTTGGGGGTGATTGCGCTACAGTGGGTCCTTCTCTCCTTCACGATAGCGTTAAGTACTTCCAAGGTTGGCTCGAGGTCCTTCATACCGTAGCCGCTAAACCGGTAGGTTTCGGCGCTGGGTTGTTGGTGGTGTACTTGCCAGACAAACGGCCTTGCGCACGGGAAGAATATGACTGGAAAATGATGCGGCGGTCCCGGCAGGCCTTGATAAGTCCATGGGTTTCCGGATATCGTCGGAGAATGTTGAATTCGCATTGGTTGTTGGCAAGGGGAATATCGTATTTGGCCAATTCATTGGCCATTTGGATCATGTCATCTGCGCTGTAGTTGGCGACACCGACAGTTCTCGCTATACCGGAATTGACGCATTCCGCAAGATCTTTGGCGACTTATGCTATTGAAGAAGCGTGAATATGGCCGTGGACAACGTAGACATCGAGGTAATCTAATATCATGCCTTCGAGTAGCTCCTTCAACATCTTCGTCGGTGCCTTGGTTGGGTGCAAAAGATTAGTTGCATTGTTAGGCACCACATACCCCTTGGTCTGAATGATGAATTTTCACGTGGTAGTCCTTCAAAGAGCTCGGCGTAGATACGCTCACTTTCCCCGCTACCATATGCCTGGGCGGTGTCGATCTAATTGATGCTTTTCTCGAGGAGAACTTTCCACGCGTTCTTGATAGATGATCGCTCCTCCGGCTTCCAGTGCGAGGTGGCATTATCACCCCAATCCCACGCACCAATGTTGATATTTAATGCATGGACATCCCTGTTCTTGCTGCGTAAGGTCACACGGCTGGTACTGCTAGGTACGAATGACTGAGGTAGGATTGACTGTAACCCATTGAACGATAGGTCAACGGGGGTAGGCTTAGAAGAGTGAACGCCTTCGGTTAGCAGACATGCCTGCGGAGACGTCGGCTTGGGGAATTTTCTGCATTTTGATGTAATACAAGCTTATTATAGGATTTGATTATGGGATATTGATCTATTGCAGATGAGTAGATTTAAGAATTTACAGAATTAGAGAATATGGAACTCAGTGCCCGGCACGGGAATACACACACGGATAAGCTCAGAGATTGATGACGTTAATATGAAACGCAGATGAAGAGTAGAAAACCTATGCATATGAGAGACAGATCACTTATATAGTGTATAAGCATGGTAGAAAGCTATAGGTATAAGACTACTAAGTAAGAAAACCTCGGCAACCGGCAATGGAATCTACACGTAGTAAACTCTCCGTGATTGATGACGTCGGTATGATGTGTAGACTGAGAGCGAAGGATGGCCATGGTAATCGTAGACGTAAGCTGTGACCCGTGGGATCGTAGACACTGGGGGGGGACCGATTAATTGTCTTTCAAACCGTTGATATCAACAGTGTACGCTAAGGGTTCCCGGTGCAATTTAGAACAGAGGAATCGCAAGCGTGGTTCGGTACGGGTTTCCAGTCGAGCATCGAAGTTCAAACCTCATCATTTTCTGATGCTTTGGTTACACCTTCGAGAGCTGGAAATCTCATTTTTCTGGAGAAACAATTGGACCGGTAGACTTGTTAGATTGAGAAATTTTGCCGGCCAGGTGTGAAGGAGCAACGTTATCCGAACACACGAACGACAAATCCTCTGTTATGGGGCTTTATTATTCGACAGCTCTAGCTTTAGTAGACGAAGAATACAGTAATGTTACATGAATGCTTCTGGTCTATGCATATGCAAGAACAAGACCTGCTTAACGCCTCTACAATGCAATGGTAGTCACTGAGTCCGCTAGCCTGCTTCAGCCTGCAACGAGAACCCATAGGAGAAAGAAAATCTGGGTTCACTTTTAGCATATTCGGCTATTAACTGGAAAAACACCCGCTTACCATTAGAACTCCGAACATCTTGGCAATAAGCCATCTGTTGCCAGATACTCTCGACCAGTACTTCATCAATTCTCGCTGCGCCCCTTCGACGTTATCGACAACGTCTTCGGTATTCGCGTCTATTCTTTGTACCATTTCGCTGTATTCATGTTAGCCTGAATTTTCGAAGCCGGCAAGACAGTCTGACCCTTGTTCAGACACCATAGCTGCGAGCTGACCAAAAACGCTTCCAAGTTCGTTTATAGTTCGTTCAATAGTATCTATCGCCTCCCCTCGCATATTGATGTAGGTGTTCGTCGGCTGAGCTTCTTCCATCATCAAAAGCTGCTGGTCTGACTGTGGACCAGGGGCAAATGCTGACGAAGATGAAGGGTCCAGGTTGAGAACATCAGGGTTCGGATTTTGATATCCAGGCTGTGGTGTCCGAGACTTTGTGGGAGTATTGTAGAGCGGAGAAGCAGATTGTTGAGAGTCGAGGGAGGACTGCGTATGGGATGATACTGAGGAGACGAAATTCTCTGTTCGTGATCGAGATGCCTGGATGTTTTTTGTGCGTACTTCTAGGACTTCTTTGAAGTTTACGCCTACGTCGGCAAGCTTGCCTTGTAGTAGGACAACCACCTAGCGGATCGTTAATTGACCAATTCCAAGCTTCTGAGAGATACGCACGTTTTTGTTGTGTTCACCTTCTTGCTCTGCACCGGTATTTCTCGAGGCATGGGTTTGTTGCGATTTCGAGAGAGATTGTAGACCAGATATCTGGGAGTTTAGAGAAGACAGGTCCTGCTTTATGACATACGTGAGTTCGGCGATTTCGACGGGTCTATCATCGAACAACGTTTTTCTTTTGGCTACTGTGTCCCCACCACAGATTAGTCTATATCCAAACCACGAAAACGCATGGCCTATCCTTCTCTAGTGGCTTTGTATTGACTCAAGCCACCCAAGAGACATAATGCCAATATGACATACACTGTGCCAGCCTTTCTAGCTTCTCCATTGTTCCCGTAATGCCACGCCCAATCTCCGCCGCTTTCCGTGCGAATTCCGACCTCGCGCCCCTTCTTTGAACATTTCTTTCTCCATTTGGCGAACCGTTGGCCGCTCGTTTTTGCGCATCTGTGAGCAGCGACTGCCGCTGAGCGCCAACCCTCGTCGAGTTCCGGGTTTTCTGGGCTTGAGCTAGGACCGCCCTGAACTCCGCCGTGCGGTCTTGTATTGAACCAGTTGCCATCTTAGACTACAGTTTCGAGGCGCATCCAAGCGCCACTGAGTGTCGGTGTCACAGCCAGCTGTATCTCTTTCAGCACTTCAGTCAGGCAAAAATAGGCGTGAGTAATATCAAGCCAACCTGATGAGTGTCTCTGCTCTCGCGTGGTTTTGTGTGTGTGTGATATGCGTTGCCTTTAGAAGTTTAGGTCTTACTCTCAATTGTTGTCATCAAAGGGAGACACAACACCCTCCTCCAAAGCCACATCAAGCATCAATTACCGAACCTCAAAACGGTTAGTTCGTGGCTTGTGGCCTGCATTTGCTCGCATGGGTGTTCGGGTGTCATAAAGAGTAACGTATTCACTAGGCTGTGCCGTGATTATTATATTCCCTTGAAGACACTCCGAATCCTGTCTGACACATGAAGTAGCCTCAACGATGTCTTACATACTCCTGGTACCTGTGACGAATGAGCGCTAGCTCAGCGAACTTTTGATGCAATCACAGCTCCCCGCATAGCGATTACCACAGACGCGCAAAGTCAGATGCGGCTTTCTGGCAATCGGCCTCCTCTCCTAGAATACGAGTCAGTCTAGCATGTCAACGCCGGCCCACGTTTGACTGTCAGTGCTGGCCAAAAGATACAAATGCTTTGGCACACAGGGGTTCGATACTCAGAGTGTTGACCGACTTTGCACCGCTCAAGTTCAACTTGAGCCCACCAGCATCGCTGTAAGTAACACTACTCATGACGTCTACCGCACCGTCCCCTAATACTTTGTAGTAGACTCGCCAATCGTAATCTACCATGGACACACCCTCTGCTGGCAGGCAACCGCCATCGTTCAAAACCAATGTCAATCGAGCCAAGACAAAACGCTGGGTGGAGGCAAAGTCATACTCGTACGATGGTGATGATTGGGGAGAGGTAGATGACTATGATGAATTTGGAGGTTATGATGAGCCACCACCTCCGACCAGACCTACAGGGCTGAGACAGCAAGGGCAATCTGCTACTCAGGGCCCTCCTGGAGCGTATACCAACCGACCAGACATTTATCAAAGCCCTGTCGACAACAGACAACAGGGATACCGTAATTTGAGTGGACCGGCGTCTGCGCAGCCGCAATATGGCGATCCTAGAGAGTTGTCTAGATCAGACTCATTCAATCGCGGAGATGAAAGACGTGCATTTTCGGCTGGCGCAGGCCAGCAGAGACTAGCGGCGCAAGATATTGGACCGTGTTCTCAAACCCAAGCCCCGCAAACCCAATCTCACGCGACGAGGTTCTCGCAGATAGAAGGCATTAATCAATCACACCCAATTCAGTCATCTCCTGAGATATATCCACCTGGGCAGCATTATCCCACCATGCCGACCCAAATTCAGCCTGGCCTTCCCCGCCAACCCCTTCAAGTTCAAAGCCGCTTCAGCATGGATGATCAGTCTCGAAGCAGTGACCAAACCTATTCTGCTGGTGGGAACTATAGGGGTGTCTCTTACTCAGACCAACCCCGTCAGACAAGCATGGGAAGCAGAACCCAGTCTATGACTAGTAACGTATCCTCGCAGGATTTCCATAATCGACGTGACTTCACCCCTTCTGCGGTACCTCCACCTCTGCAAACTCGAGGCTCTCCATCTCCCCAGAGCGCTAGTCATTCCCAACCATCGGTTTGGCGCCCTCCACGTAAAGATAGTCTGAGCCAGCATGGTCCATCGAATGCTCCGCACATGAATCAACCTATTCAAGTGCCAGCTCAACCAGATCTTGACGACGACGCTCCTGCACGACAACGTGCAGGCAGCAATACTAGCAAACCTCTTCCTTTCGTACGTCCGGCAGATATCTACAGGCGAATGCAAGAGGAGAAGGAAAAAGAAAGACAATCGCAAGAGTCATCGAGACCTAGTATGGATGTGATAATGGGAGGTGAAGCAACCCCAGTTTCCGCCGCCCATGGTGATCGTTCTAGCATGGATAGCCTTGGAAGAGGACCGCTACGGCGCAGCAGCTTTGAGACCTTGAATGACGGTGATACCACCCAGCGACTGAAGCCGACGCTCGATCCAGTCAAGGAGCGGAAAAGTGAATATGGTTTAGAGGGTTTTTCAGTGAATGATCTAGCAAATGACCCACAAGAATTGCCTGTGACTTCCACAAGTGAAAGAAAGGCAACTCCGGTTTCCCAAACCGATAATCAGGACACTTTAAAACCAATGCTACCCGACGTCACTCGAATGTCCGGCTTCGGTGAATCGTTTCTCGACACTATTAGTTCAGGAAACTCGCAGCCCGCAGAGACGGAGGATTCGACAACACAGCTGTCACCACAAACACCCAAACCTGAAGAGTCTAATACTGGTTTGCAGCATCAGTCGTCAGTTGGATTCCGATCAATTGTCAACCAAGCCTTCGATACGCCAGAGGACCAAGTACCACCTACGCCATCTTCAACTGCCGATTCAACTGTGGGACGTAGCGCGAGTGGAGGCACGAGCGTTGTCAGTCCCATAAATATAAGCCGAATGCCAAGTGCGGCTGCCACCACACGGGATGCTGGAGAATCTAGTGCGCGGCCTGCGACGCCAACAATACCACATATACAATCTAGCAACGACATTTCGAAGCGTTTGTCTTCGGATCCCCTAGGAACCCCACGACCAATCGCAAGCAAGGCCACTCCGTCGCAGAGCAACAGACCAGGCGCGACTGAATCTAAAGTAGCCCAATTCATACCAGGCCACCGAAGAGATTTGAGTACACCAAGCCCTGACAACAGTCCCGCAAGAACCCCAGCCTTAGAGTCAAGTAAAAATATTCAGCAACCGCAGCAGGTGGAGTTAGCCATGACGACCCCAATAGAGCGTACATGTCCAGTAAACCCCACCTTAGAGAGCGCTGAGGCAGCATTCGGCCGGCAACCAAATCTGGCTACGAGTACTACTCCACGTGAAGTCGGCCCTGAAGCCGCAAGACAACAGAGCAGTGTTACAAACCCGCCCGTTTTGCCTCCAGATGCGTCTCGACGCTCGCGCCCTGAATCACCAAGCAGCAACAAAGTGCGCGATCTAGCTGAAAAATTTGAAAGTCGCAGTAACAGTCCACATGATTCCGAGCGGTCAATGAATCAGCGTGGAAACCTACCTACGGTAGCAGTTCAGAATGATGTCGCAGCTGAATTTCGCCCCAGTGGTGATCGTATGGAAAGCTTTCGGCCACGTTTACCAGGTGGATGGGACTCTTTTGCATCGAGTGCTCCGTCTTTCATCCCAAGGAGACAAGAAACATTCCCTAGGAACGAGACAAGAGAAGAGGGAGTTGTTTCCTACTTGCCCAACGATTCTAAATCCGACATTTCTGTTCCTGCGGCTGCTCAAAACATACTTGGTAGAGATGAAGATGTAAACTCTAAAGCAGGTGATCCGAGTATACCAAAGTCTAACGAATCAGATGCGTTGAGTGACCCATTCTCAGCTGTGACAGCAGCTGGTACTGCACTTGCAGGAGCGCTCGCTGCCGCTATCGGTATGGAACATGAATATTCCGAGGGATCAGAAATGAAAAACTCTCCAACAAGGGACCAAACTCGCGTCTACCCGAAGGACTTGGACACTAGGAATCAACATCGTACTGTGGTTGCTAACTCAGAAGTTCTCCCGGACGCTTTGAAGTCATTGCCACCCATTGTAGACAACCACCAGATGTCAAGTGTAGTCCCGACGCCACTTTCCAATGAGGGTCCACAGATCCTGAATGAAAAGGTAGAAACTCCAGATTATTTCCCGCCGATTGTACCTCTGAAGCCGAGGTTGGGTAGCTATATCAATACGGATGAGGCTGCAGCTGCTCATCAGCGTCCTCCAATGCCACCATCTCTTAGTACGGATACGGCCTCTATGTTTGAAAGTGACAGACTGCGCAGGGAGATCGTCAGAGACCTTGATCCTACACAATCCAGCGAACCCACGACCGCTGAATCAGACTCGCCGTGGCAGGATAACTCTAGAATGTCTGCTAATCCAAGTCTTGTGCGTCAAGGGCATGATAGTGGCGTTCTGCCGAGTGAGTATGACAGTTACTGGAACGGTTCAAGCAGTGCTTCCTCGAGTCGAACAAATAGTGCCCATGACCACATTGGAGCTGCGGTTGCAGTTCAGCGGCATGATGGAGCTGCGCTCGTTGGAATCATGTCGCCACTGAACGTTGGTAGCGATCGTCGAGTTCAGTCGCCTAGAGACTCTAGCGAATCGAAAGGTTCGACAGAGCGACCCGCTTTGCAACACCGATTCTCATGGGAGCAATCTACGGATAATTCTGCTGCACTAGTCAAAACACCTCATGAAGTCGTGACATCGTACGCAAGGACTGACTTATCACCGCCGTTGGGCCACCACAACATGGGAAGTCCAACCGAACCGCCTAGTGGTCGTGTAAACAATGATGATACATTCAACAATAGCAAAGAACCTGTTCAGGGCCTTGAACTAGCTGATAGCGGTACTTTTAGCCCCTTTACAGAAGCTCCTAGATCCGGCACACCAGGAATGGTTGATAAGGCTCCTAGAAGCGCAACTGAAAGTCACACAGGAGAACTCACTGGAACAACTCATTCACCGACTCATCCTGCTGGCCTGCAAGTCGTAGAGTCTGGGCTGGGACAACAGCAAGTGAACCTAAGTGTCTCTCACTACCCTGACCAAATAGAGCAAGCAGAGCCCAGCATCCCACATCAAGGACATGCGCAAATGCCCGAATCGCTTAGCCAATCTGCTCCCACAAGAGCAGTGCGACATGGTAATCTTCCACCGTTACCGCCTCCGAGCGACCAGCCGAAACTTCGTGCTTTCCGGGAGATACTAGCATTAAAGGAGCCAAATGACCGAATCCAAGCTTTCAACGAGACTCGAGAGCAATTTGCACAACTCAACACTGGACTCGCACACTGGCTAGACATGAAGATCCGAGAACTCCCTGAACATGCTCATCTGCTTTCGAATCAGGGGCGATTCACCACTGGCGCCACTGGTCATAAACCATCCCCATCAAGGTCCAAAATACTTGGCATAAGAACGGCTGGATCTCCTTCAACGCAACAACCCTATTATCAGCAATATCTCAATGCAAGCTACCAACCTACCGCTTCTGATGATAGCTCCGTCCTGGGTTACCAAGGCAGTACTTTACCCCAGGGCTTTTCAGCTTCCGGAAGTGGACCTGGGAAGCTATCCAGTCAGCAAGTCCAAGCCAAGGGCAAGGATCTATTACATACCGCTGGTGTCTTTGGAGGAAAAGCAAATGTTGCAGCAAAAGGACTGTTTTCCAAAGGGAGAAGCAGATTTAAGGGCAGTGGTGGTGCGGACAAGGTAGATAAATAATCTCTTAATCTTACTCACTTCTTTGTCTTTATTTTTGGATTTGAATAGGATTTTACTTTGCTGCGATGAATTATATTTCAAGGTGGAGGACGGCGTATTTTGTCGTAGCGTTCAGCACATGTACTTGTATGAGATGAGCAAGAACGAACGCCAGAATCTCGGCCGAGTGCTGATCGATCGCCGTTCTATATAATCATTTTCAATCTTGCATTAATGTCCCAAGTTGAAGTGATTGATATTCGTGTTGTGCCAGGCCTCGACCTTCACGCTTAGCCCGAACCCTATCTCCCAAGGAATGCAGCCACAGTATCAGCCACAGCCTATTTCCAATCCAAGTACTTCATCTTGTCAGCCTGCAACAGAATTTGGAAGGCAACCTACACCGGATTCATCACGAAGCCCTTCAACACCTCAGCGACCGCTATCATTCTCCCAACTACCAGGCTCCACCCATTCAACACTGTACGACGCTCGGGCACTGCCCCAAATTCCATCCTCACTATCTCCAAAAGTCGACGTCTTAAGTCAGCATCATTATGACGATAGAGGAAACCGTCCTGCTGAAGAGAAGTATGAACCAGGACCCACAAATCATGATCATCTATCAAGAAGTCCCTCTCCATCTGCGCATCTTGACTCGGAAAGAGAATTTCCACAGCCACCACAGTCAAGTCTCTTAAGCGGCCTGACAACCGCTGATGATAGCATTATAAGACGCTCACGAGAGATAAACATTGGGGAGTCTAACATTGGCTCTTCATCAGTCTCAAGAAGTCCACAGGGGGCTGACAATAGCAACAAAACGCCCACGCAAGCAGATTTTACGAGCTTGAATCAGGATAGCTCTCTAGGCCATGGATCGGTCTCTTCTGTACGACCAAGATCTGCTGTAAGTGCTGCGGATCTAGCGGTGGATCCTGAGAATGGACAAGGGCAGAATATCATGCCTTCCCCGTCCCGCTATTACCTACAGAACCAGGGGACTGTAGCAACGCCTGTCAATATAACCACTGAGAGACACGCTCCAAATCACTCGCGTGCCCTGAATAAGTCCGAAGAGTCGGACGTTACGTTCTATTCTGCAGCTAGCCACACGTATCCTTCCACTACGCCGCCTTCTCACCAGTACTCTCAAGTGTCTCAGCCAGATACGTCACATCCATTTGAAGAGCCCAGGCATCTAAACTACCCATCAGACCTAGGAGCGTCTTTACCGCTTCCAACGCCCGTGGTTTCACCAACTACCACAGGTGTCTCCAACCAGCGAGCACCGAGACCGTTCTCCTTCATGGACAAACAAAATCAGTCTGAGCGGCAGTCCAGGCATAGTTCACAGCGATCCCCGAGTATTCATAGTGTCCCAAGCCGCCTCCTTCGAGACCGTCCGCCCTCGCCAGTCTCGCCACAACCTTCGGTCTTGCAGGAGACCCCCGCTCAACGTGGTCGAGCTGGACCAATACATCATGGCACTGATCATGATTTTCTCCCTGATAGTTCACAAACCTCAACACCAAAGCGACGTTCTCGGTCTTTCTCGAGGCTTTTCAAGACTTCGGACCACGATTCCCTTGCTGGTGACGAGCAAACTACGTCCAAACGACGTTCTCGATCAATATCACGCCTATTCAACGGAAATCCCGATCTGAACGACCACCCTGCGTACAGACAAGAATCTCTACCTGCTGGGGGCACAGATATGCCTATGCATTATTATCCTGAGCAGATCAGCCGCGAAGATGCCATTATCCCACGCCAGCAAGCTACCGAATATCAACTCGAGGGAGTTGGGCCACCTCCCGCTCAGCCTGTCGATGCTAGGTCTCGGTCTAGAAACAACTCGAAGGGATCTGCGTCTTTCTTCAAGCCTCCAAGTAGTTCTGCAAGGGAGTCATCTGTAACACAGAGTGGACCTGAAGGGTACACTGTTGCCTCGCTAATTAACTCGCCTGCCGCAAGTCAAAAGAAATCCAAAAGGACTAGTCTCTTCCGCTCTCTGACTGGCCAAAAAGGACATGATCGTGATCAGGGGAGAACAAACTCGTTCGTACCAACATCGGAATCACATGGTGATCCACAGCAGTCGGGCTCAATTATACAAAAAGACAACAATAGTAGCAATCAGTCCGGAGGCGAATCAAACAGAGTCCACAACAAGCTCCAAAGGACATCGACATCTGGATTTCAGCAACAAGAGCACGATGGTGGAAAGAAAAAGAGGTTCTCGGCTATGGGGGTAAGTCGCGAACTTGCAGAAATCTGAACAGGATGCTAATGTCAACTAGAGCCTATTTGGTCGCTCGAATATAAGCAGACGGCAATCAACTGTCCAGATAGCTCAGCCACGAGTGCCATCGCAGCAAGCCTCACCATCTGCACAGTCCCAGCCTTACGCGTCTGATACCGGCCAGCCAGCTACAACAAGTCAACCTCGCGAGTACTATCAACCAAGGCAAGCCTATGTCGATCCGTTACTTGGGGGCTACTATGCTCCAGGACGTATTGATCCGAGGGATGTCCAAGACTTTGTGGCCAGGGAGAGTCCATCAGCACATAGATCCACCCAAGTTCCGCCGCCTGTGCAACCCACATCACAGCCGGGCCGAGCCCCAGAGCCTCCCGCTTATGTCCAGGATGCCACTTTACGCCAGCGGGTTACTTCGCCAAGCCAGGGGACCCCTCCTCCTAAATCCAGAACCCCGTCCTGGATACCCCAAAGACCCTCCAATACTTCGGGCTCCTCCACGCCGAGGACATCCATCTTCATCCGCAGCAAATCCCGCGACAAATCCTCAGGACGTAGGAGCACTGATCACCCACCCTCAAACGACTCCACCCTCGTCCAGCCCCTCCCCCAATCCGAATTTCCCAACATCTACTACCTCCCCCCACTCCCCCAACAAACCCTCCCCACCCATCCCTCCAACCCCTACCCCCCGAAACTCGAAACCCCTCCCCGCAACGCCGACTCACCGCCCCCACCTCCTCCGCCCCCAAAAGACGAATGGCACCAATCTCACCCACG
>JAABUO010007817.1_pt1 | contig 12153 bp, 12 predicted proteins | sample 5559291 | NCBI WGS metagenome assembly JAABUO01 (sample SAMN10711878, study PRJNA513372) | rock metagenome | isolation source: Antarctica rocks | place: Antarctica: Victoria Land, Finger Mt sud
AGCTCAGCAGCCACTGCCAGCCAAAATGCATGCCCGCACTGGGGACATGTGAACACAACACTCTGGGGACTTTCCTGTACTTCACGGAATAGTTCATGTCTGTAAACAGTCTTTTCAGCTCCCTAGGACACTGCCAGCTCAGCTGACAGTTTGTATAAACCTGGCTCAACTGCCACTGATAGCTATAGGAGCATCCCAGACGGCCTGGTAGACAGCAACCCTGACAGCGTCGATTCTCAGATGTATCTTTGAGCTGAAGAGCAAGCTTTCCTTTCATCAACGTAACAAAGACAGCACATAGTAGCTCTTCTGCCTCAGGGGCTAATGCAGATGTCACAGCTGAGCGTGTGTGTCAAGTGCAGATACAGATGCTAGTCAATGGCAACTGCAAGGCATACTTGGTATCATGGGCACACAAAGATGGTAAGATCTCCAAGAATGTATTCTTAGTGACTACAAGCAGCATTGCAACTGCTGCTGCTTTGTGATATACAGCAGCAGGACTTAGGTCAAGGTCAAACACCACTAGAGGTATTATACAAAGGATGTGCTGCCAAGAAGTTGAGAGACCTGACCAAAACGGTATCGGTCGAGGTGAATGCACAAGCTTGCAAAGATGTTGGTTGTGACAGCGTCAAAATTTTGTCACAACTTGACAATATATGTATTTCTGTGAGCAAGGATACTCCAGAACATAAGGGTTTCAACCTTTCTTCACATCAACACTGCTAGGAATTGAACAAGGTAAGAGGAAACTCTAGATTGTGTTGTATGCTGGCAAGGCAGTACGCTTTCGATTTGTCACCCCTAAGGAGCCTTTTTGACTTTGCTTGAGGTGGACCGCAAGACTGCCATTTGTGCTGACTATGTGTATTCAACACCTCTGCATATGCACCTAGAACAATGCTGTCATCAATGGGCACGCATTTCTGGTACCCTGTCCTTTCAACAACTCATTGTGCAGACGGCGCAATGTTGATACTGCTGTGACAACTGGACCGGGTATGCTGCGCAGATTTACAGCCTGCGCCTCCTTTAACAAAGCATGCTTCTCGCAACTTGCGCAAACTCATGACAGCAAATTCTGCTTGTACAGCTGGAGCATACTTACCTTGAGCATTCTGTTGAACTCCTGTAGCTGCTGCCTTGTCTTGCCTTGGTTGCCCCTGCTGTTGGCTGCCATGCTATCGTGCAGCAGCTATGAAGTACAGCAGTGTGCAGACTGCTACTTGTGCCGAGCATTGCTTACCTGTCTCATATTCATACTGCAGCTATTGCCGCTGGAGCATGCAAACATTGGCTATGAAGCGTGCTATTTGCACTTGCTCAGTGTTGCAGGGTAAGACCCCACATTGCGCATGAGATGCCCCTTAGCTTGTTGTACCCTGCTACACTCAGTAGCACAAGGACTTGAGTGGGAACGCTGGTTTGCTCATGGCCATCAATGAGCAACGCTGGTGATACTGCAGTCTCTACAGCTGGCTCATAGATAAAGTGCATCTCAGCCTCATTATCTGAGAGTTTTGGCACCTTTTCTTGCTGACTGCTTGCTTGCACATCAATGCTGTTGCAGCCACTAATATCGCTGCTGTGCTGCTGCCGCAGCCCAACATATGCAGCCACAAGGGTAGGGTTGATCCCATGCTGTCGTTCATTTACAGCTAGGTCACACTGCTAAAGCATGACAACTATTCTTGACTAGCTGAGCTGTGCTTTCAGGCTATTGCTAGCTCGGGCTTGCCTCTGTGTCGATCAGGTCATAAGCTAACGCCAATACTGGCAGCTACTCACACCAAGGAATGATGTGCTGCTTCTGTTTATCTTTCTTCAGGTCTTTACAGCAAGATCTGCAACTGCTGGTAGGTGACAGGCTACTTGTCAAGACGCACAAAGGACCACAGCTGCACTGTTTTAAGCTGACCTTGTCTCTTCACATCTTCTCAGAAAGGGTGTGAGAGTCTCACTGCAGCTCTGGCAACTGCTTGTCGGGCTGTTTAGCCTCAGCATGACATATGTCGCGCTTGCAGTCTGGCTTTCCTGCAGTAGAGAAGCAGAGTATCATTCAAGCTGCTCAGTTCTGAGGCAGCCTTGCTTTGCAGAAAAGCCTACTGGCCAGGATTGCAAGTTGTCTTGTATTGGCAAGCCAGCTTTACTGAAGTCACTTGGCTTTGCATTGCAGATTGCTGAGAGAGATATTCAGAACTGTGATTAGTCAGAAGCGCATACTGAGTCAAAAGCGATACAAAGACTGGAAAAGGCTGTTCCAAGAAGGCTGTACCAACACAGGAGCAGAGATATGCATGGAGGCTCATGGCTGATCTGCCACGAACAACAGGCGGCAGTACTTTTTGGAGGCTATATCATTTGCACAGTGCACAGTGCCCTCTTATGAACAATCGCCTTGTGCTGAACAAGTATGAGCTTGTCCTGCATGCCGCAATGTATCTTCAGCTTGAGCCTTGCCTGTGCCATGTTCCAGCTGGACCTACTATTAGTTGTCACTGATTCCTTACAGGCTTGACTGCAATTTAGGCTGCAGTTCAGGAAATTTGGGTGGATCATCTGACATGCGTACGAGCAAGGCCTTTGTAAATCAACTGAGTTGATTACATGCTTATAATCCTGTTCCCTTTGTTGTTTTCACAATCGTTGGTCAGGTGCTGCAATGTACTAGCGCACAAACAACAGATGGGCTTCTGCTTCAAAGTCAAGAGCATGTTGGCAGCCGACTCTTGTTGTGAGAAGCATTTGCACCTGCAAACTACCACATTCAGGATGTATTCAAACATGTTTGACGTGAAAGAAAGTAGCAACCCAAGGGTGTAAAGTGGGCATTGTTCCTTCAAGTCAGCAACAACCAGCAGCAGCAGCAACAACCAGCAGCAGCAGCAGCAGCAGCAGCAGAGCTGCAATAGTACTGGCCAAACAGCCTGGATACAGAAAAGTCTTCTGCGCTATGCTGGTGCTTCACATGGCGTTTGCCTGTCTTGTGTGCACAATGCAGAGGCTCAGCAATGCCACAGAGCAGCAATGTCAATGCAAGCAGCAGTCGAGCATCTTGAGTTGGCTGGTCATGAAATGATCTTGCCAATACTCACCATCTGCATGCCGTGATGCAGTTTTTTTCTGGCTTATTTGCTGACATTTACTGCATTGGTGCAACAGCATATGGTCAACAGGTCCAAGAGAGCAGGTTGAATGCCCAGCAGCCCTAGCAACAATCTAAATGTGTTGCAGATGAACTCTGGCAGCACCTTGAACCACAGTACACAGGGGACAGCTGTCACAGGCTCTGGCCTGCCCTATATGGTAGCTACTCCATCCTCAGGTCCACAGGAAAACTACTCACGTGTCAGCTAGGCTATTTCTGCTGAAATCAAGCTTTGGAAAAGTTCATCATCACTATCCTGATCATCTGCGTGCTGCTTGCAATTCCAGCCTGCTGTTTTGTTATTAATAATCAATATTGCCTTATGTCAGCGAGTCATCTTGTGGCCTTGATGACATTAGTCGTCATGCGCCTTGGAGTGATCTTGAGATGTTGTGCAGACTCAGTGGCACTGCTGTCTGTGGAGCAGCTGCCTGAGGCTGTCCTTGCCAGAAAACATTTCTCAGATGGCCTCTATGACTGGGCTGATGTTTATAGAGCAGAGCCCATGACAACAGAGGTTACTCAACTGCTCAGATAATGCTCAGTATTAATGGTGCATATGCCGGTCTGTGCTTCAGCCGCTCAGTTTGGCATGCGCATGCATGTTGACACATGTAATAATGACGCATGCCAGTCAAATAATGATGACGCATGCCAGTCAACAATGTGAAAATGACTCATGCCAGTCAACAATGTGAAAATGACTCATGCCAGTCAATCATGTCACCATGACTCATGCCAGTGACAGCGTTGAACATGCAAGTGCAAGCAAGGTCTGGTGTTTGCTGTTGCTCTTGCACTGACTCCTGCTGCGCTGAAATGCAGCACGTCACAGGAGCAGTGGGCGTTTCTTGCCCTGGAGAGTGGCAATGCAGACATGTTCAGGAGCCATCTGTTGCTGACACATGAACCCTTGATATACGCTTAATCTGCTGGCAAGCTAGGGCTCATCATGACACAGAGTTGAATGGCAGAGAGCTGAGTGAGCGTACAATGACTGTGCGGGCTTGAGGTCCTGGAGAGCCAACTCCAATCAATTCACTCTGACAGACTCCCAGCCACCTTCTTGCACAAGCAGTGCACCATGTGCGTTTGTTTTTGGTGATGCACAAGCATGCAGTGCATTCTCAACATGCTGCAGTCCATCCCATGGTGCCGCACATGGCTTATGGCACTCACTGCACTGTATCTGGTGTTTAGGTAAATCCTATGTAGTGTTGTCCCTGCTCTCTTGGTACTGCCGTGCTGTGGGGTCCACCCATCTACGTTGTGCACTCACCAGGAGTGCAATTCTGCAAGGAGACCGGCAGGTGAGGCCCCTTTTGCAAGTCAAAAATCAAAACATACAGTTTGTTGCTGGGGCTATTGTGTATTGGCTCTTAGTGGTCCCTGCTCTCTTGGACCACTTGACTATGTTGTTGCATCACTTCAGTAAACGTCAGCAAGTGAGCCAGAGAACAACCAAATTGCGGCATGCTGGTGACGACCGTTGGCAAGATCATTTCATGTGTATGAGGACCAACCAACTTGAGATGCTTGGCTGCTGCTTGCATTGACGTCCCTGCTCTCTGGCATGGCTGAGCCTCTGCATTGCACAAACCAGATAGGCAGATGCAATGTGAAGCATCAGCATAGTATAGCAATACCTCTGCAGTCAGACACTGGTCTGCATTTCACCACACTTCAGCTGTTGGCAAGCTAGGGACAAGAACCACCACCTGTTGAACGACCTCATTGACTGGTGGCCACCTGAGAAGCTCCATCCACTGACAGCGATGTGCAAGCCAGCAAGGGGTCCTGCTGCAGTCAGGCGGTGTATGTCAGTAACTTCAAGTTGTATCTAGAAATTGCAATCAGCGCTGAGCCACAACATTGTATTGGTACACCTTGTATTGCACACCCCTTGTAATTGATGTGCTGTGCTTTGACACATCAAGCATGCCATGATGCTCGGTTACAGTCGGTCATGCTGCTTACAAATTGTATGTGGTGTGACCTGAAGCTCTGTGAAATATACTGCTAGCTTTTGTGTGTACGTGAACACACAGTTTTCAATGAGGTCCGACACATTTTCAATCTGTGTGTAATCTGTGGTTTCAGAAACTGCTAGTCTGTCATGGTGTCAGCATCCGTCAGCAAAACGGCTGCCAAAATTAGAGACGTTCACAATCAGATTGTACGAATGATACGATGCCAGCCATTCATCACGACGAGAAGCTGAACTTTGCGTGTATGTTTAGTAAATAGGAAACTTTAGGAAACCAGGCCTGCCCAATTTTAGTTTACCACCATGTAGTGTTTGACAGGAAAAAGAAGAACGGTATAATGGGATCTAGAACCCTTCTGGTTGCGGTCTCACGACTGGTTCTGGTCAGTCATTGCATACAGCAAAACTACACAAGTGTCGCACATAGCATGCATTGCGCAGCCGCCCACAACCTTGCTTTGACTGCATGTATATGTAAACACTACATCTGACACATCTCTTTCGTTCAAGACCAGGCTGTGCAATTCAGTGCATATGTGGGAATGTGTATCTGAGATACAATCCATCAAGGAAGCTTGACACATGACGTATCATAAAAATTGAGGGCTCATCCCTCTTGCACTGTGTTTGCCAATTGTACTGCATCACTAAAGGACAAAACAGCTGGGAACAAAACAGTTGTTGTGGGACTGTTCAACATGTCATATTGACAAGGAGATGGGCTTTGCTGAAGGTTACAAGCATAGCTGTGGCTCATGATGAGAAAGCTTGACATTGCTCAGTCGTGTGAAAACATCTTCAGCAGGCAGCAGAACTGCATTTGGCGCCGAAAATTGATTTTGCACAACACCAAGGAAGCTATGCAATGACTTTTGCAGCTCTGTTTGCCTGTGCCCCTGACGACTAGAATACTGTGCACAATAGACAGCCATTTGCTGTGCATCTATGCTTGCAATGTGCTCCGCATGCTGGGGATGGTTCCAAACAAGCTGTCTGAGCTCATCCACCATCACAATGACATCAAAGCGACCCCAACCAGCTTCACGCCAGACTTGCAGAAATTGGTGCCAGTTATGCTTTGATGAGCTGCTCAGTCTTTGTTTCTTTTCCGTGTCCTGGATGACACTCAGTGTGATGAGGCCTCTGGGCCGATCTTTGCTGCCATAATCACCAAAAACATGAATGCTGGCAATTCTATCCAGTAACCCCGCCATCACTCCCAGCAAAGGTTGGTGATCAAAGTTTTCTGTTTGCCGAACCGAAAAGCTGCAGGTCTTCGCCAGGTTGTGGATATCTGGCATTTAGGGGGTTCTGCAGCAAATGTGCTTTGATGCACGGGAGCTGATGCAGGTGTGGCAGAGGGCAGGGCTTCCACACAAGGGTCTTGCAGCCTCGAGGTCATCTTCAATGGCCGTAGAGCATTCTAGATAACCTGACGTTCTGCATGCATCAGTCCTCTCGCAAGGGGCGTCCCGCTGAGGTTGCGTGCGGTAGGCACTGGGGACTGTAGACCTGCTCGTACGTACAAAAGACTCTTAAGGAGTGAGGTCACCAAGACACTGCAGGAGCTCGCAGCAAACCTGCAGCCGCGGAGGAAATGCTAAACCAACAATTGCGCAGCCATCAAGCGAGAAAAATACGCAGAAAAATATGCTACTGAAAGTGAGCGGACAAGTCAGCAGCTTGCAGGCCAGGTGGCGCCACAGACATCTCCGGTCCTCTTACGCTATCGTGAGATGGCTCAAAGGTGTGAGTGAACACGGCCTCGAAGGCTTGACCAATTCTGCATTGGACAGCACAATTGGGTTCAGCTAAAATCTAGGGAGCAGCCGGTGGGGCACTGATTGCTCATGAGCCAAAGCAACACTTGCATACACTTACAAGGACATCCAGAAGCAGTCGACCTGATAAAACGGCACATACCACGGCGTACAGCGTGTTCAGCCAGTATCGATAGCCCGTTGTCTTCGATGCTAGGTTCCTCTCACCTTCCTGTCATAAGTACAAACGATGTTTGCTCTCCTTACAGTTGCATGTGAACATCGCTGCTTCGAAGGTACGGCACGGTGCTTAATGCGACGTCGCTTCTGTTGTGTCAGCACGTTCAACTACATGGTTTGCTGCAGGAACACACCGTACGAGGCCACTTTACATGAGCGCCTGCTCTGCAGTCACAAGGTCAGAGCCTGCAGAGCAAAGCCATGGCTAATGCTGGTGAGTATTGCATCAGCGCAACAGTATGTTGTGCTTTTCATGTCTGTCGCACCGAGCTTCGCTCACCTGCAGCCTATGTCTTGAAAGGCATGCAATCCATTGAAAACCAAGAACTTCCATTTGAGGGAAAATTGCGCTTTTCCTGATGCTGACTATGATGTCCCTGCTGGACTGTAGCTTGGGGCCAGCAAGGGCTGACTGTGACATGCCGGCTTGCTGAAAGTAATGTAGCACGGACTGTCCCTGCTCAATCAGTAATTTCAGAGCTCAGGGATAGGTACCAGAGCCAACTAGCAGCGTTGCTGTCTATTCCAGTCAACAAAGTCATATTTGATGGAGCCATGACAGAGCCTGCACCAAACCAGCCTTATGTGCCATATGAGTTCACCTCAAGCGAAAGAGTTGGAGAAAAGAGGATGTGGTTTCGGTTTCACACAGTGGATCACAGCGTGCTTGACCTTGTGATCCGTTTATCTAGCCAAGCTGCGCACTTGCAGCAAGAGCTGAGTGGCCTCCATGTGGTGGCTGCTGCTCTTACTGAGGAAGTAGAGCTCATCAAAGCTCAAGTTTTGCTTGGTGAAGCAATCATTATTCTGGACAACATAGTAGCTGACTATGTGTTTGGACCATATGGCTGTCAAGGTAGACCTAGAGGGTGGATATCTATTTCGCATATTGCCGACATGGAGTTTTATCATGAGCTAACACCTGAGTGTCTCAGTCGTTGGAGACGCATTGCGAGTTTGTGGGACCGGCATCGATGGACTGTTAGTGATGTCAGGAATGTTGGTCAGACTCTCCAAGACATCCGCTATCAGCCTGCCCATCTGCCAAATGATGCTAGGAATGTGAGTGCAGTCTCAGTATTGCCTGTGCATGCTGCTGCCAGCATGTATGCTGCTGTCAACATGCATGTTGGTGCCCTCGCTTGCAGAGGGGGCAGTGATCATCATGGATACACAGCATTTACAACTTGTTTGGTTTCATATTCTATTTCAGAGTCAGAGTCAGGTTAGCCTAGTAGGCCTATGCACATCAGTACAGTACTGTGCATTTTCTTTGTTGCACATTGCAGCATCTCCTATCTTTTGATGTGTTGCTTGCATGTGCTGCTGCCTAAGGATCACGTTGCCTCAGCAGCAGTGCTGTGGCAGCTGCTGCAGCAGATGCGCAAGTGGCCTCAGATGCGGACCTGGCAAGGGCTGGTGAGTGTGGACTGCCCTCAGCCCTTTTTGAAGGCGCTGCAGTGGCATGGGATGGGGGTCAGGCACCCTTGCAAATAAGGGCAAAGGCTCACAAAGACACCCACACAGCTGCCTGCCACCCAAGTTCTCTCATGTACGGTCAATAAAAGGTGAGGGGAGGCTTGTGGCATAGCTGTGCATCCGCGGCCAATATGCATGGACTATAAAGTTGTGATGGTTGGCTGAAACTCAATGCATGTTGATGTCATTACAAGTATTAAGTATCATTGCACTTATCTGAATGATTGCATGCTGGCTGCTGAAAGGCAGCATACAACCCACCCCATGCACCACCTTTCATGCTTGATGATTCACATACTAGATTCAAATGCACCATCATTCATGCATCACCCTCCATGCATCATCACTCGTGCACCACCCTGCATGCACCATTTTCATGCATGTTCCTCCTAATGTTGCAGGACTTGCTTTGTACACAATTCTCCATGCTTGGTGTGCCTACAGGGGATGGCTACCTGGCAATGCTAACTGCTGTGGTGGAAGGCCTCTGCCTTGACCCCCGGCCTGCTCTTATTTCAGCTCTGTCTGAAGCCTTCACTTCTCAGCGATTGGCTGTGGGGTCCTGCACCACCATCAATCATTAAACCAAGGCGCTGGCTCTTCAGGGTCACAACTTTTTGCAGGTGCTTTGCATCTGACTTTCAACTGGCAGCAGCCTGTTGCAACCACTGCAGTGCATTCTGTTCACCTCATGAGCTGCTTCTGATGTGATGTTTGCATCTCGCTTGCATTTCTGCATGAGCAAAAGCCACTTACACCAAACCGTAAACAACTGCAGAGGACCTGGTTTAGCGCACGAGGCAATTCATGCCACGCTTGTCAAAGTGTTCCACCTGCACACAAGCTTTGCAGACGTGTGTGCTACATTGCTGCAGTCACATTAGCCTATGTTCAGTGACGCCTCCGCTAGCTTCCTAGCAAATCTGGCAGGTGATTCAATCTGAGCGTTGTTTTGGTGCAGGACATGCTGCAAGGCATTGGCAGGCCTGGCAAGACCTGGCATGGCATGTTGAAGGTTCTGAACAGGCAGGACATGGACCAGGCTATGGTGCAGTTCCTGCGAGCCATCACGGCCAGGCAGCTATGGGCAAACAAGCCTGAGTATGATTGGTTCACAGCCTTGGATGTGTACAGGTGCGCTTGGAGTCTTGCTGCAAGGTCATGCATGCTCTGGTGTGTGCAGGCATGCATGCATTCTGCTGCAGATACCACTCCTATTGCTTGTGCTCACCAAATGCACTTGTTGCTTCCAGATTTGCAGACTGGACAACATCTGCACATGCATATGTGTCTGCTTGACCACAGACTTTGCAAAAACTGGAGAAGTCATCCTTTCAGCATGTGAACTACATCGCCCCACGGGACATATAACATCAGTTTATCTGATTGTCAGTTTGCATGTTGCTGTGCAGTGGGCTCAGCTATGATGCCATTGTACAGCATGAGACGCTGCGCATGACAGCACAGGCAGAACAGATGCATGCCTTGGCACTCACTGCAGTCCTGCCTGTGCGCCTCAAGCTGCTTGATACTGCTGGGAAGCAGCCATACGCAACGACTTTTGAGCCTGGCATGCCCCTCAGCAGACCCAGAACCTCAACACAGGCGCAGACAGCAGCATCAGCAGCAGATGGTACAGCAGAGTCAGCGCAGCAGGTGTGGCTCAGGTACCGGCCAGGGCACTACGAGCTGGTCTACCCTGCTGAGGGTTCTGAAGACCACAATGGCGCAGTGTAGGCATGCCAGCAGGTGTGAAGGCTGTGCACATCCACCAGGTCCACCCTACTCAGCTCAGCAGCTCAGCACTCAGCATGGAAAATTCTGCCTGGGGTTTCAAGCTAGTGCAGCACAGGCTATGGGATAGTTGTATAGGAGTTGTTCGTCCAAGAAGTGCATGGCAGCAGTCTCAGGAGTGCTGGGTCCCCAGAAAAGCTTTTCGGGTTGAAAGTAAACCTCACCTCTTGAAGGTTAGCTGTTACAATATTGCCTCCCACAGCACAAGAAGCAGCAGTACCAATGGCAGCGCAGCCTTTGGCAGCAGCAGCACCCACATCAACAGGACTGGACTGAATGGTCCTTTAGCAGCAGTAGACAGCAACGATGCTAAGGTCAGGGCAGCAGCGCAGCGCAAGCAGCGGCAGGCGCCCTGCAATAATGTAGATCATTGTCCTGTAGGCTGGAAACTTTGAAGTTCAAATTGGGGGTACATATTTGGTAGAAATTCGTTGTTCTGGCAGTGTGAGAAGTGGGTATGACTGTGTCTGTGATTGTTTTGAATGTGTCACGGCCTTGACTGTTGAGAGTCTACACAATATGTACAGTTACACACGATATTATAGGTCGGTCTTGGCACAAAACTTCAAAACCATTGAAATGATGCACTATCTTACAGTGCAGCTTATAGTAGACCTTACCGTGAACATTTTTTGTAGTTGACACTTTTGTGTTCAGTAATGAGAGCTGTTAACAGCTTGTTTCCTTGACAGACTGGATCTCAGATACATCTCCCCAAGGGTACACTGATTTGCAGAGCCCGGTGAAATGCCTGGATAACAGCTTGTGTAGCAAGTTGTCGCGATCATGCAAAGTCAGTGGCTCACTCACGAGAAACTTCTCAAAGCTCAAAGTCCAACTAGCTCTCTCACAAAACTAGATCTGAGCGGCAGCAAAGTGGCAGATCTCACCAGTTTGCCTAGACTGACCAACTTGCAGACGCTGACACTACCAGCAGCGCCATCTTCTGCAGTCATGCCTGAAGCAGACAGTCAGGCTCAAGCATATGGCCATTGTAGAGCACAAAGGTGGAGCGTTGGCCTGCCTATTGCAATGCTGCAAAGCCATGACTTAAGTCACTGGTTGCTCTTGGCATTCAGCGCATAACTTCTGTCAAATGATATGGGCACTGTCATCTGTTCTGCCACAGATTGTTTCAGAAGCTGTCGAAGTAAAGTCTTTATTAGGCACTAACGCTTTAACAGCTTGAAAATTTCATGTGCAGGTTACACAACTTCTCTTGTAGAAGATAGCAGTTCATAGGCAGGTGATGAGACTTTTGGTCTGGCTCAAGCATTGCAACCTCTCTCTCTCTCTCTTTGGCACTGCATTCCTCCAGATTGACCAACAAAAGAAAGATCAGGCACTTTTGTTAACACTACTGCTCTACACTGCTTCTGCCTGTGTCACCGGCACTTCTGGTACAGCTTGTCCTACCACCTCCACTGCTGGCATTCCAATCACAGGCAATACAGCATCCAGCGCTGCTGGATCAGGCTGCTGCTGGACTTGTTGATTTGGTTGCTGATCAATCAGCTGCTGTTCTGACTGTTCAACACCGACTTCATCGCCTTCAGGAGTACCATTTTCACCCCTTAGCAAACACAGACCAGCTGCAGCTATGCGCCCCTGCTCATGCTTCTCCTTGTATTTCTTTTGACGAGTCTTACGGAATTCTCCAGATAACGGCAAGCCCAGACGCATGCGGTCAGCCTCTTCTTTGCAAACCTGCCACAATGACAGCTAGTGGTGACCATGTTCCA
>JAABUO010007819.1_pt1 | contig 12152 bp, 13 predicted proteins | sample 5559291 | NCBI WGS metagenome assembly JAABUO01 (sample SAMN10711878, study PRJNA513372) | rock metagenome | isolation source: Antarctica rocks | place: Antarctica: Victoria Land, Finger Mt sud
GGCCCAATGTCGGCAAGTCCACGCTATTTAATCGGCTGGTCGGACGGCGCATTGCGATTGTAGACGACGCGCCTGGTATCACCCGCGATAGGCTGTATGCCGAAGGCGACTGGAACGGGCGCGAGTACACGCTGGTGGACACCGGCGGTATCCAGATGTTTGACCCGGATCCGCTTCGGTCCCAAATACGGATGCAGGCCGAGATTGCGATGGAAGAAGCTGATGTCATTGTCTTAGTCGTAGACACGACGGTCGGGCTGACGTCCGATGACCAGGAGCTTGCCAACGCCCTGCGCCGCTCGCCGAAGCCACTGATTGTGGTTGCCAACAAAGTGGACAACGGCGACCAGGAAAACCGAAACGTCGCGGAAGTCTACGCGCTTGGCCTGCCCCATGTGTTCCCCGTGTCGGCGCTCGGCGGGCGCGGCGTCGCCGATGCGTTAGACGCCATTGTCGAGCGCTTTCCGCCCGCGCCGCTGATGACGGAGAACCCGCCGGAAGATGATCGCATCAAGATTGCCATTATCGGACGCCCGAATGTCGGCAAATCGTCGCTTCTGAACTCCATTTTAGGCGAAGAGCGGGCGATTGTCTCGCCGGTTGCCGGCACGACCCGCGACTCGACCGACACGGCATTTATTCATAAATCGCCGCAGGGAGACCGCGAAGTCGTGCTGATTGACACGGCGGGCATCCGGCGGGCGGGCAAGATTCAGGGCAGCGTCGAGTATTACACGGTGCTGCGGGCCGTGCGGGCGATTGAGCGGGCCGACGTGGTGATGCTGGTGGTGGACGGCAAAGACGGCGTCACCGACGGCGACAAGCGGGTCGGCGGCTACGCCCATGAAGCCGGGCGGGCGGCGATTATCGTGGTCAACAAGTGGGACTTGGGCCGCAAAGAGGTCTTAGAAGAAATGCCTAATCAGAACCCGATGAGCGTCTTCTCCGAAGAGCTGCGCGACGGGATGCACTTTCTAGCGTATGCGCCACTTGCGTTCACGTCCGCGACCACCGGCAAAGGCGTTCCCGCCGCCGTCGAAGCCGCGCTTGATGCCGCCGAAGCGCATTCCATGCGTATCCCGACGGGCGAGCTGAACCGCATTGTCCGGGATGCCGTAGATGCCCACCCATACAACGAAAAAGGCCGCTCGCTGAAAATCAAGTACGCGACCATGCCGACGGTCAAGCCGCCGACCATTGTTTTGTTCGTCAACGACCCGGAGCTGATGCACTTTTCCTATTTGCGCTACTTAGAGAACCGCATTCGGGAAACGTACTCGTTTGAGGGAACGCCCCTGCGGATACAAGTCCGCAAGGCCGCCAAAGACAAAACGGAAGAAAAAAGCAAGTGACCCAAATCGCGCAGATGCGCTTCGCCAGCCTTGCCCGCCCCGAAGAACATGGCCTGCTGCTCCTGCACGATGACGGCACTCTGCAAGTCGTGCCGAGCGACGCTATGCGCGATAGCCTATCCGATTCAGAGGGAGCGGCCCTGCGCCGGGCGCACCTCGGCACGAGCCTGGGCCTCGGCTTGGTGACGCTCGGCCTGCTTGCCATCGGAGCCGGCTGGGCGTATGGCCGCATCTTCGGCAGGCTGGGCTACACCCTGAGCCGCCCGCGCCCAGTAGACGCGGTCTCGCTGTCCCGCGTCGGCGACGGGGTTCACCTCAAAATGCGCGGCACCAGCCGCCTGCACAGCATCCGGCTTGCCTGGAGCGCCGACGAAGTTCAGCCTGCCGAGGCCGAAGCGTTTTTGACGATGTTTCAAAGTTTTCAGCGGTAAATTCGGCGAAACTTGCGCTTGCTTGCTTAGGTTTGGTATAATCACTGAAGATCAACGACAGGACTTCAGGAAAAACCCCTTATGCCGCCTCAACGATCCGCGCCGCCCGCTTCGACTGGTGCTTCGACTGGTCGTGCTTCAACGGGTATCTTCTCTCGCCGTCTCCGTCCTCACCACTTCCGTTTCAACGGCTCTCTTCATACCGGCTTTGTGTTTGTCGGCTGTTATCTTCTGGCTGTTCTTGCCCCACTCCTACTCCGCTTGCTTGCTTCCGGGCGAAGGCATGAGTCGGTGCTCCATCTGCTCGGCTCCAGTATGGGGGTTGTCGGCTTTTCCCCCATCCTCATGCACTTTGTCCTGACTGCCCGTTTGAAGTGGGTGGAGAAGCCGTTTGGGATGGACCTGCTTTACGTGTTTCACCGGGCCATGGCGCTTCTCTCCTTCATGCTGGTAATCGGGCATGTCGCCCTGCTGGCGGCGGAGCGCCGGCACTGGTTTCTGCTCTTTGGGCTGCACGTTCACGGCTATACCTGGATAGGACGGCTGGCGCTGGCGGCGCTGATCGCTCAGATTTTGTCCGCTGTCTTTCGGGCCAAGCTCCGGCTGAATTACCGGCGCTGGAAGAGGCTGCACGGCAGCCTGGCGCTGGCGGTCCTGCTGGGCGGGTTTGTTCATGCCTGGCTTGCCGGAATTGATGCTCAGCCGATGCTGATGCGCGGCCTCTGGAGTCTTCTTCTCGGCGCAGCCCTTGCGGCCTACGGCTGGTATCACTGGGGCCGGCCTGCCCAGATGCGGCGGCGTCCTTACCGGATCATGGAAGTGCGGCGGGAAGCGGCGGATGTCTGGACCATCAGCCTTTCGCCGGGTCCCAAATCCGCGCCGGTGCGTTTCCTGCCCGGTCAGTACCAGTACCTGACGCTTTTCCGAAACGGCGTGAAAATGGGGGAACACCCGCTGACCTTCTCTTCCAGTCCCGCCTCCACCGGGGTGGTCAGCGCCACGGTGAAAGCCTCCGGCCGGCTGGCTTCTGTCATCAGCGAGCCGCGGCCAGGCGATCCAGGCTGGGTAGATGCGCCTTATGGCCGCTTTTCCTATTTGCTTCATCCCAAAAAAGACAGTCTGGTTTTCATTGCGGGCGGCATAGGAATTACGCCGCTGATCAGTATGCTGCGCCATCTCAGCGATACGCCGGCAGCAGGCGACACCCAAGCAGCTTCGGCTCACGGGCCGCAAAGCGTCCTGCTGCTGTATGCCAACCGCACGGAAGAAGGTATCGTGTTCCGGGCGGAGCTGGACGCCCTGGAACGAAAATCCGCCGAACCCGGCTCGCCCTGCCGGCTGCGGGTGGTTCATCTTTTGAGCAGTCCCAGTGCCGAGTGGACCGGCGAGACAGGCCGCCTGGATGCGGAGAAGCTGGGGCGGCTGTGCGGCGAAACGGGGAGCCACAGCTATTATATCTGCGGGCCGTCCGGCTTCATTGATGCAACAGCCTCTTCCCTGCGAGGGCTGGGTGTTCCTCGCCGCTGCATTCACTTCGAGCGTTTTTCATTCTAATCATTCACCGACTAATCATCCACAGGGAGATTTACAAGCAAATCCCGCCCAAAGTCGAATACTCACTGACCGAGTTTGGCCGAAGTTTAGAGCCGACAATCGCGCTGATGTGCCGCTGGGGCGAACAGTATTTAGGCCGGCTTGCCGAGCGTCAATCGTTCGCCGCAGCAGAGGAAGAGTCTTGCTCTTTCTCGCCCGCATAACGTGCCAGCGTCTCGCGTCGAAACGCTCCATAGCGGTCTTCGGCAATCGCGGCCCGGATGCCTGCCATAAGCTGTGCGTAATGGGCCAAGTTGTGGTAAGTCGCCAGGCGCGACGCCAAAATCTCGTCGCACTTGTAGAGATGGCGCAGGTACGCCGCCGAATACTTCTGGCAGACGCGGCAGGCGCAGTTCGGGTCCACGGGGCCAAAGTCGTCGGTATAGCGGCTGCCCTTGATATTGATGCGCCCCAAAGTCGTGTACAGCGTCCCGTTGCGGCCCAGCCGGGTCGGCAGGACGCAGTCAAACATGTCAATCCCTTGCGCGACGGCATCCAACAAATCACGCGGCGTTCCGACTCCCATCAAGTAGCGCGGCTTATGCGGCGGCAAGTAGGGGATACTCCATCCCACCGCTTCCTGCATCTGCTCCGGCGACTCGCCTACCGACACGCCCCCAATTGCGTTTCCCGGCGTGTCCAACGCCGCCACAAACTGGGCGCTTTCCGCCCGCAGATGCTCGTACACCCCGCCCTGCGCGATCCCAAACAAAAGCTGGTTCGTGTCCTGTGCGTTATGATAGGAAACGCACCGCGTCAGCCACCGATGCGTCCGCTCCGTCGCTTCCCGCGTCGCGTCTTCCGAGCAGGGATACGGCGGGCATTCGTCAAACGCCATGATGATGTCCGCACCCAGCGCGTGCTGGACTTCTAGGGAGCGCTCCGGGCTAAAAAAGTGTTCTGAGCCGTCCAGATACGACTTGAAGTTCACGCCCTCTTCCGTAATCTTTCGCAGCTCTTCCAGCGAGAACACTTGAAAGCCCCCACTGTCCGTCAGCATCGCCCCATCCCACGCAATAAACTTGTGCAGCCCGCCCGCTTTCTCGACTAACTCCGGCCCCGGCCTCAGATACAGGTGATACGTGTTGCCGAGAATGAGCCGAAACCCAAGCTCCCACACTTCCTCCTGCGTCATCGCCTTCACCGTCCCGCGTGTGCCGACGGGCATAAAAACGGGCGTTTGGATCGGCTCCGGCGCGTGAGGCAGCGACAGCAGCCCGCACCGGGCCTCGGTGTCAGTCGAGCGAGAAGTCACAGAAAAAACGGTCATGGGGTGATTGTACCCGAACGTGTTTCACTGAGGGGCTTAGGCGCATCAAGCTGTTCCTGCACCGGCGTTAGGCAGAGCGCATCGAAGTCGTGTAGGGTCTCGGTCGGCATCACCTGCGCTTCATGCAGGTCTTCCGCTGTTTCACGGATCGCCGCCAGGATTTTGCTTTTGTATTGCTTGTTTTTAAGGCTTGTATCAGAGCAGTGGCACATCGGTTACTTCCTCATCTGCCAGTTCTGAGAGCTAAACCTTGTACAGACATTGGCCTTTCCGCATATCCACAGGAGCTAAACGCTTTTTCTGGTCAAACTGCTTCTTGTACTCATCAACTTGCCAAAGCCAAGCCTCCTGCATGACATAATTCTTATCGTAAAGAACCCATATCAACAAATCCCAATCGTAGTTTGTCGCTTTAGCCACCAGTGTTACAAAACTGCCGGGTTTACCACTCGGACGATTAGCTTTTACTTGATAGCGCTTATCCTGGTAAACGAAATCATGTCCACGCCCAACGGCTGTGCGGATAGCCATTTGAAGGGAATAGGCATCTTCGGAACAGCCGACAAGGCGAGCAGAATCATACTCCGAAATAGCAGAAGTGATTTGTGGAGCGACACCGAACCGCTGTTGCCATTCCAAAGAAGTTTTGACCAGACTATCCCTGAGTGAAGGTAAGGTTTCATTTGCAGCCATTTTAGTTTCACTTTTTTTGGTCGTAAGTTTGGAAGTGCCTAATCATTTCGTCGGCATTTTCCACCCTGGCAGACAATCAATGGGCGTTTTACCCTCTTGTACTATCCTATCTGGGAGTCTGCTATCTGCGAGCATTTCAGGCGTGATTTCTTGACAGGATACCTTATCGCTTCGTATTAGTTCTCCCCAACGTCGTGAGGGTTTTGATAAAGGTATCCATAAATTAACAGCTTTTCGGGTTGGTATTCTTTTCTGCACGGCGAGTACAGCAGGGGCAAGGTCTATATCGCCAGTCACTAATATAGCTTCGTCATAGCCGTCTGGACGAATGGCGTCTAAGATTAACTCAACGGCAATTCTTACGTCAGTCTGCTTCTCCTGACGGAACTTATCATCGTCAGGCGTGTAGAAACCTTCAACGATTTCCAGTCCGTCTATGGTTTTAACTGCTTGCAGCCATCGGTCTTGTCTAAAATCCTCCCCAGGGCTGTGCTTTAAGTCATTCGGCACACGGGATGTGAAGTACTTGATTCGTTCCAAAGTGCAATCTTTACCTATCATGTGTTGTTCTGCGAGCTTTCGGAAGTCGCACCACCCCAAACCGAGGGGTAAATCATTGCGGTTATGAATGCCGTAGTAAAAATTGTAGCCGTCGATATACATCCAGACTTTTCGCATGATGACTTTTCCTTTGGAAATAGTGACTTTTTTGTCGTCCATTTCAGCACAAGATTCGGTGTCGGCTTACTCTGCGAACATTTCTGCGAGGCTTGCAAGAACGGCCTCTTGTTCTTCGGCAGTTATTCGGCCCAGATGCTTGATAAGGCGGGTTTTGTCTGCGACACGAAGCTGATCCAAAATAATCGTGCCATCTTTGTCCCGGAAGCGGCAGGCAACATGAGATGGATACCGATAGCCGCCGCTGGTCATGGGAGCGATAAGAACAGTGGCAATGCGGCGGTTTGCTTCATCCGGGGAGACGACAAGGCAAGGACGAGTTTTTTGCATCTCGCTGCCCACAGTTGGATCGAGGGTGGATAAGTAGACGTCAAAGCGCTTAACTACCATTCCCACTCCGTCTCGTCCCACTTTGTCATTGAGGGGATGTCGCCGTCCAGAAGCGCATCATCGCCATTCTCAGCCATACGCTGATATTGTTCTTCCCATCCCTGACGTGCGACACGCGCCGGACGAAGAATAAGATGATCCGCCTTTACTTCTAATTGTACAGCACCATTCAGCCCGACTTGCTCCAACAGTGGCTTTGGGATACGTATTCCCTGGGAGTTGCCGATTTTAATAATTTGTGTTGTAATGATGTTGTTCATGGGTCTGCTACCTTCTAAAAATCCTCGCTTCGTAAATACATTGTAGCCACAAGACCAATAAAAGTCAAGCGCCGTCAGCGGCCAAGCTCGGTACGGGCGACGGTGTTAGTGGGGTCGTCTTGAAGGACGCGGGTGAACTCGGCGTCGGCGTCGGTGTTCAGGCCGGCGGCGCGGAAGGTCAGCCCTAAGTTGGTGCGGGCTTCGGTGTACTTGGGGTTCAGGGCAAGCGCACGCTGGAACGCGGCGATGGCGTCGGCGTAGCGCTTTTGGGCGGTGAGGGCGACGGCCAGGGAGTTGTGCAGGTCGGCGTAGTCGGCCAGCGCCAGCGCTTTTTCAAATTCGGCGGCAGACTCGGCGTACATACCGCGCCGGTAGAGGTCTGCGCCGAGGCGGGAGTGGAACGTGACGTCGTCCATGTCGGTCTCGGCGATGCGGGTCAGCAGGGCCTGGGCCTGTGAATAATCCCCGGCCTGATGCGCGGCGATGGCCTCTTCATACGGCGCAGCGCCGAACACGGGGTCAACCGAGGCGGCGTCTTGAACGGCGGCCAGAGCCTCCGCAGGCCGGTCTAATGCATACAGCGTCAGGCCCCGGTAGAACAGCGCTTTGGCGTAGCGCGGGTTGACGGTCAGGGCCGCGCCGAACGCAACCAGCGCGGCAGGCGCATTGCCGAGTCCCCGCGCAGCGCGTCCCGCCTGGAAATGCAGGTCGGCGTAGTGCGGATTAATTGCCAGCGCTTCGGCGAACGCGACACGGGCGTCGTCGTAGCGCCCGGCTTCCAGTGCGGCGGTGCCGAGGCTGGCATGGCTTTCGGCGATATAAAACCAGGCCATCCGCTCGGTCAGCTCGTCCGGGTTCATCAGGCTGGCCTGCTTTAGCTCGGTGATCGCTTCGGCGAATAGCCCCTGGTCAAACAGGCGGATGCCTTTATCGTAGTGTTCGTTGCGGCCTAAGCCAAACATCCGGCCCAGCATGGACATTGCGTGATCTCCCGTAAGTTGGATTACTTTTGTGCGTGATGGCACACCTGCATCATAACATAGGGGACGGGAATGCGTCAAGTTTAGCGAGCAATCGGTACGAGTAGTTGACGAGTGACGAGTAGTTTTCAACTACTCGTACTCATCCGGCTTAGACTCATCCCATCTGCACAAAATGAAAGCGCGTCTCGTGCTGCAGCGCGGCTTGCAGCAGCGCTTGAATGGCCTCCAAATCGGCCAGAACGTCCGCAGGGCGCAGGCCGGGGTCGTAAATCGCGGCGGCGAGGCTTTCAGGAGTGTCGCGCACGGCAGCGATGGCGCGTTCGACGGCGGCGAGACCGGCGACCGGCTCGAACCATTCCATCGGCTCGAATTCAAGATCGTCGAGGTCCTCTAAGCCGCCTTCTTCATAGGGATAGACCATGCCGACTTCCACGGCGATTTGCAGAGGGTCCACGGCGCAGAAGTCCAGAAGCTGGGCTAATATGGGGTGCGCTTCGACGACACGCGCCAGCGCAAAGCCGACAGCGGGGTCGGCGGGAAGGCCGGGGATTGGAGTCTCAAGCACAGGGTAAATACGGGCAGGCATCAGGCGAAGTCCCAGGTGTAGCCGTCACCATTTTGTCCGATAGCACCAGCGGAGCTTTCGGGAAAGTGGCTGCTGAAGTAAATCGCCTGGGTTTCGGCGGCCCGCTTTAAAAGCAGGTGCCGGGAACGCCGGGCGGCGTCGGGAAACTCGCAGAACATCGAAACCAGCTCCGTGTCATGGACTTCCAGCGGATGGTGCAGCACGTCCCCGCCAAACAGCCCAATCTTTCCCTCCGAAACAATCTCGATAGCCGCGTGGTCAATGCTGTGGCCCGGCATCGGCAGGAAGCGAATGCCCGGCAGGACTTCGCTTCCGTCTACTTTGCTTCCGTCTACTTTGACCCGGCGCACCTTGCCGGCGGTTTCCAGCGGGATCATGCTGTCGGCGAACACGCCGGCGACCGGCACGCGAATCGGTTCGCTCAGTCCGGCTTCAGTCCTTGCCGCTTGAATGCCCGCTTCGTCCTCCTGCGCCAGCGCCGCGCCGTAGCGCCATTCCAGATCGGAGCAAATCACGGTAGCGTTCGGGAAGGTCGGCTCCCATTCCTGCCTTTCCAATCGCGTATTCCAGCCGACATGGTCAGCGTGAATGTGCGTCAGCAGGACGAAGTCAACGTCTTCCGGGCGGATGCCCGCCGCTTCCAAGCGCGGAAGAAACGGATTATGCAGATGGTCCAGCATCTTCATCGCCGGGCGCGTTTTGTCGTTGCCTGCCCCCATGTCCACGAGAATAACTTTGCCCTGATGCCGCACCAGCCAGGTGTGAACGCTGAGCGGAACGCGGCCTGTGGCTTTGTCATAAGTCGCGTCGCTGACCCAGTGAGGATGCGCTTGCAGCAAATCCGGGTTGAACCCAGGCAGAAGCTGCGTCACAGTAAACCCATTCAAGTCCAGTTCGGGGATTTTGACGACGCGGCTGCTGCCGACGGTATATTCACGCTCGCTCATTTAGGCTCCTTTATTCGCCGCTTCGCGCTGACCCAGCCGGGCTTGACGATCTGGCGGGCGCGGCCCAGCGCCAGAGCATCGGCGGGGACATCTTCAGTGATGGTGGAACCGGCGGCGGTGTATGCGCCGTCGCCGACTGTGACCGGAGCGACTAATGTAGAATGGGTGCCGATGAAGGCGTCGGAGCCGATGGAAGTCAGATTTTTGGTGGGCGTTAAGAACGGGTCATAGTTGCAGGTGATCGTTCCCGCGCCGATATTGGTCCGTGCGCCGACTTCCGCGTCGCCGAGATACGCCAGATGGCCTGCCGAAACGCCGTCTCCGAGCGTCGTGTTCTTCAGCTCCACGAAGTCGCCGACTTTGACGTTTTTGCCCAGCACGCTGCCGGGGCGAAGATTGGCAAAGGGGCCGATTTTGCAGCCGTCGCCGACTTCCGACGCGACAACGTAGGAGTCGCGGATGGAAACGCCGCTGCCGATCTTGGCGTCGCTGAGACGCGCCCCCGGCCCAATCTCGCAGTCTCCGCCAATGTCTGTCACGCCACTGAGTATCGTATACGGATGAATGGTCGTGTCCTGCCCAATCTGCACCGCCGCGTCAATATGCGTCGTCAGCGGGTCTACAATCGTGACTCCGGCCAGGCCAAGCGCCTGATGGACTCGGGCCTGCAAGATTTGGCGCAACTCGGACAGCTCCGGGCGCGTGTTGATGCCGCGCACGACGTCCGGGTCGCCGGAGACCAGCGCCTCGACCGAATGCCCTTCGGAGGCCAGCAGCGCGACCACATCGGTCAAGTAAAACTCGCCCTGCGCGTTCTGCGGCGTGATTTTTCGCAGCGCGGCGAACAGAGATTGAGGCTGGAAAACGTAGACCGACGTGCTGATTTCGCCGATGAGAAGCTGCGCCGGGGACGCATCGCCGGCCTCGACAATTCCTTCCACTTGATTGGTCACCGGGTCACGGACAATGCGCCCATACGCCCCGGCGTCTTCCAGCGTTGCCGTCAGCAGCGTTGCCGCCGCGCCCGTTTGGGCATGGTGCGCGACAAGGGACTCCAGCAGCGCCGCCGACAGCAGCGGGGCGTCGCCGGGCAGCACGAGCAGCGGGCCGTCCCAATCTTCAAGCAGCGCTTCGGCCATTTGGACCGCGTGGCCGGTCCCCTTCTGCTCGGCCTGCAAGACGTATTCCAGCTCCGGCCCCATCGCGTCCTGCACCATCGCGGCCTGATGGCCGACCACCAGCACGGTCCGGCCCGCCCCCGCCCCGGCGGCGGCTTCGACCGCCCAGCGCAGCAGCGGCTTTCCCAGAAGCTCGTGCAGGGCCTTTGGCCGGCGCGACTTCATGCGTGTGCTTTTGCCGGCGGCGAGTATCAGCGCGGCAACACCGCGCACGGACGGTGTGGAGTGAGAATTAACGGGATATAAAGTATCAGGCATAACAAAATCTCCTGCGATTTGGGTTATTATACCGGACACTGGGGGCAAAAAAAAGCCTGGAGCCGACGCTTAGAGCGTTTCGGTCCAGGCCCCGCCAAAAAGCGGTTGAGAAAAGGAGGACATGCGCCCTTTTTTACGCGCCAACCGCACCGATAGTTCCGCCTAGCCGTTTTGGAGGGATTGTAACCGGAGATTAACCGGCAGGCAGGGCCGCCGGTTGACTTGACACCCGGCAGCGGCTAGAATGAATGCAAAGGAGTCGGAACACGCACATGGAACGGTCGGCGCGGCCAAAATCTGTTCAGGCGAAATCTGTTCAGGATAAGGCCGGAAAAAAGAGAGCCGACACGCGAATGCCGCTCCTGATACTGGTCTTGCTGGTCGGGATTAATCTACTCTGGGCCGGATCGTCACTCGCCGCAAAAATCGCCCTGACATCCATCCCGCCGATGACGCTGGCCTTTACGCGCTTCTCGGCGGCGGCCCTGCTGATGTACGGGATTGCGCGGGTTCGCAAGGTAGACCTGCGCGTCGCTCGCCGCGATTGGGGCGCGTTCTGGGCGATGGGCGTTCTCGGTCTGGCGCTGACTTATCTGCTGGCGTATCAGGGCCTGCGGCTGACGACGGCTTCGAACTTCGCCCTGCTCCATGCCACGGAGAGCGTGTTTTTGTCCCTGCTGGCGTTCTTCTTTTTGGGAGAAGCCCTGCCCCGGACAAAGCTGCTGGGCATCGGTCTGGGGCTGACCGGCGTGTATTTGATTATTTCCAACGGCATCACGCTCCCCTCGCTTTCGCATTCCACCCTCGGCAATCTGTTGATTGCGCTGGCGCTGGCGTTTGAAGCGTCGTCGAGCATCGTCGGCAAGAATTTAGTCGCCCGCTATCCGCCGCTGTCGGTCGTCACCTACCAAATGCTGAGCGGCGCGGTCGCGCTGGCCCCGTTTGCGGCGTATGAGATGACCCGCCAAATCGCACTGGGCCACCCGCTGATCCTGCCGCCCGCTTCTGCGCTCTGGTCCCTGCTGTACCTCATCATTCCCTGCACCGTGCTGGGCTACTTGGTCTGGTTCAGCATTTTGGACAAACACAATGCCAGCGAGATGTCGGTCTTTTTGTTTATCCAGCCGGTGGCGGGTGCGGCGCTTGGCGCGTATTTTTTAGGCGACAAGATCACGCTGTTCACGGTTGTCGGCGCTTTGCTGGTCCTGCTCGCCGTCGGCCTTGTCAACCGCCCTCCGCCCGAGCCGCCGCCTGCCTAATTTCTTCGCTTCTATTGCCGGTTAAACGTGTTCATTGCCGGCTGAATTCCCTCAGCCAGCCACATTTCTAAAGCCGCGATGGAACGCTCGATGCCCTCATCCACGTCGGTCCGCTCGCTGCGCCCGAACTTACCCAGCACAAAGTCGATCTGCACCGACGGGTCACGCGGCGCACCGACCCCGAAGCGCAGGCGCGGGAACGCCTGCCCATGCAGGTGGGCAATCAGCGACTTCAGGCCGTTATGCCCGCCCGCCGACCCTTCCGCCCGCAGCC
>JAABUO010007820.1_pt1 | contig 12152 bp, 12 predicted proteins | sample 5559291 | NCBI WGS metagenome assembly JAABUO01 (sample SAMN10711878, study PRJNA513372) | rock metagenome | isolation source: Antarctica rocks | place: Antarctica: Victoria Land, Finger Mt sud
CCGACGCCTGTGCGGCCTATCTCTCGGGCACGTCGTCCCCGTCGCTGCTGCCCCCGGTGCAGCCGACCACGCTCAACGCGCCGCTGCCGCTCGCCGCGTAGGGTTGCACACCCTCTGAGCGATTACATTTTCGACAATAGGAATATTGTGTCCTCGCGCCGCGTCCTTAATTCGTAACGCGATCAAATTCTGCCCCTTGGCGATGACCTTAGGCGCGCGCATCTTGCCGGATGAATACTGGATCGCAACCGCGAAGTGCGTCGGGTTCGTGATGATGACGTCCGCCTCGGGCACCCTGCGCAGGCCGTTCCCGCCCATCATAGACCGCACACGCTTGCGGCCCGCGGCGCGCATACGCGCCCGCATCTGCGGGTTCCCCTCCGACTGCTTGGCCTCGTCCTTCACGTCCTGCTTCGTCATGCGCATGCGGCGGGAGAACGAAAACTGGCGGTAGCCAAAGTCGACCGCGCCGATCAGGGCGTAGACGAGCATGACCTGCAGCACGACCGCCAGGATGTCGCCCCAGACCGTCGTGACGGCCGGCCCCGTCGCCATCAGCGGCATCGAGGGAACGAGCGACTGCCACGCCGGCGTCCAGCCCTTGACGATCGCGATCGCGATGACAACTTTGATCAGCGCCTTGAACAGGAGGATCAGGGCCTCCTTCCCGACGAGATGCTTGGCGTTGCTGAGCGCGTTGAGCTTGTGAAACGAGGGCGCGGCCTTCTTGAGCGAGAACAGGCCGCGGGTGTTGAGGAAGCCGACGACGAGGCCGCCGACGACCGCGATCGCGGCCAGCGGGATCAACAACATCATGCCGCTCAGCATGTCGCTCCGCAGGCGCCCCCCGACCGTCGCCGTCGTCAACTCCGGAGCCGTCGCCGCCCCCGCGAGGTCGCGCGCGAGCAGACTCATCAGGCCATCGAGGATGTGGCCGCCTTGCTGTTGCAGCGCGAAGAGGCTGACGAGGGCGAGGACGGCCGCCGTCAGTTCCGGGCTCGTGGCGACGTCGCCCTTCTTGCGCGCATCGTGCAGGCGCTTCGGGGTCGCCTTCTCGGACTTCTGTCCGCCGCTAGCCATGCCGCATCAGGGGGTCGAGCATCATGTGCGGGAGTTGGCCGGTGAGGTGGCCGATCACGAGGACGGTACCGCCGAGGGCGGCGATGAGCGCCAACAGGCCCAGGATAAGGTTGAGCGGCATGCTCAGGACGTAGACGTTGAGCTGCGGCATCGAGCGGCTGACGACGCCGAGGACGATGTTGGCGGCGAAGAGGCTGGCCGCGATGGGCAGCGCGATCTGCAACCCGATCCCCGTTACCGCCAGTGTATCCGTGATCACCCCCGAGAGGAGCGTAGGCGAGGCCGAGGCCGCCGTCAGCGGCGCCAAGTCGAACGAACGCGCCAAGGACGCCACCAGCCACGCGTCGCCGTTGACGGCCAGGAACGTGATCGAAGCGACGAGCGTATAGAGCTGCGAGATGACGGGGTCGGGCTGCCGTGTGAGCGGGTTGAGCACGGAAGCCATACTCAGCCCCGTCTGCAGGCTCACGATCCCGCCGGCTGTCTGCACGGCCAGGAAGATCGTGCGCGCCACGAACCCTAGCACGAGCCCGACGACGAGTTGCGCCAGCACGAGCAGGGCGAACGGCGCGAGGTCGACGGGGACCCGCGCCCCGGCGACGCGCGGCGTCTGCACCAGCACGAACGAGAGGACCAGCGACAGGACCACTTTGACCGGGCGGGGAACCTGCGTGTCGCCCAGGATAGGGGCGCTCACGACGAGCCCCCCGACCCGCGCCAGCACGACGAGGAACAAGGTGATCGCGTTCCCCGTCAGCGTCGCCTCAGGCGCGCCGATCACGAGGGGGTGCCCGGCAGATACGTCAGCATGTGGACCGTGAACCCGAGGACCTTGGAGAACATCCAGGGGCCGAAGATAGCCAGCGAGACGAAGACCGCGATGATCTTGGGGATGATGGAGAGGGTCGAGTCGTTGATCTGCGTCACGGCCTGGAAGAGGCTGACCAGGACGCCGACCACGACCCCGAAGAGCAGCATGGGCATGCTCAGTTCGAGCGCCAGGGCCAGGGTCGTCTGCAGCGTGTTGAAAACGTCGGCTTGGCTCATCTGAATGTCCCCCCGTAGCATGACCGACGAGGGGCGTCCAGCCGACACCGACATATTGACGCGGCCGAGTGCCCTCTCGCACAGGCACTATAGCGACGGGAGAGGCAGGATCCCAAACGGCGGCCCGCGCTTTCGTGAGCGGCAGCCGCAACCGCCAACCGCCATGCTCTCGCGCGATCTGCTATTAGGAGGAACTGTGTGGAGTCAAGAGGTCGCTGAGGTCTTCCCGAGGTTGGGAAGGTCGTCAGTCGTTCCGTTAGTGGTGGCAGCCGCCGCCGCCACAGGCGCAGCCCGACGAGGAGTCGCAGCCGTCGGCGGACACGGCGTCGGGATCACCCGCGCCGAGCCACCAGGTGTAGGCCTCGGCCAGCGTCGAGCCATCGAAGCCATCGGCGCGCAGGCGCGCCAGACCGGCGTGCTCGCGCCGCGAAAGCTCCTGTCCGACCTTCTCATGATCGGCCGACGAGAGCAGCCGTATATAGTCTTGCTGCGTCGGCAGATCGTAGGTCTGCCGAAACGTCTTCAGGTCGCGTATCTCCGCGCTTGTCTCCAACATGTCCTACCCCTTATGCTATGCGCCGGCCGCGTACGGCCTGCCTACCCTTACTCTCATACTCCTAACTATCGCAGAAGGCGTCTTTCGATGTCGGCCTCTTGGCGCAAGGCGACCTCTTGGCGCAAGGGGACGAGAAACCAAAAAGGCGGAGGTCGGCCCGCGACAGTTTCTCCAAGCCGCGCATAAAATCGGTCGTCATAACCAACGTCGAGAGGTATGGAGGGGCAAGGGGGCAAGAGGGCAAGAGGGCAAGAGGGCAAGGGGGCAAGAGGGCAAGAGGGCAAGAGGGCAAGAGGGCAAGAGGGCAAGAGGGCAAGAGGGCAAGAGGGCAAGCGGGCAAGAGGGCAAGAGGGCAAGAGGGCAAGAGGGCAAGCGGGCAAGAGGGCAAGAGGGCAAGCGGGCAAGCGGACAGGCGACGAGGGCGTATCGCTTTTGCTATAGTCTAAAGGATTATGCGTCACAGCGTCGAGTGTCGGAGGGAACGTCATCTATGATCGTCGAGTCGAAACTGGACCTGCTGCGGGAAGACCGTGAGCACCTCGTCCACCCCTTGCACAGCGCGGCCGATCAGCCCATCATCTTCGTGCGCGGCCAGGGAGCCATCCTCACCGACATCGACGGCACGGAGTACATCGACGGGCTGTCTTGCCTCTGGAACGTCAACGTCGGGCACGGACGGCGCGAGTTGGCCGAGGCGGCGGCAACCCAGATGGAGCAGCTGGCGTTCGTCACGAGCTACGTCGGCGCGACGAACATCCCCGCGATCGCGCTGGCGGCGCGCCTCGTGGAATTGGCGTACGACAACATGCGCGCGGTGTACTTCACGTCGGGCGGCGCGGAGTCCAACGAGTCCGCGTTCAAGACGGCGCGCTATTACTGGAAAGTGGCGGGTCGGCCCGACAAAGTCAAGTTCATCTCGCGTGTCCACGGCTACCACGGCGTGACCATGGCCGCGGCCAGCGCGACAGGCATGGCCATGTACCACAAGATGTTTGCCCCGCTCGTGCCGAACTTCTTGCAGGTCCCGCCGCCCTACCCCTACCGCTGGGTCGACTACGGCGGGACGGAGGGAGGCGATGTCGGGCTGGAAGCGGCCGCGGCGGTGGAGGAGGCGATCCTGCGCGAGGGGCCGGAGACGGTTGCCGCCGTCATCGCCGAGCCGGTGCAGGGCGCGGGCGGCGTCATCGTCCCGCCCGCGTCGTACTTCCCGCGGCTGCGCGAAATTTGCGACGCGTACGATGTCCTGCTCATCGCCGACGAGGTCATCACAGGCTTCTGCCGCACGGGGGCGTGGTTCGCGCTCGACCGCTGGGGCGTGCAGCCCGACATCGTCTCGTTCGCCAAGGGCGTGACCAGCGCGTACGTCCCGCTCGGTGGGATTATGCTCTCCGAGCGCGTCCACAACGCCATCCTCGACGCGCCGGCCGACCTCAAGTACACGCACGCGGCCACCTATTCAGGGCATCCCACCTGCTGCGCCGTCGCCCTGCGCAACATCCGGATCATGGAAGAGGAGAATTTGGCCGAGCGGGCCGGTGTGATGGGCCAGCGGCTGCGCGACGGGCTGGAAACGCTGCGCGAGCATGAGGCCGTGGGGGACGTGCGCGGGTTGGGCATGATGTGCGGGGTCGAGTTCGTCGAGGATCGCGCGACCCGCGCCCCCGCGATCGGCCTGGGGAACCGAGTGGCGGCCGAGGCGCGCAAACGCGGCCTCTTCACCCGCAATCGGGGCGGCGCCGCCGGCCCGTACCCCATCGGCGACACCATCTGCGTCGCCCCCCCGCTCATCACCAGCGAGCAGGACATCGACCGCATCGTCGCCATCCTCCACGACGCGGTCAAGGCGGCGACGGGAGAATAAGGAGGAATCGTGACCAAGCCGTCCAAGCCGTCCGAACTGTCCCGCTCGCGCACCGGTGGCCAGATCCTGGTCGATCAGTTGCTGATTCATGGGGTCGATACCGCCTTCTGCGTTCCAGGGGAGAGCTACCTCGCCGCGCTCGACGCGCTGTACGACGTCTCCGACCGCGTGAAGCTGGTGACGTGTCGGCAGGAGGGCGGCGCCGCCACCATGGCCGAGGCGTACGGTAAGCTCACGGGCAGACCGGGCGTGTGCTTCGTCACCCGCGGCCCCGGGGCGACCAACGCCAGCATCGGGGTCCACACGGCGTACCAGGACTCCACGCCGATGGTGCTGTTCATCGGTCAGGTCGAGCGCGCCTTTCTCGGGCGCGACGCCTTCCAGGAGGTCGACTATCGCCGCATGTTCGGCCCCCTGGCCAAGTGGGTCACGCAGGTCGACGACCCTCGCCGGTTGCCCGAGTTGGTGGGCCGCGCCTTCCACCTCGCGGTATCCGGACGCCCCGGCCCGGTCGTGCTGGCCCTGCCGGAAGATGTGCTCGCCGAGGTGTGCGCCGTCCGCGACGCCGCCCCGTACCAGCGCATCCAGGCCTCCCCCGCTGTCGAGCAGATGGACCGACTGCGCGGTCTCTTGGAGCAGGCGCGGCGCCCCTTGATGATCGTGGGCGGCAGCGACTGGACCCCCGAGGCCGTCGCGGACATCCAATCCTTCGCGGCGGCCAACAGGCTGCCGACCGCCGCCGCGTTCCGCGCCCAGGACCTCGTCGACAATCGGTCCGCGGCCTACGTCGGCGATGTCGGTCTGGCCATCAATCCGGCGCTGGCGCGGCGGGTCCGAGACGCCGATCTCCTGCTGGTGGTCGGCGATCGGCTAGGCGAGGCGGTCACCGGCGGCTACACCCTCGTCGACACGCCCCGGCCGGCGCAGACCTTCGCGCACGTCTACCCGGAGCCCGGCGAACTCGGGCGGGTCTACCAGACCGACCTGCCCATCCTATCCGGCATGCCCGAGTTCGCGGCGGCCGCGCGCGCGCTGCGTCCGGTCGACGCGACGCGCTGGGCGAGGTGGGCCGAGGAGGCGCGCAATGACTATCTCGCCCATCTGCGCCATGCGCCCACGGCGCACGGGCTCGACCTGGGCGAGATCGTCGCCTACCTGCGCGAGCGCCTGCCGCGCGACGCGATCGTCACGAACGGCGCGGGCAACTTCACGCTTTGGCTGCACCGCTTTTACCAATACTCGACCTACCGCACCCAGTTGGCCCCCACCAGCGGGGCAATGGGCTACGGCATACCGGCGGCGGTGGCGGCGAAAGCGGTACACCCGGGGCGGATCGTGATGGCCTTCAGCGGCGACGGCGACTTTCTGATGAACGGACAGGAGCTGGCGACGGCCGTACAGCACGGCCTGAACATCGTGATTCTGGTCGTCAATAACGGCATGTATGGGACGATCCGCATGCACCAGGAGCGCGCCTATCCGGGCCGCGTCGCGGGGACGAACTTGGTCAACCCCGACTTCGCCGCCTATGCCGCGGCGTTTGGAGCCTACGGCGCGATCGTGGAGCGGACCGCCGACTTCGCTCCGGCGTTCGAGCGGGCGCTCGCCGCCGGGCGGCCGGCCCTCCTAGAGCTGCGCACCGACCCCGACGCCATCACGCCGAACACCACGCTCGGCGCGCTCCGAGACGCGGCCACCGAGCGGTAGTCCCTAGCCAGGTTAGCCGACGCATAATCCGGGTTAGTGGAAGCCGAAGAGGAGGGATTGGACGATGAGGTGCCAGCCGTCGACCATGACGAAGAGCAGGAGCTTGAACGGGAGCGAGATCGTGGTGGGCGGCAGCATCATCATGCCCATGGCCATCAGCGCGCTGGAGACGACGATGTCGATGACCAGGAACGGCAGGAAGATCATGAAGCCGATCTGAAAGGCCGTGTGTAGCTCGCTCAGGATGAAGGCGGGGACGAGCGACAGTGTGGAAACGTCGGCGGCGGTGCGCGGGCGCTTCCCGTGCGCGGCGTAGACCATCAGCGAGAGATCGGTCGGGCGCACCTGCTTGAACATGAAGGCGCGCACGGGCGTCTGCGCGCGGTCGAGCGCCTGCTGCTGCGTGATCCGCCCAGCCAACAGGGGCTGCAGCGCCGTGTCGTTGATCGACGAGAGCGTCGGGGTCATCACGAAGAAGGTAAGGAACAGGGCCAGTCCGGTCAGAACCTGATTGGGCGGCGTCTGCGGGATGCCGATGGCCGAGCGCACGAAGCCCAGCACGACGATGATGCGCGTGAACGCGGTCAGCATGATGACGAGCGATGGGGCGAGCGTGATCAGCGTGATCAGGATGAGGACCTGGACGGCGCTGCCGGCGCCGTTCGCGCCGGGTCCGACGCCGATGTGGATCGGGGGGATCGTCATCGTCCCCCCTCCTCCATCCGCTGGCGCAACAGGCGCATGCGCTCGATCGATCCCGCCAGCGCCGGGTCACCCCCGCCAGGGCCGGCGACCGACGCATCCCTCGCGATGCCGTCGCTCGCCGGGCGCGCGGCGTGACGCGCGGCGCCCGGCGTGTTCGCGACGAGCGCGCGGGCGAAGTCGGCCACGAACGACGGCCCCGACGAGGCCGCCGCTATGCGGCCGCGCACGGACACGGTGGGCTTGACGGTGTAGCGGTCGCGCAACGCGGCGGCCTCGTCGGGATCATCGACCGTCGCCAGCGGGTTCATGCCGGCGCTCGACGCGCCGACGAAGACGATACGCGTCCCGAGATCGAGTAGGAGCACGCGCTCTTTGTCGCCCAGCCGCTCGCTGTGCAGGACCATCCCTCCCGATGCGCCCTCCCGCGCGCCGCCGGTCCCTTGTAGGTGCGGCATGACCGCGCGCAGCACGCGCAGGCACACGAGGAGCAAACCGAGCACGATGGCGAACTTCCCGATTAACCCCAGGACGCCCCCCGTGTCGACAGAGGCCGGCGCCGACGAGCCGGCGGGCACGTAGGCGGGGAGACGCAGCGGCGCGGCGGAGGCGGATGTCGGCGTCGGTCCGGTGTAGTGCGGGGCCACGTCCGCGCGCGCGATGTAGATCAAGCCGCTGGCGGGGTTCGCCCGGACGCACACGCGTTGGTGGTAATCCACGAACCGGTCCATCCTACCGTGTCCAAGCGCCCAACGGCCCGGAGAGCATGCGTGCGGCGGAGTCGCGGCGCGCGCTATCGGGACGGGCGCGACGAACAGGCCAAGCGTGAACAGGCCCACGGTCAGGAAAAACGGCCGTACCCGATGGGCATGAGACTTCCCCCCAAGGTTTTCAGACCATGAGGCGAGTAGAGCGATCGGCGCCCGCGGCGCGGGAAGACGCGATGTACACATAGCTGTCATTGAGCGCCTCGGCGTCCGGCGTCGCGCACGATCTCGATAACGCGCACCCCGAAGCTCTCGTCGACGATGACGACTTCGCCGCGCGCGATCAAGCGGTCGTTGACCAGCACGTCGACCGGTTCGCCCGCGAGCCGGTCGAGCTCGACGACCGAGCCCGACCCCAGCGCCAGGATCTCCCGCACGGTGAGCGAGGCGCGGCCCAGCTCAACCGAGACGTGCAGCGGGACATCGCGAATGAGGTCGATGCTGTTACTCTTGCCAACCGTCTGTTCGGGGCCGAGCGGCTTGAACTGAGCCGCCTGAACCGGCGCCGCGACGGCCGGGGCAGGTCGGCCCGCGGCGGATGAAGACGGCTTGCCCGTCGCGCCACTTGCCGCGCCGACAACGCCCTCGCTGGCCGCCGCCGCGACGGGATCCCCCGGCGGCGGCGCGCTCTCGCCGGCCGCCTCGTCCTCGGCTCCCGTGTCTCCAGTGCCTCCGGCGTCTCCGGCGACGGCCGCGGCCACGTTGTCGAGGCCCAACAGCGCCCGCTCCATATCCTCGTTGAAGATGACGCGAACGGAGCATTCACCCCCGCCCGCCGCCGCTAGCGTGAGCGTGGCCTCATAGAGAGGGCTGCCGTTCGAGAGGATGGCCGGAAGCCCGTCCGCGCCATCGGCCGCGCCGTCCGTGACGGGCTCGAGATTGGCGAGCCAGGCGCGCGGCGCCGGTTGTAGCCATGTCAGCTCACCCACCAATGTGTCGAGAAAGGTGCTGACGATGTCGCCCAGCGTCAAGAGCGACTCGGCGGGAAGGATCTCGTCGTCATCATCCGCTGGAGGGGCGAGCGCGAACAGACGGGTAAGATCGGCCGCGTCGGCGAGCACGACGACGCCATGGTGCGTCCCCATAGGGCGCTCGAATTGCAACTCCACCAGCACGTTCGTCGCCGCCTCAATCCCGCCGTCCGGCGGCAGCGGCCCGCGATCGTCAAGGGTGACGGTCAACAGACCGCCCGTCACACCTCCAAGGGTGTCTTGCGCGGCGCGGTGCAGCGCCGCATAGGCCTGGCTCGCCGCCTGGGTGGCGAGGTAGGCTGGGCCGGTCTCAGTCATCATAGACTCGTCTCTCCATCCTGATCCTGCAATACGCCTAAAATCTGGACCGCCAGCCCCCCACGCACCAGGCCGGGCCTGACGACGTAGGTGGGCTTCTTATTAACCGTTAATACAAGGGGATCGCTGGCCAGCCCGTCGAGACGGATGACGTCACCCTCCTGTAAGCCGTTGACGTCGGCCAACGGCAACGCCGTCGTACCGAGGGTCGCGACGACCGGGATAGAGACGCGCTGCAGGCGCGCGCGCGCGCCCTCAACCTCCTCCTCCGACGGGTGGCGCTGCGCGGCGGTGAAAAGCGATTGAACGTTGAGTTGGGGCGTGATCGGCTCGATGACCGAATATGGTAGGCATAAGCTCATCGTCGTCTGGCGGTCCTGCACGCGCAGGTCAAACAGCAGCAGCACGACCGGCTCGGTCGGCGGCGCGATCTGCAGAAAGCGCGGAGAGTACTCGAGGCGTTGCAGCTTTGCTTGCATGGGGATGATGTGCGCCCAGACCGCGGATAGGGCGTCGACGAACACGGCCGCGATCGACTGCAGCAGGACCTCCTCGATCTCCGTCACCTCACGCTCCTGTGGCGGCGTCGTGCCGCTGCCGCCTAAGAAACGATCGAGCATGACGAACGCGGCGCCAAGGTCGTACTCGAAAGCCAACGTGCCGGGCAGCGGCTCGGCCGTCACCAGGTTGATCAGCGTGGTGGACGGAAGCGTGCGCGCATAGTCGGCGAAGACGGCCTGTTCGACCGAGACGAGCGCCATGTGTACTTGCGAGCGCAGTATCCCGGAGAGGTTCGTCCCCACCAGGCGCGCGTACCCCTCGAAGATCATCTGGAGCGTGCGCAACTGCTCTTTAGAGAGCTTGCTCGGGTGGCGGAAGTCGTAAGGGCGGACCGAGCGGAAGCGCTCGTGGCCTACCTCATCGGGCGTCCCCGCCTCCCCCGTCAGCTCGGCGAACATAGCGTCGATCTGATTCTGGGACATGAGATCTTCGGACATCACGAGCCCCCCGCGGACCCAGTGGACCCAGCGGGCCCGGCCGGCGGGTAGAGGATGATGATATCGGCGCGTCGGTTGCGCGCGACCCTCCGGTGTTGCATTCGAGGCGACCGGGTGGTACTGCCCCAATCCCGCGGCCACCAGGCGCGCCGGGGGAACCCCGCCTTTCGAGCTCATGTACGTCACGATCGAGACGGCGCGGTCGGTAGAGAGCGTCCAGTTCGCGACGGCGCCGGCGCCGCCGTCGGTCCCCGCTTGTTCGTCGGTGTTAGCCTGGACACGGATGGTATTGGGCAGGTGGCGCGCGACCTGCGCGATGCGGCCTAGCAACGCGAGCGAGCTCGGCTTGAGCCCGGTGTCGCCCGGGTAGAACAGGAGACTGCCGGCCAGCGTCACGTCGATCCCCTCGCTCATGGTCCCCACGTGTACGACGTCGCTCTGCAAGCCCAACTGGCGCGATATCCGCGCCATCGCCTCCTTCATCTGCTTAAAGGCCTTGCGCTCGCTCGGGACCGTGCCCCCCCGGAAATTTTTCGGTGTTCCCGCCGTGCCGCCGATCGTGATGACCTGGTACGCGCCGTTGTTGAAAGCCTTCGTCAACGCGCCGGTGAGATCCTCGAACTTTTTCTTGTTGGTGGACGCCGTCGAGTACAAAATGATGAAGAAAATCATCAGCAGCGTGATAAGGTCCGAGTAGGTCAGGAGCCAGCGTTCGCCGTTCTCCTTAACAGCCTTGTGCTTGCGGGCGCGCACGTGTTATGCCCCCGCTTTGGCTGGGACGGCCGTCGCCTCGACCGCGCCCGCGGCGGCCGTCTCTTTTTTCCCCTTGCCCTTAGTCGGGGCCAGATACCCGGCCAGCTTCTCGCGCACGATACGCGGGTTGTCGCCGGCCTGAATCGATGCGACGCCGTCGCTCACCAGCGCGGAGAGTTCCGCCTCCTCGGTCGAGCGCCGCTTGAGCTTGCTGGCGATCGGGAGCCACAGGAGATTAGCCGAGCCGACCCCATAGAGCGTGGCTGTGAAGGCCGAGGCGATCGACGCGCTGAGTTCGGCCGGGCTCGACAGGTTCGACAAGATACGGATCAGACCCATAACCGTACCGATAATGCCAAGGGTGGGGCCGAAGCCGCCCAGCGCCTCGAACAGCCCGATCCCGACCTCGTGCCGCGCTTCGCGCGCGACCGTCTCGGTCTCCAGCACCGCGGTGACGACCTCGGGATCGGTCCCGTCGACGACGAGCATGATCCCCTTCTTGAGCAGCGGGTTCTCGATCTTGGGCGCCTCCTGCTCGAGCGCCAACAGCCCGTCGCGTCGGGCGCGCTCGGCCAGATGGACGAACTGTTCGACGAGGGCGTGCTCGTCGTGCTTGGGCTCCCCGAAGGCCACCATCAGCAGCTTGGGGATACGCAATACCGCCGCGAAGGGGTATGCGACGAAGCCGACGCCGATACAGCCGCCGAAGACGAGCAGCGCGGCCGAGATGTTGATGTAGGAGAAGAGGTTGCCGTGCTCGATGAGGACCGACGCCGCGATGGAGCCCAGCCCCACGACGAACCCGATCCCCGTCCCCTTGTCGAAACCCCGCTTCACGCCTGGCCTCCCCAATTGTCCCGATCCTCCCGCGTCCCAGGCAGCGCATGGATGCGCCGACGATAGGCGACGATGCGCTCGACCAGTTCGTCGGCGGCTTCGCGCACGACGAAGCGATGCCCGTTCGTCAGCGTGATGACCGTGTCGGGCGTAGGCTCGGCCAGCTCAATCAGATCCGCGTTGATGAGAAACTGTGTGCCGTCGAAGCGAGTCAGCCACACCATGTCCTCGGGTCCTTTCTCCTCGTCGTCGGCAGTGTCGTAACACGAAACTCGGCAAACCCGACAAGGGGCGCATCGTGTGTCTATCAGTCGGGGGGCAGGGCCCATCGCGCGGTGTTGCGACGTGGGCGCCTTCCTCACACGCATGGTAGACGCGTTCGAATAGAAGCAGGATAGCCCGAAAGTCCTATAAAGATGCGCCCTCGGCTGCCGACCCGACGATGACGGATAGGCTATACAGATGCGAGCTATTGCGCGGATATCCGCCGAGACCACCATCCATGTCGATGCGCTGGTCGCGAATGATCCTCTTACAAAAGAGGCGGCCCCCGCC
>JAABUO010007821.1_pt1 | contig 12150 bp, 9 predicted proteins | sample 5559291 | NCBI WGS metagenome assembly JAABUO01 (sample SAMN10711878, study PRJNA513372) | rock metagenome | isolation source: Antarctica rocks | place: Antarctica: Victoria Land, Finger Mt sud
CCGCGCCGACCGACCCCCGGACACGTCTGGTCGGGCGGCGGCGACGCCCCCGCTAGCGGCTGCACGGCTGATACCCGCCGCGCGGCAGCACCGCGAGCTTCTCCGATTACAAAGCCTTACATTGCTCGGCGTCAGTGTTGTTTTGCGCGTCGTAGCAGGTAAGACATAAGACCATGATCGGCCCAAGGAGCCGGGACCCCCGGCGGCCCGTGAACCGTGCGCGACGCGCGCGGTTCTGCCCCCGGCCCAGGAGCCGCGCCCGATCCCCAACGGCCTCGATGCTTCTGAAGCTCGGCGGTTGCTGCGTCATTGCCGGAGTCCTGTTGGGGGGTGTGCTGTTTCCGACGGTCGGTGGGATCGGGCTGCTGTCCAACAAGGCCAGCGACACCGTCGCGAGTGTGTCTTCCGAGCTTGCCCAGGGGCAGGTGCCGCAGATGAGCACCACGCTCGATGCCGCGGGCAATCCGATCGCCTACCTGTACGACCCGAACGGTCGCCGCACCGTGGTGCCGGGGGACAAGATCTCCCAGGCCATGAAGGTGGCGATCGTCTCCATCGAGGACAAGCGGTTCTACGAGCACGGTGGCGTCGACTGGCGCGGCACCCTGCGGGCGTTCTTCACCAACTCCTCCGCGGGGGCGACCCAGCAGGGCGCGTCCACGCTCACCCAGCAGTACGTGAAGAACTATCTGCTGCTCGTCGTCGCCCAGAACGACGCGGAACGTCAGGCCGCGACCGAGCCGACCATCGCCCGCAAGCTCAAGGAGATCCGGATCTCCCTGACTCTGGACGAGGAACTGGGCAAGCAGGAGATCCTCATCCGCTACCTCAACATCGTGCCGTTCGGCTCCGGCGCTTACGGAATCCAGAGCGCTGCGCAGACCTACTTCGGCATCAACGCCGCCGACCTCAACGTCGCGCAGTCGGCCATGTTGGCCGGGATGGTGCAGTCCAGTTCGGTCACGCCCTACACCGACCCCGATGCCGTCCTGGCCCGCCGCAACGTGGTGCTGGACACCATGCAGGCCAACGGCGCGCTCAACGCCACCGACACGGCGAACGCCAAGGCGACCCCCCTCGGTGTCCTGCCGCAGCCAGGATCGGTGCCGAACGGCTGTGTCGGTGCCGCCGGGGCCCAGAGCACCGGCTTCTTCTGCTCCTACGTGCTGAAGTACCTCGCCGACGCCGGCATCAGCGCGGATCAGGTGAACAAGGGCGGCTACACCATCAAGACCACGCTGGACCCGAAGGTGCAGGCATCGGCCAAGGCGGCCACCAACAAGTTCGCGCCTGCGGATTTGAAGAACATTGCCAGCGTGATGGACGTCGTGCAGCCGGGCCGGACCTCACACAAGGTGCTGGCCATGACGGACAGCCGTACCTACGGCTACGACGCCGGGGCGAAGGAGACCTCGCTGCTGCAGACCGCCAAGCTGGAGAGCGACGGCGCCGGGTCCATCTTCAAGATCTTCACCACCGCGGCCGCCATGGAGAAAGGCTTGGGCATCAACGCAATCCTGGACACCCCGCGGACTGTGCGGCTGCCCGGCAGCTTCGGTCAGGGTGGGTGCAATGACGGCAGCGGCGACTATTGCGTGCAGAACCACGATAATAGTTACAAGCCGCGATACTCGGTCACGCAGGCGCTCGCGGAGTCGCCGAACACGGCCTTCGTCAAATTGATCGCCTCCACCGGGGTGACGCCGACGGTGGACATGGCCGTCAAGCTCGGCCTGCGCTCCTACGCCACCCAGCCCGCCGCTCCCGGGGGCAAGGTCAGCATCGCCGACGCGTTCAAATCCGGGAACCAGGCGTCCTTCACCCTCGGGCCGGTTCCTGTTGATCCCGTTGAGCTGTCCAACGTGGCCGCCACGTTGTCTTCCGGTGGCATGTGGTGCCCGCCGACGCCGATCGACTCGATCACCGATGCCAACGGCAAACCGGTCCCAGTGAACTCTCCGCCGTGTGAGCAGGTGGTGCCGCCGGGCCTGGCGAACACCTTGGCCAACGCGCTGAGCCAGGACCATGTCGCCGGTGGCACCGCATCCGGCGCCGCAGGCACCGTGGGCTGGAACCTGCCGCTGGCGAGCAAGACGGGCACTACCGAGCGTGAGTACTCCTCGGCGTTCCTCGGGTTCACCAACACCCTCGCGGCGGCGAACCTGGTGTTCGACGACTCCTCCAGCCCGGGCGGCATCTGCACCGCACCGCTGCGCAGCTGCTCCTCACCCGACCTCGCCGGTGGCGCGGAGCCGGCCCAGACGTGGTTCGCCACAATGAAGCCGATCATCGACGGCTTCGGGCCAGTGCACTTGCCGCCCACGGACCCGCAATACCTGAATGGCACCGGAACCCGCACCGTGCCCAACGTCATCGGTATCGCCGCCTCCGATGCCACTCAGCAGCTGCGCGCTTTCGGCTTCAACGTCACCGAAACCAGCCAGGCCAACGGCACCACCCAGGGCACAGTGGTGAACCAAAGCATCACCGGGTCCAGCGCACCAGGTACCACCGTTGTGCTGACCGTCAGCACCGGCCATGCTCCGAATCAGACACCCAGCAGGCAATCCAGCTCAGCGCCCCACGGCGGGCCGCAGACGATCCAGGTCCCCGTGCCCGGGGCTCCCCCTATCGTGTTGCCACCAGGGTTTGGCACCTCCCCAGCAGTCCCGCCGGCGCACTGATTCGGCGCTGCATCACCACCAGGCACGTACGTATCGACGGCTCCTCACGGGATCGTCCTGACTGAAAGAAGTGGCCTCACTCCCAGCAGTCGCACGCCCTCCCTGCTGAGCCTGCTCGACCCCGAGGATCGGAGCCTTTCATGACACCGACAAACCCACCCCCGCACGACCCCCGCCCCCCAGCCAGACAAGACCCACCGACCGGGCAAGACCCACCGGCCGGTCCGGATGCCCCCGGCGCGGGCGCCGACGGTGAGGGCCCGGCCTACGGCTTCCCTGCCCCGTTGTGGCGGACGCTGGAACACCGCCCCCCGCCGGGGATAGACCGGGTGAAGCAGTGGCGTTCGCCGTTGCGCGGGCCGTGGCTGACCTCGGTGTTCGGCCTGGTGTTGTTGGTGGGCCTGCCGATCGTGATCATCACCGGCCTGTTGTCCTACATTGCCTACGCCCCGCAGCTGAACCAGGCCATCCCCGCCGACGTGGGCTGGCTACACCTGCCGGTGTTCAACTGGCCCAGCACCCCATCCTGGCTCTACCGGCTGAACCAGGGTCTGCACGTCGGGCTCGGGCTGATCCTCATCCCGATCGTGTTGGCCAAGCTGTGGTCGGTGATCCCGCGGCTGTTCGCCTGGCCCCCCTCCCGCTCGGTGGCCCAGGTCATCGAACGGGTCTCGCTGCTGATGCTGGTGGGGGGCATCCTGTTCGAGATCGCCACCGGGGTGCTGAACATCCAGTACGACTACATCTTCGGGTTCAGCTTCTACACCGCCCACTACTACGGGGCGTGGGTGTTCATCGCCGGCTTCGTCGTCCACGTCGGCATCAAGTTCCCCACGATGATCACCTCGCTGCGGTCCCGCTCGTTCCGGGACATGCTCCGCACCAGCAAAGCCGGCACCACGCCCGAGCCCGCTGACCCCGATGGTCTGGTCGCCGCCGACCCTGTCCCCGCCACCCTGTCTCGCCGGGGAGCCCTCGCCTTGGTCGGCGGCGGCACGGCGCTGATCGCCGTGTTGACCCTCGGGCAAACCTTGGGTGGGCCGATCCGCCCGTTGTCCTACCTGCTGCCCCGCGGCCGGGACCTCGGTGACGGGCCCAATGACTTCGAGATCAACCGCACCTCTGCGGTCGCCGCGATCACCCCGGCCGATGTCGGCACCGGATGGAAGCTGTCCCTGATGGGGGCAACCCCGCGAACACTGGATCGGGCGGCGCTGCAGGGCATGCCCCAGCACACCGCGGTGCTCCCCATCGCCTGCGTGGAAGGCTGGTCGAGCACCCAGTCCTGGACGGGGGTGCGCCTGGGCGACCTCGCCGCACTGGCCGGGGTGCCCACCCCCACCTCGGCGCACGTGCAGTCCTTGGAGAAGGCCGGGCCGTTCAACCAGGCCAGCCTGCAAACCAACCAGATCCTGAACCCCGACGCGCTGCTCGCCCTGCGGGTCAACGGGGTCGACCTCTCCCTCGAGCACGGCTTTCCCGCCCGGGTCATCGTCCCGGCCCTGCCCGGGGTCCACAACACCAAATGGGTGCGCAGCATCGAGTTCAGGAGCCGCTGACATGGTGACCCGCTTCCGCACCTTCTACGGTGCCCACCCCCTGCACCTGCTGGCCGTGCTGGCCGGCTTCGCCCTGCTCGGCTACACCGTCAGCGTCGCCGGGCCCGCCGCCCTGTGGAATCCCAGCGTGTGGTGGCAGTCGATCCTGGTGTGGTTCCTGGGTGCGGTGGTGCTGCACGACCTGGTGCTGTTCCCGCTCTACGCCCTCGCCGACCGCACCCACACCGCCGGGGTGCACACCCTCCGCGCACGGATCGGCCACCGTGACCGGCCACCGCGGGTGTCGGCCGTGAACTACCTGCGGGTCCCGGTCCTGGCCAGTGGGCTGCTGTTCCTGGTGTTCTTCCCCGGCATCATCGCCCAAGGGGCCAGCACCTACCTGGCCGCCACCGGCCAAACCCAGGCACCCTTCCTTGGCCGTTGGCTCCTGCTCACCGCCATCGCCTTCGCGCTCAGCGCCCTCGCCTACACCACCCACCTCGCCCTCGCCCACCGGAAAGCTGGTTCACCGTCCTCCGCCGCCACAGCGGATGGCGGCTCAGCGGACGGCGGCGCACATCGTGCGGTTGTTGAGGAACCGCGGGCGTGAGGCCGCCCTCTCGAGAGCATCCTTCGACGATTGTTGCCCCGACCGTCTCCGGAACCGCCGCCGACGTGGTGGCCCCGGTCTCCGTCGACGTGCTCTACCGGCGGGCCGCGGCGGGCCTGCCGTGTTGGGTCGGGGACCCGACCGGGCTGCGCCGGGCACTACCGGTGGGCCGCTGGCTGGGTGGGGACGCCTCCACCCCCGGCGACCGGGCCGCCGATGAGATGCTGCTGCGGGCGTGCACCGGGGCGACCCTCGACCTGGGTTGCGGGCCGGGCCGTTTCACCGCGGCACTGACCGCCCGCGGTGTTCGGGCGCTCGGCGTGGACCTCTCCGCGACCGCGGTGGCCATGACCATCCGACGGGGCGGCATGGCGCTGCACCAGGACCTGTTCGCGTCGCTGCCCGGGTTCGGTAGTTGGGCGCAGGTGCTCCTCGCGGACGGCAACATCGGCATCGGCGGCGACCCGGCACGAACCTTGCGACGCGCCCGTGAACTCCTGGGGGTGGAGGGGATCGTTCTTGCCGAGCTCGATCCGCCCGGCACCGGGGTGCGCCGGGAGTACCTGCGGCTGGAGACCGAGCACTCGGTGGGCCCGTGGTTTCCCTGGACCCGGGTCGGTACCGACGCCGCCGCCGACCTCGCCACCGCCGCAGGGCTGCGGCTGCTCGACATCACGCACGTGCAGGGACGGTTCATCACCCGGATGGACAGGGCATGACCCACACCACCGGCGCGGACGCCGCGCCGAAGCCGCCGGCAGCGCACCGCGCACGCGGTGCGGGGCGGGGGGGTGCCTGCCTGCGGGTGTCAGGCGAAGTCGGGGTCCTCGTGACGGGTGCGTTTGATCTCGAAGAAATGTGGATAGCTGGCGAGCGCGACGGTCGCGTCCCACACCGTGGCGGCGTCGTGCCCGCGGGGGATACGGGAGAGCACGGGTCCGAAGAAGTCGACACCGTTGACGTGGATGGTGGGGGTGCCGACATCGGGGCCGACCGAGTCCATGCCCACTCGCGGCGGCGTCGCCGCCACTGCGCTGACGGACCGCAGCTCAGACGTGCATCGCCGCCTCCCCCAATTTGTCCCGCTCTCCTCCCTGGAGCGACTGCCCGGCAGCTTCACCCCCCACCTGAACGCGCGGGACCACCGGGCGCAGAACAAGGGACGAACGCAGGGCACATGTCGGACACACAGAGCAGGTCGACGAATTCATCGTGCTCCTACCGCCACTCACAGCGCAGCCGCCGCGTGGGCTCACCATGAAGTCGGAGCCACGCACGGCGATTTACACCGAAATTCGGACGCCACCCTGGCGTGAAGACCAGCCTCCAGCGCGGTAGCGGCGGCATCTTCACGGATGCCGGGGCAAGAGCTGTCCAACGCGCTGCAGCTTGGGAACGTAGACATTTCAGGCTCCAGTCGGACAGGCCGCGAAGGCCACCTACCCGTCAACGAGTGGTCCCATACCGGGCACAGACTTCAGTGCACCGCGCCGACCGACCCCCGGACACGTCTGGTCGGGCGGCGGCGACGCCCCCGCTAGCGGCTGCACGGCTGATACCCGCCGCGCGGCAGCACCGCGAGCTTCTCCGATTACAAAGCCTTACATTGCTCTGCGTCAGTGTTGTTTTGCGCGTCGTAGCAGGTAAGACATAAGACCATGATCGGCCCAAGGAGCCGGGACCCCCGGCGGCCCGTGAACCGTGCGCGACGCGCGCGGTTCTGCCCCAGCAATCCCGGGCGTACGGCAAAGCGCGGACGCTCTAACCGTCTCGTTGTCCAGGTAATCGGGGGCGCCGCCGGGTCGGAGCAGCCGACCCGCCGACATCCTGGGTCACCACTGCTGGGCGTGGGGGGCCGCTACCGGATGACCGCGCTGACCCAGCGCACAGTCCGCGGCTGGGCGCCGAGCCGGCCGAGGCACCCTGTTGCCTCACCTGCCCAGCCACCGCCCGGCGACAACCAGCACGGCCTGTGCAGCCGGCGTTGGAACAGGCGCGCGTCCTCCACCAGCCAGTCGGCGTGCGCTCGCACGGACGGTTCTCCCTACCGCTACTTAACCGACTAGCCCTCTGATCACAACGCCAACAGAAATGCCCAAAGACATGCGACTGAGACAAAAAGGAGCGGGCATAATGAATCGGAGAATCGGGATTGTTGCTAGCGGGCTGGTCAGTTCGCTCGTGTTGGTTTTTGGCCCTGCGGTCGCGTTCGCCCAGACCCCTGCTCCGACCCCGACGGGTGGCGCGTCCAGTAGTGCAACCCCATCCGGCTCGTCAGGATCGTCGCAGGGCATGCCCCAGGAGCTGCACGGTGAGTCGCTCGCCACCGGCAAGTTCACCTTGACCAGTGCCAAGCGGGTCGATTTGACCTACAACTACGCGACGCTGCCCCTGCATCGGGGTGTCGCGGACGGCAAGACGGTGTGGTTCGTGGTCACCGACGCCTCCGACCAAGGTTTGGCCCGTCAGCTCGGTCTCAACTTCGCCCCTCGCCTGGCCAACATCACCGTGGGCTGCCCCGGCTGCGCCCAAGACCTCGCGGCGGACAACGGTGCAGCAAGTCTTCCACAGCTGATGAGCGCCAACACCCCGGTCAAGTTCCTCGGCGCCCCGGACTTCAGCCCGAACCGGATGGACGTGGCCGGTTCACCGACGCCGTTCCCGCCCAGCGTCTTCCACGAGGGAGCGCGCGCCGGGGCGAAGTACAGCCCCTTCGTGATGGACGCCAACAACGTGGTCTACGACGCCCCCATCGTGGCCGTCGGGGATGGGCCGTTCGACGTGACCAACCACACCGACACCGCCGATCGGGTGCTGCGGATCGACCCCACCACCATGGACGTCGATCTGCTGTTCGTGCGTGGGTTCGCCAACGGCAAACCGATCCTGTATCTGAGCTTCGACTCCTCCGATCCACTGGTCGCCACCCAGGAGCGGGCCACGTTCACCCCGGTGCTCAACCTGTCTCCGGCCGCGAACGGCGGCCGGGTGCCCAGCGCGGCCCGAGCGGCGATCTTCTCGGCGACCAACGGGAAGTTCGGCACCCTCGCCAGCCCACCCTCCCAGGGCCAGGCGCATTTGCTCGCCGACGGGATGATCGAGAAGGAGGCGAACTTCAGCAACGTGGCGGTGCTGCAGGCCCTAGCCGCTGGCGGTGACGGCCACAACGTGTTCGACGTGTTCCCGACCGACACCAGCCCGACCGAACGCAACCTCTACAGCCCACTGTGGGACCTGCAGAACTTCATGTACTCGGCCAAGGCGGTGGCAGCCGGGGAAAACACGGCGAAGACCGACGCCAACGTCATCCGCCAGCTCGCCGCGCAGGGCATGGTGACCTCGCCGGGCGGGACCCCGCTTGGGTCCTCCGGGAGCATCATCAACTGTCCGGCGTTGGCGTTCTTCGACACCGCGCCCACCGGCCCGCAGGCCGCGCTTCCGGCCGGGGTGAACGCGGGGTCCGGTGGTGCGGCAGCACCGTGGGCGTCTGGCCCGCTGGTCGGCGGGCTGCTCGGTGGCGGCGCGCTGCTGGTGATCGGGTCCGCGATCCTGCTCGCCGTCCGGCGACGCCGGACGTGATCGCAACCCGTCGGTCGCGGGTGCCAGCACAGCGCTGGCGCCCGCGGCTGGCCTGGCTGGTCCTGCTGGTCGGCCTGGCCATGCTCGCCACCGGCCTGGCAGGCTGGCTGGGCATCGCTGGCGCCACCCCCGACCGCGGGCTGGTGCCGGCCGCCGCCGTCCACACGGCGGCGCCGGCACCAGCCGCAGCTCCATCGACCGTGCAACCCACGCCGCCCCAGACCCCGCTACGGCTTGCGCTGCCCTCGCTGGAGGTGGACGCCCCGGTGGTGCCGGTCGACGTCGGCCCCGGCGCAGCGCTGCAGGTACCCGAAGATCCCGACGTGCTGGGCTGGTGGCAAGGCGGCACCCGACCGGGCAGCGCTCAAGGCACCGTGGTCATCGACGGCCACGTCGACACCGCCCGCCACGGTCCCGGTGCGCTGTATCAGCTGCGCCGGCTACGACCGGGCGACCAGGTGCAGCTGGGCACCGATGACGGGACCCAGCGCTACATGGTGGCCGCCGTGCGCAGCTTCCCGAAAACGGCGCTGCCCTCAGAGGTGTTCGCCACCGACGGCCAACCACGCCTGGTCCTGATCACCTGCGGCGGTGCGTTCGACCAACGCACCCGCCAATACGCCGACAACATCGTGGCCTACGCCATCCCACGCTGACCCCACGCCCGGAAAGAGGGGCTTCATCAGCGTGGGCAGGTTGCCAGCCGGGGCCGTCGGCGACCGCGCCGCGCCCACCTGATCTCCGAGCCCGTGGACGAGGTACGGGGCCATCCCGGCAGTGCCAACAACGGCGACGTCGATCGAGCTGCGGTCAGGCGGGCATCGGCCCGACATGAGTGCGGATGGGGGCCGATACGCGATCGTTACCAGCTCGGTAAGCCGGTGGGCGTGGGTTATTCTCGGCGGCATACCGGGCCCACGACCTGCGGCTCGACCGCCCGGCTTGCGGTGAAGATCTTCTCCGCCGGTGAGGTCGGACGGCCCACGGCGATGCCAACTCAGTCGGGTCGCGTCGAGGGCCTCGCTGCCCTCGGTCCGAGTCCGATAGTCGAGCGCGGCGAGCTCGCCGCTGATGCCGTACCCCGCGGCGAAAAGCCGGCCCTGGGGCAGCAGCCCGCGTTCCTCGGCGAACAGCAGGAACACCACCCGCATCATCACCGTGACGGCCGCCGCGTAGACCTGCGATCGGGCCGCGGGCAGCGGGTCGGGCTCGCCGCGGTCCACGGCGTCGCGCGCCACCTCCGACAGCGCCTGCACCAGCAGCTCGACCACGCGGCGCACCTGCACACCGAGCGCCTCGGTGATCTCCTCCGCGGCGGCCACCGATTCGGCGAACAGCTCGGTCAACCGGTCCTGCGCCTGGCCCCCGACCAGGCGCCGGCGCGACAGCAGCTCGACGAACGCGTGGCGCGTGGCGGGTTCCTCGACCCAGGTCTGGGCGTCGACGACACCGGACGCGACCATTGTCTCCGGGCCGGGCCAGGCCCACCGAGTGGACTCAGCGGGCTGGCGTGTTCGGACACCATGGCTATGCGCAACGTCGTCATCTCCTTCCTGCGGTGGCGGCGGGTCGAGTGACCCCCCGCCGACCGGTCATCTCGCCGACCGATGCCTCCAGCACCTCGTTCCAGTCGCGAGGGAAACGACCCAGGCCGAAGTGCGCCAGCGAGTGGGCGGGCGCCCCGCTCCCCGGTGCCACGCCAGCCAGCGCGGGAACACTCACAGGCCATCAGGGCTGGTCGAACGGGTAACCACGCTCGACTGGGCAGGGCGCCTCACAACAGGTCCCAGCGTCAGACTATTCATCGGCCTCGGGCGAGGCGCCGAGCAACCACGGCGTCACATCGGCCACAGGCGGAGCTTCAGCCCGGCGCGGGCGCCGCGGAAGAGCACTCTGGACCACACAAGGTCCTCGCACGCTGCGACGGCGACGCCGGAATCACCGTAATGCCGGAACAGGCGCGCTAGGTCCAGCAGGTCAAGGACCCGCACGACCCTGCCCTGACCGGCCGCCACCAGGCACAGCGCCCGGCGATCGGCGGCCTGCGCTTCGCGGAGGTCGAGCAGCACTCGCACACCGGCCGCCCCGAAGAACGTCACCCGCGAGAGGTCCAGCACCAGGTGGCTCGGGCCGTCGCAGGTCATCTCGTGCCGATATGCCCGCAGCCTCGGGCTGGTGCTCCCGCGGCCGACACCCACCACCGGCGGAGCACATCATCGTGGATGGAGCTGAACGCTGCTCAGCCCCAGAGCCCCGTTAGCACTACCGGTGCGAAGGTAGCGTCGCCACCAACGGCGGTCAACGGGGTCAACCGCCCTCGGCGTCGGCAGCCCCACATAGGCCACCCGGCCCGCGGCTTGAGCCCGCCCACCGGACCCCGTCCGGCTCCTCATTCGCGCAACGCTGGTCAGATCGTCGAGTGTCACCACCGGGATGTGGAGCCTCCCGGGGGTCGTGGGCCCAGGCGGTGAGTTCGGCGGCTCCCGCGGCCCAGGGCAGGAACCGGGTCAGTCTCCGTTCCCCCTGTCGGGCGACCCGAAGGGGCACTTTGGACTATTCCCCAGGTCTCCCCGGGACGCCCCCTGAAGCCATTCCGGAGGTGGACTTCGGGAGGGTTACGAGAAATATGCATCCGTCGTCCGTGTTGCGCACGGTGACGTCGCCTCCCATCGCGTTGACGAATCCGCGGACGATTGGGAGCCCCAGGCCTGCTCGTCCATCTTCGGCGGGGCGATTCGTTGCACCGCGGAATCCGGGATCGAAGACACGGGGCAGGGCGTCCGCGCTGATACCGCCGCAGGTGTCGCGGACTTCCAACCACACTGCGTCTGCGCGTTGTCCGGCTGTGATTTCGATGGTGCCGCCGGACGAGGTCTCCCGCAGGGCGTTGGACACGAGGTTGTCGAGCACCCGGTTTAGCAGGCGTGGGTCGGCGTCGACCGCGAGGCCACGGGGGGCGACGCCGGTCAGCGCGACCGGTTTCGCGCGCGCGGCCGGCTGCGCGGTGGCGAGCATGTCGGAGATCAGGTCGTCCAGGACGACCGGCACGAGAACGGGCTGCAGCGCGCCGGCGTCGATGGTCGACAGGTCGAAGACGTCGTCGACCAGCGCGGCCAGCCGGTCGGCCTCGAGGCGGATCGCGCGATGGTAGCGGTCGATCTCGGGGGATCGGACGACACCGTCCTCCAGCCCTTCCGCCATCGCTTTGAGCCGCGACAGCGGAGTCCGCAGATCGTGGCCGATCCACCTCAGAAGCTGGCGGCGGCTGCTCTCCGCCGCCCTTTCCCGTGCCCGCGCGTCAACGAGCCGCTGCCGCGTCGCCACCAGCTCCTCTGCTACCCCTCTCAGTTCCGCGGTGGGGATACGGCGCAGCCGAAGCTCCTCGTAGTCGTCGAGCAGGCGGACAGCCCGCCGCAGCTCCCCACTAGCGGCCATGATCAGCTTCGCCAGCCCCACCCCGATGATCAGGCTGAGCAGCGCGGCCACCGACATTGAGGTGAGGAGGTCGCGGAGCTGTTTCCCGCGCAGCACGGTCGCGGTGCTGGTGAGGACCCCGGTGGTCAGGACAGCGATCGCGGTGAGGACGGTCGCCATGAGGACTGTCGTCACGGAACGGTGACGCAGCAAATACAGCAGACCCGCCCCCAACGCCGCCATGGCGACCGTGGCCACGATAGTGCCAATAAGCGACGCTGCCGAAAAGGACACGCTCATGACTGCCCCGTCTGGTAACGGTATC
>JAABUO010007826.1_pt1 | contig 12146 bp, 9 predicted proteins | sample 5559291 | NCBI WGS metagenome assembly JAABUO01 (sample SAMN10711878, study PRJNA513372) | rock metagenome | isolation source: Antarctica rocks | place: Antarctica: Victoria Land, Finger Mt sud
GGATGGTTCTTGGAATCCAAAATTCAAAGGCTTCATGTCCCCCGTCACAAGGCCCTTGAGGGAGCGACTTTGGGGCATGGGTCGGGGTCAAATCCCAGAGCAATGCGATTTCTCTCCAGAAGAATTGGCGAATTTGGAGAACTTGCTGGTGAAAATGTTGATGTACGAGCCTTGCGATAGGATGACGGCTGACGAGGTAATGCGGTCAGACTACATGCTACGGTGGGGTTTCCCGGCCATAAATGTAATCTGATCTCCAGTTACTATCCTAATCTGCATCGAGGGGCCAGCAACAGGGACTTTTATCTACAACCCTGTTGCCCCACTTGTACTCTAATTAAATGCCATTTATGTTCAGCTTAAGGCTCCTGATGATGCCGAAGTCTCCCCTCATAACACTCGTCGTCCTTCACGCTATGCCATGATCTTTGCATGTAATTCTAGTAATGCGTGCACTAAGCAATGGAGTCTGGCTTGTGACGAAGCAATGAAGGGAGGGCAAATTAGAATCACAGTTCCGTTTCTACACTCACGAAGAGTCGTAAGCGAATTGAGGTCGTGTCGTAGTTGTTGAAATATTCTGCAGTAAATGCTGATATTGCGGCATTTGGGCGGTGCCTCTTAGGAGCGTGTTACCGTCATTACGTGTTCGTTGTCTGCTCACCCTGTTGCTTCTACGAAGCTCTTTATATCGCATCTGTATTCTATTCCTCGACAACGTGCAACAGCGCTACTATTGATCGAAGCGATGCATAATATGGTGGGAGTTGAAAACATCGATGGTGAATGGTGAAGCAATTTGCCGCAAGTCGAATCACAAGTCGAAGTGAAGTTTGATTTATGATAGATAGCCTTTGATAGATTACAGGTTATTTACAGGTTATTTACAGATTTTCGGCTGCTTTGCGATAGCAGAATGATTAACATTGCTGTAACGTCATAAAATTAGAGAGTCAAGAATCAGTTTCTGTGACATTACGTTTCAAGGCCTTATCACGTCGTTACCGTAATCCGTGTTGACTATCAAAACGTTAAATCAAGTTGACTTTCAAAAAGATATAAACGGTTTGAACTATGTGACGTACTATGGTAATTAACCGTATGACGCTTACTTAACCCAACCGTAGATTCACCGTAAAAAGAATCCTGCATGAGTCGCTAAGGTAGTCTTGCAGGCGAAAATCACGCTAATGTAATGCAACCCGATTCCTAGTGACGATTCTTCGCTTGAAGTTAGGCGAAGCTGACTCCAAATGTTTGAAATTGATTATCTAATTGCTCTGAGATCCGATCGGTTTGTGCTAATACTGCAGGTCTCGACTGGAAATCTTTATGACAGTCGGGGAACGTCTCATGGTGAGAGCGTAACGGAAAGACCAAGATACCGATCCTTCTTAGAGCAAGAATTGCTGCTGCCCACCTGTCCATTAAACATCTCACTACTCTCAATCCCTGACAGGTCTTGCTCGAACCTTTAGATGTCCGTTGGGGTAGTGCCCTACAAAGCAGTCTTTCCAGACCATGTTCTCCTTACTGCATGCTCGGTATAAAGTCAGCCTCTTTCGCCACTTTATCAGGGATGTTTTAATGATGCACCCTTGTACACGGTAGGAGGAGTGGTTTTCCAATCTCAGCCAGAAATTTAATAAGGGAGAGGCCACTTACGTCGTTTCAACCAACTCTAAGTCCAGCCTGCGAAAAACATTTGCGTATGCAAGATACAGCTCGGCATATGCAAGATTGGGGGCAGGACATGATCGAGGACCGCGGGAAAAAGGCGTAAGGTGTTTGTCTAGCTCTTGGAGTGCTTTAGAGGGGAGGAGCCAACGTGAAGGATTAAAGGTGGTAGGATCTGGGAAAAGTTCCGGGTCGAAATGCTGGAAGCGAACGGACATGCCTATTCTAGTCTGGCGAGATTTTAAGTCCCAGGTGATCAAGAGAACGACGGGAGGCGAATGTATGACATCGGGTTTGACTTACCCCCTCAGGTATAAATGTTCCTCCAACCTTCCTTCCTCCCGGCGGTACGATCCTAATAAATCCGGAGGTAATGTGCGGCGCCATCCTTAAAGACTCCTTGCATACAGCTGTAAGATATGGCAACTTCTCCAGGGACTCCAAGTTCGTCCCATATATTTGATCCAACACTGGCCATGCTTCTTTCAATTCTTTCTGCAACCTTTCCGCCAACTCTGGTTTCTCTAGCAGATGATACGTCCCTTGGACGAGTGATGTACTCGTCGTGTCTGTGGCTCCAAAGACAAGGCTCAGAGATTCATGATAGAGTTCGTGCAATTCTAGATTAGGACGGACTCCCTTGAATGCATCAGGGGCCAACAATGCCTCGTAAATGACTGGATGAGACGTGTCCTTCAGTCGCTCTGGATATTTGATTAATTCCACGATCTGAGCCACGAGCATTTTCTGGAGCTTCACGACGCCCTCCATGGCTGGAGCTATCATAATTGTTAGCCAGTCAGGGAGTGAAGCTGAGATTCTTCGGAGGAGCGCAAAGTGTTTCATTGTGTTCCAGCTTAGCGCGGCGGACTCCATGGCCTCCATCATTGAAGCATGGAAATTCGGAGCATTTAGCGAGTTGGCGGATTGGGCGAAGCAAAAGGATGTGATCGTGTCAAGGGAGTAGCAGCGATAACCAAGGTATAAGTCCGAAACCAAATCCTCTTCATTTTGCTTCAGCAACGCAGAAACGAGATCTCTCGTCTAGTAGTTTGTCAGCTTCTTTGTGAATATTGCAGAGTTTTTGATCTGATGGTATACCTTCTCTTGGACGACGTTCTCCATTGACAGAATGCTTCGCTTCGAAAAGAAAGGAAGGAGTAGTTCTCTACGAGGTTTGGCATCGACGACTTTAGCTGTGCCGAACGTTGCGTGTTGCTGTCCAAATGCTGCGTACGCGTCAAGGTCTTTATCCCATTTCTGGTTGTAAATATCATGGTAGGCTGAAGCAGGACTGCTGACAGACAGCTAGGCACCTTCGAATTAGTCAAGGATTTATCACGAGGATAGGTGCATATCCTTTCTTGATGGGGATATCGAGTACCTCGTCAGGACTGATCCGTATGATGGGCCCGTAAATGGCGTGCAGGTCTACAAGTTTATGGTACAAACTTGTCCCCTTCCCCACTTCCTCGTATGTCTTCCACCAAGGTGTTACGGCGGCTAAAAGTGGTCCTGGAAATTTCCTGAGAGGATGAAAGAAGACATTGTAGATTGAACGACCGAATTCAAGAACGACGAAAGCTGCAACAAGCCCAACCATGAGCTTCTTGATATGCTCTAGCTCCAGAGCAGATTGCCAAGTCCGTACAGGAGGTAGCAACCCCATTAAAGCGTGGGAAGCCATAAGGAGAGCTTAGCTTGAGGCGTAGACTCTGAGGCGTTGAAAGTCTACGGAGAAAGAACAAAGGATGAAGGATGAAGGACTAGATAATTCACCGCCGGAAGACACAAAACCAAGATTAAGAACGAGGAGGTAGCTGGAGTTGATTGTGTTGCTGACCAACAATTTGTAAGAGTATCGTGCCAGACTTACTCGCCGCATTTGGTGCGAGCTGCAGAACGTGCAAAACAGTAAGCATCCATTGAGGGAACTCGGTCGCACGTAGTGGTGACAGAGGCCGCCGGTGCAGTATCATAATCAAGAACGTGGTCGCTACTGCAGGGCACGTATACCTTGTAAGCTGCAGAATTGAGCAGCAGGATCCACGTCAAAATCAGGTGAGGATTGAAAGGCCTTCTGGAGCAGCACAAATCACGAAAGTGGGGGCGAACGCGCTAAAATCGCTGACAATAAGCTGCATCATCCGCCAGGTGTCAGTCAACTGTAGCATCGAGACAGCAACGACTACACCACCATCACGATGACTATCAACTTCTATCCTCCAACTGTTGCAGTTCTAAGGTGGATTATGCTTAATCGAAATATATGCGCCAATTGTGATACCCACGAGGCAATAAGCTACAGCATCACCAAGACGCTTACTGACCGTTGCAAGTAAGCCGCAACCGTTGGTGAGGCCGTAAGCTGCAGTACCGTCAAGTACTCTTGCTTTACCATGGCCAACATGTTACGGCTTCGATATTTTGGGGGAAACGATTACATGCATGAGAGGCAGGGGACTATGATCCTGTTCTGAAGCAGTAGACAAACTCTCTCGATAGAATACTATTCTTCTCCCTAGCTATTGAAGTGTCTCATTGTCGCTCTAAACCTACTCATGATAGGCAAATAGAAAAAACGATGACTATGTTATTCTCTACCACCAAATGCTGTTTTACTACGCAAAGTATCTTCAGTACTTCGTCGCTTGTCTCTGCTCTGATCGCTTGGACCTTATATCTTGTTTTCCTAGGAGTGTACCGGTGTATGGTCTTTCACTCTACTCTGTCTAAAGCGGTGCATACAAATGACGGGACTCCTCAGTATACTTCAGTCCCCTCGCCAAATTCCCTGGGCCAAAGCTAGCAGGTAAGTCACCGCTTCATCTGGGTGTGTTTTCATTTTCGCCTGAAGTCCCTGTCTAGAGGCACTTTACTCTATGAAGGAAGCGTTCTTTGCTAAGTCGACTAAAGCTCTCACAACATGGCACCAAGCATACTACGATATCTGGTTACGGGGTCAATACATCTGGAGGGTCAAAGAGATGCATGCAAAGTACGGTTAGTTAAATTCCGGCTATTCTGCTGCTAAGTCTTACTGACAAGAAACTCCGAAGGCCCAATAATTCGAATAAATCCTCACGAGATCCATATAAGCGATCCAGAGTATATCGACGATCTCTATTCAGGTCCTTCAAAGAAGCGTGACAAGTTCAAGTTCACTGGTAGAGCAATTACCCGTGAGTGTAGTCGATTCGAATAACTCTTATCATCCGGCTTACATCTAAGAAAGTTCCTCAATCCACTGTTGCAACCATGCCGCACGAACTTCACCGAAAAAGGAGGGCAGCTATGAATCCTTACTTCTCCAAAGCAAGTGTACGACGACTCGAACCTATTATTTTGGTGAGCCTGGAAAAATTACTAGGGCGCTTAGACTCTTGCCGCAAATCAGGAACAACAGTACCGATGACTGTGGTATACAAAGCTGCGACAAGCGATATTATTACAGGGTATTGCTTTGGAGAATCTACCAACTATCTAGACAAAGACGATTACAATGTTTCATTCTTTGAGGCAGTCGAATCCCTCTTTGAAATATGTCATTGGATGACACATATCTCATGGGTAGGTCCACTCATAGCAGCTGTGCCGATCCCACTCGCTGCCAGGGTGCTGCCCGGAATGGATTCTTTGGTCGGCATGCAGCGTGTAGGTCGAAACACAAGTCGTAGTCCAAACAGACAGCTAATCGGTGGGCAGCAATGGAAGAACCAGATTGAAAAGATTCGGGAGTCTAAGGATCAAGGATTTGGTGAAAACACCGTTTTCCATGGCATCCTCAAGAGTAATCTTCCAGACTCCGAAAAAACCTCCTCCAGACTACAGCAGGAAGCCCAACTTCTTGTTCTTGCCGGTCAGGACACCACCGGTGAATCTTGGTTTTATTCCATGCTCTCTACACAGCTAATTTGTACCAGCAACAACGTTATCGGCCATCACCTACCATCTGCTTGCTAATCCTGGAAAGCTGAAGCTCTTGAAGGAGGAACTCGAAGTCGCCATGCCGGATCTCAATCACCCACCAAGTTGCGCTCAGGTCGAACATCTTCCTTATCTCACAGCTGTGATCCAAGAAGGCATCCGCTTACATCCTGGAGCCATCATGCGCATGCAAAGAGTCTCTCCCGATGAACCTCTGTATTACGGCAACGCCAGCAACACCAAATGGACGATCCCGGCCGGAACACCTGTAAGTATGGACGCGACGCTGACCCAAATGAACCCAACCATCTTCCCCCAACCAAGAGAATTCCAGCCTGAGAGATGGATCGGCAACCCGAGGCTCAATCGCTATCTACTATCGTTCTCCAAGGGGACGAGGGGATGCCTGGGGTAAGCGCTACACTGTCATCGCCAAGATCTCATACTTTTGCTGACCCAATGCTGCTCTAGCATCAACCTCGCGTACCAAGAGCTGTATCTCATCCTTGCTGGTATCTTCCGGAAATATGATGTTCGTGGTGGCACTTCCACACAGGGTGCGACGTTAGCCCTATACGATACCATTCGAGAGAGAGATATAGATGCGGTTGCTGAAATGGTAATCCCTGTGCCTGCACTGGGTAGTAAAAGCCTCAGAATTAGGGTCTCGTGACAGCTATTTACTTAGGTTTTTTGAGGAGATTCAGATGGGAATTCGGTTCATCTGCATGCACGGATATGATTGCGGTGCTATGACATGTTACTCGGTCCGAATAAAGGTAATACCGAAGTACCTTACTTATATGGATGTGTGGCTAGGCGGGCTGCAGCCGCGCAGACGGCTATGTACTGTAGATCCGTACCGCGTAATTAGATAGGTACCGATCGATACGATACGGCTGTAGGGTCCCAACCCCCCATATGATTTTGGTTGAATTTGTCCGAGAAGTTCCACCTGTTATTCATATGGTATCTACATTACGCAGAGAAGGATTGGAAACAGCAACGCCTTATACCCAATCTTGCCCGTGCGCCTTTCAAATACCCAGCTATCCCTCGGGTTATATGTAAATAAAGCACTAAAGGGCGCGAACATTGCAATTCTATCGGGCATCACATGCAGAGAACACGAGCAGATGTTTTGTCGCGATGCTTGGGCAAAATCTGCGCCTAGAAGCAGCTTCCCAAATAAAAAAGACTTCAGACTGTGCCTTCGGACGCAAAGCACTCTTTTAATTTATGCAATTGAGTCTATACAGTGAATGAACGAGCGAAGGTTTACTGAATGCTGGTTGATTCGATATTTAAAGCGATGAAAATAAGAAAACCACGAGCAGTGTTTCTCTGAGACCTTTTGTACTTCAGCTACGTTAATGCAAGTCACCAACTAGGGGAATTTTACTGTTTCTCTTTCAGTCGCTATAGTAAATAGCGAAGATTACAGGTCAATCTCACTGTCGTCAAATTATGAAGACCTGAAGATATAGAGTCAAAACTTCAATAGATTCCTGTATAACTTCATTTCTAACGTCACCCCCCCCTAGTGATGCCGCCGTCGTCTTTTGAGCGAAACTCCGGGCAGTAGACTTGTTATACCATAGGAAGCCAGCTTCCTCAAGCGGTCTTCAGTGGTCATAGGCAGATTGCCCTCCTCGAAATACTCCTTTGCCTCATCGAGCTCATCCTCGTCGTTTTTATCTAAGCCTCCGCTTACTAGTCAATTAACGTAGGCCTTGTTCCGCTGATCGGCAAGTTTCTCAGCAGCCCGCTTCGCCTCTCTCTTCTGTATAGCTTTGTCTTCCTTTGACTTCTGAAGCGTAGCCATTGCTTCTTTCATTCCCTGTCGCCGGATAGAATCATTACCACTGCCTTTCCATGCTTTTGACCGTCAGAATCGACATCAAAAAATTGAACATCTCAACTCGCTGGCATAAATTCGTTCAGAAGGCTTATTTCGAACCCACGCGTTATCGATGAAATCTCAGTATACATATTGCCAACTTTTCCGCTGTCAGATTCACTGACTTCGTCATTTCAAACAGCTGACGCCGCTAAATTGCTAGATTCGTCGACGTATGAAGCAATGTGAGCATCGATCTCGTCGATGAAACCGAAATTGTGAAAGCGATGAGGTTGAAGAAGACGACGACAGCGAGGTCAGCATAGTTCGAAGTGAAGAAGATGAGTTTGAACATGTCGATGTTGACAGTGAGCTGCTATAGTGATTATGATGATTAGCGACAGAAAGGTCAAATAAAGTGTTGAAAATAGAGAAGATGATAATCTTCACCTTCATAGAGCTAGTATTAGCGTGTGCAGAAAGCTCTGCAATTCTTGACATTCATTTTTGCGTTTACCTCACGTTTCTTTTGTATGAAAAATTCGAAAATTCAATTTCATCGCTCTTCAATTGCTCAAAATTGAAGCTATTCAGACCTCTTTGTTTGTTGATGTTTCTGATGTTCTTGTAATTATTTTTATTCAAAATCTCTTAATGTTAAAGTCAAAATCTATCTTTGAATGATTTTCTCATTCTCTCTAAAGCATTCAAAAGACGTAGAAAATCGACGACTTGAACTGAACAGTCAAAGATCATTGATCGAGCTGTCTCTCTTGATCATCGTCGTAAACAAGCTTTCATTTCATTGAATGTAAATGAATCTTGATTGTTTTCAACTTCTTGACAATCTTCATCTTTTGAGCAATTCTCATCTTCTGAATCTCAGTTCAGTCTTCACTTTCTTGATGATCTGAATTTTCTTCACTAAGATATTCATGATTTGATTCATTCAAATCATCATTACATTCTGAATATTGAAGAAATGAACTCAACATTTCTAAAGATAAAGCTGAAAGATCAAGATTTTTTTCAGCTGCAGAAGTTACTACATATGCAAAGTTTTAAAAAGAACGACAGAATTAAGCTGATGCTGCTTAAAGATTGAAAGATAATAAAGCTCATGAAGAAACTTTATGATAGACAGAAATAAATGAGCATGATGAATAAGAAACTATATATCATTATTATTTGAATCATCAGACTAGAAAGAATTTAAAGAAGTTGTTTATTTCTGAGCTTAAAGTTATGAACTTTGAAGATCAAGTTGATGATTCTATGCTGTTTATATCAGTCTGTCTTTATGTAAATTAAAGACTTGAATGATTTAATCACATTGCTCAAATGCTGACTTTGAAATTTCAGATTCGAAGCTTCAAAAAGATTTTAAATAAGATTATTAACATCAAAGATGATGATGTTAAAAATTGAATTATCATTAATTGAATAATCATCATTAAAGCTAATAAATCAAGAATCATTCAAAAGCAGCAGTTTATTAATGACTTTAATGAGTTAGAATAAAATAAGATCTTGCTCGCTTTAATTGAGAAGAAAGTTATTGACTATACAATCAAAATAGAAATTAACGCGAAGATTGAAAAGTTTACTTGTAAAAGATTTGCTGAAATTGTTTCTGAAAATTCTGAAGTTGATGAATCTCGTCAAAGATACATTTACATCGATCATCTTCTGAATTGAGTTCAAATCAAAGCAGATACACTTGCTGATGTTGATAATTTTAATAAAGCATTGCTGAATTGCTGACAGTGCAGCGATGAGCATTATAGAAATCAGAATGACTTCTGTTTCGTGAATTTTGCAGACAAGCACTATAATATAAATCATACTCAGTAATCTTTATGAAGTAAGACAATATTTAATGTCAAAGTAAATGTCAGTATTGAATGATTTTCTATCTTTTTATATAACTTCTGAAGTGATAAACAGAGCTTTATTATCTTGCTGTCTCATTAATCAGATATGCATGAGAAAAGATTGAATGTTAAAGCAGAGTGAGTGAAAAAGAAAGATTTTATGACGAGATTTATGAGATTCAATGAACAGCAAATGAAAATGTGAATGAGTAAGACAATGACTGATCAGATAGAATGAATGAACTTGCATCAGAAAGTTTCAGAATCTCATTCATCATTTCAGTAATTTTCTCTTTTGCAATGATCATCATGATAACAATCATTTATTTATTCTTTCTATCAGTTATCTTATCAATCATGATAACAGTCTTTACAATCTTCTTCATGATAACAGTCTTTGCAGTTTATTCAATGACAATAATCTTCATCATCTCAATTTACTTTTTTTTCTTCTTCTTCTTCTTTTTCTTCTTTATCATCTTAGTCTGCAATTGCAACTCAGCAATCAAGTTTCATTAAAGAATCAGAAGAAATAAAGAAAATATTTGATCAATTCTTCACCTGAAAGATAAACAAGATCTTATGTCAAACAATTAAACAAAAGCTCACAGAGATGAAAATCATAGTGAATTGTCAGAGACTAAACTAGAAACTATTAATATAAAAGAATAATATTATTATTACTACTTAAGATGATCATGATCAATCTGAGTGACTTGATAGAATCTAGATACAAAACAATACATCAAATAATGTATAAAATGAAAGACAAAGAGTGAAAGAAAAGAATGAAAACTTAACTTTTATATACATGAATTGAGCAGAATCAAGACTAAACAATAGTTTTATAACTTAAGATTGCAAAGATTTACACACATGATTGAGATGATCAAAACAAAATTACTGAGACTAAATTAAAATGATGATGACTAAATGAGTGACTTGATTCATTGAATTGCAAAACAGATTCAATGAATCAAAATTATTTAAAATATCAATGATTTATGTTTTAAATTGAATTGATAATCTGACATCATGACAGTAACTTTTCTCTTCAAGACTAAGCTTCTGCAAGATGATGAGAAGAAACAAGATGAAATGAGAAAGAATTAAAGATAAAGACTGAAATGAGATGAGAATTGATGTGAATGCATTTTAATGTGATGAAGTACAGATGAGACTGAAATAAATCTAAGTTACATCTGAGTCAGATTTGAGTAAGATGAGATGAGATGCATTTTAACATGATGATGCACAGAAAATTAAAACACATTTGAATTACATCTGAATCAGATTTGAGCGAAATGTCTGAGTCAGATCTAAACAAAATCTGAGTCAAATTTGAGTAAAAGAAAGATGAAATGCAGTTTCATATAATGATGCATATGTAAAACTAAAATACATTTAAGTCACATTTGAATCAAATTTAAACAAGATATCTGAAATAAATTTAAGTAAGATTTGAGTCAGATTTGAGCTGAGTTGAGATGATGAAGATTGAACTTAAAGTTCTTGATATTAACATTGAAACATCACACACGATAGTACATGTAATTCTTCAATGACAAAGTTGATGAAATGATATTCATTGAATATTTACTCACAATTGTTCAGAAGATTGAAAGACTTTCAAGTAAAGAAGTGATTTTCTCAATCAATGTAATACTTGAGCAAAGATGAATTATAGCATTTATCATGCTTGAAGTTTAATATGCTGTTTACATATTAAAATCTTTTATCATTCTCAATGATAATGAGTTTTCAAGATTTCTGACGTTGATTTGAAAGAAAGTCACTTGTGATATGATTCAAATGAATGACATGAAAGATTAAGTGAACTTTCATAAATATTGAAAAATTCAACTCAATGATCAGAAAATTATTCTTGAAAACATGCTTGATCTTGAAGAGATCAACATTATAATCATTTAACTTAATTACAAGATGAGTAATGCTGAAATTGTAAACATTCAATCAAACTTCATCTTCAACGAAGTATTTAAAACAAGAATGATGAAAGAGATTGACATTGAATTCATAAATAATTTGAGCTATAAGCATCTCATCACATAGATGCTCAGTTAATTTCTTCATCTTCTTAATGAACTTTTCAATATTGATTAACTTGTTTCAAGTTTGAGATGTAAGATTTTTAAGCAAAGATTCAAAAAACTTGAAGCTTAAACATGAGTTTTGACTTAAATTGATCAAGAAGAATGATGTTAAAGTGATTAATAATGATGTGTTATTGATGATAAATTCAACTTTAAAAAGTTACTTAATTCAGTTATTCTGCATGTAGTTGACGAAGACTTGAAGATAATGCTTCATGATAGTATTGATTCTCTTGATTTGATCATCGATTTCAAAGTGATACATTGTTGATAATTTAACATTTATCTTCAACATTTTACACATATGCTTTCAAACATCAAAGATGAATTGTGTGTTTTGATCAGACATGAAGAACTCAAGTAAATCATGATGTTTTCAAACATAAGCATAGAAGCAGTTGATAACTTCTTCAACTTTCATAGAAGTGATGAGAATTAAATGTCTCATTTTGATAAGATGATCAATGAAGACTAGAACATATTTATATGTGATATTCATGAAAATATTAAGCGATAGAAAACTTACATAGTTCATGAAGATATCACATCAATGATGTTTGAAAACTGAAAGAAAACACAATCATTCTTGAGTTTGTTGTCTAAAGAGCTTAAAACATGTGCATACATGACAGTTTTATATGAAGTGTTGAACATCAATAAATTCAACTGATCAGTTCATAACTTTTTACTCTTTTTGAATGATTATTGATGATA
>JAABUO010007827.1_pt1 | contig 12146 bp, 16 predicted proteins | sample 5559291 | NCBI WGS metagenome assembly JAABUO01 (sample SAMN10711878, study PRJNA513372) | rock metagenome | isolation source: Antarctica rocks | place: Antarctica: Victoria Land, Finger Mt sud
TTGTTTGTCCCGCTGTTTTTGAGCTCGAACAAAACAATGACAACTGCAGGCCCCAGTCACACGACGTGCTCATCAGTCAAACAGTTGCAAGTCCAATTGCGTGCATGCTTGCGGCAAACCAGAATGAACCAGTGTGCATGCACTGAACAGGCTATCACTGTGAAAGCGTTTTGCTATGAAGCTGTTACTGCTTGATTGACTTTGCTTAGAACCATGCTGAACGCTTGCTGTTGACTAGGCACCTTGCCATGCATGCCATATGGCTATCACACTCCCACACCACAGAAGGATTCCTTCTTGAATTTCTACTATAGGTTGGTTGAATTACACTCTTGCGTACATTGTTCTGCATGGCAGCTGCAGCAAGTGTAGCTAACTGGTCAATCACCAATGTCACAGCACTCAGGCATGGCGGGTTAAAGTGGTATGTAAAGGTATCATGTCAAACAGCAGTCATATAGTCGTAGTAGAAGTCGCTGTCAGGCATGTATAGCCCAATTATTTCAAAATACAGATTGTAATGAACATGCCCATGCACAATGATGGTGGCAGAGTTCAACAGCCTTCAAGGGACCTCCAACACCTTTGACTCTCCCCACTCATGTTTGTTGACCACCATGTGGTAGTGAGTCTTGCCATGCGGCCTGACAGGGTATGATCAGTAGGCATCTGGGGCACCATCCTTCCTTGGATCACTTGCGCCAATCAGCGTGTCATGATCAGGATCCACAACAATTGCTTGCGTGACTGCAGTATAGCGACCTTCTGTCACATTGTGTCCACGTGCTCTCAACCCCTGCAAGAGTGGCACGTCAACCTGCTTGCCTGATGCAATGTCACTCACTGCCTGCATCTTCTACTTTGGTGAAGTGCTTTGTTAGTGACACCGATGCAGTGCCCATAATGAACACAAGGCTTGTGCAGCCAGCTCAAGTCTCGTGGTTGCTGAAGCATTGCACCCAATGCAGTATGACTCTTGTAGAAACACCCGAATAAGAAATATATGGATGAAGCTTACTCAGGAAAACGCAACACTTGCACGTCTTTCTGGCAAAAGTGGAGCACAGCAAGGCAGTTGAGCATGTAGGTGTACCTCCACCTCGGCATGTGTGACCATGAAGCTGGGTCCAGTGACACTACTGACATTCCAGTGCTCAGCTCTGACCAGGTCTGGCAGCAGCTGATGGTGAAGACGAGCACCAGACACAGCTTGCAAGGGGTCCTGCCCCATTGCCAACAGCCTGCAAACGCAGCATTCCCTCACACCCATGTCCCCACCAGCCGCCAGCAGAAAGCATCCTGTTTCACAGGCTGTGCAGCCTTGCCAGGAAGACATGGAAGCCTGTAATGCTTGAGAAGTGCCACAGACTTCACACAGCTTGTGATTCAAGATCTGTGCGACGCGCTGAACTCTAAGCCCGACCCTAAAACTTGATATAGCCATGCAAGGCACTTTTACATTCATGACGCATGACAGGCAGCTGTCTCACCTGCAGTACTTCTGCACCAAAGACACATGCACGTCACTAAGGCTTAGAAGCAAAGAGACTCAGCTGAATGAGATGCTTTCAGAGCTGAGCAGATCACAATGGAGAATGTTGGTCCTGAAGCAACTTCAGCATGAGATGCTGTGAATTGTCAACATATCACTGCACTAATGTTGCAATACTAGACAGTGTACCATGGCATACCTGATGATGGTTTGCAGAACAGCTGTGATGATTCTGGGCCCTCCACTCGCCCCTAGAGCGCCCACCAATCGGCCCTGGCTGTCTTGCAGCAGGGTTGGGGACATTGAGCTCAGGGGCTTCTTGCCTGGCCTGATGAAGTTGGGGGCGCTAGGGGCGAGGCCGTACACATTCTCCTGGTCTGGTGTACTGAAGTCATCCATTTGGTTGTTCAGTATGAACCCTGCATGGCAACAGCACAGACATTGGACAGAAATGTGACCAAGCGGTGGGCACACAGAGTGTGGTATCTGTCAATGTGCTGCATCTGCACAATTTGATGTGACTTGAAGGGGCAGTTGCTGGACATAGGATATGGACACAACCCATTGAAGCCATGCATTGATATCACAAACTGCATGCAAAATTGCGTCAGCAGTGCAGACCACAAAATGTGTCTGACTCTCAGAGCTCACGCTCAGAGCTCACGCTCAGAGCTCACACTCGGAGCTCACACTCAGAGCTCACACTCAGAGCTCATAGGGCTTTGCCAAGCTGGCTTGGGACTGACAACAAGGTACGTAGCGTTCCAAAATACTGTCATGCATGCAAAGCAGAGCAAACAAACAATTCACACGATTACTAGCCTGTTGAGTTTGAGATGATTTTGGATCCAAAGCCTGTATTGATGGTTGTGGTCACGGCAACTGAACCTCGCTGGGAGTCCACCACTGACAGGTGAGACGTGCCATGGTCGTCTGGATTTACTGACTCTCTGTATGGCCCTCCATAAGCTGTGAAGGCCTGCGTGGAGTTGTCTGAGATCTCTTGCCTGCAACAGCAACAGCAGCATTGCTTGCGGCTTGCTATGTCAGCACTTCTCAGATGCTATCAACAGTGCGTGATTGATTTGGAGCCTCTTGTATTGGCAATGCTGCACTGTTACATTCTGAATCCTTGCTCGCACTGCCTTGCAACAAGACTACGTCAGAAGGTGCATGCTGCGCAAGCTGTACCATCTGAGGTAGTCTGCTTGCAAGGCAGTGCGAACAAGGATTCAGACTGTAATCGCGCAACATTTTGCAGCAGTGGACCCTTGGCCACACCCTCAGAAACAAAAGCATTGGCCAGTCATGACATCATGTCAGAATGTGAAAGAGCCAAAACAGGTCAAATGAATCTGACACAAAATCGTGTAGTGAACACACAAAAAGCAACAGCAAGCGGTACACTATGTGCAGCCACTGCCACTATACGCATCAACAGCGAGGTGACAGCAGGCATTCCAGAAGCATCAACTCACTGTAGCTGGTTTGCAAAGCGCAGTGACAGCATGTCATGCAGCACCGGGTCAAGATCCAAGTAGGCATTGTCAGGCCCAGGGTCCCCCAGCTGCATCCTCAGAGCAAAGGCATCCTTCATGGCTTCCACCAAGTGGTGGCTGCCCAGTGCATTGGCACCGCCAAAGGGTGCAGCAAAACCTGCTCACCAAAAGCACATGTTTTGCATGTAAGTTACCTTGTTAGTGAGCTTGTGATAACCTTGTATATTAGCTTGTGAGTTAGCTTGTGAGGCTGCAATGTACATGGCCTGTGCAGGGTTTCACCTCAAAGGCTCTGATGCTCTTCATGCTTGCTTGCAGCAGATGCTGTGCTTCCAGACATGCCAGCTCAGCAACAGCCTTGCACTCTCTCATGACAACTGCCGACATATGGAAAGGGTGAGGCGAGGACAAGGAGGGTGCTGTTTACGTATCTTACCTGACAGTATGTGGAGGGCTAGGATGACAGTTGCACCTGATGAGGGGGGAGGGGGGACCGCCAGCTCATACCCCCACACCTGTGCCACCCACACACAGTCAGCCACATAGTAACATTGTATCACATAATGGTTGACAGGTGACATTCCCAAAAAGCCTTACACATGCACTCAGCCTATGATGCACACATGCACTATGCTTTTGACCTGTATGGTGTTTTGTGGTTGCCATGCTTATGCGCGTACCATGTACATGTGCATGGGACATGTCACTTCTCAAACCTTCCACACACAGTTGAGTCATGGTCAGAGCCAGGATTTCTGTGGACCACCAAAACAACAACATTCCGCGTTTTCCTAAACTGCAAGGTAGGTAAGCAACGGGGTCATGGAACTCCAGGTCCACGATGGAAGTTGTGCACAAATGTGCTGGCGACCTGATGCTGACGTGACCAGAATCTGGTGGCATGAGCACCGCTCAACAAACCTGAGCAAACAAGCAGATCCTACATCACTGGAGTCCACACATAGTGTGCAGCTGGGCCATCATTTCAGCATCTGCAGGCATCACACTGCAGGACAGCTTGGCATCCTAGTGGGAGGGGGGCGAGGGGGACTGATGTACGTATTACGCACTACGTATTACATACTATGTATTACGTTTTACATAACATGGGTTTGCGTTGTATACCTGTGCAGTTATTGGCTGCTTGACCACAGGTTGTGCTGAGAGCAGGTCCTGGGCTGTCACAATGCCGCCTGCAGCTTGGATCTCACCTGCCACAGTCTGCACACACGCATAAAATAAAACAATTTTGATGGGGTTGCCAAGTCACAGGCAGGCCTAACCTTGTGTAGCCACTGCACTCATGACGGTAAACCCAACGCAGTGTTTATGACGCATTGTCTGGCCAGAATTTGCAGTCTATGCATAAAGTTTGATTTGATTACTCCCAGTAGGTGACAGCCAGAAATCTGTCAGTCTCATTCATGCTTTTTGTGATATAATGTATTGCCACCTGATGCAGCAAAGTACAATGTAACACAATGCAGCATAATAGAATAAAGTGAAACAGATTGTAATGTGTTGCGAAAACATGATGTGAGGTATCATATGATGACATGATGTACTGTAATGCGATGAAGTAATGTAGTGTACTGTAGTCTACTGTAACTTGATGAACCATGACATAACATAACGTATCGCACTGTGACATGATGTAAGATAACAGCGTGAAGGGTGTTGTCAGATGAAGCCATGTATCACCTGGCCAGCTTGTCCAGTGTAGACAGCATCAGGACCATTCTCAGCAATACGCTGCAGTGTGGCGGCCAGCTGGGGGCGCGCACAGCAGCTCTCATTCACAGCTGGGGGCCGCCACCTGGCGCCGTCTTGGATCATGAATGTCTTGTACAAGGTGGGATATGGCTTCAACCTGCATTCTGCCACCTTGTCATTGCAATAGCACAGGGGCTGAACACCTATGTTGCAATAGATCATACAAAGGAAGGTACTGTACAGCTTCTGCCCAATGGTGCCCTACAACAAACACCGCATGCACAGTCATGCTGTATCGTCCAGATGTTGCAGCCATGTAGATATACAGTGAGTCCTATGGATGTATGGCATCCAAGTCAGGTGCCGCATCAGGTTGTCCAAATGCCCCTCTGGAAATTCCAAGCCCATGTTCAACAGCTGTTCCATGCTGTTGCCTGCATGCATGACTCACAGCAGCACTGACAGCAGGCACTGCTCACCACTCTCCATCACCAATTTCATCAGCAAGGTATGGGTGCAGGGGGAACCCATTCTGGGCTAGGGGTATGACAGGGGTGACAAGGTCAGCCCAGGGAATGCTGCCATGGCGCTGGTGGGCCATCCACAAGCCCTTCAGCTCCAGAGGCACCGCAATAGCCAGGCCACCATTCACAGCAGCGTCAGGATTGCCTGCAATCCACATGCAGAGTCAGTTGCACACGATCATGGTGAACGCAACAGCAGCGGGTTTGAGGTTTCATGGTCATGCATCAGAATGGTTGTGACACAGCTTTGGCAGAAGATGCAGAGCCTGCTGGATGACTGATGCTGCTGTGATGATGCTCAGCTTGAGCACAAATCTTTTTGTCTTCAATTTTATCGCAATATTGAAACATTGATCCAGCACTGTACTTTCCCGTGTTTGATCACAGCTCAGCCTATGCCGTACTGTTGTGGCTGCAAATGATCAGGTGTCAAGCAACATCAGCACATTACGTATCGCAAAACTGGCATGCATCATGCTGTAATTGCCAGCCTGCATGTCCAGCCCCAAGAGTCAGCCCACACAGGTTCAGACTAAATTGCTTGACAGATCACAACAGCACAACAAGACCAAGACCAATATGACCAGGTTGGTGTGCACACCTGAGAACATGGTTTCGTTGGCAGCTGCCGGGGCTGGCTCCCTAGCATCTATCACTTCTGTTGTGCCATTAGGAGACCTGATGACCATGAAGTGCCCTCCTCCCAGGCCTGAAGCTGCAGGACTCATAATGCCCTGACACAACGCTGTGGTGATGCTGGCGTCTACAGCATTCCCACCTTGTGTCAAAATTGCCACCCCTGTGCACATCAGTCACAACCTTTGTTGATTGGGGACGTTGTGATGGTAAGAGCAAACAGGGAAAGCCAATTTGATCAAATGTCTAGCGTGAATGCTTTGTGCAGACAGTTGCAACAGTTGCAGTCTGCAGGGCAGTATGGCCTGAGGCAGTGTATGATGAGATGAGTGAATGGAACAGCACATCCTGCAGGGGAAAACTGTGCTGAAGCTGTGATGAGCAGAATGTCACAGAGGCATCACGAATGTATCATATGCAAAGCATGCCCAGAACAAGTCAGCGCTGCCATGCAGCTGTGTGCAATGGACACCAGACATGCACAACTCACCAGGCAAAGTAGACATTGACAGACCAGTTCAACATGCAACATGTCATTGTATGTGACACAAGTAACAAAGCCTACCAAGAGCAGAGCAGTCTCCCTGGTCAGCAGCCACCATGCCATGCTCACTGCTCACCATCCTTGGTCGCCCCTTGTAGTCATACAACATAGCTGCATCATCCTGAACACTGCCTGGACACAACAGCTTCTACCTGAATGCTGTAGTAAGCCTCAACTCCAGCTTAGAAGAGGAGGGCAGATGTGCAACTCAGGGCGCTGTGTTGCATGCTGAGGGCAAGCTGTCAGGCTGCTGCTGTGTACATGACATACATTGCAGTTATGGAGTCCATGACCTGTGGCGGCCTTTGCCCATGATGCTGCCATGTCAGATGTGCATACGCAGCAGAATAGCAGATGGACAGGCATGACATCAAACTTGCTGCATGTGCGAGCGGATGTTGCTAGCACCATAGAATACTGTATGATATCAGCTGAAGCATCAATGTGCGTATTGAGATGCAGCCTGTCGATATACGTATTGCACAGTATCAATGGTAACAGATTTCAACAGGCGTACATAGCTCTGAGGTGTGCGCAGTACAAAATATTGGCATAGCGGCGCATTGCACATCAGTGACAACATGTCCAGCAATAACACAACTTCACGAATCAGCGTTGACTGGGCTCTATACCAAGGTTTGCAGCGAGGTTACAAAATGAGATATATCACCTGCAGCACTTGTTGAGTCTACAGCTTGCCCACCTGATAGGATGTCACTGCTTGTGCCAGCCCCAGAAATTGCACTGCCTTTGGATGCTGACAATGTGCTCACAAGGAAAAGGATCAGGAACAGCAGGGTCAGCACAGTAAAACCTGCATGTGCACAAGTTGTCGTTGGATAATCAGTGCAAGTGATGACAAAGATAGCACATGTGAATCAAAGCACTTGAGCTGCAGTTGCAATACTGCAACACCATGTGACAGCGGTTGCAATACTGCAACACCACATGACAGCAGAATGCTGCACAGCAAGCTGGCATATGTCGAAGTAAAAAGGTCTACCTGCAGTTGGGAAGTTGAACATTGGATGAGGCCGTTCTTGAAGAAAGCGGACAAATCGGTCCCAGGGCCTGTAAAAAAGACACAATATGTACAAGGATAGCACAGCTATACAACAGATCAGCCTGGCATATCTCGAGCAACACCTTCGTCTGGCAAAGTCAGGATTGGCCAAAACACTAGTTAGGTTAGACTGGCCGAAAGGCAGTGTGTCGTCCATCTCGTCTTCATCCAGCAAGCGCACGTCACTCATCTCGACATCTCTTCCTCCATCGCCATTGTTTCGGGTCACCGCGTAATCAGACATGGCTCACGGTGCGACACTCCAGCTGCGCGACCGCGAGGTCTCAAAAGTTACCAGACTTGTGCGCGCAAACGGTGCATAAATCTCAAGCACAGCAACTTTGCATTCCTTTAAACGGCTGTGTGAGCTTAGCTGGGGTCATGGGCGCAGACGTTTTGTACTTCAGGTCAACGCATGTGCGTTAACATGCATGCGTGGACTTATGGTACAAATAGGCCCCCCCACTTTGGACGTCTACAGACTCTTATGATCAGGTAGGTGCTGCAATTCGCGACGAAGTATTGTGCTAACATAGTCATGCAGCTCTCTTTCCACAATTTGGCTCAAGTCGACGGACCGCCGTTTCGTCTTCTAAAAGTAACTAGAAAGCTATCTCTGTTGTTTCTGAGCGCCCGAATGTGTTATCAGTGAACGACCATGTCTCACAGGCGCACAGAGGAGACGGAGCTGATTCTCGTGCTTTGGGCAGCGGTCAAGGGAGTGCAGCAGTTTGTGAATACAGCCGATGGGACTGCACAACAGCACTTTGATCGCAGAGAGCTTCTCCATCAGTATAAAGAGGGTACACAACCAAAGGTGCCCACAACTCCGCAGCCAACACAAGAGTCTGCTCTGTTGGTGCTGCAGCTATGGTTGTCGATAGAGAACGGCCTAGGAGGCATCCCAGAGATCCCAAATGGCACTAAGCTTTTGATGGCAGCAAATTGTCTGCCCTTTCTCAATCGCACTGGCTTTTCGTTGCCTGTCTTTGGACACCAGCCCTTCATGATATGGGAGCATCAGCAATTGTATAGGCTAGTGACTAGCACATTTCTGCACAGCGATCTCAAGCATCTGGTGGCAAACCTTGGCAGTTTGGTACAGTCAGGGAGCTGGCTAGAAGCAAAGTCTGGTGTCACAAAGTTTGCAGCATCAGTGACATCACTAGGGTTGGCTGCAAGCTTTCTTGATGGTAAGACTTTTGTGTTGCGCTCTTGTGGAAATGGTGAGACCTGATTCTGCGGCACTGCAGCGCTATACAGCCGCATTTCCTACCAGCGATTGGGTGATAAGCAAGGTTATTTCTTGCAGACTTCTGTAGGTGCGTCTGGGCTATGCTTTGGCTTGCAGGTGAGCAGCTTCGTATGCAACCTTTTTGCCTGTCCAAATGTGTATATAACATGTGTATGCGAGGCAGCTGATACGCAATCGGAGCAAAATGACGTCGTTTCAATACTGATTTGCTGCTTGTTGCTGGCAGTGAAACAGCTGCACAAAGCCAGCAGAGCTCAGAAGCACCAAGCACCACAACGTCAGCCATGGCACAGCTGGCTCTCAGCACACACAAGGTCACAATCTCCACTTGTTGAAGAAGTCAAGTGGTCAGACTTGCCAGTGCATGCTGTCTGTGCTGTGTTGGCAATTGGGGGACACCAGTTGCTGCGCATTGCGCGCAAGAGACGCCAGAGAGGCGCAGCTGGTGGCAGTGGTGGTGGTGGTGACGGGCATAGTGGAAGGGGTGGTGGTGGTAGCTCTAGGAGACACACTCACGGACGACAAGGGCAGCCTGCCGTCAGTGACAGATTGCGAGGCAGGGGCAGGTTGAGTGGTAATCATCCTCGGTTTCTGTGACGCGCTGTACGATCTGGCTGGGACTGACTGTCAGGAAGTGCTTTGGTCTTGCAGCACATTGTGCATTAGATCCTTTTGGCAGCAAGAGGTTGTCAATACCAATTTGTTTTTGCTCACATGGTGTGCGTAACAGCAGTGCAGTACTAGTATATTTTCTACAGTTTTTGCATGCTCACTTTGTCAGAGCAAGGTCTTGCTGTGACAGCACAATGCGCCAATTTTCAGACGTGCAGTGTACCTTGTTCAGCAATACTGAACATACTATGTTGTTGGTACTAGACAGATGGAGTAGCAATTAAGTCAGGCAGTGTGCTTTGTACAGTAGTGATTGGATTATACGTGATGGGCCAGCACACTGACCTGGCAGACTAAATTTTACAGCAGCAAACTTTGAGACAGGACATTATACACAACCGCCTTATTCATGCACGTAATGATTGGTTTGTACAAAAACTCAGATTCACATAAAATCAGGTCTGAATGAAGTACATGAGCTAAATTGCCCAGATTCTCTTGTGTATAACAACTGCTGACCCTGCCAAAGCCAGTAGTCTTCAAGTGGGTCAAGCGTCGTCCTTGTAGTCTGCCAGTTGTCATATGGCCATTTTTGCCAGGGGGCAGCATCTGGCAAGGGCGGGTAGGACGATTATGCACACAGGTGTTGCTGTTGCAGATGAAATGCCACGAACACCAACACTACGATGTCGATGCGTAGCAGACCCCAATCACGTTCACTGAATGCCTGAATGGCCTCTGACCTTGCCGGACGAAATTGGACACACTCCGAAACCAAACGTTAAGTAAGCTTTGTCAAGGCTTCAGGTGACATCAGGAACTGCACCTGGGCATGCTGATGCTTGCTGTCAAAGGCTTCTTTCTTTTGACCTCTGCAAAACACTCCTGCAGGCCTTTCACGACGCCAATTCTGTTCTACCTGGCGGCGGTGGTCCGCGTGTGACGTACGCTGTGAGGACGTAGAGAGCTTGGCACAGCTTGCGTCATAACACCGCAACAGGCTCTGTCATCACCGTCACATCTGCCATGGCAACAACGCTAGGTCAGCTGTGATACCGTTGTTGAATCGTGGTGAACTGTGGGTCGCAAGCTGCTGACGTCTGTGTTTCTTGCAGCCACACCGACATCAAGCTCAGATGCAATCCATAAGCCCATCAAAAACGTGCTGATAGCTTGTGGTAGGAAGCCTGCTGGCCTCTTTCAGCCCGTTGGCAAATGAGCTTAAGCAATAGCTAATCCTCACACTGCATGCTGTTCGCTCCCTGCAAATCGTTTGGCAAAGTCTATGCGCCCACTAGACGGCCAATTTTTTCCAGATGCTCACATCATCTTCAAATTGTGCAGCCATGACAGCAGAAGCATTGCCAATGGTGGATAGTTTAGATCTACAGCCTGATGAGCAGTTTGCTTCCCCTGCACCCTGCCTCAGCTGGTCCGGCCAGCACTTTGGCATGCAGATACACATAGTGCAGAATGGTGTGTGCACGCCCTCTGACTCATGTGCAAATGCAAGCACTGAAAGTCTGGCGTTTTGCTGATCTGGCACTGTTTGATGACACATGCCCTGTCTCCTGGCCATGACTGCTTTTGCACTCTTCTCCCCTGACGAGCTGACACGCTCAGTTACCACAATCATCTCCCCAATCAAAGCTCACTCAGAACAGAAAAGAAAGTACGTCATCTGCAGGAGACAGAGATGTGCAGCATCATAGGATCTTGTCTATGACAGCCATTGGCATGCCTGCATTGCCCAAGTACTGAAACTGAATCTTGTAGGCAAAGACAGTGAGCACAGTGTGGACAATGTGGGCACAGTGCCGGCAGCGTTGAGCACGTATCTAGCCTGTCAGAGGTTCCAGCCAGACTTGATCATCAGCGTGGGAACAGCTGGTGGCTTCCAGTCACAAGGCGCAGCTATTGGGGATGTATTCCTGGGCACTACTACTGTCAACCATGACAGGCGAATACCAATCCCGGTAAGACACTGAGGATCACTATGCAAGCAATGAATGATCTCACAGGGTGGGTCAGTAGCACTTTTCACCTGCCCATATCTTACAATAGCATTGCCTGTGTGCAATACAGCTTCTGCATATGCCTGCAGCTGCTGCGTGAAAAGAAAAGAAGACGAAAATACTACAACTTTCAGCGTAAATTTAATGAGAAGCTAAGTGTTATACCGGGCTGCCCAAAAGCAGCTGCTGCATGCATGGGTGACGCACAGCCAAGACAACATAAAGATGGATGCACATCAGGTCTTGAAGATGACTTGATTTGATGTAGGGAGGGCTTGTGTATGCAGGGCTTTGACAAGTATGGTGTGGGGGCTCACACTGCAGTTCCTACAACACATCTGCAGAAGGCCTTGGGATTCAAGGTGACTGCATCAGCATTGCATCTGGCACTTGTGCTTTCAGCCCAGCCTTCTTGCAGCCATTCCTATCGCTGTAGTCATTATTTATATTGCATGGTACGCATTTTGCTTGTCACCTTCACCTGCCAGTCTTAATGCCCCTGGTATTAACAGAAACATGGGCTTGCTGTTGTGGGTTCCAGTGCAAGTCGACTGTAGCATATCTCTGCATGCATTCTGACAGTGCGTTACATGTGGACCAGGCGGGCATGGTGTCATCAGGCAACAGCCTGGACTACACAGAGCAGGATATGACCTTCATGACCAGCAACAAGGTGGCAGTCAAGGAGATGGAGGCTGCAGCTGTGGCCTGGGTGGCCGCCATGTTCAAGGCACCCATGTTCTGCCTCAAGTCTATCACCGATATTGTTGATGGTGAGCTGTGGCAATGAGTT
>JAABUO010007829.1_pt1 | contig 12145 bp, 18 predicted proteins | sample 5559291 | NCBI WGS metagenome assembly JAABUO01 (sample SAMN10711878, study PRJNA513372) | rock metagenome | isolation source: Antarctica rocks | place: Antarctica: Victoria Land, Finger Mt sud
CGTAATCACATGTTGTTTGACTGCAACTATGTGACTGTGTTGACTGGTTGTACCTTGTAGGGAACATATGTGGCTTGGCCTGCAATGTTGGTGCGCTCTGCTGTGCCCAACAGCACTTCAGCATCCTCAAGGCTTACTTGCACTCCTGTATAAGCATCACACCGTAAGACATGACCCAGCACATTGCTTTGCTGGACATAGCAGGCCTACAACAAGTGACATGCTAGTTCTTGTAAAAAAACAATTGGTCCATGGCACTGAAAGGATTGCTGAAGTTGTAAATTGAGAAGATGATAGGGTTGTGTGTGGCAGGCTTGGAGGTTTTGGTCATCTGCTCAAAAATTGCTTCCCTCTACAAAACTGCTGTTAGCCAAACATGCAGGCAATTTCAAATAACTCACTGCTGCTGACTCGGACAAGGTTACTGTGCTGGTGGTGCAGCTCATCACAGCAGGTTGTCTCTGTCAGGCGGGGGTAGTGCATGGCTACTGGCATAATATCAGAGCGCTGACGCTTGCGACCAAGGTGGTTGTACTGTGCACTGTGCTCATGCAGAGAGCTTCCGAGATGGCAGTGGCAGCTCACTGCAGTCCCTGTGTCAAAGCAAAGTCACTGTCAAGTCCTGCGCCTGAAGCTTGCTTTTCAAGTTTATGTATGCCAGGTGTATGGCAACTTCTTGTGAGGTGCTGCTGAAAGGTCAAGCCGGGATGCTGCAGCACTCACACTTACGAGCCTGTCAAAGGCGGGGGGAGTGCAAAAGCGGGCAAGCAGGTTGACCGTCTAATAGCGAGTTCAGGGGGGGGTCAAAGATCGTGTCAAGGAGTGAACCGGGCCCACGTTTTGATCCAGAATCGCCAGCAGGGCAGTAAAGAAAGACGATACAATGCTTGAGCGAGCGACTGAGGTTCTTGGGTGCCAACTGTGCGTCGCCTTCGCTGGCTTTGAGGGCGGAGCTGGAAAGTCAATCTGCAGGCGATCACAGACGGAGACCTCAGGCCCGGCAGTACAGCACTTTAAGGTGCTGAATGACCTTAACACAATGCAACCCTACTGTGCTTAACGCCATAGCGACTTCAATACCTTGCTGCGTTCAAGTCCAGACTCGGGTGAGCGATCGCCTGAGAAGGTGACAGGGTAACGGTCCCTGGCTCAGCTGGTGCTCCGCAACTTCACGCGAACAAGATACTACGGCAGATTCAGCAAAGCTTGCAGCAAGGGAACCCCAACTGTCTGCGTCTAAACTTCTGCTCACGTCAGCTCCGTTGAGAGGTTGACCAGCAAGGTGAACATCAGTGAAATCTGAAACAAGTTGACACTTTCAGCTGTCTGGATACGAATATTCCGCATTTCCTGTCATCTCAGCGTTGTCATCACAACTCCGGTATGTTCCGTTATGTTTTGCGTCGGCAGCGTCGAGCGGCCGATGCTTGTCATCGAGTGGCTGAGCCGCGCAGCAAGAGCTATGGCTGATGCTGAAACAGTCTTTGTGATGCTTTGGCTCATGACATTGTGCCCAACGGAAGATTTCCTGCTTCATGAGAGGCTTCATTGAGATTTCACTGAGGCTCCATTTGCAAGCTTTCCTAGTAGTATGAATTCGGTCCAGCGGTACTAAACCAACATTTGCAAGGTTGCGCGGCCACTTTGTCAGCACGGCTGGCACAGCCTCTTAGCTGGCATGCATGGCACAATTTTTAAACTCAATCAAACGCCACATGCTGAAGGTCTGCGCAGCCAAGTGGCAATAGTGGCACTGTGCCGGCACTGACGCCGTAGAGCAATCCAGCGTGCCATGTCATTTTGGCAAAATGGAGTGCTTCCTATGAGATTCGAACTCATGATCTCTCGCTTACTAAGCGAGCGCCTTAGCCAACTTGGCCAAGGAAGCTGCTGAAACCGGAGGTACGCCCGGTGAAAGATCTGCTTCATGCGTTTTAGCCAAATTTAATAATCTGTATTAACAATCAAGAAATTTTCTACCGATTCAAAATCTCCTGAATGAAAAGTTGCAGCAACCTGCACGCCAGGACAGCGCTGCAACCCTTGCACATAATAGCCATGACGTCTGTGATGCTGCCCGTTGCGGCCAAGTTCCATGTCGAGCGTGCTCTTCAGGACGCTGTGCTGCAGTGCAGTCAGGTACTGTCCTGTATGCTGGGCACAGCAGGTCCGTCAGAGGCTTCGTAGAATTGTAGTGTTGACGTTGTTGTAGGTCGCGACTTTCACAGATGACCAAATGTCCACATTGCGGCAGACGTTGGAGGGCACAAGCGTAAGCTCTTGAAAGCTGATCAGGCTGCAACGCACAGGGCTCGACGCTTTGTTGCTTCCTTGCAGACCCGGCTCATAAGGACCATTACATGCTGCATGACCACACCAACTGAGAACAGGTACAAGCAGAACGTACTCGCATATACACTTGCAAGAAGCTGACTGATGATCAGGCAGGCTTCCTCTTACACAGGGAGCAGTCAGGTGCACTCGCGCCCAGTACATCGCGACAGCCACTGTCCCCATATCTCAGGCCCCTGCCTGCACCACCGGTGGACTCTGAAATTCTTCACCTTCAAGCTCAGGTGCAGTGCTCTTGGGCCGAATTTCACACACCAAAGCAAATACTTTGTGCCTTCTTGCTGGAGACTAGGATATGCAACTGCTTTGTATGCAATGCAGGTAGCTGCAGCTTGTCAGCGTGTAGCAGGGTTGCGTTCAACAGTGCCCAATCAGCTTTCACAACGGTTGACAGAGCACCTGCAGCAATGTCGTCCAGCATCAGATTGTGTTTGTGATGTGCCCTCAAGAGATGATCAGCCTGCAGCATTGGACCAAGCAGACCAGACAGCAGCTGAACATGGCACCTCCCCAACTGCTGAACTGGCATCAAGCTCCAGGGTGACAGCAGACGCTGGTCATGCACCCCTGCCTGGGCCTCATGCTGATGCTCTCTGCATGACACCCCTGAGCCCTGCCCCTGCTAAGCTGCAGAACATGTACATGACCGCTGTGCAGCGAATGCCTGCTCTGAGGTGTGTGCTACCTCTTGGCCTGTTGAGCTGCCATTTGCGTCTTGTATACTGGCAGTGGCATGTAAGCATGACCTGACTTGTGGCAACAATCTGCTTGGTGACTTGTGCAACAACTTGTTTACCAGCTGAATTTGCAGCTTTTTTTTGTCATATACCCTTGCTTATGCTAGTGCGCATCTCCATGTGTTTTGTATGCAGCCAAACAGCAGAGGAGTGCAATTAGCAAATTGGGTTTGCAACTGCTATTGACCGTGCCTTACAGGGCCAAGCTTGAGGAAGCCTTGGAGAGAATGGACAGGGTGGTCCATGCCATCGAGAGGGACAGTGCTCAAGCTTCTCCATACACAGCTCATTTAGCTGTCCAGCTGGATGACAGTGATGCTGCTGACAGCGTCTCTCCAGCTCTGCAACAGGTAGCACTCCACCATGCATGCTGTTGCACTATTATACCCTTGACGCTGGTGTTGATGTGCACTTGAAAATTGCACATGCAGCATGCAGACTGGACCTGCCTGCCAGGTACTGTCTGTGCAAGTTCAGCAACCTGCTTTGTTCTGGTGGTCTGCATACTCAGCCAAGCCTTGCACAATAGATTGTGAGCAATCACAGTATATGTGAGCTCAAAGAAATGACTTGCCACAGGCGTTGCAGTCAGGGAAGGTGGTCACCAGAAGGCAGCTGACAAAGGATGTGAACCCTGTGCCGTTTGCAGCATGAGCTGTTTTTGATGTGACATTGCTTGGTAATGAATTACATCTGACCTGCATGCTGAAACCAACTCCAACCAGCAGAATGTGTCATGTCACATCTGACTTGGAACACATATGATGTGAAGCAATCAGACACGTCCTAAAGACCACCTGTTGAGCCAAGTACTTTTGCACATCTCTGCACGCTTGCGCACTCTGAAGCGTTCTTGTACCTTGGCTGACCGCTACCTCCTTTTCTGCTGTTGGATCACTGCTGAGACACGCCGCTGATTCAAAAAAACAAAGAAAACAAACATGGCCCCAACAAAGCCCAGTGTAAGCACTGCGACAGGCATGACTCCCTGCATCAGAGGATATCCACATGTATGCAAAACTAGGAATGGGTCGCCCTGGAGCTGTTGTATATATCGTTGAGGGCTTGCTCCGCTGGTGTACCATGAATGCCTGGATTGTTTGTTGTCAGGTCACATGACAATCACTGATCAATGCTGCTGAAGCAAGCACTCAACCAAAAACAACTGATCAATGGATGCACAGCGTGTACTGCTTTTATAGTAAGTTTGCAAAGCACGCCTGGTGTACTCACCAACTGAGTGGCAAAAAGCTCTTTCATTGCAGCAGCCCAGAAACCTTGTGGCTGGGGAACCGGAAGAGCTTCAAAGTGTTCATAACCCTTTAGCGCAAACTGCTGCAAAGCTCCTTTATTGTTTGCACCTTTTCGGGACAGATTTGCATACTTGTACATCTGCATGGGCACGACACAAAGCAGATGTTTGAACACAAATTTCAGAGACACCACATGATGTGGGCTTGGCAAAGTTGCAGTCTTGATGCCACTTGGGTGGTGACATTTTACCTGCCTGTCCCTGAAGAGGATGATGGCTGTGTCCTCTATGCCAAAGCGCTCTTTTAGTCCAGGACTGTGGCATGTATTGACCTGATGGCACAATGGCATGACTCAAGCTGTACATGCCCAAGAGGAAGCTGCAGAAGATGCTACAAATGCAAACATACCTCTGCAACCTGGAAGCCATAGCTTTCATGCCAGGACTCCTCAGCCAGGTCATCCCAGGAATTCCTCAGTTGCTGGAAGCTTTCATCTTTAATTTGTTCTGGGCATGTGAAAAGGACGAACCTGTCAGCAGCAGCTTGCGCTGACGTCAAGTGCTCAGAGCAGACTCTGGACTGGTTCTCATACTATGACACCCGTGCCACTTGCCAGTGCCCCGTGGTCTGGCCTGTAGAAGCCTGTGTAGCCCTCTCGAATGTGCTGTCGCTGAGTTTTACCGCACTCGGATCAGCGCCGACGAGACAAAGGAAGCAGACCAACAACAATCCCCTTGCATGGCGCATGCCTGCCTTGCTTGGAGAATTCGTGTACGACAAGGTCCGGCTCGGGGGCAGAGACTCCGCAGAATGACAAGCGAAGTAAGCTGATAGGCTATTGGGAGGTCTGGTGCGCCTTCTGAGTATGAAGAGTGGGTCGACGTTGTTCCGAGACTCAGATCTAGACTTTGGCTTTACCGGAGCGTTTGACCTTTTCCGACATGCTGACCTTCCTGCACAGGAGCCTGAGCCAGATTGTGCTTGATGATGTATGCGACGGAAACATGTCTCTTCTGAATCGCTGCTGCTGCATTGCGAGAAGAGTGCTTAGGTGGACGACGCTCGCGGGGTTGTAGACGCATGCATGTGCTGTAGTTGACCTCGGCAGAACAGCCGTCGCGCAGGGCTTTTCATGCATATTGACGTTTGCTGGTGCAACCATCACTCAAGCTTGCCCCAAGGCCAGCAGCTGCAACGGCCGCTCATACAAATCTCACGCCTTTTCTCCGGTCAACCACACTGGAGACCTTGCAGAAGGCAGACGCAGATATGCGTAACGTCCACAGGCAGCCCGGCATTGCTGGATAGACCCCCGCAGCATGAACATCATAAGAGCCAGAGGCTGAAAGTTTTGCCCAGAATACAGTACAGGTGAGCAGTGTCTCAGCCATACTGACTGCAGTCCCCTTATACTCTGTACTGAGGCAGTATTTTGGTGCCCTGCAGCACAAATGTCCAACACATAGATTGTGAGGAGTTGCTGCAACTTATGGACACTGCTGGCTTAGTATTTGACAAATGCAATGCGCCTGGCAAGATCTCAGATGACCATCCACCAGCTGGTACGTGTATGCAAACACATGAATTATGCCATGGTCAGCCCAAGTCACGATAGCTTCTCACTGGCTGCAGACAAACCTGGGAGGCTGCAGAAGCTACGGCATGCCATTGAGAAAAGCATGACTGTTGTGATAGCTTTGGTCATGGAGGACAAGCTGCCTTCATACAATGAGCCCCTTGAAGAAAGCAGCCAGTCATCCACAGGTGTGTACATACATCCACATCAACTTTGTTGACCACGTTGCATGCACAAAACTTGCAGCACAGGCTCCGTTTTCTTCTTTACTTGGTGAAAGATATGTTTCTCTCCAAGATCACCCTGTTTTTCTGGCAATATCATGCAACATGCAAAAGCATAGTCTGAAGTTTCTTCAAAAATTTGCAGATGCTTTGTGTAAGCAACGACTACACGTGTGGTTGTCATGCAAGTCTCATCAATGCGGCATGCAGATGACTGGTCTTGGGTTACAGCCAGGCGGCAGCGCAAGAAGCGCAAGGTGCTGGCAGGGTTTGCTAGGGCCACTGGAGATGGTGCATTGACAGCCACCATTCACGACCTGGTGGTCCTTCCTGAGTTGCAAGGTTTGGGCCTTGGGCGCAAGCTCCTGGCCAAAGCCACCATTCAGGCAAGCTTGCTAATGCCATGCACTGTGTCAAGTTTGGCTACAGGATCGCATGCCAGTACTGGGAGTGTTTCTGCATGCACAGTCCAGCCAGCTCTTCCAACAGTCAGGACTCAGTTCGAGATGTCAGTCCACCTGCCTTGATGAGGCAAATCTCATGTGCAAGGTGCTGCTCAATGTATAACGTAGCATGAGAGCTCATTGACTGCAAATTTGCCATCTCTGCTACAAGGTGTTGTATGGTTGGCTGCTGTTCTTGAAGTGTGACATCAAGTGCCTGTGCAGGTGCGAAACAGGACTGGGACAACTGACATAGGTCTGGCATCAGATCCAGCAAGCTATGGGTTTTTCAGCCGGTGTGGCTTTGATCTGGATCGGGAACAGTCCACATTCATGACCTTTGTCAAAGGCACATGTCAAGTTGATGTGTCTCACCAGCTTCAGAGCAAGCCATCTTTGTTAGAGCTGTTGGCTAAGGTTGCAGCACTTGACTAGCTTGTCCGCAAGACAAACTCAACACTTGTACAATGTAAAAGTCTGTCAGCTGCTCTGCTCCATCAGCGCAGGTGGTGCACGTGCATACTGTCACAGACCGTCCTACCCCATGCAACCCTTTACTAAATTAGGTTTACAGGGGACCACAGTGCAGGTGAAGCTGCATAGCATTTGTTCATACCTGTTATCTCCGTGTGAAGGCTTTGTACAGCTGCCATCACGTCACGGTGTGTTGTATTACTGTAAGCATTGGGCGTTCAGCAATTGCTCCTTGCACTCGACAGAAATGTTCTTGCCAGCTTAGGCACGTTCCTGTCAGACTGATGTAGCTGCACGAAGAAATCTGATGCTACAATCAACACGGGCATGACAACAGCAACAACCACACAAGGTGCCAGCAACCAGTACAGTTGACTTGGGAACAAGCTGTTACAGCGAAGGAGTTTCAGCGCCATATAATGGATGTTGACTTTTGTATGGAGAACAATAAAGAGGCAATCTGTATCTCTGCAGCAAAGAGGTATAAATTGTAGCTGTTTCTTAGTACAGATATAGTCTGACTGTGACTGAGCTAATCAGGTTCCTGAACAAAACCCTTGACTTATCTCAAACTGACAATTTCAAGTCTGTCTGAGTGTGAGCCCACAACTGTTCGCAACAGAGTCTGTACTTTGTGATGCCGCGAGGCATGCACACACACAGATCAGAACTTCAGATCCTCTGTGCTGCTACAGTGGCTGCAGTGTCTACATTACAACAGGGATGAGTCTGGCTTTGATAACAAATTTTAGGTTCAATCTTTTTCACTGTTTATGAAGATATCTTGGCCTTTCCTGACTGTTATGAATACCCTTGTAACCCAAGACTCCATTGATGAATATTACTGCAAGAGTAGTGTTGCGTCTCTGGCAAGGTTGGGTCTGAGCCTGTTGCTTCAGCCCCTAGCACATTCACCAACTGTACTATGCACATGCGACTGCTGTCCTACATCATTTGGGATGTTGCTGACAGGTGTCTGCACCTCACTTCCCTCCAGTACCTTGCTTCGACTGCAACACACAACACAGTCTTCATGCAGCTGTGCTATCACAAGTCAAGAGGTAAGTACAATTCAGGCTTCGGCAAATGATGTGGACCAGGGTCAGCGCTCATACATATCAAGTGTCTCACCTTCCATACTCCGTATCCAGCAGAGAATGCCAAGAAGATGCCGACAGTTGGCGAGAATGTCTTGTACACTACATTCTGCGCAAACTGGTCCCAGCTCTCTGGGAGGAATCCCTGGAATTGCAGCCACCAACTGGGTATAAGCTGCTAGATATGACACTGACAGCCAGATTGATTCTATCAGTTGTAATGAAGCACGCAATCTGCACATGCTGCTGCTCTCACCGATACTGCCAGAAACAGACCCTGACCAATGATAGCCACAAACAAGGAGATCAGCAGCAAGATAGCTGATGACTCCAGACGGTCCTCAGCCGGCATGCTGTCCAGCTTTGATGGTGACGGAATGGAGTCAGGCTGTAGATCTTGGACTGATAGCTTCTTCTGCTTATTCCGTCTACTTTTCTGCAAGATGGAATGCAACAAGCTAAGAACACCATAAGCTCAACCATGGGCTTGGTGAAATATCGATGAGCAGTCCCATTCCTGACGCTTACAAGTTGCTTTTCAAAAGCACTGTCGTCATCTCCAGGGTTAATCTTGCCCTACAGGCATACATCAAGCACTCAGTCACCAAGCTTTTCAGAGGTGCGGCAGCACAATACAAGCAGCAAGTGTGTGCACCTTTGTCTCACTCTCTACTGCATTTGTCTTTTGACAAGGTCGAGGCCTGCGCTGGATTCTCAAGAATGTCTGCAAAACACCACTACACCATGAACACGAACGCTTATCGCAGCTTTGTGGCCAAGCTGTGCAAGTCAACAAGGCAAGTGTCACCTGAGCCGGGGTGCCGCCTATATGGAAGCAAGTTAACAGCGTCGTCCGATGCTGAAGGCCAACAACGCGCGGCATGTGGCTACAAGCTGTTTGTTTCTAGGACCGGTAACACTGTGACTTTTGAGGCCGCGCCTGATCACTTCTGGCAGGGCTTAGACGCGGTTTATGCGCAGTACAGATACGAATGCTCGACAGCTTAAAATTTGAGCTACTATTTCGGCGTGCAGAGGGAGGTACTACTGCCAAGACCACGCAGCAAGGTTGGTCAGCTGCATTCCGACACGGTCTCGAAAAAGTGAGATAGAAGCGCAGATAGAGGCATGACTCATTTATTGTCACGGGCTTAAACACCGAATTCGAAGTCCAGGCGATGTCCTGCGCGATGTCACGAGCTGAACAGAGCATCATGAGTGCAAACTGCGGTCGGCCGGCCTCAGCCTTTCTGTCACGTGCGCCGTCACACACTTGAGGGGACTCTGCCGAACACTGCGCGTGTTACCTCTGCCTCAAACAGACTGCCTGCAGTTGCCTTGCGGGCTCCCGCACAACTTCTGCTTGGGTGCTGAGTGCAAGCACAGCAAAACTTTGGTCATACCACAAGCACTTACGGACGTCGTGTTGGGTCCACGGGCCGTACAGACTGCACGCCTGCTATGTGGCACCTCAAGACACTGTAGCTGATCAAGTCGATTTTTTTACACTCTTTCGGAGCAGTTTCTTGAAAACAACTCTGCCTGTCAAAACACGACAGACGTGATGACTGTTTGATGGCTTTATTGCTGTTTGCAGCTATGAAAGTGGAGGTCAAGCTTCTTTGATTCGTACACGAGAGAGAGCTTGCTTGTCCAAAAGTGCTTTGTTGTACTGTGACCACAGGGTGCGCTTGGAAATCACCTATTGAGCATCTTTAAAGGAAGCTGCCAAGATCAACGCAGAATCAAGAAAGGCAAGAAGCAGTGCCAGAAGGCTTAATAGGCGGCTCAGCAGTCTGCCAGCGCAGGCTAGCCAAGCTACAGCTCGCTAGTCCCACTCCATCTGAAACTCAAGCGTCCAGCTTGCATACATACATCTTCAGAGTGACAAGCTTGTCCGTTTGGCAGCTTGCCCTAAAAGTTGACTCTTATTTGTCTCTGACTGTAGTTCACTTCAGACCCAGGCCTGCCTCCATTGACTACACCAGACAAGCCATGCTCCACCAGAAACACTGGCTGCAAGCACTGCAGACAAACTCACATCACAGGGTCAGCCAGTGACCCCGCACAACCTCATTTTGCAACAACAGTATCAACCAAGACTGCCAAGACAGCTTCTGATCAGATGTCTGACCACCATGCCGGCCCACAGGATGGCATAGTCACTTTCCTAGCTGGCTGAAGCAGCCAGCCGCCACATGCACACTGCACTTAGCTCAAGGCATACATTGACCACTGCTACTCTCTTGGCACATGAGCACTCTGACTTCATGCTCACCATGGCCCTGTCAGCACAGTACTGGTCACAATGCCCACATACCTGCTCAGATCCATACAGAGGCAGCATGGCATGTGTGTGTGTGCGGTCCAGCTTATAGGCAAACATACGATATGCAGCTGATATACATGCCTACAAGGAGGTGCTGTGGTTGATCAGCTCAACCATGTGGCCTAATGTGACATGCCTACCCAAGCTGAGTGGGGACTTGCCAGATTCCCCGAGCAAGCTGTATAGTCGTTCAATTGCTTGGCCACCGAGCGCTTCAGTCAAGGTCCAATAAAGATGACTTGCATTGAAAACCATGCTACTTTGCGCAAGCAGTGCGATCCGGCGTTTGTCGTCCATCTTAGGCCGCGATATGACGAACTTGGTTAGCAGTAGACAAAGAGATTGACTGGCTTAGTACACGCAGCAGCCTCTAGCCACTTGCTGTAGCCTTTCGCAATATGCTGCTGGGTTTCCAGCCGCATTCGAGCGGTCTGGTACCCAAATGCTCGTGCTGGGGGTTGGGTTTCTTTTGTGACTGTGTGGATGCTACTTGCATCACTGTGGCCCAGAAAACTGACGCCCTTGCCACATTTTTGGAGCTCTCTCATGGATCAGCTTCGAGCAGGTATTCAAAGCTGCTAAGAACAAGGCTGTATGGCAGCAGCAGGGTTGCAGCCAGAGTGGTACAAGAAATGTCAGAGGAACTTACAAGCCTGGTCAAGGTTGTAAGGATGGCAATAGAAATTGCAGAGGTTTGGCACCTGCCTTCCATCTGCATGCTGCTGTCCACAACTACATGCTGACCTGGATTGCGGCAGACAAGGCTTCTCATTTCCTGCAGACAACACGGCAGCCTCCTAGTGTCCCATGGATACAAGGGCCTTTGCGGCTGCCTATCATCATGTTCTTGTCAGCAAAGAAGGCTGCTATTTCACAAGAGGTTAGTCAAGCTCAGGAAACATGCTGCATATGTCCTTTTGCAGCCATTGCAATGCTGCATTTCATTGCATTCTGTTGATCGCAGTCCCTCATTCAGCGTATTTTACACATAGTATCACTTGTAACGCATTTTGCAAGCTCCCTCATTGAACATGCCTCGTTTACCATGTCACTTGCAAAGCATTCTGCAGGCATTCCTTCAGCTAGGTCCACCAGGCCCATTGCAGCTGGTGTTCATCAGATCAGGCCAGCGTCTGTTCAAACTGGACATCATAGGAGTACCATCAGCTCTTCCCATCTACGTCAGCATGGCGTGCACAGACAACGGGCTGGGTCAGGAGCAGGTGGACATGCATAGGTGAGACTCCTGCCTGAATCACAGCCTGCAGTCCTCTCAGAGCACTGCAGCAATGATTTGACAACACTCAGCTTTGCAGCAACGCAGCCACTCTGGCTCTGCAAGACCCGCCACTGCAGTGTGTACATCTTAACTGGGTTTTTATCACCAGACTTTTGCATGGTGTGGCCAAAAGCTGACACCAAGCTCCCGTGTGTTTTGTAGGTGGGCGATATCTCCAGCAGCTCTCAACCTCAGAGCCAGCAAGGCTGCAGCAATGTACATGAAGCTGCGTTCCTTCCAAGGCAATGACTTGATCATAGATGTGCTCAAGGTATCTACAGCTTGTAATCATCTGACCATTGTTGCTCAGATCTGATGTCGTCTAGATATGACTATTGGTGCACAAATCAGCTGTTGCATAGACTTTTGTACCCTGGCCCT
>JAABUO010007833.1_pt1 | contig 12143 bp, 11 predicted proteins | sample 5559291 | NCBI WGS metagenome assembly JAABUO01 (sample SAMN10711878, study PRJNA513372) | rock metagenome | isolation source: Antarctica rocks | place: Antarctica: Victoria Land, Finger Mt sud
GAAGGCGACCGTCCTTGACGGTCCCGAGCACCGCGGCACGAAGTTGTCCACAGGCTGGATTTATTCACATCGGAAAAGTTCAAGTTCTCTTAAATACATAAATAAGGGCAAGATTTTTCTTTTCAAATCAATGGGTTAGAAGCTATATTGCTACCAAACGGGCGGGTTATTGCTACTAAACGGGCGGCAGGTTGCTACCAAGTGGGCGGGTTATTGCTACCAAACGGGCGGGTTGCTCGATTGCGGCTAAGCACGCCCTCTCGCCTGACCTTTCAGGACATCCCAGACTGCATTGACTACCGTTTTCCCCCGAAAGGCTTTGGAACGATTGCTACCAAACGGGCGGGTTGCTTCCTGCTTTGAATTAACGCAACGCTACTCGACTGCTAGGAAGCGTTGCGTTAACCTACGCGCAGCAAGTGTCAGCGAGTTGCCTATGGACGTTCCTGTGGTGCAGGTAGGTAGTCTAACCGCCACTCAAAAAACCAACTTGAATGGTTTCCCGAAAGCGGCGGAGCTGATCGAGATTACCGGGGCGCACGCCCTGGAAGGGTCCGACCGGGCAATCTTAAATCTGCTCTATCAACATGCACACGACAGTGGGCGACTTGCTGAAGTAGGGGCTTCCTGGGTAATTCCCATGTCTGCCTTGAGGGCTTCTACTCATGAAAGCAATGATAGACTGCGGGAAAGCCTAGACCGGCTGCTGTCGGTGAAGGTCAATGTCTCTTATCGTGACAAGGCCACAGGCGAGCCGCGTTTGATCCTGACGCAGTTGTTCGGCGGCTTCGATATTCCGGAGTCCGGAGCGGTTAGCGGCGGAACGGGCGCGATCGTCCGTTTCACGGTGCCGGAGATGTTGCGGCCCGTGTTGGCGCAATCGGGCCGATGGGGACGCATTAAGGCCGAGGTGGTTTGTGCCATGTCGAGCAAATATGCCATTGCCCTTTATGAGTTGGTTCAGCTCCGCGCTGGGCTGGATCGGTGCATTGAGCAGTTTCCGTTAAAGCGATTTCGCGAATTGCTAGGGGTGCCGCCTGATGCCTACGAACGGGGAAGCAATCTAGTTCAAAAAGTGATTAATGTTGCCGTGATAGAGGTCAATGGCCTGTCCGAAATGGGGATAAAGATTGAGGTTGTTCGACAATCACCGCGTGCACCAATCACGGGAATCAGGCTGGCTTGGTGGCGCAAGGATGGCGATGAGTTCCGTGCTGCCTATGCGGAGCGAAACCGCTCAAAGATGGGACGCTCGGCCCGTCTTCGGGGAAAGACTTCGCAATTAGGGGGTCCGGTAGCAACGGACCCGAAAGTGCATTTCGGCCGCGTGGATGGTGGCCGCCACAGGACCGCAGGTGACTGTTAAGCGGACGATCCGGCTCAAGCAGGCTAGTGGTTAAAATCTGACAGATGGTACCCGTCAATTCGGCTATTCGCCTGGATTTCCGCCATTTCAGGCGAACTCATCTGTCTGATTTCATCCACTAGGACTCCAGCATGAACCGTAACGGCATCCCGCTCGCGCTGTTCTCCGCCGTCCTGTTCGGCGCCAGCACCCCCTTCGCCAAGCTCCTCCTGGGAACGGTCGATCCCTGGATGGCAGCAGGGCTCCTCTACCTCGGTGCCGGGATTGGCCTCTCGGCCGTCCACCTGTCGCGAGCCGCCCTGCGCCTGCCCGCAGATGAAGCCCCGCTTCGACAGACCGACCTTCCCTGGCTTGGCTTGGTGATCCTGGCGGGGGGTGTCGCGGGGCCGCTGCTGCTGATGTTCGGGCTCGAACGGACGAGCGCCACCAGCGCCTCGCTGCTGCTGAACCTCGAAGGACTGGCGACCATGCTGATCGCCTGGATCGCCTGCCGGGAGAACGTCGATCGGCGGCTGCTCCTGGGAGCCTTCGCCATCCTGGCCGGAGCGGTCCTCCTGTCCTGGCGGGGTGGGGCGTCGCTGGACCCGGGTGCGCCGCTGATCGCAGGGGCCTGCCTGTGCTGGGGCCTCGACAACAATCTGACGCGCAAGCTGTCCTCAGCCGACCCGGTGCAGATTGCCATGCTCAAGGGGCTCGTCGCGGGCACGGTGAACACCACCCTGGCGTTATGGAACGGGGCCGTCTTCCCGCCGGCCGGCATTGTCCTAGCAGCCGGGATCGTGGGTTTCCTCGGCTATGGCGTCAGCCTCGTCCTGTTCGTGCTGGGGCTGCGTCACCTGGGAACGGCGCGGACCGGCGCCTATTTCTCCCTGGCACCCTTTGCCGGCGCGATCTTGGCCGTTCTCATGTTGGACGAGCCGGTGACCGCGAGACTCTTGGTCGCGGGGACACTCATGGGGTTCGGGTTATGGCTGCATCTGTCCGAACGGCACGAGCACAACCACGCCCATGACGAGATGGAGCACGAGCACCGGCACCGCCACGACGAGCATCACCAGCATACCCACGATCCCGACGTCATAACCACAAAACCACATACCCACCGGCACCAGCATGTGCGGCTGGTACATCGGCATCCCCACTTTCCCGATCTGCACCATCGCCACGGGCACCGACACGCTCAATAAAGAAGAGCAAGAAACCTACGTATAATGCGGATCACTGACGGCTTGCCAAAAGTTTGGCTGTGGAGTGGGCTTAGCATGCATAAACCCATGCATTTATCTCTCGCCAACAAACCATAACCGTTCAAGCTCTGAAACGCACTTTCGGTTCGGCTGCTACCGGACCCCCAATTACATATGGTAATTTGTTACCCTAGTAACTAAGTTACTAGCTAACTGCCCCTGTGGTTCTCTAAAAACTCGTCGATCGCCTGCTCTACAAGAGTTTGCACTGTTTCGCCGGCAAGCGCGGCTTTTGCTTTTAAGCGACGGTAAGTCGTCGCAGTTACGCGCGCTCCTACCTGTTGACGCTCTTGCGCTGATACGGGCTTCACCGGTGCTGGCTTTGGCGGCTCACGATCAATGTCAAATTCTAAAGGCTTCCGAGCGGGACCCGTCATGCGTCACCCTTCGCTGATCGTCTTGCAAATTCGATGCTTTGTTAAATAGGTAACATACCAACTTTCTCACAAATCCACAAGAACAAGGATTGCATTTCCTCGGCGGCTCGCCCTTTTGGCTCTATTTCGCAGGCTGTACGCCCTTCGTGCATCCTAGCTGAGAAAGCTTTGCGTTGATGGAGCACGCAAGGCGCAACCTCCACGCCTGCGGCTGTGAGAGCTGCCCGCATTTCTTCAACCTCCGTTCCCTGCACGGGCGCAGCATTCACCACGACAAAGCACGGCTTGCCGCTGTTCCGCGCAATCCGGACTGATGCGCTGATGGCGTCCAGATCAAGGGCCGAGGGGCGGCAAGGTATAAGGATAGCGTCGGCGTAGTCGGCTGCTGCGCTGGCGGTCGTGTCGGCCTCTGGCGGCGTATCCAAAATGACAAAGCCAGCCTGGCCTGCTGCCTGACGCAGAAAGGAGGCAAGACGGCCCGGTTGCGCTGGCACAACAGCGGGGAAGCCTTCGCCTCTGTGGTCACTCCAAAGTGCGGCGCTTGCCTGCGGGTCCAAATCGAAAATGGCGGTTGCTATGCCGTGGCGTTCAGCGGCAACGGCTAAGTGGGTCGTGATAGTTGTCTTTCCGGCTCCGCCTTTGCGGCTGATGACAGCTAGAGCTTTCATGTCGGGCCTTTGTAAGTTGCTAACTTAATAGCCTTCTAAATAAGTTATTCGCAAGTTTGTTACCAAAATAACAGCAAATAACCTTATCTTAGCCGTCCACCCCCCGCGCCAGCACTCGCCGGACCTGCGCCGCCGACCACCTGGCCCCACTCTGGGGCGCCCGCACGCCGCGGGCCTCCAGCGCCGCGGTGATCTGGCGCAGGCTGGCCCCCTCGGGCACGACAGCCTCGGCCCGCAACCCGTCCACCGCCGCCCCCAGCTCGGCCGTGCGCGCCTGCACCAGCTCGACATGCACAGCCCGCGCCGCCGCCGCGGTCTCCGGCGTGCCCGGCCGCAGCCGCGGGTTGCCCAGCCGGGTGCCGCGCGCCTTCGCCGCCGCCAGCGCCGCTCGCGTGCGCTGCCCGGTCAGCCCGGCCTCCAGCTCGGCCACCACCGCCATTTGCGTCAGCAGGAAGCGCCCCATCGGACCCGGCGGCACTTGCGGCAGGTCGCAGAACACCACCCCCGCTTCGCCGGCACCCTCGACCAGGCCCAGCAGGAAACGCGCGTCTCGCGACAGCCGGTCGAGCTTGGCGACCAGCAGCGCCGCCCGCCGGGTGCGGCAGCACGCCAGCGCCGCGCCAAGCTGAGGCCGGCCTACCTTGCGCCCGCTCTCGACCTCCTGGAACTCGCCCAGCAGCTCGCCCCCGTGCTGGGCCAGGGTAGGTGCCGACGGCTTGGCGCTGCGCCTCAAGCCCCAGCCCGGAGCGGCCCTGGCCCTCGGTGCTGACGCGCAGGTAGGCCACGAACCGCCGCGGCGGCGGAGAGAGAATCAGGGCGTCCGGGGCAGGGGAGGGACGTGCGGAGCGGGACATTCCCGGATGCTACAGAGCTGTTCCATTTCGTCAAACTGACGTTTGACAGAGTGATACACTCCAGGAAACCTAGGTCGTCAGCCAACGTGCATAAGCCCGTACGTCGATCATTGGCACTGTTGCACTGCTCTGAAGTCGTGCGATCAGTTCCAGCAGGAAGGCGGTCGCCGGCTTGCCCTGCGGGACGATGGTGTGACACCCGCCAGCATCGCAGCCGAACATGCCGTGCGCCGCGACACAGCCGAGGTCGAGCCGGGTTTCAGCGTCGCCGCCGCTCAGGGCGTCGGTGAAAGGCTGGCCTAGGGCCGGGCTCCACTCGCTTTCGAATGTCAGCAGCCCGCCCAGGATGTGCGGCAGCGGCCGGGGAGGGTAGGTGCCGCCCGCGTGCGGGATCGGCAGGCTGGTGCGGTGCAGCCGGCGCACGCTCGCTACCTTGTCACGCGCGTAGGCGACCTGGCCGGCATTGATGCTCTGCTTCGCCTCGAACACGGCATAAACGCTCTCGGCCGGGATGATGATCTCGCCCTGGAAGTGGAAGATGAAGGGGGAATACTGGCGGTCGAACACCACCACGTCGATCTGATGGCTGAAGCTCCCCGCGCTGTCCACGACGGTCGCCTTGGCGGCCTGGTAGCGTTTTGGCAGGTAGGTTGTCAGCAGCTCAAGCCAGACGGCCTCGCTCGCATCGCCCTTGGCGACAGGATGGCCGAACGATACCCGCGCCGTCTTCAGGCGATGCTCGATGTCATCGTGAAGGCCGGCAAGGAGCTGGGACAAGGACCAGTTCATACGACGATCTGGTCCCAGTTGGCAGCGCCAAGCGCCTGCACGGCAGCGGCTTTCACCTTCGCCTTCTCGGAGGCCGTCAGGTCATCGGAAATGACATTGTTGGTGTTGGCGGGATCAACGACGCGCGCACTAGCGAAGCTGTCGCGCAGATACTCGAATACCTTCCAGACATTGCCGCTGATGGACCCTCTGGCATAGGCCAGGGCGTCGATTACAGTCAGCTCAAGATAGAAGGATGGAAAGTCGAGGCCTTTCTGATTCCGCCATAGTTTGACGATGCGGGCCTCCTGGGTGCGCCCGCTGCTCGACACATCGCGGATATGCGTCGCCACGTTGGTCTTGGTCCAGGTATCGGCCTTGCGGCGATACAGGCTGTGATCCTGGCTGTAGCCATCCTGCCGCTTTGCCGGCACAAGATCGACATCGTAGCTATTAACCTTGATGTTGATTGAGACGTTCTGGCGCTTCGGCGCATATCCGCGCTGCTGCATTGTGGTGAACAGCTTCTCGTAAATCTCCTTCAGTGTGCCGGGAGTATTTTGCGAAAGAGAAATAAACAGGTCGATATCGGTGCCGCTCTTGTTGGCGGTTCCCTTGGCGAACGATCCGCTCGGCGACACGTCGGACAGATACGTGCCGGCCCATTCCCGCAGGATCGGCTGAAGCACGATCTGCACGCCGCGCACGGGGGAGTAAGGGCCGGTATCTACGGCCTCGCGGTTCAGGATGGCTTGCAGGTAGGCGTCGGCGCTCATGGTTTCCTTCCAGAGTGGTAGGACCCCTCGGGTCCTATGAACCCTTCGGAACCTCCCTCGTCTCGAATGTTTTCAGCCGTGTATGCTCGACCAGGTGCGACAGGGTTTGCAGGGTGAATACTTTACCACGGGTCGCCTCGATCAGCTTCCGCATGTCCTGCTTGCGCTGCTTGAAGCCTCTGCCAGCGATGCAAGCCACCACCTCGTAGGCTGGTCCCTGCTCCGTCGTGCGGCCGCGCATACTGAGCGTGTGCAGGTGCTGAACGCGCGTGACCTTGTCCCTAGCGGTGCCGTCATCCTCGGCGATCTTCGCCTCGATGATGACCTGCGGGTTGAACTCGTTCGGGATGATGAAGTCGGGGGCCTGCTCGAAGCCCTGCACGCGCTCCGCCCGCTTGGTCTTGCGAAAGCTGATGCCGTGCCGGGTCAGCAGCTCCTCGATGGCGGTTTCGAGGATGTCGCCAACCAGCTCGCTCACTGAATCCCGGTGCCCGGCAAAGGGCCGTCCGAGAAAGCGTTCGTACAGCAGCATGGCGTAAGGCACGCCGATGTCTGCAAGGGGCGCGATGCTGGCGACGCCGCCGCTGGTGTCGGCCTTGTAGAGCCGGTGGATGAATCCTTCTTCCACCTCTTCCGGCCCGTCAGTGAGGAGCTGGCAAGCGGTAATGATCAAGGCGCGGATACGCTCGGCGCTGACCCCTGTTTCCCGCAATGGGATCTCGGGGGCGATCCGCACCTTGCGATCGATCGTTCTGGCCGCACCCTGCGACACGTCGGTTTCGGTGCGGGCGGATGCCGCGTCGGCCCATTCGGAGGGCGTGAAGCCGAGCATGGCGCGCAGCACGATCAGGACCAAGGGCGTCTGCCACACCAGAGAGATCACCGGCTCCGGCGTCATGTCGCGGAAGCCCTTGGTGGTGCGCTTCAGGGCTTCATAGCCGGCCTCGAAGGTGGCGTACTCGATGAAGCCTGGCCCCTTGGGCAGGGTCATGAATCCGGACTGAAGGGAGGCGAACACCTCCTCTACGAAGCTATCTATGTTGGCCTGCACCTCGGCGAACGGAACCTCAAAAGGCGACGGCATTCCGGCTCCTTTCGGCGCGGGCGGCAGCCGCGAAGAGACGGCCCGGCTTCGGATCCGGCTCTGCCAAGGTGCGGCACTGCTCGATCAGGCCGGTCAGGTCGCCGAAAGCGGCCATGGCCTCCGCTGCAAGGGCCAGCTTGTCCGGCGTCGGCCGGCTTGCGTTCCATGCCGGGCGCAACGTCCAGACAGCCAAGCGGGTCACATGGCCGAACAGGATGCAGCGCACGTCGCCGGCCGTGGGCTTCATGCCGGCGTCGCGAAGCTGGTGCAGCTCGCCGGCGACGAGGGCGGCAAGCTGGTCGGCCGTCTCGCACAGGCCCTGGCGCGCGGTAGCCCCGGTCGAGCGGCAGACAAAGACGGTATCAACGATGGACGATCCGGTGCCGTGGATGTGGATCGAGCCGCCCATCTCGGCCGGACATGGGAGTGCTGCCGAACAGGTCAGGCCGGCGTCGAGAATGGCGACGGTGACGGACTGGTAAGCCTGAAGCTTGTTGTGATGGTAAGTGAAAGCGAGCGGGGCTCCTGGCTTCAGTGCCCGCGCCATGGTGGCATAGACGGCCGCCAAGCCTTCGGTGAAGTGGTCAAGGTTGCGGCCTTCCGTCTGGTTGACGGTCAGTTCGTCGGCATCGCGCGAGGATGCGCGGGCGAAGCCCTCGGCCTCCTCGCCCAACAGCCGGCGCAGCCAGACGTAGCAGAAATCCATTAGCTCGCCGTACTGGACATTGCCGAAGTAAGGCGGGTCGGTGAACACGGCGTCGAGGCTGGCCGGGGCCAGGTCAAGCCGGTCGGAGCTGGCGCAACGTATGGCAATTTCGCGCCGCCGGTGGCCGTTCAGGCGCTCGCCGATCCACTCGCCCTCGATGGGGATCTGCACCTTGCGCGATCCCTCCTTCCGCACCTCGAAGGGGGCGTCGCAGTAGCGTTTCGCGCGGGTGTATTTCTCGATGATGTTGGTCCAGCCGCCGGACCCGACATTGATGCCGTTGCCATTGACGATACCGAGAAGATTGGACTCGGCCTGCACCAGCCCGACCGGGAAGCCGTGGACGGAAAAGATGTCGAGGGATTTGAGCGCCATGGTGTCATAGCGGCATAGCATGTTCTGATAGCGCAGCAGGTCCGACAGGTTGGTGGCGAGGGCGTGGCGCACGCGCTCGTCCTGCACGGAGGCGATCAGCCGTGCGCTGTGTTCCAGTCCTAAGAGCTGGCGCGGGTTGAAGAGGTCGGCGTATCGCTCATAGCCCCAGCGGTGCAGCCGGTCGGTCTCGTCGCCCGGCAGTATCGGCTGTTCGGGCACGAACAGGGGCTCAAGCGCCTTCCATCGGCACTCGGCCTCCTCGAAGCGGGCGATGTCCCTGGCGTCCGGCTTCTTGAAAAATCGCCCTTTGTGGCCGGCCTTGCGGGCCGGGTTGTAATACTCGATGGCGAAGAGGCGGTGCCGGGGCGGCCCGGCTTCCGGCCGGGGATAGCTGTTGACGTGCTGGCAGTTTGGGCAGGCGCAGCGATTGCGTCGCGCCGGGCCGTCAAGGGTGAGCGGCGCGCGGCAATTGCGGCAGGCTCCCGGCTGCGCCAGATCGGCCGTCTCGTTGAGCTGGCCGCAGCGTCCGCACACCAGCACGTTCGCCGGGTGGCGCGCGTCTTCCGCCAGCAGATAGCCAGGGAAGAGCGGCACAGCCGCGCCGCATGAGTCGCAGTCGATCTCCTTGACCCAGAGGAAGGTTTTCGCGGGCACGTCCTTGTCCCCGTACAGGGGACAGTCGGTGCGGTACAGGGCGTCGAGGTCAGCCCGCAGCGCCGTCAGCAGCGAGTCAGCAGCGGCGCGGTAGGCGGTCAGGTCGAGATGTTCGATCTCCTCGCGAACGATCCAGGCGGACATCGGGTTGATGTCGCAGCCGAGCACGTCGCAGCCGACGCGGTTGGCCTCCATTAGTGGCGTGCCGCCGCCCATGAAGGGGTCCGCGACGCGGCGACCAGGGAAGTCATTGGCACGGAAGAACAGGTCTTCGACGGGCGCGCCGCCGAACTCGGCCAGGGTCAGGCCGCGAAACAGGGTGCCGGGCCGGCGCGCGAACCATTTGTGGACGGCGATGATGGGCCGGTAATTCTGCTGAATCTGCTTCTCGCGCAGCGCCAACTCGGCGATGAAGGCAATGTTGAAATTGGCCTCGATGCTCACCGCCCTTGCCCTCCCGCTCGCGCGGCAGTTGAGCGGATGAGAGGCAGGGCTGACTGTTTTAGGGTCGGCTCCTCACGCGCTAGGTAGTCCATGACGGCGCGGCGAGCGACCTGTCCGACAGGCATATCCTCACGGCCTGCGATGGACAGCAGCGCCGCATAAGCCCGGTCATCCAGGTTTACGGTCACACGGGCGGTCTTTATGCGTCCTCGCGGTCGAGCCATACGCAATGTTTAGTGCAGCACTAAACCTAAGACAACTCTGACCGTGCTATCTTCCCAGCACTAGCCCGCGCACCTGCGCTCCCGTTGCCGGGCCTGCCATCTCTCGAACGAGGTTCAGTCGTTTGAGGGAATCGTCAAGCACTTGCACCATCCGGTGCTGGGACTGATCGCGCTCGAATATTCTTTTTTCGCCATTGACGGGCGGCTCGACCTATCGATGATCGTCTACAATCCGGCAATGACGCGGGATCACCAGACTCTACAGTCACTCGTCCAACCAGAGATAGATGAGTCTCTATACGAAGAAGGCGGTATCCAGCCTGGTGTGAGTGAATGGCCGAGAGGATGGATCACGGGTACTCTTCAGTTCCGGCCTTGCACGGTGCAAGACTACTCCCCCTCGGAAAAGCACGCCGACTGTCGCACCTGTCCGCCAAACAACCCGATACTGTTAGCGAATTCGGAGTTGCCAATCCGTTCTTGGCGCCAATGGTCCTGCGGACCCTCATTCCTGGGATGAAGGACGACCGCCGCGGCTTCCGAATGGGCCGTCATGGCAGGTCAGATGAATTCACCAACAGTATCCGACCCATGACCGGCCACGACTACTCTGTCCGGAAACCCTAGGCCGCATACAGCAAAGCAAATAGTTTATTTGCCGAACCGGATAACGGACAGGTACCTTGCCGAAGCCTCCGGTTACTGCGCGGGCGCCGCGTCAAACCGGGGTTCCGCCAGCACCAAGCCGTCCTTTGTGGAGCAATACACGCGCTTGTAGCACTGCTCGACCACGCGCCGGTTGTAGCGCGCAAGCATGTCGAGGTTGTTACGCACATGCGTAACGGTGATTTCCGCCTGCGGGAGGTTCTCGCGGGCGGCAAGGGCGTTCGCCAAGAATTCCGGTGACACTTTGCCCTGCAAAAGCGTAGCAGGATCAGAAAAGAAATAGTGAACGAAAGCGGTAGTGCAGAGATTGAATGAGAACGCCATGTGCGGGCCGTCCTCAATTGGTTGGCTGAATCCTCGGTCGGAAAGCAGGCAGCTCGCGCTATCGTATTCGCAGACGAAGGCGGCGACGTGCATCTTCCGGTTCTCCAGCAGACCCTTGATCATTTCCTCGAAAAAATTGGGGCGACCCTCGGCCATTGGCACCAGCAGCATGAACAGCAGGCGTAACCATTCGATGTACTGCGCGTCGCTGATGCCGAGCTGGGTGCATAGATGCGCCTGGTGCGGCTTCCGGCCGGTCACGATCCGGCGATAGTCGGCGAGCAGGGTAGGGTCTGTCGGATCGTAGCTGGCGACATTGGGAAAGGTGTTCAGCACCTTCACGATGCAAAACGGGTTACGCACGAAATTGAGGAGCTTGGCGGCAAACAGGTCGATGATCTCGGCTTTGATGTCGCCGCTGCGCGTGTTTAATTTGACGAGCAGGCTCTTTGTATGGGCCTCGATGTAACCCTCATATTTGTGGAACAGCGCCTCGAAATTTAGCCGCAGGCGGCTGTCGCCTGGCACGTCGAAACTGAACAGGTCGAATAACGACAGGTTGCTGCCAATCGGCCTACCGTTCCGGCTTTCCAGCGCAAGGATGTAGTTCTCGCGGTCGGCGACTGTAAACGAGTAAATCCGCAGATTGCTTGGGTCGGCCTGGGGGTTCAGGGCATTGATTCTCTGCTCCCCCTGGGTCAGGAAGTGCTGGTTGCGCGTGTCATTGGCCCGCATGGTCCGCCCTTCGTATGCTGCTACTGCGCGTAATCCGATAGTCACCTACCCAGCCCCAAACCTCGGCTCCGCTTCAACGTCTGCTCGCGCGCCAATTCCTGCTTCCGCTGCTCCCCCAACACCTTGCGAGCTACGCCGGCTCACAACGGTTAGATAAACTGCTCTGACATCTTTCTGTGTCGAGCAGCTATGTCCATTCCGCCTGCTCCGTCCGGTTATTGGTTCGCCTGGCCCGGCTGCCAGTTTGGAAAGTCATGCCTGGCCCACTGAAAGCCGGTGACGGCGCTTCCGGCCAGCGCGGCCAGGAACACGGTCATCCGCACGATCCGTAGCACGCGCATTTGGGTGTTGGTCATGGTGTTCCCTTCTTCTCGACTTGAGGCGTCCCGTAGCCGGGCAACCCTGGTTCACTCTGAGCAAGGTGGGCGTGTTCGGTCATCAGGTAGTCGCGGAACAGGCAGTTGATGACCTCGTCGCGCTTGCGGAAGCCGCGGACCTTCTTCACCTGATCGATGAAGGCCGCCACCTCGGGCTGCAGGAACACGCCGATGTAGACGACCCCTGCCTTGCGGGCGTCGTCGAGCCGCTTGCGGCCGTAGGCGATGTCGTCGGCCCGCTCGGCTTCCGATCGGACGCGCTTGGGCACTGCCCTACCCTTCCGCCGCCGGCGCCGGGTTTCCCATGATCGTGGCCAGTTGCTGTTGCAGTTCGGCGATCTGCTGCAACAAGCGCTGCGCCTCTGCAGGCACCGCACTGGCCGGCTTGGGCTGCAAGGCTTCCAGGAAGGCATTCTCAAGGTCGTTGAGCGACCAAATCCGGCGGCCGATGGCGACGGCAGCGGCGGTCTTGGCATAGACCAGGAGGCCGATGCGGGC
>JAABUO010007834.1_pt1 | contig 12142 bp, 9 predicted proteins | sample 5559291 | NCBI WGS metagenome assembly JAABUO01 (sample SAMN10711878, study PRJNA513372) | rock metagenome | isolation source: Antarctica rocks | place: Antarctica: Victoria Land, Finger Mt sud
CGGCACCAATACCGTTGGTTTCCTGACGCCGTCGGCCCGTTCTTTACTTGACGGTCGGTACTCTGGCAATTCGGACATGTTGTCATGCCCTATTTTATCATGCCCAAATCTTTAGCCACTCCCCGGCTTTCGCTATGCGGGCGCGCGCGCAGCGTGGCCCCATTCATGCCGCAGTAGTCCCCAGTAGCCGCGCTCGGCGCGGGCGCGTAGTCGTGATGAATGGAGGAGCAACGATGGAGTATCGTCCACTGGGACGCACAGGTGTGCAGGTCAGTACGCTGTGCCTGGGCGCGATGATGTTTGGCGGCAAGACCGACCAGGCCGAGGCGACGCGCATGGTCGACCGTTTCCTGGACGCCGGCGGTAACTTTATCGACACCGCCAATGTCTATCAACGCGGCGTATCGGAGGAGATGACGGGGCGCGCCCTGGCCGGCGGGAAGCGCGCGCATGTGGTCCTGGCGACCAAGGTCCATGGGGCGATGGACGACAACGACCGCAATATGCAGGGCAACCATCGCCGCAATATCATCCAGGCGTGCGACGCCTCGCTGCGCCGCTTGGGGACCGACTATATCGACCTCTACCAGATCCACCGGCCGCAGTCGAGCGTACCCATCGACGAGACGCTGCGCGCGCTCGACGACCTGATCCACGCGGGCAAAGTGCGCTATATTGGCACGAGCACCTACGCCGCCTGGCAGCTCATGGAAGCGTGGATGGCCGCCAAGGAGCTTGGACTCAACCATTTTATCTCCGAGCAGCCGCCGTACCACCTGCTCGACCGGCGGGTCGAGCGCGAGTTGATCCCGTTCTGCCAGACCTACGGGGTCGCGGTGATCCCCTGGAGCCCGCTTGCCGGCGGCAAGTTGACCGGCAAGTACCGGCGCGGACAGGCGGCGCCGTCCAACGCGCGCGAGAAGCCCGAAGACTTCAGCGAGGGTACCTGGCGCGTGCTGGAGGGCCTGGAGCGGCTGTGCAAGGAAAAGGGCTGCGCGATGACGGCCTTCGCTCTGGCCTGGCTGACCGCGCAGCCCGGCGTAACGAGCCCCATCCTGGGCCCCCACAGCGTCGCGCAGTTGGACGAGAACCTCGCGGCCAACGACGTGACGATCACGGCCGAGGACAAAGAGCGCGTCGACGCGCTGATCCCACCCGGCACGCATACCGAAGACTACTACCGCACCGACTTCGGGCCGCACCCCTACCGCTTGTAGGGGCGCTGTCTATCGTGTCGCATCCCATGAGCCATTGATAATGAACATGCCCGCGTCTAGGACGGTGAGGGCGGCCTCAACACGGTCGACGGGTCCGACCAAGAGGACACTCGCTGGCGACAAGCCACCCAAGTAGCGGTTGCCGGTATGCATCCAATCGTGGACTGCCTCGGGCGTATCGAAGGTGTCGAGTATATGGTCGCGCACGTCTAGGAGCGCCTGGAGGCGTGCGCGTTTCTCATGCTGAGGGAAGCCGGCGCCCGTTATCCATCGCTTGACCGCAGACTCATCGGCGCCGACAGCGTCAGCCACCGTATAATTGTCGATGGCAAAATCCTTCAGGATACCCAGAATAGTATCCTTAACAAGTCCGAAATCGTCATGCGCGTCCCCTTTTTTAGTCCGGCCAGCGGCCCTCGTCCATCCGGCGCGCCATGTCGGGGGCGTGGTAGGTGGTGATGGCGTCATGGCCCGTAAAGCGACTGCTCACGATGTATAGTAACTATATACCCTGGATGGTACGATGGGACCAAATTGAAGGAGGTACCGATGGTCGCCCAACCCTCTTACACGCAAACACCCACGTTCACCGTCGCCGAGTATCTCGCCCTAGAAGAGGCGAGCGACATCAAGCACGAATACGTCGACGGCTATCTCTACGCCATGTCCGGCGGCACGCTTGACCACGATGGCGTGGCCAATAACGTCCGTCGCATCCTCGGCAATCATCTTGCCGGAAGACCGCCTGGGACGCCCTGCCTACTCCGCGGACCGGACGTCCAGTTGCACACGAGCCCCACCCTCTACTACTATCCCGACGCCCTCGTGATGTGCGGCCCGCGCCCCGCAGGGACGGCGATAGGGTTGCACGACGTCACCCTCGTCGTCGAGGTGCTCTCCGACGCTACGGCGATCCGCGACCGCGGCGAGAAGTTCACCAACTATCAGCTGCTGCCGAGCTTCGCGGAGTACCTGCTCGTCGACGGCCGCGCACAGGCCGCCGAACACTTCCGCCGCGCGCCCGACGGCTCCTGGACCTATCGCCGCCCTGCACGGGGCGACATCGTCGTGCTGGACACGATCGGCCTCACCACGCCGCTCACCGACTTCTACCTATTTACGACGCTTTAAACGCGGCCGCCCAGCGACACAACCCCCGAGCGGCGTGGATCTCACCAGGCGCCGGACAAGAAAAGAGTACAGCTCCCTTCTTACTCGGGCCAGCGGCCCTCGTCCATCCAGCGCGCCACGTCGGGGGCGTGGTAGGTGATGATGGCGTCGGCGCCGGCGCGCTTGACACCCAGCAGGATTTCGCGCACGGTGGCGAGCTCGTCGAGCATGCCCGCCGCGGCCGCCGCCTTGACCATGCTGTACTCGCCGCTGACGTTGTAGGCCACCAGCGGGACCTCGACGCGCTCGCGCACGCGCCGGATCACGTCGAGGTAGGCCAGGGCCGGCTTGACCATCACCATGTCCGCGCCCTCGTCCAGGTCTTCCTCGACCTCGCGCAGCGCCTCGCGTGCGTTGCGCGGGTCCATCTGGTACGAACGGCGGTCGCCGAAGGCGGGGGCCGAGTCCGCGGCGTCGCGGAACGGCCCGTAGAAGGCCGAGGAGTATTTCGCGGCGTAGGAGAGGATCGGCGTGTCCGCGTAGCCCGCTCCGTCCAGCGCGGCGCGGATGGCCCCGACGCGCCCGTCCATCATGTCCGAGGGCGCCACGATATCGGCCCCGGCGCGCGCGTGCGAGAGCGCCTGGCGCGCCAGCAACTCCAGCGTGGCGTCGTTGTGCACCCGCTCGCCGTCGAGCACGCCGCAGTGACCGTGTTCGGTGTACTCGCATAGGCACACGTCCGTGATCACGAGCGTCTCGGGGCTGGCGGCCTTGATGCCGGCGATGGCCTGCTGGACCACGCCGTCGTCGAGCCACGAACTGCTGCCGGTGGCGTCTTTCCACTCGGGCAGCCCGAACAGGAGGATCGCCGCGAGGCCGGCCTCGCGGACGCGCACGACTTCTTCGGCCACGCGGTCGATGGGCCAGCGATATTGCCCCGGCATAGCCGCGATCTCCTGGGGCTGGCGCAGCCGCGCGTCGATGAACAAGGGATAGATGAGATCGGCCTTACGCAGGCTTGTTTCGGCGACGAGTGTGCGCAGGGCGGGCGTCGCGCGCAGGCGGCGCGGGCGGGTGGTGGGGAATGCCATGCGTATATATCCTTTATCATGTAAAGAGGGCAGCAACGGGGATGGCGAACCCTGGAATGATGGGGTCACCGGACAGCATATCCGGCTCCTCCAAGATCAGGCTGTGCGCGCGCGGGCGATAGACGATCACCGTGCGCAGCCAAGGGTCGATGATCCAAACCATGGACACACCGGAGGCGAGGTACTGCCTGACGCGGGCGTCGGTATTCGCGTGCGTGTCCGACCGCGAGACTATCTCGACCGCCAGATCCGGTGGGCTGTCGGGGTCCACATTCAAATCGGCCGGCAGGCGGTCCGCGCGCACCCAGGTCAGGTCCGGTTCCCGCACCGGCGGTTCACCCACCATCGGGTACGTGGTCTGCGGACCGAAAGAGTGTCCGGTGCGGTGGTCGGGGTCGAAGGCGTGGAGGGCGGCGCCCAGATTGGTGATGACGGCCCCGTGCGCATAGGTAGGCATGGCGAAGGTTGCTTCCTCGAAAATCAACTTGGTGCTCATGGACACACGCCTCTCTCAACAAACGGATAAATCGTGTGATGCGTCGATTGTTGTGTTTCCCCTCAACATCCGTGTCCGCTAGTGGTCATCGGTGGGGGCGGCGCCGGTGACGGCGATGGGCCCGCCGGCGTTGGACGCCTGTGCGCGGTGGCCGTCGACCTCGAAGGCGACGGGCGGCTGTGAGCGTCCGGACGCGGCCAGCGGCTTCTGGCGCGGGCGGGGGGCGCCGAGCCTGTAGATGGTGGAGATGGTGGTCTCGTCGCCGCCGCGGCCCCCCGTCGCGTTGATGGCGTCGACGACGAGCGGCGCGCACGCGGCGACCCAGCCGTAGTCGATGCCGGCGTGGCCGATGACGATGACGGCGGCGTCGCAGTCGCGCAGTTCCCCCTCGGTCAGCGGGACGGAGCGCAACGCGTCGCCGCCGGTTTCCTGCGCGAAGACGTGCCCGGCCACGGGGAAGACCGGCACATGCGGGTCGTGGTAGCGCACGTCGGCGCCGTGGTCGCGCAGCAGTTCGATGTAGCGGCGCGCCGGAGAGTTGCGGTAGTCGTCGACGTTGGGCTTGAACGCGACGCCCAGCACGAGCACGCGCGCGTTGGGCACGGCGACGCCGCGCGCGTTGAGCGCCTCGACGGTCAGGTCGTACAGGTGGAACGGCATGCCGTCGTTGATGGCCGCGGCGTTCTCGATGAAGCGCGTGTAGAAGTCGTACTCGCGCGCCTTCCAACTCAGGTAGAAGGGGTCGACGGGGATGCAGTGCCCGCCGACGCCGGGGCCGGGCGTGAAGCGCATGAAGCCGAACGGCTTGGTCGACGCCGCGTCAATGACCTCCCAGATGTCCACGTCCATGCGCTCGGCCAGCAGCGCCAGCTCGTTGACGAGCGCGATGTTGACGCTGCGAAAGGTGTTCTCGAGCAGCTTGGCCATCTCGGCAGCACGCGGCGACGAGACGGTGAACACGCCGCTCGGCGAGGCCGCCTCGAAAACGAGCTTTGCCAACCGCCCGGCTTCAGGGCGTGTGCCGCCGACGACCTTGGGCGTGTTGTGCACCCCATAGACGTGGTCGCCGGGGTTGATGCGCTCTGGTGAGAAGGCCAGGTAGAAGTCGCGGGCGGCGGAGAGCCCGCTTTTTTCGAGCAGGGGCAGCACCAGTTCCTCGGTGGTGCCGGGGTAGGTCGTGCTCTCGAGCACGATCAACTGTTCGGGGCGCAGGCGCGCGGCAATGGCGCGCGTCGAGGCCTCGATGTAGGAGAGATCGGGCACTTTCGCGGTGGTGTAGGGCGTCGGCACGCAGATAAAGACGATGTCGGACGGCTGTTCCAGCGACCCGTAGTCGGTCGTAGCGCGCAAACGTCCCCCCGCGACTAGCGGCGCGACGCGCGCGGCCGGCACGTCGCCGACGTAGCTGCCGCCGCCATTGAGCGTGTCGACCTTGGCGCGGTCGAGGTCGACGCCGGTGACGGTGAAGCCGCCCTCGGCGAACTCGACCGCCAACGGCAGGCCGACGTAGCCCAAACCAAGCACGGCGATGGTGGCCTCGCGCCGCTCGATGCGTTGCTCTAAAGTAGACATAATGTGAATAGTCCTAATTCTAGTGCAGCCGACAGCTGTCAGCGATCAGCTGTCAGCTTTTTTGACTTGTGTGCGCGCGCCTTGCCGGATAGTGGCGCGCTTGCCACGGTCGCGTTTCGCGCGCCGACAGGTAGGGGCACGATGTCCGGCGACTCGATGGTACCGTCGCCCGTCGCCCGCCGCCCGTCGCCCGTCGCCCGCCGCCCGTCGCCCGTCGCCCGGTACACCTGTTCCAGCTTGAAGCCCGCGGCAATCCCGATCGCCACGATCAGTCCCACCAGGATGGCGCCGCTGACGGGCCGGCGCGCGATCGTGAGCAGGATGGCGGCCAGACCGAGCGCGCCGGCGGCCAGGTACACGGTCATGACCGCCTCGCGCACGGTCAACCCGAGCAGGACGAGGCGGTGTGAGGTGTGGTCGCGTCCGCCACGCGACACAGGTACATGCCGCCGCAACCGTGAGATCGTGACCAGCGTGGTGTCGAAGATGGGGATGCCCAGCACGACGATGGGCACGAAGAAGTTGACGGCGTGCAGGTTGGGGAAGCCGTTGTTCATGTTGTTGATCTTGAGCCCCAGCACGGAGAGCATGAAGCCCAGGAACAGCGAGCCTGCATCGCCCATGAAGATGCGCGCGGGGTTGAAGTTATAGTACAGGAAGCCGAGGCAGGCCCCCAGCAGCGCCACGGCCATGATCGCCACGAGGAACTGTTTGTTGTAGGGTTCGAGCAGGGCCAGCACGAAGAAATAGGCGCAGCCGATCGCCGCCGTCCCGACCGACAATCCGTCCATGTTGTCGAGCAGGTTGAAGGCGTTGGTCATGCCGACGACCCAGATGATGGAGACCGGCGCGTCCAGCCAGGCGAAGTGGTTGAAGTGGAAATGCACGCCCGCCACGTAGAGCAGCGCGGCGGCCAGGATCTGCCCGCCCATCTTGAGCAGTGGCGGCAGCGAGAAACGATCGTCGACGAGCCCGAAGCCGACCATCAGGGTGGCCCCGGCGACGATGCCCACGCCCTGCCACAGCGGCGTCCCGCTGGCGCGCTTATCGAGCAGCGCGACGAACAGGAAGACCATGAAGGCCACGTAGATGGCCAGGCCGCCCAGGTAGGGCATCGGCGCGGCGTGCGCCTTGCGCCCGCCTGGGTCCGGGTGGTCGACGATGTCGTAGCGCAGCGCGGTGCGGCGCGCTAGCGGCGTGCCCACGAGCGCGCCGCACAGCGCCACGACGAAGACCGCCAGATAGGTCACTTCACCAGCCCTTTTTGGCGTAACGTGTTCGAGATAGCCTGCAGCGTCGCGCTGAACGGCGATGCCGGCCCGTCGAGCGCGTAGGTCGAGGAGTAGGCCAGCGTCATCGGCGTCCCCGTCGCCGGCGCGCCGTTGGCGTCGGGCGCCTGCAACGGCGTCACGAGCGCCTTATAGTTGCCCAGTTCGGCGTCTAGTGAAATGAGCCGCTGCAACACTTCCGCCGACGAGTGCTTCTCGAACCCGGCGATCTTGAGCGCCTCGACGTACGAGTCGCGCGCCTGCACGAGCAGGCGGCGCTTTTGCGTCACGTTGGTCGTGATCGCCGCCAACTCCTGCTCGGCGTCGCCACGGTAGACGCGCGCGTCCCCGAGTAGATCGTCGACCTGGCAGGCGTGATTGGCCTCGCCGATGGCCCGCGTCAGGATGGCCCGCTGCTGGGACAGCGCGAGGCCGGGCCGCGCGGCCTGCTGTATATCCGCATAGGCCCACTCGTCCCAGAAACGGCCGTTGTGCAACGCGATGTGCGTGCCGATCTTGTAGTAGGCGTCGGCGTACGCCCACTGGCTCGGGTCGATGGTCAGCGCCCAGTAGGTGAACATACGCGCCAGGTTCATGGGGTGGTCGGCGTTGTAGGGGTTGAGCGCGGCGGCCTGCTTGAGCACATGCTCGGCCGACTGGAACTGCGTCACCATGTTCGCCTTGTTCGCCGTCTGACCAAGACTAACAAGGATCTGATAGTACTTGGCCTCATCCAGGTAGGCCTTACCCAGCCACAGGTAGTACATGTCCTGGCTGGGCTGGTCGCTGATGGCTTGCTGGTAGAGGCCGATGGCGAAGGGGATGAAGCCCTGCCCCGACTGCGTGTACGGCGTATTCGGGGCGCCGGCGGCGGCGAGGATTTGCTGCGGCTTTGCCGCCGTGGCGCCGACGTATGGGCAGGACAGCCCCGACGGATCGGTCGGGGCGGCCACATGGGTGAGGCAGGCCGTGCCCGCGCTGTCGTAGCCTTGCGCGGTCTTGTACACGGCGTCGGCTTGCACGAGCTGCACGTTGTTGGCGAACAGGACCGAGGCGCCCACCGTGGCGACGAGACCGACCACGATGGCGGCCAGCACCCCGCCCCGCTGGCGTCCGTTCAGGCGCTCGAACGAGCCCCCCTGGGCGACAGGCGGCGACGGCTGGGCGCGGCGCGGCCGCGCCGCCGTGGCCGTGGCGCCACGATTGCGGCCGTTCCCTGTGTTCCCTGTGCGACCATTTCCGGTTCGTCCGGTCGCCACGGCTGCTCCCGCGCCGACGGTGACAGTGGGGGCGCCCACGGCCGAGGCGGCCACCGTTTCGGCCGCCGTCACGACATCCAGGCCGGCCGCGCCAAGCTCCGGCCGCAGGTAGAACACCGCAGCCAGCGCGAACATCGTCCACAGCAACATCAAAGTGGACACGACGGGGATGCCGACCGACGCCTCGACCAGGTGGCCGGCGACGACGCCCACGACGGCGGCCAGCACCACGGTGGCGCGCCGTGTGATCGGCCGCCGCCACGTCTTGTACAGCGCGTAGGCGAAAGAGGCCAGCACGCCAAGCCAGGCCAAGAGCCCGATCACCCCCGAGAAGACGATGAAATCGAGCCAGACGTCGTGGTTGCGGTCCGGCGCGGCGTTAGACCGTTCGAGGTGGCCCAGCCCCGATGGGTAGTAGGGCGAGTAGACGTAGATCATCGACTCGGGCCCGTACCCAAGGAAGAACTTACCGATGCCGCCCTTGGTGACGAGCGATTTGGTGCCTTGCCAGATGAAGAAACGCACCTGCGTATCCGCGCCGCCGGGGTTGGTGAGGTGGGCCGCGTCGGCGCTGGCCGACGATACCGCCGAGGCCGTGGCGGCCGCCGTCGCGGGCGCGGGGGCCACGACGTCGACGGCCGGCACGAACACGAGTATCACGATGGCGGCCCCGGCGATAGCGAGCGCGGGGTGGAGTTTGACGACGCGTAGCGCCAGCAGCACGAAGCAGACGACTAAGATGAGCAGGATGAGCAGCGCCACCACCGGCGGCAGCACGTTCACGATGTAGGGAAAAGCGACCAATATGATGTCGAGGACCATCGCGCCCATGGCGGGATAGGGATTGGCCGTCTTGAGGGTGATGGCCAGGCCGAACACGAAAACGCTGCCGGCGAGGAAGCCGTAGTAGGGGCCGCGGCTGCCGCTGAAGTAGAGCGCCGCGAACGAGACCATCAGCGCGAGCGCGTAGCCGATGAGCGGCACGATGGGCGGCAGACCCGAGATCGTGATCGTGCCGTCGCGCTGCCGAGATCGTTGAGCCGGGCGCGCTTGCGCCGCCCGGCCACCGGCGGGACGGCCCGCGCCATTGCCATTGCCATTGCCGGAGCGGCCGCGCCCGTTCGTCGCCGGCACGGGCGCGGCCACGACCGCCGGCGCCGGCGCCGGCGTCGCGTCGCCACGGAAACGCTCGAGCGCGCGCCAGAAACGGTACGCCGTGAACGGCAGGCACATCAGGAGATAGGCGCCGATAAAGATGGCGTTGCCGAGCGTGGAGGCCACGCGCGTCCGGGTGTCGGCGCCCCAAATGACGGGGTCCCAGCCCAGGTGCTGCATGACGCCGTAGATGGCGACGGGGACCGACGCGAAGACGATGGCGCTGATGACGCGCTCGACCTGCGGCCACGAGCGGATACGATAGGCCAGCACGAAGAAAAACGCGATGTAGGTCAGCCAGGTGTAGAGCCCCTGCATGCGGTCGTACGAGCCCCAGAACGAGATGCCCGGCAGGACCGAGTGGACCGTGGCCAGCGTATAGATGGCCGTGAAGATGGCGACCGGAACCAGCATGGGGTTGCCGGACACGATCCGGCGCCACCACGGGCGCGTCGCGCCGCGCGCTGTCTCCGCCACGGGCGTCGCGCCGTCATCCGTCGCGACGCCCACGGGGACGGGAGCCGGCGCACGGCGCGCCCACGCCTCTGGCAGGGTGATGATGCCGCGCAGCAGCAAGGCGACGAGCATGACAAGCACGACGTTGCGGAACAGCGCGATCTTATCGGGCTCGAAGATGCGCGTCGTCTCTGTGTCGAAGAAGATCGGTACCGCGACGATCGCGAGCAGCCAGCAGGACTCGACCAGATAGTCGAGCGTTCGAATCCACACCCTAGCGCGCATGAAACCCTCTACACCTTCACCCTTTGTGTCCACCAGTCAATCGTCCGCCGCAGTCCGTCGTCGAGCGACGTCCACGCCTCGAAGCCCAGCAGTTCCGCGGCTTTGCGCGTATCCGGGACGCGGCGGCGTGTATCCTCGAAGCCGGGCCCGTACTCCTGTTCGTGCGCGACATACTCCACGGGCGCGTCGACCCCCGTTAGGACGCGTACCCGCTCGGCCAGCTCGGCCACCGTCGTCTCGCGCGGCACGCCCAGGTTGAACACCTGACCGACCGCTGATTCCATCGTACCAGCCAGAAAAGTTCCCCGCACCGAGTCGTCGATATAGGTGAAGCAGCGCGTCTGGCCGCCGTCGCCATGCACGATCAGGGACTGTCCGGTCAGCGCGCGCTCGACGAAGCGGGCGATCACGCCGTAGCCGCCGGGCAGGCAGCGTGGCCCGTAAGTGTTGAAGTAGCGCACGATGCTGACGGGCAGGCCCCGTTGGCGGTGATAGGCCAGCGCGAGGTGCTCGTCCAGTCCCTTGGAGAGGGCGTAGGACCAGCGCGGGATCGACGTCGGGCCAACCAGCGAGTCGTCGTCCTCTTTGAAGGGGGCGCGCACGCCGCGTCCGTACACCTCGGAACTCGACGCCACGAGCGTACGCAGGCCCCGGCGGGCCGCGTGTGCGAGCACGATCTCCGTGCCGTGTGTGTTGGTCAGGATGCCGTGCAGGGGGTCGTCCACCACGTAGCGCACGCCGATCACGGCGGCCATGTGGAAGACGTGGGTGCAGCCATCCATGGCCGCGCCGACGGCCGCGTCGTCCAGGACCGAGCCGCGCACGACGCGCACGCGGCCGTCGCCCTGGTAGGCGTCCAGGTTCGCGCCCGTACTTTGCGAGAAGTCGTCGAGCACGACGACGCGGCTGCCCTCGCGCACGAGCGTATCGACGAGGTGGGAGCCGATGAAGCCGGCCCCACCGGTGACGAGTGTGATCATTAGCAATCAGCTTTCAGCAATCAGCCGCCAGCTATCAGCAATCGGCCGTCAGCTGATTGCTGAAAGCTGACGGCTGATTGCTGACGGCTATTTAAGCAAAACGTGCGTCAGCGCGGGAGCGATGATCAGGGCCACGATGTTGAGCACCTTGATCATCGGGTTGATGGCGGGGCCAGCGGTGTCCTTGTAGGGGTCGCCGACGGTATCGCCCGTGACCGAGGCGGCGTGGCTGTCGCTGCCCTTGCCGCCGTAGTGGCCTTCCTCGATATACTTCTTGGCGTTGTCCCAGGCGCCGCCGCCGCTGGTCATGGCGATAGCCGTGAAGATACCCACCACGATGGCGCCGATCAGCATGGCGCCGAGCGCCTCGGGTCCCAGGATGAAGCCGACGATGAGCGGGGCCAGCACGGGGATGAGCGCCGGCACGATCATCTCGCGCAGGGCCTGCCGCGTCACGATGTCGACCGAGCGCCCGTAGTCGGGGCGCTGTGTGCCCGCCATGATGCCGGGCATCTCGCGGAACTGCCGCCGCACCTCTTCCACCACCTGCCCGCCGGCGCGCCCGACGGCCTGCATGGAGAGCGAGGCGAAGATATTGGGTAGGATGCCGCCGATCAGCAGGCCCACGATGACCTTGAACGACGACAGGTCAAACGTAACATGGATGCCGTTGCGCGCCAGCGTGCTGGTGTAGTCGTTGAAGAGCACCAGCGCGGCAAGCGCGGCCGAGCCGATCGCGTAACCCTTGGTCACGGCCTTGGTCGTATTGCCGACCGAGTCGAGCGCGTCGGTGATGGTGCGCACGCTCTCGGGCAGTCCGGCCATCTCGGCGATACCGCCCGCGTTGTCGGTGATGGGGCCGTACGAGTCGATCGCCACGATGATGCCGGCCATGGACAGCATCGCCACCGCGGCCAGGGCCACGCCGTAGAGGCCGCCGCCGACGGAGTAGGCGATCCAGATACCGGCCCCGATCACGGCCACGGGCAGGGCGGTCGCCTGTAGTGAGATGGCAAGGCCGCTGATGATATTGGTGGCGTGGCCCGTCCGCGAGGCGTCGGCGATGGAGCGCACCGGCGCGTAGGACGCCGAGGTGTAGTACTCGGTGATGACCACGAGCAGGCCCGTGATGACGAGGCCGACCACCGCCGCCAGGAAGAAGCCAGTCGCGCTGGCCGCGTTGCTGGTCACGCCTGGGATACCCACGCCGGCGGCGACGGGGACCGACCTGATCCCGTTGGTGAACTTGAAGA
>JAABUO010007837.1_pt1 | contig 12140 bp, 10 predicted proteins | sample 5559291 | NCBI WGS metagenome assembly JAABUO01 (sample SAMN10711878, study PRJNA513372) | rock metagenome | isolation source: Antarctica rocks | place: Antarctica: Victoria Land, Finger Mt sud
CATGCTTTCATTGCGCACTTCTCCAATGGCACTTAGAGGTGCCACAATGATGGTACTGTCAAGGCTTTGTTGTACATACAATCTGGCTGCTCAACACGTCACATGGGGTGCTGCAACTGCACGTGGGACTTGTAGCTGTTCACGGTGTCTTTACAGAGAATGTACATTCAATCAATTGATTGGCCTTGAAGGGGCTGGAGCTGCTCATCTATCTGGAAGGCGTCACAGGCATATCTGCTGCCGACCATTCCACAGCACCACATGACCAGGGACAAGCTGACAGAAGCAACGGCTTGGAAGCTGCCGCAGCTGGACCGTCCACTGGCTCTGCAGGTCATTCTCCAGGACATCTTGCCCTGGTCATTGCCCTGCAATATGCTGTCTCATATGATGTGAAACGCGGCGTCGTCAAAATGACTGCATGTGTGCTTGCAATCACAACATGCTCAGCATCTCTTGCATGGCTTGTTTGAAGCGTCCCGTATCGCCTGTGCTACAACATGGGCAGTGTCACAGGGACATGGCTTCCTTTAAAGTCTTCTTGTTGCTTCTCTTCTAAACAGTGGTTTAGCAGGAAACGCTCTGCAGGTGCAAGAGTAACCATGAATGTGTTGCTGCAGGTATTGCTGGGGGGCCAACACTGGCTGATTCTCAGGGATGGCAGGACCTGATGAAACTTGTGCAGCGCTGTAGTGTAGTGGTCACTGAAGATATGCCTGTCGATCCTGAGGCTCATGACCTCCAGGTGTGCCCTCAAGCATGGCAGTACTGCAATGTCTACAAAGCCTATGTCATCCAGCCATCATCTATGTCATCCTGCTTTAGTGTCTGTCATCCAGGCATACTCTATGTCATCCAGCTGTACTCTATGTCATCTAGCCATAGTCTATGACATTGAGCTATAGGTTATGTCATCCAGCTTTTGTCTATGTCATCAAGCTACAGTCTGTGTCATCCAGTTACAGTTGATGTCATCAAGCTACAGTCGGTGTCAGCCACTCACTGTCTGTGGTCTATGTCATCCAGCTATAGTCATGTCATCAAGCTACAGTCTGTGTCACCCATTTACAGTCTATGTCATCAAGCTACAGTCAGTGTCACCCACACAATGTCTGTAGTCTATGTCATCCAGCTATAGTCTTTGTCATCAAGCTACAGTCTGTGTCAACCAGCTACACTCTGTGTTCAAAGTATATGTCGTCCAGCTACAGTTCCTTGTCATCCTGCTATAGTCTTTGTCATTTAGCTCATTACACAGGTCTTCCAGCATCACCCTAATCCACAAGCATCATATACAGCTAGCCTTGCTTGCTGTGGTTCTGACCTGCACTCACTTGTTGCTTTAGCTGGCGAGCCAGTCAGACATTGTGAGCAAAAGAAAGTTTGTGTCAAGCTTAGGCTTGTGTGATCCCAGATGGGGGACAGCACAATGCTCTACCCCACTCTGCATATTGTCCCCACTTCCTGTCGCTACTTCTGCTTGTTTTTGCATCTGCTTCTATCTACTTCTGCTGCTATCTACTACATTCCTGCTACATTTCCACTTTATTTCAATTTTCAGTAGTCCATGCTGGCATTCATGTCAAGTATCTGGCCGTCAGGACTGAAGGGACAGCCAGATCGTTGTGCAGCCTGTGAAAAGCTCATCCCTGAAGGCATGACAACTTGAGATCATGTGAGCATGTACTCACCAGCTCCTGGGAAATAACAATTCTCCAATACAGCCATGTAGATGATTTGCGCAGACAGACTGTCCAGGAGTCACAGTCCAAGGTCAAACGCAACTTGCTATGCAGGCACTCACAGCCATGGCACCTGCCAGCGTCAAGGTGCTTGCAGTGGACACAGCTTGCCAAGTACCCATGCAGACCGTCAAGTGCTCAACGTCTAAGGCATACATCTTCAGATCTGCAACAGAGAAGCCTCGCAAGGAGAGAATGGAAGGCATGCCATACTCAGATGCAGGGCAGATCAAGCACATAGCGCCTTATGCCCCCCAGGGTGAGGGGGCGGCAGCAGGGGCTGAGGACCACCCTGATGCTGAAGGTGTTCCTCCTTCTACATTTTCACTGCAAGAACACCGTGCCCTGCTGATACCCATCACTGCGGCTGCAACACAACCACTAGATCAGCATGCACAACAGTTCAACCATTCCCACGGAATATGTGGTTGCATGCAGGGCCGGAGTTTTGTGTCTGCTTACGGCCTTGCATTCTGTCGTACATGATCCAGCAACGCAAGACAGTCCTCCTTTTGTCAGTATCAGGTTTCATAGGTTCAAGCACGAGCCATGGCGTTGAGGTCCTTTAGCATGATACCTTGCAAACCATACTTCCGGTTTGCAAGTTGATGCGCATGTGTCTCTGTCAGGTGCAAGCACGAGCCAAGGCAACAACATTCAACAAACGGGGCATGTCCCAGAGGGCTTGGCATGGCAGCCCTTGGACCTATCCCCAGATGAAATGGACATTACTCAGCTGCTGAAGCAGTGCAGGTATATTTATTGGCAGATCGTGCTGCAGATATACGTATTCCTAATACAACTGTTCTACAATCTTTCAAATTTGAAAGCGATTTTGAATTCGAAAAGGCTTAAATGCAGACATGCGCCCTTTCAAATATGACCAGAATTGAAATGGATGTGTCCCAATGCGTGATTCTATGCAGCAAAATTTTAGTGATGCCATCCAATGTTTCCGCCGGTGGGCTGCCACCGGACATAGCTCAGATGGTTAGAGCGGCTGACTGTAGATGTTATCATTAGTCATCTGCAGGTCCCTGGTTCGACTCCGGGTGTCCGGAAAATACTGTGGTTTTGACTTTTGTTTTTCACTTTTGGTTTTTGTATCCTTTGCTTGATTAATAACGCCGTTCGTTGCTCTTTTTGGTCAGTCACCTGTCTCATGCACTCTTCCATGCTAGGTGTGACAGATCCCCTTGGTTTTATATAAAACCATAAACATATTTCTGGCTTCTTCTTGGCTTTGTATGCTAGGGTTTCTTTATTTGTAATGCCATTGGTCGCTCAGTGAGTCAGCTAGTTAGTGATGGGTCATGAGTCTCATGCACCCTTTCTTGCTAGGTCCAACAGGTCCAGATTTGTCCCTGATTCGACTCCGTGTGTCCGGAAATTGTGGTTGTTTTGACTTTTGGTTTTTTGTTTTGTTTTTGTTTTGACTCCCTGGCTTTGCATCCTGAAGGCTTTGCTTGGTTGGTTGGTAACGCCATCAGTCAATCACCTGTCTCATGCACTCTTCCATGCTAGGTGTGACAGCTCCTTTTGGTTTTACTTTTGGCTTTGTTTCCTAGGATGTGCTTTGTTGGTGCTGTGCCGACGACAAAGTTGGTCCAAAATATTATGTTCTAAATATATGTCGGTGGAAGTAAAATACTTCTTGCGGCGATACGCGTGTTTTTCTGGGTGCGTTGGATACATCTGGCAGATTTGTGTGGATACTCCAGTCCATACCCCCTCCCCCCAGAATATTGGAAAAGACCTTTTTTTATAAAATCCCTTAAAAAAACCCTAGAAATGATTTCCCATTTTTTTAAATGAAGGTCAGCAGGCACAGGAACAAACTTACTGCACTTTATTACAGGTCGGTCGGCTTGGCACACCACAATTTTCTGCTGTGACCTTCAACAACACTGCAGCATGCGCATGCACTCATATTGTCAACAGCAAGCTCCAAGGTGGCAGTCACTCATCGGCTCAGGACCGAATTTGGACTGGCTGGGGTCAATCAAACCAGGACTGTGTCACAGGCTCAACTGGCTTTGCGGAGCTGACATCGCGCGAATCACTCACAAGCATATCAAGGGCACGTACTCGCAGCGTCCCAAGCGCTCTGCAGTAGGCTATAGATCAATTTGCGCTCAAACTTGCAAATTTATCGCCATTATCAAGTATGGTCAAGAGGAATTGAATTACTATATTGAAGCTTGATTAGGGTCGCACCAAAAAGCAATTGAATATTAAGGACCAACTTCATTGTCGGTACGGTAATGCCATCGGTCGCTCAATCAGTCCATCAATCAGTCGTGAGTCTCATGCACCCTTTCATGCTGGGGCCAAAAGCTCCTGTCCAGATTTGCTTGCTTGCAACTTACAGGGGCATAGACCAAAGTGTGGCAGGAATACAGCACACTACAGGCGGGTCGACGGCAGCCTACACACGGTGGGAGAAGTTCAAGCTGGCCGGCCTCAACCAGTATGCGGCAAAGAGGAACAACTCCATGCTGCGCAATGCTGTCAGCAGACAGTCAGGTGCTGCTCACACTCACATTTACACTGTTGTGCAATGTTGTTGTCACCGTTGCTGCTGCTCCTGAATCGCTGAATTCTTGGGTAGCCTGGATGGTAACTAACTATCAGGGCTTTTGGATGAGGGCTCTTGCCTTTGATTTATTCTCTTCCTTGCCTTCCGTTGAGCCTCACTCTTGCTCATTTCTTTGTGCTTCTTGTCCTTGTTGACACTCTTTGACATTTAGTCTTGAATAGCTACGCTCACTGCCTCAAACTGGAGTTCTCTTATGCATCGACTGTTCTCAGTGCATATGCCTTTCACACAATTGGCAGCGACCAAATCCTGTCAGCGTCAAATCACAAGCAGATGGCACCAATTGAGACAGTGTTGTGTGAATGCAGCGTATCACCACTTTGGCATGATCTCGCCCTTCAAGGTGGCACGTGACCTGGCCCGCAACAGCAGCAATGGCAGCAAGAAGTTCTTTGATGAGTTCATGACTTGGCGTGAGCTCAGCTACGCCTTCTGCTTTCAGCACTGGCCAGATTTAGAATCCGTGCAGGTCAGCCTGCAATGCCCCCATCCATTATTGCTAGCACTGCTTATCTGTGCATCTTCAACATGCTTAGCGAACATGTTTGCACTTGTGCGGTTGCAGCTGCTTACCATTGTTCAGATGCCAGGCTGCCTGCACCTTTGACATTGCTTCTCTGAGCACAGCCGCTATACGAGTATGTGTGTTGTGCAGCTGAGCCAGGCTGCTGCTTGTTTCATCCATTGCAAGTGTCCAGCCGTCAGACTCTGCACCATCAAGCATCTATACAGGCACAGCCACCATCCTCCTGTGACCTCAAAACTGTGGGTGTGTGTCTGTGCAGGCACTGCCAGAGTGGTCGCGCAGCACATTGGAGGCGCACAGGAGTGACCCTCGGCCGCACCTCATGACAGATGAGCAGCTAGACAAGGGGCAGACTGGGGATGCCATCTGGGATGCTGCTCAATATCAGCTGGCCCTCACAGGTGCACCTCGCCTTCAATCAACAGGATGATGAGTCTGTGTTCATCACACAAGATAGGGTGCATGGCACTGAATCTCACAGGGTAATCTGAACAAAGCTGTTATGGTTATCAGATAGCAATCAGGCTGTGTTCAAGATGGTTTATAGGAAAGCATCCTGGGGTTAGCTGGGGTTAGCTGCCTTGCATTGTTCCAAAGGTGGATCTGTTGCACATGCATGTGCAGTACTGTGCTGGGTGAAATGGACAGGAACACAAACTATGCAAGAAGCCTGAGAGACTCAGTGGATGTGTATCATGCAGGGGAGCTTCACAACAACATCCGGATGACCTGGGGCAAGGCCATTCTGCCCTGGAGTCCGGACCCAGATACAGCCATCAAGAGAACAGTATTCCTGAATCACAAATACGCCCTGGATGGCTGTGATCCATGCTCCTACTCAGGAGTCCTGTGGTGTTACGGCCAATTTGACAAGCCTATGGGCCAAGAGAAGACTCCAATTTATGGCAAACTGAGAAAGCGTGACACCAGTGTTGTGGGGAACAAGCTGGATGTTGCAACCTATAGGACTTTGGCAATTGAGGCTGACAGTGCTGAAATTGCAGGGAAGCCTGCTCAGAAAGCCATCAGTGACTTCTTTGCCCCTCGCCATTGAGCTTGCTAAAGTTCATGTTTTGCTGCGTGGCAGGTAGCGAGCCTGCATTCTGACAGTAGCTTTAGTAAAGTCAAATACTGAAACCGTGCGCTTTTCAGAATTTGACATGACATGAATGTACATTATGCCATTCAGTTGGTGTGAACATGTTGATTCCGTGAATACTATCCACCAAAGTTGCAGCCAAGTTCAGTCAGTGCATGCAATCTGCTGCCGCCCTTCGCTGTTCATGAATGCATTCTGAACCTAGGTGATTTTAAACTGCGCACAGGCTTGCAGATGAAGTGAAATGCTCACGTCGTAAGCATGCAGCATGTATTTTTGCTAAGTAACAAAGTGCAAAGGCGTGGTGCACATGTTACATGATGAACAAGGATTTATTGCAAACAAAGTCCTGGAGTCTGATCAGACACGGGACAAAAATTACTAAAGGAGCCGTGAACATCCTGCATAGTGTACAGGCAGTCTGATTTCAGAGAGGCGGGCTGTACAGCAGATAAATAAGTAAAAACAGCAATTATGGCAAGCAACAACACATGCAGCTGCCAGTACTGTAAGCTGTTAAAGTACACAAAGGTCACTGCCAGGCATACAAAGTAGAAGCTGTCCCACATGATACAAGCTCTAAACCATCTAAAGTTGATGTTTTTGCTACAATAATAGTCATCTGAGATGATGGCACATATAGTCAGGGCAAAGAAATTTTGCCAAATTCTTCTTGCAAGACATCGCAAGGGTGGAACTTGCATTGATGGACTGTTGAAAGGATACAGGTACATGTCAGGTACATGTAAGAATGCTGTCTAATCTTGTCGTGTTATGGCCGTATCAGGCAGTGCAGCCGTGCACACTGCCTGCCGCATACGCAGGGAGCGACTGTAAGACTGCATGCGCACTCTGTCAGAGATGGCTAGCCGTACTGGAGGCTGCAAAGAAAGTCCCTCAGCCACACTGTGCAGAAAGGCAAGCACACGCACCGCCTGCGACCACACCGAGGGTCTCTAATCACTCACTCACATGCATTGTGTACAGTCAGCGCATCATCACAAAGCTCAGGGACTGCAGAACATCATTGACGAAGTTGAGAGTACGATGTAGTGAACAGCAGCCTGAACACAAACAGACTGTCATGATGCAGGGTACCACATACTGACTTCACTGGAAGCAACTAGCATCACCTTAGCATGTGAGGATAACCACATGCCGACTGCCCACAGACACAGGCAAACCAGACATGAGGCTGATGCTCAGTGTGTCAGAAAGCACACCTGTGAGTATGGCAGTATGCATGCGCCCAGCTCGCCAATGACCTCCTGCATAGCAGCTGTACGAGCAAAGTCTAGGGCGGCCTCGTACACCACCTGCCAAACATACGGCACAAGCGTCCCCTCCTCTTCCCGTTGCAATGTCTTGACGCCCTCCTCTACCTTGCTTGCCATGTCAACAAGCATCTGACGCATCTCCTTCTTGGAGATCAGACGCTCAGGCTGCAATGCTTCCTGTGTGTGCTCACTGTTGCTTGTCTTTGCCACTGGCTGCTGTTGCTTTTGTGTCAGTTGGCTAGTGCCAGGTGTTGTCTCATGCTGCTGTTGAGCATACAACACAGGCTGGCTTTGGCCTTGCTGTCCAACGGCTGCGTCATCCCTCTGAAGAGCCACAATCAGCAGCTGAAGGGCAAGCAGGCGCACTGAAAGGCCTTTCTGCACCTGCCCTTTGCCGTCGAACTCCACTGCCAGACCCTCCAGAAGGGCAGCCATGCTAAACAAGGCCTGCTGGCCACTCATGTCAGGTTCAGCTTCTGGCACCACTGCACTTCTTGCCACAGGCGATGGGTGACACAGTGTGACCTCCTTCAGATCCCCTTCAGCTATCTGCCCACTCGGACTTTGCCTGGTCTGCTTGTCTACGAGGCTGGTGGACACAGGATGCTGCAGTGCAGCAGCTGCAAGCTGCTGGTGAGCCTGCCGATCTTCATGGAGCTGTTGGAGCTGCTGTTGTACAGGTAGAGAGGGACTGGGGGCAAGGCGCTCCTGGTCCCGCTGCTGCTGGTGCTGGGGAGAGGGGGCCTGACGCTGAGGGCTGGTCAACGGCTCTGAGCGTAGCCTGGTGAGTATGGTGTTGTACACAGCTGATGGCCGCCGTGAGCTGCAGATACATGCGCTCAAATATGAGACTTAGCTTTGACTATCCTTGTATCCATATTTGACTATCCTTGTGGCCATGTTTGACTACCCTTGTGACAATGCAAGCACAGATGAATTCATATACAAGACAGTCAGAGCAAACAAATTGTGTTGCAGCACAAAAGCAGTGGCGCCTGCTTTGCAACACAGCGAAAGGCGACAAGCATGCTTTGGTACAAGCAGGCATGCTGACTGGCGTTGCTTTGTGTGCTGCAGCTGCATAGAGACACACTATGAGGGAAGAGTTGCCTACATTGGCTGGTGGCCTGAGCTGGAAGGGGATGGAACATTGACGATGACAAAGCCATCATCCTCCATGGAGCTGCCCATACTGTTCACCCCCTTTGCAGCCTGCACATATCCCACACAATGTTGATGGACACCCTTGTCATGTATACGACAGCAGACTCAGACAGACCTGCTCAGCCAGTTTTTTTTGTGCTAGTGGTGGCCGCCTGACCAGTGCAAGTTGTTTGCAAAATAATCTCATGACACACCCTTTGCTAATCTAGACTGACATGCATGACAGATAAGCAAACAGAACAAGGTTCAGCAGGGCTGACTGATATCACTGACCACTGGCATGATTGACACATGGTTTTGATGGAATGCTGACCTGCAAGGGGTGGTTCACCACAGGCCGTCCCTGCACCTGCGTGGTGGACAGGAAGGAGGCAGTCGGCAGAGGGGCAGCTGCAATGGGAGGCGTGTTGGGGAAAGAAGGGGGCTTGGCAGCTGAAAGGGGCCCTGAAGGGCGAGGAGAGGTGCCTAGCGGAGGCCGCTGCTTGCGTGTTTCATGCACCAGCTGCCTGCCTGCAACACAAACAACCAGAACGCATCAGTCGCTGATGTACTTGCCGGTGGCTCACACAACTACTGTACTGTTGACACGACGCTTACCACAGGTAAGCATACATTCCATTGATAATGCTGAGGCAACCCAGAGGCTAAGGGTGTGTGTGTAATGCAGACAGCAGAACATTGAATCATCTGGGCCGCCATGCCCTCAAGTGTGTTGCATGATCTGACCAACAAGTATGCATTCAGGCAGGAAAGGCAGCTACCAGCAAGTGCGCTAGCGGGTGATCTGTGGCCATAGCGAGGTCTGTTGGTGTGCATCTCTGGTGCAGCAAAAGCTGCACCGTGTGAGGGCTGCTGCTCTGGCAGTGGCTGCTGAAAAGCTGGAGCCACAGCATCATCATCCAGCACAAAGGGGAGACTGTCCTCTGGACCATTGGCCGCCTGGCCTGCTATCCGCTGCACAGGTCTGCTCAACCCTGCTGTGCAACAAGAACTGATGCAACATGAGCAACACCGTGACAGAGCTTGGTACTGTGCAATCACACTCCCATGCTTGGTCTTGCCACAATGGGTGTGAACACAAGGAAAATTATAGCTAGTCTGAGCATTCTGACTTGAAGACACAGGACAGGCTGAGCAGAGATGACATGACAGGCCATATGTATACTTAAGAATGCAGTGAGTCACGTGAAGAAGACACGTGGAAAGAACAATATCAACCCCACCTGACTCGGTGCCCTGTGGATCTGCGGCAAGTGCTTCACCAGAGATGGTTGCTGACAATGGTGTCGTTGCCGCTAGAAATGGGTGATTGAAGAACTCCTCAAACGAAATACGCTGGACTGGGTTGCGCTCCAACAAGCTGTAGATCAATTCTATGCAGGCAGGGCTGAGATGCTTGGCAATGGTGGCCGGAATTCTGGCTTCATGGCGCTCTATGTTTTGCAGCAGTACTATGTGATTGCTGCCATTGTAAGGAGGCCGACCCACAACAAGCTCGTATAGAATGGTGCCCACACTCCACAGATCTGCTTTGGCGTCATACTGCTGAGACTTCAGGATCTCAGGCGCCATGTACAGGGGCGACCCACACAGAGTGTTCGCCAGTTCTTGCTGCTGAAGATGACGTGCAAAGCCAAAGTCTGCTATCTTGAGCACAGCCTGAGGGGTGTTGTCTGATAGTAAGAGGTTCTGAGGCTTCAAGTCTCTCTGCAGGGACACAGGAATTGCGGTCTATCACTGGAAACATGATTGTACAAAGCAGACAGAAGGTTTGCATTATGCAGAAATAGACCGGTTGTGCTACTAAGCTGCTACAATCCTGCATGAAATTGTTTGCACGCTTGTGCACACAGGTGTTGCAAGCCTGTCACTAGCAGCATTTGTTTTTCCTCACCTTGGCAGCAGCACAGCATTGGCTTATCAACTGCACAAGGTTGTCAGACTAGACACTCACATGCACCATTTGCCTTGACCAAAGCTCCTTCAGACCTGCCCCAAGCTGTCTCATGACAGCACAAGCTGTGACTTCTGGAACCCTTTTGCAGCGGCGAATATATCCTGCTAAGTCGCCGCCAGCACAGTACTCCATGACCAGATACAAGTAACTAGACTCCTGTGTCAGAAGAAGGTGACATTGACACTTTCCATCCCATTATGCAGGCTGGGGTGACAGTTTTCTGCTGTCACCCCAGAATACTCCAGACCAAGTATGGCTAAGATAGGGCCAGTTAGAATCACAGTCAGGCTTACCTCGACGACATCCTCAAGGTGTACAATGTTCTTATGCCGTATCTGCTTCAGGATTGAGACCTCGCTCTCCAAGCTTTGCTTCAGCTTCTTGTTCAGCCTATCAGTAGAGATTTCCTTGATAGCGACCACCTTTCCGGTCTCTTTGTGCATGGCCTTCCATACAATAGCGAATGAGCCTGAGCCTGCCTTCTGCTGCAAATCCCAGCTTGCTACGCTTCTCAAGTTGGAGTCACTCATTTTTGCTTCGATAATGTCAGTCTCGCCGCTCGTCGGTCAACAGCAACAGCCGGACAGAAGGCTGTCAGAAGTAGTGGCAACACAGAGAGCTCGCGAACGGAATATGTTGCTCTCCGGCTGCGCTTACTCTTTACATGGTGCGAGCGCGGGAGTCTACGTGGTTTGCGTTGTCCTCATCATCATCCAACTTACCACTGCTGATCCTGTCTGTCATTCTTCTTTCTGTCGAGGAGACATGCAATTATCACCCCTGCACTATTTCCTGTGGCGATGTAACTGCAGAGCCACATCAGCTGAAGCCTCTGCTGTCGCGCAGTCTCGTATCAACATGACGACTGCGTCTTCGATCATTGCGGCGCGTCGCTGCGCTGGCTGCAGTGCTTGAATCGCGTCAGCGTTTCAGCTTCTGAGCTCTTGATGCAGTGATACAGCCGCTCACCAGCCCGGCCAAGTTGCGAGCCGTGTGCCCGACCTGCGTTCAGACGACACGTCATGCAGTCTCGTTTGGCGTATTGGCAACCCTAAATGACTGCTTCGTTGTATGGCTGAAACGCTCAGTCGTTTATGCATGCGCTCAAGCAGCGGGTAACGGCTCTATGACACCCTCCCTGCGGACGTGCTGGGCAGTCCAGCTGGTAGTGCATCTATTGTTGCTGCCACCATTTACACTCGGGGCTCTGCAGCGCGCAGCGCCTATGGTACGCTGTGATATTGTGCAACTGGCCAACAAAGAGTGCGAGAAGTGCCGCTTACAAGCCAGTTGACCTATCCTGATTTGCTTTCATCGTCAGGGTACCTGGCTTGGAAGTACTTGGCAGTCCACAGTCATCATAGATGCCGGCAGCACCGGTTCACGCATCCACATCTACCAGTACAAGGTGTCAAGAGCAGGACTGGCAGTTGTTCAGCAACCAGTCAGCAGCCTAAAAGTCACGCCTGGTCTGTCAGAGTATGCTCGGCAGCCTGAAAACGTTGGGCAGTCACTTGGGCCCCTACTCGAGTATGCCTACAAGCAGGTACAGCTGCCAACTTATGCCTCAGTTAGACCAAAAGTCGGCATGCCAAATGTAGCCTGCTTTACCCATTTGCTCCAAGTGTCAATGTTAGCTGCAAATGCTCCCATTGTACAACCAGCCGCAAAGCAAGACAGCAGCCCTGCTTGCAATCAGGCTTGCAACAGCTGCATGACGAACATTAAATGCTTTTCGCATGCGCATGCCAGCGCGCCTGGCACAGCTTTGAGACT
>JAABUO010007838.1_pt1 | contig 12139 bp, 11 predicted proteins | sample 5559291 | NCBI WGS metagenome assembly JAABUO01 (sample SAMN10711878, study PRJNA513372) | rock metagenome | isolation source: Antarctica rocks | place: Antarctica: Victoria Land, Finger Mt sud
TACACCATCCGCTGCTATGCAGCTAGATCATACACAATATTGTTTTTTGACTGTGCCTCTTGCAAGGCAAACAAGTATTGTGCCGCAGTCCTTGAGGTCAACACTGCATCAGCATACACCTGACATGCTACAACAGCACAGGGCAAGGCTGCTCACGTCAGGTTTTAAACTTGGTTGTCATTCCCCAAGGCACATACACACAACACAAAATTCGTCCCTGTCAGCTTAAATGATTGTTGACTGATGCAGATGATCTGTCAGACTCATCTGAGACGGGCTGGGAGTGGCTAGCTGCCCTGTCACAGAAGACCAGCAAGCCCTTGCCGCCAATGCAATCCGTGTCAGGATTCAACCCCCTGTTCAGGGGAGACATTGCAAGGGCAACCTCTCCCAGCAGCCACTCCTTCCGCCGCAGTCAGTCCTTCAACCCAGTCTTCAGAGCCCAGCACGAGCAGCTGGAGGTGGATGCAAATGCCTGGCAGCTGCATGGCATGGTGGCAAACCCCCGGACAAGTCCTCAGGAAATGTCCAGTCTTGCCTGGAACCACAGCACCAGCAGCAGCAGCATTGTTGCTGTGCCAGCACCTACTGCAGAAGCTGAGCCAAGGCTCACTACTGATGGTGGCGCTGCTGAGGAAGATGCCTTCTCAGTCTCTATGGCACAGCTGTTGGCAGGGGACAGGCAGGACAGCGCTGACTGGGTCTCCAGCTCTTCTTCTTCAGATGATGTCTCCCCGCCAATACGGTCACTGAGCTTGCCAAGTGCTGTTTTCGGAGCAGGAATCCAGCGGGAAGGGGTGGCATTGGACAGACCCCTGGGCAGGGACACCTCACTGCCTGTGTCCATCCAATCAGGCTTTGACCCTAACCTCTGGAGCACAGACCAGAAGCCAGCCTCTGTCTCCACCCTGAGGCAGCGCTTCAATCACCAACAGCAGCAGCCAGAGCATGCTGACATTGCTGTTCAAGAGGCTGCTGACGAACAGCCTGACATCTGGGCTGCTTTGGAGCGGCAGCCCTCTCCAGTGATCACTCTGAGGCAGCGGTACATGCAAGTGCAGCAGCAGCAGCAGCAGCTAGAGGAGCAGGGCAGTATCATGCAGCCCGGCCAGGCAGTGCTTGAGCTGATGCCTGAAGACATAGTTCTGCAAGAGGCCAGCTGTGAGTCGGATGCCACAGCTGGCATCAGATTGCCGTCAGATGCTTATGGGCACCAAAAGAAGGCCTCACCTCCAGATTCAGGGCATGATGATGGTGATGGGGTGCAGCAGGCACCAGCTGGGATACATCAGCAGACAGGCTTGCCACCTCAGTACGCTGGCATATCCGCTCGGGCAGCAAGGCGCCACTTGCAGAAGCTTCCAACTGCTCTGTTTTCTGAGCCACAGCTGCACAGAGAGGAAGCTCTTGACAGAGGTGTGCGCTTTGGCAGCGGCATAGTGGCTGCTGATGAACCTGAAGCTGACTGGCAGCAAGCACCTCAGACGCTGCCCACAGCCAGATCAAGCCTGAAGCAACAACGCTCACCCAGAGGGTCCCTCAGAAAGCGCAGTTTCAGACGGCAGGGCAGCTCTGTTTCCTTTGCTGCTGTCTCAACGGCGTCTGATGACAGCAGCGGCGAAAGTGGCGCCAGTGTCAGTGGCAAATCGAAGGCAAGGACGGGTCTGCAAGGAGCAGCTGGGCTTGCTGCCCCTCTGGTGAAAACTGTGTCGTCTGTCTGGGCCATGATCAGCAGTGGCCTGGCTCCTACGCCTGCAGTCTCTGCTCAAACTGCTGTGTATCAACCGGCCAGAAGCAACAGCCCTGACCTCGAGGCTGACCTGCCGCGTGGGGCCTCCACCAGACCTCCTCGACCTAGATCTGGCTCGGCTCTCTGGCAGATTGCTTCCAAAAGAGCCGCAGCCGGCCAACTGGCGCCTCAGATTGCAGCTCAGCCTGCTCAGCAGTCTTTGTCTCGGTTTGGGTCTTTCTGGGAGGTTGTCGCGCAAGCGACTACCACCAGGCCGTCACTGGCCAGCAATCTGGGCCCAGAGCACCTGGAGCTGGGCGTCAAGATGCTTCTCGAGGCCAAGCAGAAAGCTGGGCAGAAGGGCAGCAGGCTTGACAGCCTCAGAAGTCCCCGATCAAAACACACGTCAGACTGGGGCGGCAGGCTAGACACTCAGCAAAGCCTGGCCAAGGTTATGCAAGTTCTGAGTGCCAAGCAGATGGGCAAATCTGTGAGCATGGCTTCCACAGTGCAGGTGTGACACATGTTCCCAACATTGCGTCTTTGAGATCGGTAGCTCTGAGCTCAATAGGCATAGTGTGCTTTGTGTCTGACAGCTCTCCAGCACAGCTGCTCTGACAGCTCAGAATGAAGCATCTGCAGCATGCCTGAAATCTGCACAGCAAGTGCAGTGTGACCAAGCTGCATCCTGATGGCAGCCATCATTTGCAGGGGGCATATTGAATACGCTACTTGACACATCAGTCTCATTTGTTGTGTACATTGCCACAGGATGCCATGGAAGTTGAGACTGGAGGTGCCAGCATGTACAGCCTTACCTCACGCGCCAGCTTTGCATCATCGAAGCACAGCAGGCTGACCTCCCTTGCGTCCAGCACCAGTCTAGCAGCACCCAGTTTCACCAGTCTGAACAGACCAGAGGAAGTTGCTGCAACACTCTCTGAGCTGTACAAGAAGCATGGCAATGTGAGCTCAGCGGCGCATGCTTACAAGAGGCTTGTCAGGCAGAGGACTCAGGACACACAGCTGTTAGAAGCTGCTGACGACGAAGAGTCTGAGCCAGGCCTTTCGCCGGCTGCAATCCAGGCAACACAGTCTGTCATGCTGCAGCTGATCAAAGAGGCTGACAAGGCCACGACTGCCACTGCTCGGCAGCTTGCGCACCTGCATGAGACGCAGGGGAGTCTGCAAAGTATGTTGGCACAGCTTGACATGATGACTATGGTGTGGTCAAGGGACTCTACACCTAGGTAGCACAGCCATCCAGCTTTGGTGGGTGATTCATGAAGGCTGTGAGCCAGCAGCGTTAGCTTCGAGTCCAGACGTGCCATTAGTTGCCAATTGTCATGCATGCCGCCCAATGTACGTGGCATTTGGACCACTTTCTTTTGCTCCTGGTTTGGCTAGACTTTCCTGGACATTTGCTGCAGTTGAGAACTTTTGATCTGTGCTTCGGCTTTGATTTGTAGCTAATCTCGCGGATGCAAAGCGCTTGCATGCCTGCAGAGACCTCTGTTTTTTGGTCTTAGCCGTAGCAATTTGGGTGATTACAGACTGGGGATGTGTGTTGATATATTGTTGGTACAAACATGTCAAGTCGAGCAATGTGGTACAAACATGTCAAGTCGAGCAATGTGCTCCAAGTGAAATGACGGCCAAACACTAGGCAGCTCGTTTGCCCTATTGACACAGCTTTATTCGATCAAAAATAGTTGCTGAGAAGGTGTGTCTAACCTGGTGCAGCTGCCTATTCCTATGCTAGCATGAATACAGGAGCGCACAGCGTATGCAAACTGATTGCCGTGCTGCACGTGCAATCATTATGTTGTCTACCTGCTGAGTCAGTCACGAATGTCAGCAAAAGCGTGCGTCCTAAGCTTATACATACTCAAACTTCAGCTGCAGTCCAGTGGCTTGAGTTTTGTCACAGGTCAGAGCATGCTCTGACTACCAGCATTGGTGCTCATCTGAGGTGTTTATAGCTGCACTGAGATCACTTTTGTGGTCAAAACTCCTTCAAAATGTCACATTGAGTCAGAGTCATTGCTGCCTCTCAGCTGCATTGTCAGAAGCTCACTGGATAGGGTCTTCTTGAACATGTCCATCTTGTGACGCAGCCGATCACGTTCCTTGCGCAACTGCAGCGTCCACCAACGTGCTCAGTTGCTGACACCTTCTTTGTCAAGCCAAATGGCAAGAAAACAAAAGCATGGCATTCTCATAGACTGCCCAATCGCATAGCATTACGCTCAAAGTAAGAATTGCGTTGAGCTCTGCGTGCTGCAAGGCTGATTTGCTTGGCAATGAAATGCAGAGCAATCAAGCTTGAACAAAAGCTGTCAGCATCTTGTGGGCAATAGCAGTAGGCACAAGCAGACAAAAATATGCCTTACATTGGAATCTACCCAGTGATTCAAAGCAAGCTTGCCAGACACAGAGTGAGTCTGCAGCTGAGGAAAGATGCGCCGATTGGGCAAGAAGCAGAGATGAGGTTTTGCACTCACAGTGAGATTGGAGCTTCTGGCCTGGTGCAGCAACGCAATGAGGTCTGCCGTCTCTTGAGCTAGTTCAGCACTGTCTGCTCCATTGGCCGCCAGGACTCGCAGCTCATTCAGCTCTTCGCAGCTCACTGCCACTTCTCCTCTCTCAGCCAGCAAAGCATCTGCACAAAGGTCAGATCAATCCTTTTTTCCAAATCTTTGCAAAATCATGAATTGCTCAGGTGTGCAATCAGGTGCCAAGAGCCGTACGTAGATGAGCAGAGACCCATTGAAGTCTCTCTTGGAAAATCACTGGATTAGCAGGCAGATAAGCAGTACTGGTTCTGCCATATGCCATATTGGCGTTCAGAAAATACATTTGGTTTATTACTGTCACATCCCTGAGGGCAAGTGTGATTCGTTGTGGGCCACACTGAGAGTAGCAACAACTGACTGTTCACGCTGCTCACTGCAAGCAATGCTTCAGAGACAAACGTATTCTGCCTGATGGTTGCAGTCAAATGTCAAGATATAGAGACTGCTGGTGGGTTTTGGGTCTGTTGTAGGCCGCCCTGGTCTGCCAGCTGCCATAAGCACATGTGATCAGCTTGCAGACCAAGCAAGCTTCTAGGAAGGTCAGTAGATGTCCAGTACTCTGATTGCTTTCGCATACTGCACAAAGGTCTGTCTGTAGGTTGATTTGTACCTATTTCAGAAGCAGACAAGTCTTGTGGGTGTTTGGCCTCACTACTAGCTTGGGCAATGGCTTGAGGCAACGCCTCTCTGAGCTCCTGGAGCTGTTTCACGTCAGCAGCATGAGCCTCTTGCATGATCCTGGACTCCACTGCATGCTCAGCTTGTGACTGCTGTGCTGCCTCCTGTATGCTCCTCACCTGCTGTTCATGAGAAGCTTGCAGCTCTCGCAGCTGTGCTGCATGAGCCTGCTGCACGTTGCCTTCACGTAGGTGTTGCTGACCATTCTGCAGGTCAGCGCACAGGATGACATGCTTGTGCAATGAACACCACACATCCAGCCCTTGTGCAGGTGAATGCAAAACCTGTTTATCTATGCCAGCAACCAGTGGGGTATACCATGTACAATAGGCCAATCGCGACTAAACAAAAACATTGCACAACCTGTCACAAAGCCATGATGCAGGTTGATATCGTTGCCTTAGGATTGATGTTTCAGAAGCAGGTCCTACCCTGTATTCAAGAGCTGCCTGCAGCCTGCAAATTATGCGCCTAATTCTGCTGCAACCACCGGGCTCATATTTGTTATTCCAAGACACATATGCAACTAGCAATTCTCACATAAGCTTTAAGGGGTCAGGTTGAGACGCACATGGTGTTCAGCAAGGCTGGCTGCAGTGTCCAGCTTAGCTCTCATGCCTTCCAGCTGAGCTACTAAGGCATCACGCTCACTCTGCAAGGCCTTCAGCTCAGCATCCTGTTTACTCAGCTGGCTCTGCAGAAGACAGAACAAGGGCCAATGAACCATCACACACACTGTGTGTGTATGCGCTGTGACAATGCTGATTCAGCTCATGCCAATTTTGAATGCTTGGCTTATTCATGTGAGACGTATGCAAGTAATGACAAGCTGCAGAGTGACTGCTCAGGCCAGCTGATCAGTTGATGCTCCCCTGGCTGGCTGAACCTGTGCATGGCTTTTGTACAGACATATGTTGTTGGTACAACAGAAAGCCATCCTTGTGAGTACCTGAAGACGCTTCACGCTGATGCCATGACTCTGTCTCATGGTAGTCATCTCATCATGAAGCATGGTAGCCTGGTGACCTCCCTGCAGAAGGTTGTTGCAGTTTAAGCGCATGAAGCGCCCAAGGGACTACTTCACCATATGCACACTGTGACAAGATTGTTACCTGCAAGGCTTCTTGTAATCTTAATGTCAGTTTTGACACAACAGAACGCTGCGCCAGCAGCTGATCCTGCAGCTCATGTGTTTCTTTGAAGTGATACTTTTTGAGGCCCTCGATCTCTGCGCTAGCAAGCATGCGCTCGCGCTTGCCAAGCTCTAGCTGCAGAAACCAAAGCATTCATCGACGAACATCAATGAACATCAATAATGAATATCAATGACGAACATCAATGAAATAACAGGCAGCTCAGCAAACAGGTGCCATGTCTGACACCTTCAGCTGATCCAACGACACCACGTACCTGCTGATAGAGGTCAGCGTGATCTGACAAGGCTCTTTGTAGCCTCAGACGTAGCGCGAAGACTTCAGCATCAGGCTCTGCCATGATGCGCTGAGAGGCAGGGGAGGTCTCGACTGGTCGTGTTTTCCGCCCAGTCACAACATTTTCGCCGCAGGATCTGCAGTCGGGACTGTAGCCAGCGGCACAAGTTAAGTGACGGGTATGGTACAGAGTGAATGTCCAAACAGCAGCATATCAAGCACGTCTGCAAAGAACACCAGCCGGAATGGCTGTGCAGTCGCATAGCCAAAAGACTGCAAGCAGCTGGACGTCTCCTGCGATCTCACTTACCTCTGAAGGAACTCCAGATGGGCATGAGTGAAAATGTTTATGTCTTCTGGGTCCTTTTGGTGCTCGAGGAGCTGACAAGATCAGTCAGAGCATGAACAGCGTTTAAGTCGACGGGTCGTAGACCGCAGCTACTGAAGGTTTGCAATCACAGCGTCAGGCCGATTTGCAGAAATGCGAAGACTTCATATCTATGCGCCGCGAGGGACGACGACAGGCAACGCAACGCACCAAGCCGCGGCTGCATGCACGCCTGACTCAAAATGCTGAGCTTGGGAAAGTCAGAGCTTTCAATCAGCTCTTTCAAATGTAGCATACAGCAAGGCAAAGAATTTGTCGCAATCACAAACAAAACTTCATCCGCTGCGTGCTCAAGTCGTTGCATGAGAACATCATCAGAAGGCATTGCATGCAGTTGCAGAGCGTGGCTACATCATTGTCTTGCACACAAGAAATGGCTGTGAGACGCATAGATATGTTGGTTGAGGCTCTGCTGATTTGCCCAATCACACTAATTACCAAATGTCACCATCAAAAGTACATGGGTTCATCGATGATATCTACATAGATATCTACACAGCAATGGGTATGTCCAAAAAGAAGTTGCGAAAGAAGCGCAGGCCTTCAGGCCCGTCGTCTCGGCATAATACCCCTCTGTTTTCAGCTGTCAGCAGGTGTTCAGAAGCGATTGGTAGAGGCACAGTCAGAGCAGATGCCACATCACTGGCTGTCACTGCTGGCCCTAAACCTTCATCAGCAGCAACAAGCTGCCCTATTCTGGCACATACCTGCACGTGTGTCAGAAATGTCATCGCAAGTAAGTGAGGCTGGTGACATGGTCTGCTGAGCTACAGAGCAGCAACATACAATACGATACTGGGGTGCGCATATACATCTATGATGCTGAGCGCTGCATCATGCATGTTTGCTCTGCAGGATGGAAAATGCATTGTATGTTTGCAACCACACTATTTCTGAGAGTGCCTGCAAGCATGTTGGGACCTGATATGCAAAGCACGCAGCACCATGGGTTGTGCCACAGGTGTCCACCCTTTCCCGCATGCATCTGTGACCACTGACATAACAAAATAGATATATGCACGACCTGCTGCAGCTGTGAACACATGTTATTGGCTCACAGTGCACTGCATAGTGTGCTCTCTTACCTGCTCAGTGCTGTGGGATTGTGATTGCACCGCCAATGCCCCAGTGCTGAATTCCTTGATCCTGAGAGGTACCCCAGCCTGAGGGAAGCAGCTGCAGGCTTGAAGCAGATCATCAGGAGATACCAACTCGGTACCGCGGGCTCTGTTGAAGAGGCAGTAGACATCAGCCATAGCCATCATGCCCCCCACCTTATCCACCTGAGGGCCCAGGAACTGCCCCAGCTGCATGCCACAAGAGCATTTGAACTTGGTTCAAACCACCACCAAATCACAGCAGGGCATATCAAAACTCCTGGCTGAAAGCCCCAGGCTTGGCTGCAGAGGCAGTGGAAACTTACTTTGTCCCCACCTGTGGCTTGGCAACCCCACTGTGTAACAGCTGCACAGATATGCTAAGCTATAACCATCCAGCAAGTACAGCAAAGGTGTTGAAAATTGAGCATACAGCAGCTCAGAGCAGCAAATGACTTCGAGATGCGACTCATCCATGACTACTTGGGGAGATGATGATGTAGGGGGTCAGCAATACCTGTCTAGCAAGCTCCTGGTGGTAGCGTGCTCCTGTTTCTGCCTTGGTCACAGGACTAGCAATGCCTATGTGCACCAACTCAGCTTGCATCTCGGTGTCCATCCACTGCTGAGCATCAGGATCTGTTGGCTGAGCCCCTTCACCGTCCTGCTGTGCTGCCTTCTTCTGGGCTGCCATGGTTGTCCTGAACCTCTCAGCAAGTTCAACCATCTCTGCAGCCTTTGCCATCAGGCCAGTCAAGTCCTTGAATGCTTGTTCCAATGACCTGAACACCAGACCGGATGTCTATGGGTGCGGACTATTGCTGTTACGTGCCATTCCTGGTATCATTCTCTTACACCTTGAGCAATCAGATCAGTTAGATGTTCACTCGTGAATCCAGACAAGCAGCTGCATGATGCATAGCATATGTGAAGGCGCTGTGCAGATAGACACAGCAAAGACAGGGACACCAGTGGTTCCAAAGACCTCAGCAGGGTTTCGATGCCGCTACTTGGGCATTGCAAGCCTCTGTAAGCTGCAACATTGTGTGGTGACAACAAGGCGTGCAGGTACAAGCCATCATGCTGATATGCTGGTCCAATTTTATGAAAAGGCGCCTCTGCCACCAGTAATGGTAACCAGTACTGCATGACTAGCAACGCATGGCTGTTGTTGCCTTACTGCCCATGACCATGGTTGTGCAACACACAACTCTTGCGGTATATGTACAATTTCCTGGCACAACATCTAGGATTGTCAGCACACATAGTGCCAAGCTAATGCAGTATGTGTCCTACACCCGGCGTCCTAAACTTGCAAACAGTGCTGCAAAAACTCACTCGTCATTCTGGGCGGCAAGCTGGGCTTCCCTGCGCAGTATGCCTGCCACCCCAGCTCCCTGAGGCCTCAGGGCAGTGGTGGGGGCAGGACTGCTTCTAGCTATCTGGCCGGGGACTGCCTGATCCCTACTGGTGTCATCCTCATGCTCACTCAGCCAGTGCACAGCTTGCTCAGGGCCTGCAACAACAGCTGAGCTGGGTCATGAGGGCTTAGCCTCAAAGGTCACTGGCCAACTACCCAGAGTCCAGAGTGTCAAGTCAAGGGTCAGGGGTATCATTGCGTGTGAGGTGTCCTGGCTGTGTTTAAGTAAAAAACAATTCTGGGTGATTGCCACATATGGCAGCAAGCATGAGGCGGCCTGCTCTGGTTTTGCATCTTTGGCTGGATTCTTGACAATGCCTCAAACCTCCAACTATGAGCAGGAGTGGGCCTGGACAGCTGACAACGCATGCAGATAGAATCCTGAATTTCTGTGCTGGATCAGAGCTGCATGCATGCTAACAAGGCTAGCATCATCGCATAGTGAGTGTGCTTCAGTGCAAACATGCTCGTTTGCAAGTATTCTGCTTTGACTGGGCAGTATCACATGGTACGAATGCCTGCAAAGATTTGGCACCCCTGAGCATGTAGTTATCGATAGACTGCTGTGCCTCATCAAACAGGTAGCCAGTCCAACTGCATTGCAGCTCTGCTCCATCTATATACATATATGGAGTGACAGGGACAGGCAGATGTAGGCATTCTGGTAATGCAGCAAAGTTACACGGGGCAACATGTAGGATTGCTTATGACTTGCATGCATGGAACGTTTGCGTAATTAATTTTCCTCACAGTGACTTGCCTCACAGTAACAATGTCAGCATCTGCTTTGGAGGCTATACCTGTGTTTCCAGTCTCAAGAGCAGCCTTTGCAGCTCTCTCCCTTGAAAATCCCATGGCTACCAGCATACCCACAAGCTGACTATCCACCAATGTCTCATCAACGGCATCATTGCTGCCTTTGCTGGGGGAGTATGACACGCTGCCTTGGGGTTGTGCACTGCTGGGGGTAGTTTGAGTGCGGCTTGAGGTTTCTGCTGCCTGCGGCCTCTCCCATGCCTTCTGCTTAAGAGCTATCCGCATGGCATCAACAAAGGGTGTCATGTGAGGAGCCACCAGCTTGAGCTGCTCTATTCTGACTGAGCTGGACTTATCTGCAAGCACCCGTCAGGTGCATGTTGGACTTAGTTGCATCCTGTCTGTATGCTGCCATGTGTGTGCACTGAAGGATTTGTGTGCTGCAACACCATGCTGTCGCAGACTAAGACATCAGTCATGCTGAGTTGCTGCAAATTGCAGGTAGGTGCTGCTTGGCATGTTGTAAACTGCATGAGCATCACGACTTCAGGTGCAACATACCTGCAGGCTTGCTGTGTTCATCCACATATACAAAGACTCTGATTTTGGGAGAGCGCAACACCATTGAAGCTTTGAGCTGGACCTCATGTACACTGCTCAGTGGCAGTTGACAGGAGCTGCCTTGTTTTGGAGAGGTTGACTTGTCTGTCCACAGCAGCCGATGTGAAGTTAGTACTGCGTGCCCAACCTACAGCAACGTCCCAGGCTTCAGCTGTAGGTCTGCAGCATGTCGGTTTTCATGAGGTGTTGCTACCTTGAGCTCTTGCAATGACTCGCCAGGCTCTGGCCACAAATTGCCGGAAATCTCGAATTGAAGCTGAGTCTGAAAGGCAAAAAGAGCATTGAAAAGAATGCACAGATCAGCTTGTTTCACCTACACTGTTGTAAACTAACCTGTTCAAGTTCAGCCTGATGCGCTTCGCTTGGTACTGATGTTGGACGGTCGATCGCATTCACTGTAAGGCGTTCTAAAAGCATGGGTTTGGCAGCTGCCCGTGCGCTGCCTACAGAAGCATGCTACCTCCGTTCTGAGGGCACCAAAGACGGCTCACCGCAAACCTGACCTCGAGCAGCACACCCGTGGTAATCTGACAGTCTTTCTTGACTAGTGCTTGCGCGTCCAATTGACTGTCAGCTTGCTGTCAAGTTTCAAGGCCAGCTTGCAGGCGTTTCTTGAGTCGAGCTCCGAAACCAGGTTAGTGTCATAGCAAGCTGCAAGTTGTAAGATCCTAGCTTTTTGGCTGCAAGCCTGTAGGGCTGCAGCCTATAGGGATGCTACCGGAATTGCCTTATGTCGTACATGTCCAGATACATGTCCGTCCGTTTGAATTTGTCCGTCGCCTGCACAGGTATGAGCTAGGAGCGAAGCCAGCGCAGCTGCGAAGCTCGGCTCGGCGCAATAGCGTTGGCTTCAGCGACGACGCATCTCTGTGGTGTTAGTAGCACGCTGAAGCTCTGTATTGTTGTTGCTGCTTGCATTTAACAACGCCAGGCAAAAGGAAGAAGGCTGTGGTTGAAGTATCTCAAGAGCTTTCTGCTGAAAGGCACGTCAGAAGAAGGTAGCAAGGTGCTAATAGAGGTGTTCGCGCGGAAAACCGAGCGGCAGGGTAAGTACGGCCGGGTGTCAACGCCAACTGAGGTGATTGCTGGACACCTTCGAACTGCGTCTGCAGGCGTTTAGCTCTCTCCCCCAGTGCACCAGCAGCTGCTCGTCAGCCCTTGGGAGACATAACCAACAGGCAAGTCGCCGGATCATGCAGCAAGGTCAATGTACTGAACAAACAGCTTGATTTGCACCTGTCTCTACAGGGAGGTTTGTGACCCAGTGGAAGCAGCTGAAGCTGCTCGAAAAGCAACACGAGCCGCTCAGCGCTGCTCTCAGCGGGCTGCACGTACGGCAGAGCAACGAGCTGCTGAGCGGGCAGCTAACACTGCTGCCAGGTCTGCTTCTAGAGCAGCTGCAGCAGATGAGCATGCTGCAGCAGATGAGCATGCTGCAGCAGAT
>JAABUO010007839.1_pt1 | contig 12139 bp, 13 predicted proteins | sample 5559291 | NCBI WGS metagenome assembly JAABUO01 (sample SAMN10711878, study PRJNA513372) | rock metagenome | isolation source: Antarctica rocks | place: Antarctica: Victoria Land, Finger Mt sud
AGACAAACTCCTTGCAGTCAGACTTGCGGGCTTCAAAGATCACAACCTTTGTTTTGCTGAGGTTGACTGTGAGCTGGCGTTGTTCACAGAAGCTGGCCAGTGCCTCCAGTTGTCGCTGGAGTCCTTCTGGGCTAGTGGACATCAGAATGAGGTCATCGTAGCACGTGGCCTACCACGTGGCCCCCATGATGGAATGCTGGCGTTACATTTGGTAGCCTCGATTGATCCAAGGGCAGCAACCCCTATCACTCATAAGAACTCTGACACGGAAGGTCTCGGTACCTGTCACGAACGGCGATGTGCAACATGTACCGTATTGAAAAGCGCGTGTTCGGTCCGCGTGTCTGTAATCCAAACAGGTGCCAGCTTGATCGTCAATTACTCCAGACTCTGCCGGCCTTCAATGACCAGGGCATTGGTCGTCGCCATGAGCGTGCTGAAAATCATCTTGAGTAAGTCACCGATATTGTCTAGACACCCAGCATTGTCATATCTCGACTTTAGCAGGGCTATTGCCAAACTACAAATGATCACCAGCTCATCGTCAACTGCTTTGCTGCTTTCCATACGATCCTGCGCATCCAGGTGCTGGAGGCACGAAATGTCAATGGTCTTCTCAAAGAGTTGGTCGAGTTTTGCAACAGAGCGCATCTTGCATAACTTCAACGACAACAGTCAACTACACAACTTTGGGGCTTGCTAGCGACCCTTGGTGTCTACAAGTTGGTAAGGCGACCGTTGACGTCAGTAATGAATCGAGTAGCAACTGCGTCTTGCCCCATTCATCGTGCTGATACTGTGTCTACCCACCACATACACAGGGGAGTTCTCAGTGCTTTGCCCCAAGAACCCTGACCAGCCTTGTGCCTGCCCCACTCTGAGCTACGTCAATGTGACTGCTCAGCGCAATAATCTGTTGGGCTGCTACGACCCAAGTGCATACTTCTGCAGCACAGATAGTCCGCAGTGGCTCCCTACAGCCTCTAACTATGGTAGAACAGCACTGATTCAAGGAAGCGGCGTGAGCAACATTGGCACCTGCTGGAACGAAAGTAAGGCCACAATATTGATTGTTTGAGCGTACCATGCAATGTCACATAAATCAAAACCCCACACAGCTGCAGTCCAGATCCCGCAATGCATGCATTGCTGTGTGTCACATCACTCATGACAGCATCTGTGCAGCATATCAGTGCAACCATCTTGCTCCCTGGTGCACCCTTTGTAACTGCAATGTCCTAGTCTGTTCTGCCATTACATGAAGGCTTAAGTGTTTCTGCAGGTACTCAAGCCTTGAGCACATTTGGCACAACCAACAATGCTCTGTTACCATCAGCAGCAGAAGTGGCAACAGCATCTGCTGAGGCAATTGCTGCAGCAGCTCCGCCAGCAGCTACCCCACCAGCTTCACCGACCCCTGACCTGGCCAGTGGCATCAACAATGCTGCCAACAGTAATGCTGGTGCGCCACACCTTTATGTAATTGTATATGCGCATTGAACATGTTCCTACACATATAGAGAGATGCCATGGTGCATCATATATACAAGACAACATTGTTGAGGCTGTTGTTAATATGAGATGGCGTGGTGCATCATGACAACATTGCTGTGCATGGGTAAGTACTCCAATGCCTGGGTAACACGCTCATGGGGTGAATGAGGCAGTGCTTCAGTGGACGTGGGAACAGGCAAGCTCAGGACTAGGTAGCAAAATGAATTCAGCTTCCCGCTTGTGTGCAGGCAAGATTGCAGCTGTTGTGGGCAGCATTGTGGGCCCGACACTTGCCATCATCCTGTGGGCTTCCATCACATTCTCCCACAGAGAAGAGAAACAGATGGTTCTTTCTGGCGTGGTGCGACATGTCACGGTTGCAGACATGACTGACAACAACGCCACACTCATCACCTCAACCAGTCAACCGAGTCCTCCATTGATGGCAACACCCTTTGCATCGTCAGCCGTCAAGCTTCCCTTTGATAATGCATCCTTCCCTCAGTCTGATGCAAGTGGACAAGTTGAGCTGACAGAGGTGTCGCGCAGAGACTCTGTGCCAGTGTCAGACACAGCCTCCAGCCTGGGCAGGGCGGCATCAGTGTCAATGCTGGGCCGGTCAGCATCTGAACAGCAAGGTGTAGGCCTACTTGATGCTGCACGCAACCCAGAACCTCACAACATCCCGGAACAGGTATGCACGGTGCATGCTTTGCTCCTGGTGGCATCATTGTTCCAGGCAGGTTCATGCTAAGAAAGAAAGAAAGGAAAAGACGGTTCATGCTGACACTTGATGCAGTGTTGTTGCTATGGCATGCCAAGACAACTGCTTGACCGCTGCAATTATGTTGCATGGCATGCCCCACAGGTCTCTTGCAGAGGATGGCTTGACACAGATTGACACAGATTGCAACATGAGATGTTCAGACAACCTTGCATCTTTGGATGTTTCAGGCCGAGTACCCATCCAAGGAAGTCAAGAAGATTGCCAAGGACATCACTGCACGCTGCTTGAGACGTTGGGATGGTTTCTTGGCTGTGAGGGCCGGCACTGACAGCCTGGGCAGGAAGAAAGGAGTCTGGAAGGACAAGTTCGAGAGCGTGCGCTGTGCTGTCATGCTGCTGGCATTTCGCAGTGTCAACACGGTGTTGCAAAGGCAGGTTCTGCGTGCTGTTCCTGGTGCGCCAGAGCCCCCAGGTCAGCTTTGTGTCCTAGCCTGTCGTTTCCTGCATTCTGCCATGCTGTGCTGTGCCATGCTGTATCACGCTGTGCTGAGCTGCGCTGTGCTGTTCTGTGCTGTGTTTTCATAAGCACTGTCCTTTGGAGCTTTGGGCTTTGCAGATGCAAATAGACAGCTGCTTTGCACAGCACAGTACGACACTGGGTGCAAGGTTCAAAGTTCAAGATGGCTTGCCTCAGAGCCTACAGCTATGCTGGTCCCCTCAGCTTGACACTTGCTGCCTGTGTGTGCCTGAAGGGTCTCTCATGGCGGCTTGGCAGGAGAGCAACTCACATGAGAGGGGCCACCTGCTCACCCTCATCACCAAAACCCTGCAGGACATCTCAGAAGAAGAGGCTCAAGCACTGCCCATCAAAGATCCTGAGTCGGCTGGCTTGCATGACAAGCTGAGCAGCTTCTTTGATCGTTGTACTGGCCGCTTAAAATTGCGCCGTGACAGTACAAGCATGACACATCAGCAAAGATCCAGCAGTACAGTCAGTGACTTGTCCAGACAGGTGTGAGTGGGAAAAGACGACTGGGCCTGATGCAAGGGTTTCAACAACAGCAAGCAGGTTGTTATTGTGAATGGATGAGCACTGCAAACACATACTGACGTTATGAAGTGAGGTATACAGGTTTTAGTTCTTATGCAGCTCTTTGGCTGCCAAGTCAGAGGCATCAGACTGTGACAAATAATGATGCTAAAGTCACTGCTGCATTGGATCAAGTTGACTTTGCCGTTGAGTAATGAGTAAGTGATTGGAGGGATGTGTCCATAGCTCAAGTGTTGGCATGTTCTTGTAGCAGCTTGCAGCATTGTTGAGGCTGCTCATATGCACATAAGTTGCAGGTCTGCGTTGCTGTCTAAGTTTGAACAGAATTATGGCACATGCATGTCAGTATTCGTGTGGTGCTGGTAAAGTTAAAACTTGGACAGTGCTGCCAAAGTTTGGCCTTTTCTGCTTGTAAAAGCTTGTTTTGGACTGTCATACCAGTTTCTAGAGTTCTGCCGCTTGTCATTGACTATTGTATTGCCTGGTCTGCAGCATTGATCACAATGACAGCATTGTAGAGACTGAACAATTTCCATGAAGCACAGTCCACAAGCATGTGCCATGTGTGGCACATGTGCTGGCGTTTGCATGCACACGATGACCAACTGCATCGACATTGCCCAGCTGCAGCATACAGTACAATCATACAGTGGCATGATGTGACTCTGTATGAGTCAGATGTGCAACAGCTGGTACCATTGCATGTGGCTTGCATTACTGCAGCCTAAAGTGTAGCAGCTCACAGTACATGCGTCAGTAGTGCTCTTAAGCTGAGATAAGGTTCAATCTGATCACCCTAAGCGCATGTTGATTGACTTCCTGTGTAACTTTCCCAACAACTTTCATTTCAACAGCATGTTGGTTGACTTCCTTGAAAACTTTCCCAATAACTTTCTGTAGCTTCCCAGACAGGTGGTCAACAATCAGTACTAAGCTGCAGCGTGCAAGGTTAGAAGTCAGAAAAGTGTAGAGGAAAGAAGCAGCGCCTGTTTAACTGTACATGACTCTGAAGCGTTTGCAGCAGAGCTCAAGCAGTGACCTAGCACTGCAGACATGTTCTAACTTGACCTGGCTGTCCAAGAGCTGCTGGCAATACAGCAATGCAATTCAGGCGCGGCAGTTGACGAAGGTCTAACCTCAACAGTAGGCTGCACGCCTGACTGCAGTGCAAAGTTTGCAGTTGACTCTGATTCAGGATCCGCGAGATTAGGTCAACAGCGACAGTTTGGCCTGATGCCATGCATATGCTTATGAAGCCAAGCTCGTTCGGGGAGACGGCTGTATGTGCATTTGCATCTCTGAGGAATTGGTGAGGCGCACAGCGCGACTATGTGAACTCGTATGCCATGAGTCTCCCCGCTGAACCCAACAGCATCTCAAGCAGTCTCCGCTGGAGTATCAAGGTGAGTCGACGCCTGTAGCGGCAATCCTAGGATCAAAACAGATATATATGCAACAGCTTTGTTCGATTTCAGCGCGTCGCGATACTGTGTTGTGACACAGTCTTTCAAGTACTCTTCACCTGATAAACAGACTGCAAATTGCATCACGGTCTTACTGCACGCCTGCCTTTTGTTGCAACATTGTAACCTGTCCTGAGTGATGGCACATCACAATGGTTGCAACTAGGTCCGCTCTCAAACAATTACTGATGATTCCTAGTATATTCTGCTACAGCGAGTGAGAGAGGGGGCTCACAATGCATCAGCAGCAGTCTTCGACCGTCCCAGCCGTGGCAGGAGTCTGCAAAGCCATGCGGACTATATAGAAATGGTGAGCTTTGCTTTACAAGCCAGGATGTCTGCTGATGAGCAAGTGAATGTTTTCTTCATCAGGATGATGTGACCTGTTCAGTAAGACATCATGTCTTGCGTGCAAAAACCCAACCTGTCCTGAGTGTGTGTTTGTCGACTGCTGTCTTCATCTGCTGCTACAGTTGCTAGCTCAAGTAGCCTACACTATGCGCTTGAAGCAATCCGGGTTTTGTGTAAACATGCAGGGCAGCTTGACACATGGCACACACTAGCATGTCTCACAGTTTAGAGGGTTTGTGATGCATTCAGGTGGGCCAGCAGAGTCACAGTTATAGAGCATATGATGCGCTTGTGAAAAAGGCGCCGCCACCGCCACCACCTGCTTTGCTTAGGTAAGCTGTCGGTCTTTTGTGCTGTTGCACGCATTGCTTCTATGCTGGTCACTGTCACGTTACATGTCTGCTCATGCAAAGAACGTGCCCATGCTTGTCCATTGGGTGCTGAATCCGTCTGGATCTTGGGTGTATCTATGCAAAACCAAGATGCAGTATTGGAACTGACTGACAGGCAGCCAACATTGTCGTCTTTGGCATGCTTGTCCGCCTGTAGACCTGTAAAAGTAACAAACCCCTTTACACATCGTTAGCACAGACCAGCATTGGCAGTGTCCAGGCAGTATGCAACTGTACATTAAAACACATCTTCTTTATGTTACAGGTCTTCCACAGGCCTAGCAAACGCCTCAGCAGGCACCAGCAGCAGCAGCAGCAGCACAAGGGGCAACTTTTCCAGGGCAGGCTTGGCAGCTCGCCATGCCCCACCAATTGTGTCAGCATCTGCACAGGTACAACTTGTGTCTTTTTGCATTGAGGCCTGTATAACTTGCAGAAGCTGCAGAGCCACCAAGCGGCATCCTGCGCTTCAGCCCCAAGAACCCACTTGCAGCTTCAAAGCAACTCATGCCTTGACACCTGTCCTACATCCCCTGGCCAAACACACAAGCGTCTTATGCATCATCTTATGCACAGCAGGCAAAAAAGACAGTGCTGCTTACTACACCAACCTGAGCGTTGCAGTCACTCATGCTCTGAGGCAATGCTTGCGCTTCCCTGACCATTTTGCAGTGCTGACAAGCCATGCATTGACATGCAGGTCACCCACAGAGCAGTCTTTGTGCCGCTTGCCCCTCAAGGCAGGTATACAGGACTGGGCAGCACCACCCCTCAGCGCTTCACCCCACAGCTCTCAGCACCAAAAGCTGTTTCTGACGTGCATGCTGAGTCAACAAGCCACACTGACCCACCCCACCCTTTGGCATCTGACGATAGCCGTGCGCTCATGAGGACACGTTACCTGGCAAATGACGTCACGACTGGTCAAGTTAGTCTAGGATCTGGTGTGAATGCCAGCAAAGATGACTCTGACAGGATCTTCAGACGCAACCAAACGTCCACACCGTTTCCTCATCACAATGCGCATGGAGGAATGCCTCCAAGAGATGCATCATCAAGGCTGTTAGTAAGAAGGGGTGGTGCATCAGGGGTGATACCTCTGCATGGAGCGGCTGTCTGTCCCACGGTTGTGATTGATGCAGCTGGGGACAACACGCCAGCCCAGGATGCATCCCAGATGTCAATGCTGGATTGCATTGCGCCTCGTGCTACAGAGGCAGCAGCTGCCCTGCGCTTGAACCAGATACAGGCCGACCAGGATACACATGAAGTCGACGCTGGTCAGCTCGAGAGTGAACATGGGCTGTTTGATGAAGAGGAGCAGCAAACTGAAGCAGAAGTGCAGCAGCTTGCAGTTGCAGTGGAACAGGTTATGGAGGGACAGGCTGCAGGGGGAGCCCCTGAAGCATTAGAGGGAAACGCTGGGGTGGGGCAAGCTGCAGCAGAAGAAGGAAGTGCTGCAGAGGAAGAGGACGGGTTCAGCGCAGTCGAGAAACCAACTCAGGAGGGACCTGCTGAAGAAGGACAGGCATGGGCGGCATCACAAGCAGCACATGCTGAAGTGAAGGAGGAACGGGAGACAGCCACCAGGGCAATCCAGTCACTGGCAAATTCGAGTTTCCAAGGGCAGAGAGGAGCTCCCAGCACACTTGACGGCGCACTCACCATCCAGGTAAGGAAGTTCATGGCTTTTGCATGTCTCAACCTCACCTGTCAGATTGCCTTATCAGTTCATATGCATTGAAAACAGCAACGCATCATCTGCACCATTTGACGGCCTTTCCCTTTGCTGACATCTGAGCCTTCTTGTGTCATGCCTGGACCTTCAGCGCCTAGCATTCAGACGCTGTTTTTTCAGAACCTTGATTGCCTTTTTGCGTGTTGGGGAGGCCGTGTCTTTGTTGCTTGAACAAAATTCAGCACGGTGCCTAAGGTGGTTTGCAATACTCAGGTGCCCGAGGCCCAGCAGCTCAGTCAGCCGCAGTGTGTTCATGGGGAAGTGCCAAATGGTGTTGGGCATGTGCTGCATCACACGGAGGTGGCTGCTGTAAGAGGTGACACACTCCTTGTCTTGTAGGCAGCTTGTCTTTGTTGACAGCTTGGTACCTGCTGTGCTAGACAGAAATGTCCTGATGACATGCTCTAGCTTGCAAATGAAGGTGTGTGCAGCCATGGCGGTGAGCTTGGGTGCAGAACACAAGAATATGCAAAAAGTTGACCTCAGAAGCAGTGGTGCCTGTTAGTAGCACCGCCCATCAAGAATTATTGCATCATCAATGAAGCACGCTGTGCAGAAAGGTGATTATTTCTGTTCCACAATGGTTTTGGCTCGGTACAGTTCCGCATTTAGCTATTCACATAATTTTTGAGAGCTGATGGAATGAATCAAAGTTGACATGCTGATGCTGTATAGGGGCTACAGATGAGGTCATGGAGGTGCAGCTGAGGGAGGCCTTCAAGAAGGAGTATGCCCATGGTTTGAGCTTGGCATGCTATGCATTTCTGGCTCAGCAGTACAGAGAGCAAGGCTGTTCTGAGCATCAGGTGTGAGCCTCTTCACAATTTGGGTTCAAATGTATTGTTGTCTCGATATAGTACATTTGACACAGTGATACATTTGAGACCAAATTGCATCATTGTCTCAATACAACTTGGTCTTGGGCAGCAGCTGGCTTGCTGTGTATCTGTGCCTCTGGGTGGATAGTGTGACCACAGTTATCTTTCAGTAATTGCATATACTTATATGGTGCTTTCATATGGCAAATACATACATGTTGTATTAGCGTGGCTGCAGCAATTGCCATCACAAACATGTTACATTGCAGCAGATCTAGGACTGTGTGTACCTGATCCTCAGGGAAGACAAGTGTTGAATGACTGAGTGAATGAATGCGGTAGTGATTGAGTGAGTCAGGAGTGAGTGAGTGAGGAGTGAGTGAGTGTGTGAGTGTTTGAATGAGTGAGATGGTGGGTGGGTGAGTTGGTGGGTGGGTTAGTGGGTATGTGAATGAACGAGTGAGTGGGCGGGTTTGTGGAGGAACAAGTGCGTGGGTGCGTGAGCGAGCGAGTGAGTGGGTGAGTGATTGAGTGAGTGGGTGGGTGAGTGGGTGAGCGAGCGAGCAAGTGAATGAGTGAGTGAGTGATTAAGTGAGTGACAGGAGTGAGTGAGTGAGTGAGTGAGCGAGTGAGTGAGTGAGTGAGTGAGTGAGTGACTGAGTGACTGAGTGACTGAGTGACTGAGTGACTGAGTGACTGAGTGACTGAGTGAGTGAGCGGGTGGCTGGGTGAGTGTGTGGGTGGGTGCGTGAATGAACGAGTGGGTTGTGCGTGAATGAATGAGTGAGTGGGTGAGCACATGCAATAGCAAGGGAGTGGATGAGTGAGTGACTGAGGGAATGAGTGAGGAAATGAGTGACTGAGTGAGCAAATGAGTGAATGAGGGGATGGATGGATGGACGGATGACTTGACGGATGGACGAATGAGTGAAAAAATGATTGAATGAATGAATGAACGAATGAATTAATGAGTGAAAGAATGAATGAATGAGTGAATGAACATTGCAGCAGCAGTGCAGGATTTGTTGCCCATACATTACCACATCACAGCCACTTGGAGACAGCAATATGATGACTCACGGAAAACTTGTGGAGTACTGTTCTGCTGCCTGAAGCAGATTGAATCATGACTCATTGATAGACAAAAACTCATTCAGAACAGAGCAGATCGCATAAAAAAAATATCATTGCAAGACATGTGCCCGCTAAATGACTGCCAGATCCTGAATGTGGGCCGCTGCTGTTTGCAGATTGAAGCCTGGTTGTCGGAATGCGGCGTCTGCCTCCCAGTCTACCGTTATAGCATGACACAGTATCATGACAACTTCATGCAGTGGTACCATGAGAGGGCAGCTCATCAAATGGCTCCTGAAATCAGGCAGACAGCAGCCACGTCAGCTACCGGTGAGCCAGCAGGCGTAGGGGCATCACATGCTGGTCATGATTGCCAGACAGCCACAGAAGCAGCAGGTGGTGACTCATCCAAGGTCTCCTCTCAGTGTGCACTGGTACCAGCAGCTCATGCCTCAGCAACAGATAGGGCTACTGCTGCAGATGGCTAGCCAGTGCAACTCAGGAAGCAGCTGCTGAAGCTGCAGAGGGCGCAGATCTGAGCGCAAACTCAGTCATTGAGGGCAGTGAGCCAGCATCAATGGTGCCTGCAGTCACATGGGAGGGGCCTGAGCCCATGCTGTCAGACTCAGCTCTTCAGGAAGCAGCAGGCGCTGATCTTGAGGAGACAGTAGACCGCGAGGTGGCCCAAATAGTAGACGAGCTCATCACAGCAACAGTGGCAGAGTTCCTTGCTCTGGGTGATGGTGCCTCACAGCCTGCTGATCCAGCTATGGTTGTATCACAGGCGGCTCCTGCCAATGTGCATGACTCATTCAGTGACACAACACATGGCACTGCCGAGTCATCAGGCATCAGCCCTGCAGCTGTGGTGGCTGTGGCAGCTGTGGTGGCTGTGGCAGCTGGAACAGGCTCTGTCTGCCGGTCTGATAGGGCCATTCATGGCAGCAGTGCAACCAGCATGCGTCTCCTGCCACACTCTGACCTGAATGTCAGCCCACCTACTGCTGAGGGATGTAACACTGTAGCGGCACACAGTGCAGACGCCCACAGTGCAGAGGCACAGAATGCAAAGGGCCAGGCGGCACACGGTCACAGTGCAGACGCACACAGCAAAGATGCTGCTCAGGATGCAGACGCACATGCGCACAGCGCTGCAGTGTACAGTGCAGATGGTCAGCATGCACAGCATCAAGCTGCAAATGCACAAATCACACAGGCTCAGCCAGCAGAGGCTCACAGTGCAGAGGCTGTCAAAGCAGAGGCTGCTGATGTAGAGGCTCACAGTTTGGCTGGTGACACTGCACAAGCTCACAGTGCAGAGGCTCACACTTTGGCTGGTGACAGTGCACAAGCTCACAGTGCAGAGGCTGTCAGCACACAGGTTCATGGCCCAGACGCTGACATGGTAGCAGCTTGCACTGCTCAAGTCGGAGTTGCTGCTGTACAGCTGCTGGAGCCTGATGACAGTGCTGTGGCAGCTGACAGCCCAGCAGCCTTGTCGGCTTCCCTGCCTGGCGCCTCAAGCACTGACAACAGTGTTGCAGCCACACAGCAAGCAGAGACAACAGCTGCGCCTGAAGATGCCACTGCCTGTGACACTGTAGAGACTCAGCCCCAAGCACAGCTTGCACACTCACAGCCCACTGAGTCACCCCCCCTTGAGCTCGCTCAGAGTCCTGAGGTGACTCACTCGGCTGCTGAGTCTGCGGAGAACAGTGTTCACAGTGCTGAGGGGCAGCCTCAGGCTGTACTGAGTCTGACCAGGCTTCAGCTCCAAGTGCAGTTCATGCATGCGAGGGAGGCTGTCAGAGAAAGGGAGGTGGAGCAGATGAGACAGCAGGTGACTGAAATGGAGGATGCCTGCAAGGTGGCTGTGGAAAGAGAAGTAGGCTACCGAAAGGACCAGAATGCCAGGCTGCAAAGTGGCAAGCAAGTCTGCTATGGGCCTCAAGGTTAGCTCAGCTTACTGCACTTTGTATGTTGCCATTGATGATTGATAAGCTGGTGGGTAAATGGGTTTTGGATTAGCAGTTGAGTCCATTCAATCACAAAACTCTTGACGCCTCCCCTTATGTCTGACATCCTTTGACCCATTCTTGCCTCATCCCCCTCCCCTCACCGTGCTGACCTCTGTGGACCCCTTAGGCTTTCTGTTTTACCCCCCTGGAGTAGTGACATAGCGGTGTGCTGTTTCTGACAGATATGGAGATTGCCGTGGCTGAGAGGGAGGAGGCTATCCTCTGGGCTCAAAGGGCAGATGCCACCAGGCTTAACCTTGAGGTCAGGCTCAGAGGGCTTGAAACGGCTGTTGCTGGTTTGAAGAAGGACAAGGCCGCTTTGCAGCAGCATGTCCGGTCCCTCGTCATGGCGCCTACCTCCTGTGGCGGCGCTGCTGAGTCAAGCAGCAATGACTCATCCATCCAGTCATTGTCCAATCAGCAGGAAGGTGACTTACCCTCGCCAAGACAGAACCAGCCTGAGAAGCAGCTGTCATTTGTGGAGAGGCTATTGGCAAAGTCCACTTGCCATAGGCGGACAGCAACTTCCTCGGCAGCTGCTGCATCAGTCACTGCTGTAGACACATCTGTACGGCCTGAAGATGAGCGTGCTGGCACTACATGGCAGATCAGGGCTAAGCGTGGCAGTGTGGCAAATCACGCACAGCAGCGGTTGCGGCCTGAGGACCTTGCAAACAAGCAGCTGACTCAGCAGGTGCAGCAGCTGCTCTCTGAGAAGCAGGAGATGAGTCAGCAAATGCAGTGCCTGCATTCAGGCAAGCAAGAGGCACAGCAGCAAGCTGAGCACCTCACGGATGCTGTCGATGAGCTGCAGCATGATTTGCGTGCTGAGAAGACTGCATCTTCATCTGCACAGCTGCAGACTCAAGAGCTCAAGGGTGAGCTGGCTCAGCTGAGTCAGCGTACTGAGCATCAGCAGCATGCAGCTGAAGAACTGCAAGAGGCCATTCAAAGCTTGCTAGCTGAGAACTCGGTACACGCTCAGCAGCATGAGGCTCTCACTGCTCAAAATGC
>JAABUO010007842.1_pt1 | contig 12137 bp, 11 predicted proteins | sample 5559291 | NCBI WGS metagenome assembly JAABUO01 (sample SAMN10711878, study PRJNA513372) | rock metagenome | isolation source: Antarctica rocks | place: Antarctica: Victoria Land, Finger Mt sud
CATCCTCAACCGGCAGGGGCGAACCACCGCACGGGGCCATCGCTTCGAGGCCAACCGGGTCGCGAACCTGCGCAATAACTGGCGCATCCCGTGCTTCCAACCCCGGCCGGAGGTTTCGGACGGAGAGATCATGAGCGTCGCGGCAGCGGCCGTCGTGCTGAACGTCGCGCCATCGACCGTGCATCGCTGGCTCAATGAAGGCCTCATGCAAGGTGAGCAGGTGACCCCTGGCGCGCCCTGGCGCATCTGCATGAGCGAGGACCTCAAAGCGCACTTCGCCGAGGTGGCCGGCGAGGGATTCGTCACCATGCAGGAAGCCACGCGCAGGCTCGGCGTGACGCGCCAGACCGTGTTGCATCGTGTCAAACGCGGCGAGATCGAAGCCACCCACGTCACTAAAGGCGGGAAAAAAGGCCTACGGATCAGAGTTCTAGACGACCAGGACGAACTCTTCGAACCTGTTTAACAAACCTGAGGGCATTATGAAGCGGCATCCAACGTATCGTCAATATCGAGCACGATGCGTTTTGGCACCTCCTTGAAGGAAGCGCAGAAAAGGTTCACCAGGGCGGCTCCCATGCGCAGCAGGGCGCGAACATCGGCCATGTTCTCCAGCCGGGAGATCGTCGGTTGCGAGGCGAGATCGTGGCTGGAGGGCGCCATACCCTGCGCCATCTTGAACACGGGATCCTGGCGGAGGCTGGCCGCGTCGTTGCCATCCTCGTAGCCGGCCGCGTTCATCATCATGCGGAAGCGGATCATGTCGGCCAGCGCGTGGGTGATCAGAGCCGGGTTGCGCGGATCCTCAAGGCAGCGAGCCAGGCGCTCCGCCACCCCAAGCCGGCCCTCCACCTCGCGCAACACCAGCGAGCCGGCATCCGACGACAGCGAGCCGCCGTCAAAACAGGCCTGCACCGATCGGCCTGCGACAGGTGACAGGCCGGGCAGTGGCAAAGTAGGATCATCCGTGGTGGGGGAAGCAGGCTTGGGCCGCTGGCTCGCGAAGAGGGGAAGCGAGGCAGGAAGCCTGCGAAGGGATGACTTCCCCGACATGATTCGGGTCGGCGTTAAGCAACCAAATCTTACGTCATTCAGAACGTTAAGCCACACTTACCAACCCACTATGAATAGATAAAGGCGCCGCTGCGTCGGCGAGCAGCGATGAGGTCACGCGGCCTGCGTCGAACGCTGCTGTGGCTCGTCCACCGGCCATCCAAGGTGTCGTCGGGCCAGCACCCGCGCCGAGCGGCACTGAGGCACCGAAGATGGCGCGGGAGCCTGCCGAGAACACTTTCAACGCTCCGACTGAGGTCGAGCGGGAACCGGGGAAGGCAGCGCGCGAACTCGACGACAAGACGGTAGCACCCCGCACTGCAATCGCGACTTTGCCGGATCCGCTTCCGGCGGGAGGCGAAAGCGAGGTTCCCTCCGCTGGAAAGGCCCCCAATGTCGCCCAGCCAGCGCCCGCGCCGCCTCTGACCGACCCCGAAAGAGGATCCCGGGACGACCCGGCCTTGACCGTTGAACCACACACGGGCGACCTCGCATCCTTGCCAGCACTTGAGCCGGGCCCCGTCCTGGTCAATGTCGGTCAGATTAAAACCGACGCGCGCAACATCTACGTCGACGTTCTTGTCATCAACACTTCTGCGCGCAAGCTGCAGGATCTTGCTGTTCGGTGCGACGCACGGCACAATAGACCAAAGGCGTCACTCTCATTTGTGACACAGTAAGATTAGGAGGCGATCGCCAATTCGTTTGGGTCCATTTGGGTAACATCGCGCAGCAAAGCGCCGATGTTCTCTTCCGCAGCTGTCCGACCGAGCTTCCGGAGGAGCGCCGCTGTTTCGGGTGTTTCCACCCCTTCCGCCACGACCACGAGACCGAGATTGTGACCGAGGCCGATGACGGCCGAAACGATCTTTGCGCTGTCTTTGTCGGTCAGCATGGCGTTGACGAAGCTCTGGTCGATCTTCAGCTTGTCGAAGGTCAGCACTTGAAGGTGCCGCAGGCTCGAGAATCCGGTACCGAAGTCATCGAGTGCCAGTCGCACGCCAAGCGCCTTCAGCTGGAACAGAAGGGTTCGTGCCAGTTCGAGGTCGCCGACCAAGGCGCTTTCGGTGACCTCCAATTCGAGGCGATGGGCCGGAAACTGCATGTCATCCAATATTGCGCGAACCATTTCCGGCCAGTCGTGATCACGCAATTGCAGGGGCGACACATTACAGGCGAGGGTCAGGTGCGCCGGCCAGTTCACGGCAGCACGGCACGCTTTTCGCAGCAGGCGCTCGGTCATCGGTCCGACCAGGCCGAGGTCTTCGGCGATCGGAATGAAGTCGGCGGGAGGCACCATTCCGCGCGTTGGGTGCGGCCAACGCGCCAGCATTTCGAATCCGATCAGCTGTCCCGTATCCATGGCGACGAAGGGCTGAAAATGCGGCACGATCACGTCATCGGCAATCGCCTGACGCAGATCGCCCTCGAGGAGTGCGAGCGAGCGGACGTAGGCATCCGTGGCCTCTTTGAAGAACCGGAAACAGCTGCGGCCTTCGATCTTTGCCCGATACAAGGCGACATCGGCTCGGTGAATGAACTCGGTGGCGCCCCCATCGCCGCGATGGGCGACGGCGATGCCGACGCTGGCCCCGATCCGAACCAATGCACCTTCGGCCAGCTCGAAAGGTTCTTTCAGCACGCTAATGACGCGTGCCGCCACGGTGGCGGGGTCGCCGGACGGTCGCGACTGACCAGGCGAGTCGAGCAAAAACACCAGTGCGAACTCGTCGCCTCCCAGGCGGGCGACTAGGTCGTCATCCTCGGAAATGGCGCGGAGCCGGGCGGCCACGAGTTGAAGCAGCTGGTCACCAGCAAGATGACCGTAAGCATCATTGGCCGCCTTGAAACGATCGAGGTCGATCAGAAGAAGGGCACAGCCGCGGCCCGTCCTGCTCATGTCGGCAAACATCGCTTCAATTTTTTCGTAAAAGTAGCGACGGTTCGGAAGCTCGGTCAGCGCATCCGTGCGAGCGACGGCCGCGGTGTGGGCAAGCGCTCCTTTAAGGCGTAGATGCCCGCGAAGCATCAAGGCGGTCGAGACGAGGAGGACGATAACGAATGCTAGCCCACCGGCTTCCATCCAGGCCCGACTGTCGAGTTCCGCCGCCCGGACATAGGAAAGCGTTTTAAGTTCCCCGCCGATCTCTTCGATGCCGGTTGCATAGACGTCCTTGAGATAGGCGAATTCGGGTCCGTTCAGCAGCGCTCTCGCGGCGGCGGCGTCTCCCTGGGCAACAAGCGCCAGGGACCTTCGCTCCATCGTGACGAGATTGCGATGGGCTTCGACTGCCGTTTCGGCCAGCGCCGCCTTGGACTCCGGCGTTGCGAGCTCGACCACTTCCGCGATGTCGGCGTCCAGCTTGGGGACAGCCTCTTCGTAACGCTCGGCCCACCGCGACTCCCCCGACGACGCGGCCATGTTTGCCGACATGGTTAGCCACTCGTCGAGATAGGCGATCGATCCGTTGAGTTCCGTAACGCGCAGCGCTTTTTGCGACGCCAGCCGCCTTTCGTCGCGTGTTCCGGCGCCAGTCCAGCCGAACCAGATCAACAACGCGCATGCCGCTGCCGTTGCCAGGAGGAACGCGCCGCGCGTCGCCAGGACGAAGCTCGGCCGCACCGTCTTTCCTGCGAGATTCGTACCTGTATTCGGCATGTCCAGGAATGTAAGGCGAACAGCTTAACGAACAGCTGTTCGAGTCCGGTAAATCCAGGATGGTCCGCAGTAGACAATGCCATTCCGTAAGATGGGTTGAACCTGCGTCCGCCTGCCCTGAACCTGCCCGGCGGGCGCGTCGATTGCCGGCCAGGTCAGGCCCTTGCGTCGCACGGCCTCGCCGGTCCAGCTTTCCGCCGGAACCAGGCCGAGGAACCCCATCAGCTGTCGCGGCGTGTCGAACTGTCAATCGGCGTCGAAAATTGGCTCTGGCGCGAACTTGGTGCAGCTGGCGAAGAATCCCGAGTGACTCCAGAGGCGTAGGCGGTCTGGCCGGGGAGGGCCAGATCAGATGACCTATCGCACTGCGCCGCTCAAGCTCGTTCCGCCAGGATTGATCGTCGATCACCACGAGATCGGCGCCGACGGCATCATCGTCCACGCACGGGGCGCGTCTGCGGCGAGCGCCTGCCCGACCTGTGGCCTGCCATCGTCCTCCGTTCACAGCCATTATGGGCGGACACTGGGCGCAACACACTGCAACAGCGCTCCGACGGCAAGGTTCAGATAGGCATGGGCGGCGGGGTCGCTACGGAAGGTAGCAGCGTCGCGGTCACCCGCGAAACCGACCGCCTGATGGAAGCCATCGAAAAGCTTCAGGAGGAGGTCGCGGCTGCCCTAAACAAGCAGGTGGAGGCAGGTGTCCTGCCGGCCGATGCACCGGTGCGGGTGGTCTGGGATGAAGATGCGATATTCGCTGTCCCGGAGCCCCCCGTCGTCAAGGTCAACATCACGGGCAAAATGCTGATACCCCCGCTGTAGGCCCCATTCAAGCGAAGCCGCCAGCGCATGCCTCCTACAGTGTAGGCGGCAGGTCTCGGCGGATTGGCTGGTTCGACATGGGTATACTCATACGAGACCAGCACAAGCGGTCATCGCTGCTGTGGACGTTCAGCGAAGGCGTTCACAGCCCAGGCCTCGCCTTGTCTCAAGCCCGGCTCTATGGGGTCAGCCAGCCAACTGTGTCGAGGATCGTCGCGGCACACAGAATGGCACCGGCGTGACCGCAGCCTCGCGCCAAGCGAACGGAGTACGTCCCAATGCCCACGAAGAAGCCCGTGCGCACGGCCGCGGCAGTCCCGGCAAAGGCGGCAGCCGCCAAGGCCATACCGGACCGCCAGGCGATGGAGGGGTATCTTGCCGCTGTCACCCGCAGCGGTGCCGAGGATGCCCTCCTGGAAGCGCAGAACGTGATCTACGACGCTTGGGAGCAGGCCACGGCCCGGTCCCGGACCGCCCGCAAGGCACTCGCCATCTCGCCCCTGTGCGCGGATGCCTACAACCTGCTGGCCGAGGTGGCCGCCACCGCTGCAGAGGCCCGGGACCTTTACACACGCGGCATTGAGGCTGGGGAACTCGCACTCGGCCCGGCAGGCTTCAAGGAGTACGAAGGCCACTTCTGGGGCTTCCTCGAAACCCGGCCCTACATGCGCGCCCGGCACGGGTTGGCGCTGACCTTGCTTGAGCTTGGCGAGGAGGAGGACGCCATCGGGCACTTCCGGGCCATGCTGGCGCTGAACCCCAACGACAACCAGGGCATCCGCTACCTGCTGCTGGCCGCACTGCTCCGGCGCGGCGACACCGCAAGGGTCAAGGCCCTCATCAGGGAGTATGCCGATGAGTGGAGCGCGCAGTGGCTCTACACCCGGCTACTCCTCGCCTACCGCGGTGGGGATGCCGCCAAAGTCGCGACCCTGAAACTGGCCAAGGAGGCCAGCTCGGCCAACATGCATGTGCCCGTGATGCTTGCCGGCACGAAACCGCCCGTGCCCAGCAGGGACGGGTATGTCACGATTGGGGGCGCCGACGAGGCAACCGACTACGTGCGTGAGTTTGGCCAGGCATGGAAGGACACTCCAGGCGCTATTGCGTGGCTCATCGGCACTGCCGAGGCCGCGCCACTAAGGCGCCGAGCCAACAAACTCCCGACCTGATCCCGTTAGCGTGCAGTTTTGGACAAATGGTAGGACGATCACGATATGCAGGTAAACGAAGACCATGCTGCCTGTGAAGCGGGTGATGCCCTCGGCGACCCTGGTTTCCGAGCTGGCCTTGGCTTCCTCACCTTTGCGGCGCTGTTTGAGCGCCTTGATGTTGCGATCGAGGACGGATGAAAAGTCTCCCGGTCGCAACGCGTCGGTGGTCGGAGGGTCAGCTTGGGCAACCTTGTGTTTGATCGGTGCCGGCGCGGTCATCTTCGAAGCCTTCAGACCAGGTTGTCGCGGCCGCGACGGTCTGTGGTCATAGAGGTTAGGTGGACGAGAAGCCTTATCGCATATCGTGGCTCCAAGCGCTGCCAAACGGTCGTGCTCTTGCCCGATCAGGATGCGAACGTCGGGGTTCTGCGCCGGTCTTGCAGCTCGAAGGGATGGGGATGGCCAAAATTCTGCTGGTCGAGGACCACGAGGAGATTTGGGATTTTCTTTCGCGCCGGCTTCAACGCCGCGGACACGAGGTCGTGTTGGCCCACGACGGCCAGCAAGGCGTGACGACGGCGCGCTCAAGCCGCCCCGACGTCATCCTGCTCGATATGAACCTGCCCGTGATGGACGGCTGGGCCGCGGCGCGAGCGCTGAGGGCCGATTCTGCAACAACGCGCATTCCCATCATCGCGCTGACCGCGCACGCCATGTCGGGTGATCGGGAGAAGGCCCTCGGAGCGGGGTGCACGGATTATCACCCCAAGCCGGTCGAGTTTTCGCGGCTGCTGACTCAAATTGCCGACGTCTTGGCAGCGGCCGCGGCCAAGTCGTGACGGAATGCCAGGTGCGACTAACGCAAAGCTCAGGGACGTCGCGACGGTCGCGGCGTGACGGAGCAAGCGCCAATCAAAGCCGCGTGCGGTTGAGCGAGGTTCGTTTTTGATCGAGGATGTCGTCATCCAGAAGCGCCTGCGGGACGTGCTACCCATCTTTGCGGCGCTCGCCTCGACCCTGCTTACGCTATCGATTTGCCGCGACGCTCTATCTTGGACGGGACATCCTGGTCCCGATCGCACTCGCCGTTCTGCTGAGCTTCGTGCTGGCCCCGGGCGTGCAGTTCCTGCAACGAATTCGTGTACCTCGCGCTCTGGCGGTGATCGGCGTGGTACTCTCGGCCTTCATCGCACTTCTCATTCTGGGTAGCGTGATCTCGGCTCAGGTCACGCGGCTTGCTGCCGATGTGCCGCGCTACCGTGCCACGATGGAAAGCAAAATCCAGTCCGTGCGAGGCCTGACGGAGAACACCGGCGCGCTTGGTCGCGCTATTCAGATAGTGCAGGATCTTGGGCAGGAACTGCAGCGGTCCGGTCACGCGCAACCGTCCGTCGCCGGCCCTTCCGAGCGGATGGCGTCTCCGCCGGCCAATGCGCCGCTCGTCGTCGAAATGCAGGATCGTGACGCGGGTCCCCTGAGCGCGTTCTTTTCCCTCGTGTCACCGCTCCTCGGCCCGCTCGCGACGACCGGCCTCGTCCTGTTATTCTCGGTGTTCATGTTGATCCAGCGGGAGGATCTCAGAAACCGGTTCATCCGGTTGGTCGGTGCGTCCGACCTTCAAAAAACAACGGCCGCGATCGACGATGCCGGCCGGCGCCTCAGTCGCTTCCTTTTGTTCCAGCTCGCCATCAACGCCGTGTTCGGCCTCGTGATCGGCCTCGGCCTGTGGCTGATCGGCATACCGGGGCCTGTCCTGTGGGGTATCATCGGCGCGGTACTTCGCTTCGTCCCCTACATCGGCGTCGTCGTGGCCGCCGCAGCGCCGCTTGCCTTGGCGGTGGCCATCGATCCCCACTGGACGATGCTGCCCTGGTGCTCCGTATTGTTCCTCGCGGTCGAGCCCGTGCTCGGCAACGTCGTCGAGCCGATGCTCTACGGCCACAGCACGGGACTGTCGCCGATCGCCGTCATCCTCGCCGCGACGTTCTGGGCCTTTCTGTGGGGGCCGGTGGGTCTGGTGCTGTCGATACCCTTGACGGTCTGCCTCGTCGTGCTCGGACGCCATATCGAGAGGCTAAAATTCCTCGACGTGGTGCTCGGCGATCGCCCGGCGCTGTCGCCCCAGCAAATCTTCTACCAACGCATGCTCGCTGGAGATCCGAGCGAGGCGATCGATCAAGCCCGTGAGTTTCTGAAGCGGCGGGCCTTGTCGACGTTCTATGACGACGTCGCACTCGAAAGCGTGCGCTTGGCGCAGGAAGACATCGCCCACGGACTACTGACAGCCGATCGCCAAGAGACCCTTAGAAGTTCCATTGGCACTCTGATTGAAGCGCTGTCGTTTGTGCGCCGCGCCCCTGATCGTCGTCGTGCGGTCGGCTCCGAAGCGGCAGCGGCCGTTGACCTGGTCGGTCCGGACCGCGCCGTCGCCTCCATCGTGCGTCGGCCCGACCAGCTTCATCCCGATTGGCGCGGCGCTGTCCCAATCCTCTGCATAGCCGGTCAGAGTATCCTCGACGACAACGTCGCCCTCATGCTGTCCAATCTCTTTACGCGGCACGGCCTTCGGTCGCGGGTGGTCGCGCCGAAGCTCGTGACGTCGGACGAGCCGTTGCCGCCCGAATTTGCCGATGTCGCGATGGTCTGCTTTTCGTATCTCGACGCGCTGAGCACCCTTCACATGCGTTATGCGACGCGTCGGCTGCGGCGCAAGACGCGGGGCGCACGCATCATGGTCGGCCTATGGCGCCAGCGCGATCCTGCGATGCTCGAAAAACTCAGACGAACCATCGCCGCCGACGTGCTCGTAACCTCGTTGCACGATGCGCTCGCGGCCGCGCTCGATCTGTCGGAGCTCCCTCGGTCACCATCGCCGAAGTAGCTGCGGGGGCATTCAGCGGTTTTCTGTTTCGCTCCGGGTGTTGGAGGCGGGCATGAGAGATCGAAGCTTTCCCGCCAACTCGCGAAGGCTGGTGTCGCCCTTGTTCAAAACCTGATAGGCGCCGCGAAGGCGCCGGCGGTCTTCGTTGGTCAAGTCGCGCGCCGTGAGCACGATGACAGGGACATCGGTGCAGCCCGGGCACTCGCGCAACGCTTTCAGGAACGCGAAGCCGTCCATGACCGGCATGGTGAGGTCGACCAGGATGAGCCTGGGCACCGAATGCGCGACCCGGTCCAGGGCCTCCTGGCCGTTGCCGGCCTCGACCACCGTCCAGCCTGACTTCTCCAGCACCGATCGCATCCGGTTTCGCGTGTCAGTGTCGTCATCGATGATCAGCACGTCGCCTTCCGCGTCGCGGAACCGGTCCATGACAGCCTTGAATCGTTCCCACATGACCGGCTTGAGCACGTAGTCCGCGGCCCCCAAGGAGGAGGCCAGCCCGCGCTCGCTGACGAAGGTGACCATCACGACCGGGATCTTCGCCAGGTACGGATCAGCTTTGAGCGTATGCAGCACCGACCAGCCGTCCATGCCCGGCATCATCACGTCAAGCAGGATTGCCCGCGGCCGCAGCGACCGGGCCAGGTCGAGACCAGCTTGGCCGTCCGCCGCGGTGCGGGGAACGAAGCCCTCGCGCTCCAAGAAGCGGCTCATCAGCTCGCGCTGGTCGGGATCGTCGTCGATGACGAGGACGACGTCCTCTCCCAAAACAGGGGTGTTGTCGTTCTCGTGGATCACCGGCGCGACGGGAGCCGGCGTGAACGCTGCCGGCAATCTGATCGTGAAGGCGCTACCCCGTCCTGGCGTGCTGTCTACCTCGACGTCGCCGCCCAGCATGGTGCTGAACGCCTTGGTGATGGACAGCCCCAGTCCCGTTCCACCGAAATTGCGGGTGGTCGAAGCGTCGGCCTGCTGGAATCGCTGAAACAGCTTGGCGAGCTGTTCGCTCGTCATTCCAATCCCGTTATCGCTCACCCGAAACGTGAGCCGGTCCGTGTCGTCCGTGCCGGACCGCTCGACCGACAATGTCACAGCGCCGCCCTTGGTGAACTTGGCGGCGTTGCTGAGCAGGTTCAGCAGCATTTGCCGGATTTTCGTGACATCCGAGTGCATGGTGCCGAGATCGCGACCGAGGTCGAGCATCAGGAGGTTGCCCCTCTTTTCGACGAGCCCCTTCACGGTCGCAGCCACGTCGCGGGCCATCTCGGCCACGTCGAAGGTTTCGGCGAAGACCTCCATCTTGCCACTCTCGATCTTAGATAGGTCGAGCACGTCGTTGATCAGGTTCAGCAGGTGGCGCGCGTTCCCCTCGATCTTTCCCATGTCCTTCGCGTGGCCGTCCGGGTCTCCCGATTCCCCGATCTCCTCCTGGAGCATCTCGCTGTAGCCGATGATGGCCGACAAGGGCGTGCGCAACTCATGGCTCATATTGGCGATGAACGCGCTCTTGGCGAGGTTGGCCTCCTCGGCCGCGTCCCGGGCCGCCTTGACGGCCTCTTCTGCCTGTTTTCGATCGGTAATGTCGGCAATCACCATACCGGCACCGGTGATGCTCCGTGACCCCTCGGTCTGACGCAACGGGTAGAAACTCATTAGCAGACAGCGCACCCGCTCCGAACCTTGGGGCAGGGCGAGGTTGGCTTCGATGTTCGTGACGGATTGGCCTGCCTTGATTACGGATGCTAGCTGCGGCTCGAGCTGAATGCGCAATTGCGGCAGCACATCCCAAAAGATCCGGCCGACGTCCCCGACATGGTCTCGGCCGGTTACCGTGGCAAGCGCCCGATTTAGGCTGCGGATCCGCAGCCCGCCATCAAGGAAGCCGAGCCCCACCGGCGCATTTTCCAGCACGCCTTCGAGCATGGCGTTCGTCGTCCGCTCCTGACGCTTTCGAACGACGGCCAGCCAAGCGAACCAGCCGCAGGCGAATAGTGCCGCGGCGGTGGCAAGAACCGTCGAAACCAGACTGCGGTTCTGACTTGCCCGCTGCAGTGCCGCGGTTCGTAGGCTGAGATTGATACGCAGATCGGCGACCGTCGTCCGAAGCGCGTCCGTCGTCGATTTATCCGCGCCGGATTCGACGAACGTCATCGCTGCTTCAAACCCTTGTGTTCGCCGAGCTTCGATCGCCTGCGCTGCCATTGCGCGTTTCGCATCCACAGCCTCTCGCAGACCACTGAATTGAGCCTCGGCTGCTTGATCGGGACCCCCTTCGGTTTTGAGCAAATTGTCGATTTGGGACTCAGCGGTTCGATAGGGCTCAAGGAATGCGTCCTCACCCGTCAGTAGGAAGCCACGCTCGCCGGTTTCGAGGTCCTTCACCGTGGAGAGAACGGTCTCGGCGCGGTCGGACAGAGCGTCGTCTGTCCTGACGAGCGCTGCATCGCGATCACCCGCCCGAATGTTCCACGCGCTGGTCAACATGGCGATCACGAGCAGGGATGCTGCAAGGAGCGAGCCCGGCCCTACGCCGTGGAGGATGCCACTTCTCCGAGGTGATCTCCCACGAGTTAATGCCTGCTCCATCTTGACTGTCCCTGAACCGTTGTCCTGAGCGACGTGTTACCGCCGGGGCTGCGCATGACAAGCATAGCACTCGGAGTTATACCCTGGATCCATGAAGACCCGAAAAAGCCCTTGCGCGCCGGGCTCTGAGGGATTCGGATCGGCTCATGATTCGAGACGGCTTCCTGACTGACGACGAGCGTCGAGAGCTGACGGCTCTTTACGAAACGGCCTTCCGGCAAGGCTGGTCCGGCGCGCCGAGCGCATGCGATCTGAACCGCCCCGGGTTTGCCGGAGGCCCCTATTCCTGAGAGGACGGGGCCATGACGAGGGCAGCAACGGTTGCTCGCTGAGCAACGCTAAGGGCGAACGCAACGAGAACGACCTCCTTCAGGCAGCTCGACGTGCGCTTCGGCCGAGTTTGAGCGCCCTTCGCTCGGGTGGGACGGCAGAGGCACGATCCCAGAGGAAGTCACCCGAAAAGGCGATGTGTTCCCAGCCGACCGGGGAAGTGTGGGCGAGGAGGTCATCAGGCGCACTCTCGCCCACGGCGCGTAGGTGGGCCACAGCATCGGTCATGTAGGTTGAGTTCCACCATACGACGGCGGCAATCACGAGGTTCAACCCGGAGGCTCGGTACTGCTGAGCCTCATGGGTGCGGTCCGCGATACGGCCCTGGCGGAACGTGCAGATAGCCCCCGTCAACGCGTGCCGCTGCTCGCCCTTGTTCAGGCCCGCCTGACAGCGCCGGCGAAGGTCCGGGTACTCCAGCCAGTCCAGCATGAACAGGGTTCGTTCGACCTTGCCCACCTCCTGCAGGGCCAGATGAAGCTGGTTTTGCCGCTCGTAGGCGGCGAGCTTCTTCAGCATGGTCGAGGGCGCCACGTGGCCGGAATGCACGGACGCGACCAGGCGAAGGATCTCGCTCCAGTGCTCCCGGATTACGTCGGCCCTGACGCGCTTGCCGAGGAGCGGCATCAGCGCCGGATAGGTGGATGACGCG
>JAABUO010007844.1_pt1 | contig 12136 bp, 11 predicted proteins | sample 5559291 | NCBI WGS metagenome assembly JAABUO01 (sample SAMN10711878, study PRJNA513372) | rock metagenome | isolation source: Antarctica rocks | place: Antarctica: Victoria Land, Finger Mt sud
CACAGGACTGGTCGGTCAACCGCTTTGTGGTTAGCAGAAGCCGAACTTTTGTCCGCAGGCTTCAGACCTCGACGGGTGCCGCCCCGCGACGCCTGCTGCGTCGTCCTCGTTCCGTTGTCCAAGAACGACTCCTCAATGGAGCAATCCTTCATACTGTTAAAGGGCGCACGCCAAACTCTAGCTTAGATACGGCGCTACCAGGAGATTGTAATGCGCTTGACCGCCTTGCTTCCCCACCTACGCGGGCTGCGTGTGCTTAACGCTGCTGTGTCCGACGATGAGTTGACCCTCGACATCGAGCCGATCGCGGCTAGCGCCCGGTGCCCGTCGTGTCAACGACGCTCCCGCCACATTCACTCCCACGACGTCCGCCATATCACCGACCACCCTATCGGCGGCCGCCGTGTCATCATCCATCGGCGTGTTCGGCGTTCCGCTGTCGCGCTATGGCGTGCCCACGGCACACTTTCGCCGAGCAGTTCCCGCGTCTCGCGCCCCGCTACGCCCGGCGCAGCGCGCCGCTGGACGCGCAGATGCAGGACACCGGCCTGACCCTCGACGGTCGCCCGGGCGAGCGATTCGCCCGTCGTCGCGCCACCTCCATCAGCCGGACGATCCTCCCGCGGCTTGTGCGGCGCTTGCCCTTGCCCGATGCGGGCGCGCCCGCCGCGCTCGGCATCGACGACGTCGCCCTCCGGCGTGGCCGCCACTACGGGACCGTGCTGGTCGACCTCCAGGCCCACCGCGTCGTGGACCTGCTGCCCGAACGCACCTCCGAGACAGTCATGGAGTGGATGGTGGAGCGCGAACCGCCCGAGGTCGTCTGCCGTGATCGGGGCGGCGCCTATGCGGACGCGGCGCGGCGCCTGCGGCGACGCAGATCGCTGACCGGTTCCATCTCGCCTGCAACGGCAGCGCCATGCTCGCGCGTGTCCTCGCACGCCACCCAACCGCCCTGCGCAAGGTGACCGAGCCAGAGGGGACGCCGTCCGAGAGTACGCCGCAACCATCGACGCCCGTGGGCGACGCCCCAGCCGTTAGGGAGGTGGCCGATCCCCGCCGCGCGTACCGGCGGGCGCGCTACGAGGAGGTGCACATGCTCCACCGCGCGGGCTGGTCGATCACCGCTATCGCCAAGCGCATGGGCCTGTGCCGACCGACCGTCCGCACATACGTGCAGGCCGACGCCTTCCCCGGCGTGGCGCCGCGCCGCACCACCCTGCGCGCGGGCTCGGCGCACGCGGTCTATCTACGGAAGCGGTGGGGCGAGGGGTGTCGTGACGCGAAAGTCCTCTATAAAAAACTGCGGGCGCGGCTTCGACGGATCGATGCGCATGGTCCAACGCGCGGTGGCCCCTTGGCGCGAAGACCCAGGCCGCCGCGGGCGACGTGCGCCGATGGCGCGGCCAGGGGAACAAGCCGCGCCGCCGCGGCTGCGGCCCCTCTCGCCGCGCCAGGCCACCTGGCTCCTGTTGCGGGACATCCCCAACCTTACCGGCGAGGAGCGAACGATGCGCGCCCGCCTGCTGGCGGGTACCCCCGCGATCCGCCTGGCGCTCACGGCGGTCGACGCCTTCCGATGCATGGTGCGCACGCGCGACCGGGAGGCGCTGGATCCGTGGCTGGACACGGCCGAGGCGAGTACCGTCCCGGCGATCCGCACGTTCGCGGCAAGCATTCGCCGCGACTATGCGGCGCTCGCGGCCGCATTAGAGTACCCCTGGAGCAGCGGCCACGTCGAGGGCCAGGTCACCAAGATCGAGCTGCGGAAGAGAGAAATGTACGGCAGGGGAAAGTTCGAGTTGCTCCGACGGCGCGTGCTACTCGCGAGTTGAGAGGGACGGAGGCAGATGGTGGGAGGCCTGATAGATAGGAATGAAGCACGGAATGTGTGCCAGAGCCTTCGTCATTGACTTTAAACAGGCCTGGGGGATACCGTATCGACTGGCGTCACCCCAAGGACCAGGGACAGGGCATGGTCATGGATTGACAGCGCCGAGCATCCGGATGGCGTCGTCCATATGACCGGCCGCGCGCAAGGGTGCGACGATGTCACGCGCCAGATCGGGTATATAGCAGGCGATGAGGCTGCCTTCGCGGCCTGGCATGACCCGTACCTCGCCGATCGCCGCTGGCAAGATGCACGACTCGGCGCGCCCCAGCGTCTCCGTCCCACCCCCGTACGCAAGTTGCACCGGGTCACCCACGTTCGAGAGCGTCATGCAGCGTCGGGCGTGGGCCAGCTCCACATGCGGCTCGGTCAGCGTCCAGCGCTCCAGCGCGAAGTGGGCGCCGGCGGCGCCGATGGCGTAGCAATGGGCTCCAACGCGCCGCGTAAGGCCGGGATGCGGCCGCAGCAGGTCGGTCGCGCGCAGCTCGTCGAGGGTTGCGCTGATGCGCGCATCCCACGTCATCTCGTCCAAGCGGCCCCCATACATGTCCGTTGACATGACCGATTGTGTCAGGTCGGAGGTCTGCTGCACCTCGAAGATGAGCGTGTCGGGGCCGAAAGCGTGGATGACGCCACCTGGCACGTAGACGGTATCGCCGGCTTTGATCGGGTAGCGCGGCATCACCCGATCGTAGTCCTGCTCTTTGAATGCGCGGAACACGTCGTCGCGCGCGAGGCCGGGCTTGACGCCCGCCAGGATCGTGGCGTCGGGTGCGGTCCAGAGGATGTGCCAGGCTTCGGTCTTGCCGTTCAACTCCTCATAGACGCGCCGACGCGCCACGCGGTCTCATCGTCGGCGTGCAGATGCACGGGGAGCATGTGCGACGCGTCGAGGAACTTTTCGAGCAGCGGGAAGTATGGCCCTTTCCACCCCGCGCCGACCAACTCGGTGGGATGCGCCGCGACGACCTCGTGCAGGGTCCGACCGGAAGGCGCCGGTGGTGATCGTGCCGGTGGTGTCGCGGTAGTCGCTGATTTCCCAGGTTTCCGCGACCGGGCTTCCGGGCAAGCCCCCCTTTGCCGGCCGGTCGGGGATTAGGCGATCGCCGAAGGCATAGGTCCGGATGTGCGTGGTGAGTTTAAGCGGATACCAATCCATCACAATCGCGACCTTTGTCCCGGCGCGAGGGACAACTCGGCGACGTGCAACCCGTCGTCCGCTGTCTGGCGCGACGGGTATATGCTCCACGACGTGGGGTCGTGACCGACGATAATGCGATCGATATCGCCATCCACCGTCTTGACCATGTCATCGATCGACATGAGCATGTTAACCGTGCTGCCGGTGGCCAGCCCGACGGCGCGGTAAACTCCGTCATTGTCGACGCCGCGGATGTTCTCATAGGAGTATGCGGTGTCGCCGGCATAGGCCCACCTCTCCTGCTGTCCCGCGCTCAAAGTGTCAATGACGACGACCTGATTGCCGAAGGTATGTCCGTCGAACGCGGGCAGGGCGTGGACGCCGGGGCGGATGTCCTGCACGGCCCCATCGAGCAACGTCAGCCGCTCCTCGAATGAGAGCGCGTACGCGTTCAGGATATCTTGGGGGTCCATCGCCATTGCTAGCGACGCGAAGCGATGGGGCAGGGACAGGGCCCAGACCCAATCGAGCAACTCGCGCTTTTGCAGGAAGACGTGCGCGCGCGGGAACGAGCGGATGTTGCCCATGTGATCGAAGTGCGCGTGCGTCAGGATGACCGTGTCGACATCGTCGGGGCGCAGGCCGATCTTACCGAGCACTTTGTCGGGCGGTTGCCAATCCGTCACCCCGTACCGATCCGCGAGATCCTTGCCATAGCTCGCGTAGTCATATCCGACGTCGAGCATGATGGTATGGCCCTCGCCCTGCAGAACGCAGTACGAGAACGACAGGAGACGCACACCCTTGTTGTGCTGGCCGTAGAGAACGGAGCTGACCGGCTGCACCGTGCAGCGCGCATACTCCAGGAGCCACATCGAGTAGGATGCCATCGTCGTCGCCTACCTCCACAGGTTGTCCCGGTCGGGCACGCGCCCGCCGCTTACACGCACGTCTCGGCCATGAGTTCTAACGGCCATAGCGCCAGCGCACTGCGCCGGAGCGCGCCGTGACAGGCCGCCAGGCGCCCCATGAGCGCATGCGCCCGCTCCTTGTCCTCGTGGCTCCCATGGCTCGCGCCGTCCACGACGTGCCGCAGCGCCGCGACCGTGCTCGTGACGACGGCGATCTCGCCCGTTACGGCGCGATCATCCGGCCCATACCGCCGTTCGTACGCCGACACAAAAGCGGTCCAGGTGTCCTGGATGCGCCTCATCTCGTCCAGCGAGAGGCGGAGCGCGTCCACGAGATCCTCCGTGGACGCGCTCCCTTGCGTCCACAAGATCATGCTCGCGGCGACCCGCAGAAGGACGACTTTGGTCCCCTCGAAGACCGGATAGAAGGCCTTTGCGTAGGCGCGTTGGGCAGGTGAGAGACCGTCCCTGTGGTCCATTGCCTCCATTCCTCCGCCGCTCAATGAGTCCACGGGCCACACGGTCATCAGCATGCTGTGCAAGCGGTTACATAACCGATTGCGGGCATTGTAACATGGGCAGGAAGGGTTGTAAAGAACGCTAACAGATAGCGCGGGTCGCCTTTACAAACGAGGGTGCTCGTGTTAGACTGGCCGCAATCGGTTATGTAACCGTTTTCTTGGCGGCACCCGGAGAGGTGTCGCGTCGCCTGTAGTCAAGGGGAGGGTATCGACCATGATGTGGAGAGGACGATTCGTTGCGTCGCTGCTGGCCGGCCTACTCGTGGGCATTCTATGCGCCCCGGCGGCCAACGCGTCGACGCGCGCCAGCGCGCGCTTCGTGCTCGGGATCGTGTCTATCTCGCCGAGCGAATCAGGAAATTATCGCTTCATCACCGGCGCCCGCCGGGAGGCGCAGGCGAAAGGCTGGAGCCTCATCGTCATCGACGCGCACGGGAGCGCCGACGCCGCGAACGCGGCGTTCGAAAACCTGGCCCAGCGCAAAGTCAATGGCATTATCGACATGGTCTTCCCCACCACGTCCCTCGCGGCCGGCTTGCGGGCCGCGGCCCAGGCCCACATCCCCGTTGAGACCTGGGGTGGTGGCCTGGGCCGCGGCGTCGTCGCGGCGAATGGCGAGGGCGGCCCGTTCGCCCGGATAGCCGTGGCGCGGATGATCAAGGATCTCCACGGCAGCGGCGCCGTCTTGGCACTCACCTATCACACCGGTCTGGTCTGTCGGGAACGAGAGGCGGTTTTCGACAGCATGCTCGCCAAGTATCCGGACATCAAGGTCACGAAGGACGAGGTGCGCATCCCCGGCTATTTCCAGGATGGGGCGCAATTCGGTACGGCGTGGCTGGCGGGGCACCCCCAAGGATCGGGCAACCTCGCCATCTGGGGATGCTGGGACGACCCCGCGCTCGGCGCCGTGTCGGCGCTGCGACAGAGCCGGCGTACCGACGTCAAAGTATACGGGCAGAACGGAGGGGGCGAGGCGCTCACCGCGATTCAAGCCGGCAACATGACCGCGACCGCGTGGGAAAATTCGACGGCGGAGGGCGCGCAGATGGTCGATGTCCTCCAGCAAGCCGTCGCGGCCGGCGCGCGCTGGCGGCCGCGCGTCTTCGTGGTGCCCGGCGTCCTGGTCGATCGGACAAACGTCAAACGTTACCTCTCGTGAGATAGACGCCGGGAGCCGGCCTCGCCGATGTCCAGCGACGCCGGCGAGACCGGCTTCAAGGGGATAAGGAGACCGCTCAATGACACGGTTGCCCGACCCAGGAGCGCCGCAACGCGGGCGCAGCGGCGTGGATACGCCCTTCCTGCGGGTGCGCGGTGTCTCCAAGCAGTTCGGTGGAGTGCAGGCTCTCAAAGGGGTCGATCTTGACGTCTATCCGGGGGAGGTCCACGGGTTGGTCGGGGCGAACGGCGCCGGTAAGTCGACCCTCATTCGCATCCTCGCGGGCGTGCACATGCCGACCACCGGGACGATCCTGGTCGACGGCGCGGTGTCCCAGATCGCCAATCCACAGCAAGCGGAGAAGCTCGGGTTCGGGTTCATTCACCAGGAGCTCAATCTCATCCCCAAGTTCGACGCCGTGAGAAACATGACCCTCGGGCTCTCCAAGCCGACGCGTCTGGGTCTGATCGATTGGACGGCCGTCCGGCGCGAGGTGGATAGGGCGGCGGAGCGCCTGGACATCGACTTCCCGCTCACCACGCCGGTCGAGGACCTGAGCCTGGCCCAGCAGTGGCTCGTGTCTATCGGCCGCGCCCTCGTGCGCCGAGCACGGCTCATCGCCATGGACGAGCCGACCGCCTCGCTCTCGGCCGCGGAGAGCGCTCGTCTCTTCCGCATCATCCGCGAACTCTCCTCCGACGGCATCGCCATCCTCTACGTGTCGCACCGCCTGGACGAGATCATCACATTGTGCAACAGGACCACGGTGTTCAAGGACGGCGAGCGGGTCGCGACGATCGACCAAGACACCGCAACCAAGGATGCGCTCATCGCGGCAATCGTCGGGGGCGAGATACGTCCCGTCTCCTTGCCGCCCATCGCGGCGGCCGCGGATCAACGAGTCATCCTCGACGTACGGGGGCTGCGCCGCGGCGCGGCCGTGCGCGGCGTTTCTCTCCAACTCCATGCCGGCGAAGTACTCGGCCTGGCCGGCCTCGTGGGGGCGGGACGGACCGAGCTCGCGCGCCTCATCTTCGGAGCCGACAAAGCCGATGTGGGCACGGTCGTGCTGGACGGGCGGCCGATCCGGTACCGGGGGCCCTACGATGGGGTCAAGCGGGGCATCGCCCTGGTCCCCGAGGAGCGCCGGTCCGAGGGGCTCGTCCTCGAGAAGAGCGTCGGCTTCAACATAAATCTGACCTTTCTGGGCACGCTGCGCATCGTGTCATGGCTGCCGTTCATCAACCTGCGACGGGGGGCGACGCGGGCCGCCGCCATCGCCGCGCAACTGCATGTAAAGACGCGCGGCATGCGCACGGTCGTCGGTCAACTCAGCGGGGGCAACCAGCAGAAAGTCGTGATCGGCAAGTGGGTCGCGCGCGCTCCGCGGGTGCTCATCCTGGACGAACCAAGCCGGGGCGTCGACGTCGGGGCGCGCGCGGAGATTCACGGAATCATCCGGGAGCTTGCCGCGCGCGGGACGGGGATCGTCGTCATCTCATCGGAGATCGAGGAGTTAGTGGGGCTGTGTTCCCGCGTCCTCGTGATGGTGGAGGGACGTATCTCCGGCGAGCTATCGGGGGACGCGATAACCAAAGAGGCGATGCTCCAGATGAGCTACGCTCACGACAGTGAAACGGACGGACAGTCATGACGACGGATACGACAGAGGTGATCCAGACGGCGACAGGCCGGGGGTCGACCCCCGGCCGGGGAGCACGCAAGGTGCTGGGACTGGTGGGCCAATACGGCACGCTGGCCGGCCTCGTCGCGATGATCGTGGGCTTCTCGCTCGCCGCCCCACGGGCCTTCCCCACGGTGTCCAACTTCATCAACATCCTCAATCAGGTGTCCCTGACCGCCATCATCGCGGGCGGTCTCACCCTGCCGCTCGCCGTGGGCGAGTTCGACCTGAGCATTGGGTACGGCGCTAGCCTCGCCGGGGTCCTTGTCACCGGCTTCATGGTCAACCAGCATCTGCCAGTGCCGCTCGCCATCGTCGTCGCCCTGCTCGTCGGTCTCGCCGTCGGCCTCGTCAACGGCCTGATCGTGACCAAGGCCGGGGTGAACGCCTTGATCACCACGTTGGGGACGGGAACCATCCTGGTTGGCATCAACTACGGCTATTCGGCGGGCACGCCCATTGCTCAGGGGCTGCCGCCGTCTTTCCTCAACATCGCGCTGGGGAGCATCGTCTCCATTCCCAGCGATGTATTGATCATGGCCGTCGTGCTGATCGTCCTGTGGATCCTGCTCAATCAGACGGACCTGGGGCAGCGCATCCAGGCCGTCGGCGGCAATAAGGAGGCGGCGCGGCTCTCGGGGATCCGCGTCGACCGTGTGCGCATCGTGGCCTTCGTCGTCTCAGGACTGTGCGCCGTCCTGACCGGCATCCTACTCGCATCCCTGCTGGGCAGCGGCGAGACGAGCGCGGGTGACAGTTACTTGCTCGACGCCTTCGCGGCCGTGTTCCTGGGATCAGCGACGCTGCGCGACGGGGAGTTCCATATCCTCGGGACCCTGGTAGGCGTGCTCATTATCGGCGTCGGGTTCAACGGGCTCGGCATATTCGGGGCGCCGACGTTCTATCAGTATGTGTTCAAAGGGGCCATGCTCATCGTTGCCGTCGCCTTGAGCACGATCGCGCGCAGATACGCCAAGGCATGAGGGGTGATTATGACGCGTGCGATGCCCGCGCTCACGCATGGAGAGGAGAGAGGACCTATGGTGGTCGCGCGCACGATGACGACGGCGTTGCCGCAACGAGGCAGCCTCGGATGACACGGTTAAAAGAGGTGGCGGCACGCGCCGGAGTCTCCATCGCGACGACATCACGCGTGCTCAGCGGCAAAGACTACGTGAGCGGCGAACTGCGCGAACGCGTGCTGGTCGCGGTCGATGAGCTCAACTACTCGCCGAATGGGATCGCGCGCAGCATGTCCCAGCGACGCACGCTCACGATCGGCCTCGTTGTGTCGGACATCACCAACCCTTTTTTTACCCTGATGGCGCGCGGCGTGGAGGATACGGGGCAGAAGAGCGGCTACAGCGTCGTCCTGGCGAACACCGACGAGGATCTCGATCGGGAGCGCTCCAGCCTCGATGTCTTGCGCCAGAAACGCGTCGATGGCATTCTCCTCACCGTGTCGAGCACCGAGACCGCGCACGTGCGACGGCTGATCGACGCGGGGATGAAAATCGTCCTGATCGACCGATCACTCCCTGATCTCGCTGTCCCCTCCGTGCAGGTGAACAACGTCGGCGGGGTCCGCGAAGCGATGGCCTACCTCCTGGCCCTGGGCCACCAACGGATCGGCATCATCACCGGGAACCTGTCCGAGTCGACCGGGGCCGAGCGACTGGCCGGCTACGAGGTGGCCTTGGCCGCGGCGGGGATGCCGCTCGATCGCGACCTCGTCGTATCCGGCCATTTCAAGGAGAGCGGCGGCTACGCGGCGGCGCAGCGCCTGTGGTCCGTGTCCGACCGGGCGACGGCGCTCATCTCGTGCAACAACGCCATGACCACGGGCGTGCTCTTAGCCCTGCGCGAGCGTGGGGCGCGCGTCCCCGATGATGTCTCGGTCGTCGGCTTCGACGACATCCCGTACTATGCACTCCTGGATCGCCCGCTGACCGCCATCGCGCAGCCGACGTACGAGTTGGGCTGTCAGGCCTGCGCACTCTTACTCCACCTCATCGCGGACAATAACGATGATAGGCTCAACGTCGAGACAAAGGTTCGGCTCCCGACGACCTTCATTGTGCGCGCGTCCTGTCGTCCGTATTCGGGACCTTTGTACACATAGGACGATGGAAGCGATACGGAATTGACCGTGTAGCCGCGCGAATATAGCTGTTCTGACTCCCGTCACCCTCCGCGCCGGCAACGGGAGTGAGGGGCGGTCATGCTGTTCGCCGATCGTCGTGATGCAGGACACCCAAGACCGGGATGGACACGATGGGCACCGTCGAGGGTCCCTGTGACGGCTCCCGTCGTTATCCGAGCTACTGTCGTGCGCTTCCTCGTCGATCAAGCCGCCGTTGATAGTCGGGGTGGAGGCCACCTAAGACGGGGACGGAGACAATCGTCGCCGATAGATGCGCCTCCCTCGCCTTGCCTATCACGTCGGGGATGACCTCCACTGCACTGATCATTCCTTGACACATTGGGAACTTCCTAGCACACTCTTCATCGTCAGACAGTGCAGGGAACGTGTCGGCGTCGGTGGCAGAGCGTCGCGCGTGTCTCGCGCACGCGATCGCCGCGCCACCTGGCCTATTGCACGTCGATCCCACATGCTCACCATGCTCGTTCCTGGACAGCGGCGCGCACATGTGCAAGGCGTTGTTCCGCGTGCGAGCGACTGACGGTACACACCGCCAGAGCGCCAACGGTCTCCACGGCGAACGAGGCCGAGACCGTCCCCCAGCATCCAGCGACAAGAGGGTCATCCGTGTGGACGAGACCAGCCAGGAATCCGCCGCAATAGGCATCTCCGGCGCCGGTCGTGTCGACGACATGGGCCGGGTACGCCGGAATCTCCCAGCGTTTTCCGCGACGCCCATCAAAGACCAGGGAGCCCCGCTCGTCCCGCTTGATCGCTACCACGGTCGGGCCCCACGCGTGCATGCGCCGTGCGACCTCCTCGGGCTCCATAGCCGGCCAGAGTCGCTCGACCTCAGCCGTACTGGGCAGAAAGGCCGTCACGCCCTGATACTGCGCCGGCAGAGAGTAGGGCGTGATATCGACCACGGGATCGATGAGCAAGTCGAGCGTGGCGATGCCATCGTTCGCGCGTGAACACAACTCATCCAATACCTGCCGCTGGCCCTGGGGGGTTGCCGGGGCCAGATGCCAGCCACGCGCGGCGCGATACCCATCTGGAAGTGGCCCGCGTGCCGCGTCGAGATCCGCGAATGTAGCAGCCCCTAACTTGACCACCTGCTGCTTGCGCGCTCCATCTTCATGCAGAATCCACAACCGTAAACTTGGTCCAGGCCAGCGACGGATACCGCGGATGTCAAGACCCGCCGCCGCAATGCGCAGCAACACCTCTTCGGGGTAATCTTCTGCGCCGACGACCGCATTGATCCCAACCCGCGATCCCCACACATGTGCCCCAGCCGCCGCATACAACGCTCCGCCGCCACAGGTCGTGCGTTGCACGTCGCCCGATTCCAGCACCGTATCGTCGAGTGTTAACTCGCCCACCGTCACAATGTCGACCGGAAGCTCGTCCTCTCGTACCATCCTTTAGTCGCTCCCCATCGTTCGCCGCCACGTCGATGTTTGTGTGGCCAGGACGTAGAGAACCAGGGCGCGCGCCAGATGCACGATGTCATGGAGGTTGGCCGACGGGATGTCCGCATCGAAGTGGCGATTGGCACCCAAGAAGCCCAGCAAGGCGACGTTGGGTGTGCGCTCCATCACGTTGACGCACTCGCTGCGACTCGCGTAGCCCCCGTGATTCTCGCACAGCGCGATTCCTGCGGGCGACAATTCCTCGGCCAGACGGCGCTGAAACGCATAAAGGTGCGGCGGGGTGACCCCTCCCTTGCCGGCGCTGGACTTCTCGACGTACACCGCGCCGTCTCCGGGGCGGAGGTTGCCGGGGCCGTTTCCATCCGCCATCGGTATCGTTTCGTGGATGTCGGTCACGATCGCGAGGTCCGGCTGATCGAAGTATCGGAGCACCCGCTTACCGCCGCGACAAATGCTCTGGTTGCCCGTCCCGGCCACACCTTCTTCTTCATCCGTCATCGCCACCAAAACGTTAACCCGATACTGGCTGAGCACAGCGGCGGCCAGGAGGTGCGCCGTGGCGCCGGCGGCATCATCCACATTGCCGCGCACCACGCCCGATGACATCTCATGATCCAGCATGCTCTGGAACACCACGCGACACCCGGGCGCAAGCGTGACCGGCTCGTCTGGGCAAAAGCCAATCGCACCGTTGTCCCGTGTCTCGATCATGCCCCGCGCCGCTACCTCCAGGTGCCCTGCGTCGATGTTGTACCGCAGAGCGGCCCCAGGACGGCGCCCCGGATGCATGAGATGGTACGAAACCGGAGTAAGTGGATAGGTAATCGCACACGTGGGGTCCGGTCAGGATCTTGCAGTGAGGCTGGGGATGAATGAGTCAGCGCCGGAGGGGATCACGGCGGAGCAGTGGGCGGCGACGCCGCTGTCCGTGCGCGTGCTGGTGCGGGCGTTGCAGGAGCAGGTGACGCGCTTGGACCAGCGTGTGGGGGTGCTGGAAGAGCAAACGCGGCAGACCTCGCGCACGTCGTCCAAGCCGCCGTCGTCGGACCCGCCGAGCGCGCCGCCCCGCGCGCCGCGGCGTCCGTCGGGGCGTCAGACGGGGGGACAACCGGGGCATGAAGGGCACGGGCGGGCGCTCCTCTCGACGGCACAGGTGGACCGGATCGTGGATGCTCGCCCGGTGGCGTGCGGGCAGTGCGGGGCGGCGCTCGTGGGGGACGACGCCCACCCGGCGCGGCATCAGGTGG
>JAABUO010007845.1_pt1 | contig 12135 bp, 19 predicted proteins | sample 5559291 | NCBI WGS metagenome assembly JAABUO01 (sample SAMN10711878, study PRJNA513372) | rock metagenome | isolation source: Antarctica rocks | place: Antarctica: Victoria Land, Finger Mt sud
CCGCCGCAGGCAAGGAACGCCACGCCCCGAACACGGAAAGACCCGAACCGACGCGACGACGCGCCAGCGGCGGAGCCTCATCTTTTACCCGGTTTTTCGGCCCCGGTTTCCCAGTTCGGCTAGCGCCGGACCTTCGTCGCTGACGCGCCGCAACCCAAACGAGCTGGGCGGGTTGGTGGGTAGTTGCCCTCGGGGATGATTCGGCTTCACCGAACTCGTCGCCGATCGGTTGGGCAAGCCAGGAACGTCTACCTTCCTCCGTGTGGCACCCGCAGGAACGTCTACCTTCCTGCGGGTGCCCGATCAGCGGTCGCCTCTTTTATCGCGGCGTCGATGATGAGTCGCGGCTCATTGACGCGCAGGCATTCCTCCCGCGCGGTTCGGAACATCACGTCGAACACCTCCACCGGATCGGAGCCCGTGTTGATCGCGTTGAGGGTCTCGTAGTGCAGTGCCTGTTCTCGGTCCGCTGGGTGCGCGTCCAGGACACGCTGGACGCAGGCCGCCAGAGCCGCGGGCGCCGTGATCTTGGCTCTGATGGCGTCGAGCTCGGCCCCAGTGCTGGCGAACGTCTCCAACGCGGCGGCCAGGTCGAGGACACCGGCGACACCGGCCGCGGACTCACATGCAGCCACGTCGCTGCGCAACTTCATATCGCCGGGGAACACGGCCAGCGACCGCCGGAGCACGTCAAGCACAGCCCGGGTGGGGGCACCGGGATCGTCGTTCGTCCACCAGGACCCGTCCCAGCTCAGCCACCCGTTGCCGGTGCCGCCCCGGTAGCTGTACAACAGCTCGCCCCTGTACTGCGCGGCGAGGCGGTAGGCCATCCGAACTTGGCCGCTGTGCATCTCGCCCACGGTGGTGGGGTCGAATGCGCTGCTGTCTGTGTTCGTGCGATCGGCGTTCATGGTGTGACTCCTTCGGTGGGGGTATGCCCGAGCTCTGGACTCGTTCCGTTCATATCCACCATGTGTGCGGCCGAACCGGCGTGTACCGCGAACGCGGCTTCGGCGTTTCCCAGTTCGGCTAGCGCCGGACCTTCGTCACTGACGCGCCGTGCCCAGACGAGCTGGGGCGGTTTGGTGGGTGGTGCCCCGGCGGATCTGGTAGACGAACGGCTAGCGCCGGGACGGGCCGGGGTGACCTGGACTCACCCCCGCTTACGCGGGGAACACGTGCGCTTGGCTTCGGCGACGGACGGACCTATGGACCCACCCCCGCTTGCGCGGGGAACAAAACTCAAACGGCGTCATCGAAACACCACGACCGGACTCACCCCCGCTTGCGCGGGGAACACCGTGCGGCAAAGGAGTAGACGATCGCCATGAAGGACTCACCCCCGCTTGCGCGGGGAACGCAGCCTCTGTGCGTCGGCCGTTTTTTCCGCCATGGGCTCACCCCCGCTTGCGCGGGGAACACCTGATCAGCGAAGTCTAATCGGCTGCGCCCATCTCAGTGGCTAGCGCCGGACCTTCGTGGTGAACCCGGCCCGCCGGGGCCGGACGGCGAACGGTTCCAACTGGGAGGCCAGGGCGAGGACCGCGGCGACACCTCCCTCGGAGGAGCACACGGTCACGTCGGCGCGCAGCCACTCGTCGTCCGGGGACTCGGCCACCGCGCGCCGGAGCACGTCGAGCACAGCCTTGGTGGGGGCACCCGGATCGTCGAGGGTGTGGGCGGTGCCGTTCCAACTGATCCACCCGAAGGCCGTACCGCGGCTGTGGATGTACCGAAACTTGTCCCCGTATTGCCAGGCGAACCGGTAGGCCATCCGGGATTGGGCGGTGTGTACCTCGCCCACGGAGCCGGGTGCACCGGTGTGGATGGTCGTGCGATCACGGTTCATGGTGTGAAGCTCCTTCGGGTAGGGGGTTCCCGGCGGGCCGTGCTCGGCGGGTCACCCCCGCCAACACGCCGACGGTGGCGCGGGCGACGGGGTCGGACGTTTCTCTCCCTGCGTGAGCTGGTTGTCCGAGGACGAAACCCCGCTCGCCGGTCTTGGTGGGGTCGTCGAACTCGGTGCCCCGTTCGGCGCAGATGCAGAACGTGGCGCGTTGGCACTGGTGCCGTGACCGGCCGGTGAGAGCCTCGCGGGCGAGCCGTTCGGCTGAGGGTTGCGCCCAGTCCCACTCGGACGGGTTGGTGGTGACGATCGTGCTCGCCCGGGGGATCCCGTGGAACCAGTCGACGGGTGAGTCCAGGACCTGCCATGGGAGTGAGTCGCCTTCATCGAACTCGTCGAAACTGCCGGCTTCCACGACGACGTCGACGTCCTTTTTCGACCAGGCGGCGCCCAGCACCCCCGGCTGGCGGGCCACCCACGCGGCGTAACGGGCGTTGGTGGCGACGCTGTAACGGCCTTCGCCATTCGCCCGCTTGGGAAAGAGATTGATCATCCACACCGACACGCCGCCCACCGGGTCAGTACAGCCGGTGCTGCGTTTGCGCAGCTCCCAAGGCCGGGCGGTTTGCGGGTGACGCGTGGTCATGTGCTCGCCCCGGTCTCTGCGCGCGCGGCGAACATCTCCTCCACCCGCCGCTGACGTGCCGCGTCGAAGACGTCGTCGGCACCTTCCCACCGCGGCGGGTAGATGGCGAGGAGTTGGGTGATCTTGGCCTGCAGCGGCCAGGCGAAGGATGAGGGGTAGGCCATGTCGAGCTGGATGGGGAGTGTCCCGAACCCGTACCAGCCGTCGCCCTCGCCTTCGCTCACCCTGGCGCGGAGCCCGTGATATTCCGCGTAGACGAGCATCTTCGGCGGTATCTCCTCCGCGTAGGGCTGGGTGAGGATGAACGGCCGGAGCTCCCCGGTGGTGTGTGTCCACACGGAGGTGTGATCCAGGCCGATGTTGTCCCCGCAGATCGCCGGGCAGGCGCCCATCGCGTACAGCCCGTGGGCGCAGCGGGCAACGCCGCGCACATACATCAAGCGCCGCTCGACAGCCCATTCCTGAGGGGTGAGCTCTCCGGACCCGGTCACACCAAAATCCGGGGACAGCGGGTGCACGAGTTGGATGGCCGGGTCGACCATCCCGGAAGCCACGTCCCACAGGGCCCACTCATCTTTCGCGGGCATCGGCCGGGGGGCGCCGGGTGTGTAGTTGGGTGTGGTCATCGTGTTGTGCTCCTTCGGTGATGGGTTGGCTGCCCGGTTGCTCCGAGCAATCGGGGTAGGTCAGAAGTCGTCCCGCACGGGCAGCGTCCACAGCAGTGCCGTGCCGAGCTGTCCGTGCGGGACACCTCAACCCAACCGATGAATGCCAGGGTGGGGTCTTTGCCAGCCACCTCAATGTCGATGTCGTGTCGGATCCCTGCTGCGCACACACTGCCGGCCGGTGCGGCCATGACTGTGTGTCCATCGCGGTCGGTGATCCACCCGGGACGCGAATAGCAATGGTCTGGTTTCGCTGCGGTCATGCCCACCATGTGTGCGGCCGACCGGAGATGTACCGCGAGCGCGGGGCCACCGTGGGTGACGCGGGCTCTGCCGGACACATGGACGTCATCACCCACCGAAGGAGATCACCATGACCACTCAACAGATCAACACCATCGCCGTATTCACCCAGTGCGCGAGCTGCCACCTGTTCGTGGAACCCAACCACGGGGCCGACCCCGACGAAGCGCAGTGGATTCACCTTTCGCGCGGGGACGACGCCGACGAGAGGATCGAGGGCACGCACGACGCCGAGCCGAGCGCAGAGTCCCACCCGCTCGAGTGGTGGCGCGCCAACGGACCCGCAGCCATGCGCGCCCGATTCACCGACACCTGAGCGAGCAGTGAGCCGGCCCACCGTGGATGACGCAGACTCGGCCGGACACATGGACGTCATCACCCACCGAAGGAGACCCACCATGAGGACCAACCGCACACTCGCCACCGTCACTGACGGATGGGCAGCCACAGTCGTCGCACCCACACTGACCGTCGAGACCACCGCACGCACCGACCAAGGACTACAGGTCACCGTGAACGCGCCCGGTGAATCCCCGGCCTCCGTCCTGTTGACCGCTGAGAACGTCCGCACGCTGATCGACGGACTCCAAGGTTGGTACTCGGGCACCGAGGAGCTGCACGCACGGGAAGACTTCTGGGTCAGCATCGAACAGCGCGAGGAGCAGGCATAAGTCTCACCACCCGCGAGCTCGCCGAGATCCTCAGCGAGGACAACGGCGAGAGCATCGAGGCGGCGGCCCCAATGATGAGGGCATCCGGAGTGACCACGACGAAGCGGTGCTGACGACGATCGTCGTAGTGCGGTGGCGGGCCAACGGACCCGCAGCCATGCGCGCCCGGTTCACCGACACCGCAGTGCGGTGGCGGGCACCGTGGTGAATACGGCCTCGGCCGCACACATAGTGAGCATCACCCACTCTCTGAGGAGCACGACATGAGCACCAACCACATCACTCGAGTACAGCCCGGTGTCCCCTCCGGTGGGCAGTTCACCGCCACCGCCCACGCCGAGATCGGCGTCAGCCTGGGCGCCGATCCCGCCGCCTCCATCGTGGACCGGGACAGCACCGAAGCAGTCGAGGCGCTCGCCGCCGCTGAGCTTGCCTACCGCGCCGCGAACGCGCGCTTCCATGCCGCCGTCGATGCGCGCGACTACCAGGGCACCGAGGAGGCGGGCGAGAAGGTCTTCGTCGCCCGCGACGCTCTCCTCGTCGCGCGGGACGCAGTACGCAACCCCGCCCTCGAGGGCGCCGCCGACGCCCTCGAGGCGCTGGACGCCGCCGAGAACGCCTACAGCAACGCCTCACTCGCGCACACCGACACCCGCACCGTCGAATCCCGCCAGTCCGTCACCGACGCGCTGAACGCCTTCATCACCGCCCGCCAGGTCGTACGTGACATCACGGGTACCCCCACCTACCGACGCTGAACGCCCCACCACCCACCCAAGGAGCACACCATGAGCACCAGCATCCGCCAGATCGGCACTAGCACCGACCTCGGCATCAACTCCCAGGGCAGGACGCTGCACGACGAGATCACCCACGACCTCGACGAGTACGCCGGCGAACACGACATCAACGCCATCGAAGCGGACTACCGCGACGCCATCGAAGCCGTGCTGCCGCGTGGGGTGTGGCTCAGCGGTGAAACCCTGTACAGCGACCGGGACGACGATCTCGAATTGGGGTTCATCAGCAACACCCTCGAATCCATCCCCGCGTCCGAGGATTTCTGGTCCATCGTCGAGAAGCACCAACGGTGACCGACCTTCTCAGCACCCACGAGGTGGCGGACCTCGCGGGGATCGCCGCCCCCTCGGTGGACTCCAAGATGCGCCGGGGTGGGGTGACCCCGGCTGCCCGGGCACCGGGACGGGGCGGGTCGTCGATGTGGGAGGCGCAGCAGGTGGCCGACGTACTGGCCGCGGCGCGGGGACGGTGGCCGCGGAAGGTCAACGGCAACCGGTAACCCAGCTCATGTGAACACCTCGGTCAGCGGCCCGACTTGTTCCATGAGCTGTTCCCACGGCACGAAACTCCCGAAACGCTGCCAACGGCTTTCGTCGTCAGCCAGAAACCACTCGCCTCCCCAACAGGTATCCCGCACCTTCCGCACGCCTTCGGGTTCGGGATCGCCGCTGTGCCACCTGCGGGGCCGCGGTCTCCTGCAGCGTGCCCAGGCGGCCTCGGCTTCGACATGGGTGGCGCAGCGACGGGCGAGCTCGGCGCGGGCTTGATCGCGTTGGGCACGTGCTGCAATCATTGATTGCTTGTACGCGTCTTTCTCGCCGCCCTCTTTGGATAACTCGGCGATCAGGGAATCGCGATCCGCACATAGTGCCGCGCTCTTGTCTCGCTCGCGCCTCAGCTCCGCGCGCAGGAACTCCACCGTGTCCTCCCCTCGACTCGGATCAGTGCCTTCGTGCTCTGGTGTTGTTCCGTTCATGATTTTCATGTGCGCGGCCCGCGGTGCATCGTCCCTGCCGGTTCGTGCACGCCAGGTCGGTTCGGGACTCACGACCCCCACGTGTCCTCGACGAACGCCTGTGCGGCACCGCGCACCGTGTCGGCATCAAAGCTGCGGATCCGCTCGGCCGGTGAAAGACCACTCAGTCTCGGATTCATGCCGATGAACCAACTCCGCACAACGTGCGCATCCTCATTCGCCAGCAGAAGCACCAGCACGTCGTGGGCCAGCAGCAACCGTTGGGCTGCGGTGGCACGCGGCACACATTCCCCGGTCTCCCACTTTTTGGGCATTTGCCGTGAGCGGACATCAGCCATGTACGCCACCAAGGTCGGGCCGAAGTTCTGATTGAGGTCGCGAACATTCTCAACGATCAGGTGATCACACATGGCCGCCGCCGGTCAGTACGACGGCCATGTTCGCGGCCTGAGCGGCTGACAGTTGCACCCGCATGACCAGTCCATCGGCGTCGAACGCGTCGATGTAGGGCAGGTTGCTGCCCGGGTCGGTGTCCACCTCCAGATGGTGGTAGCCGTCGGCGATGACCATTGGGGTCACTGCCTCATCCCATCGACTCGGCTCAGTGACCCCGTGCTCTCGCGTTGTTTCGTTCATGTTCACCATGTGTCCGGTCCGCGCTGCATCAGTCGTGTCGGACCGGTCCGTTAGACGCCGAAGTCCTCGGCGGGGTCGAACCAGCAGCCGCCATCGTCGTCGCGGCGCAAACGGCCGCGGGCCACGTCGCGCAAGGTGGCGGGGTTGATGATGCCGTCGTTCACGGCCGCCACCAACGCCCGGGACCTGTCGCCGGCATTCTCGGGGTACTCGAGGTTGGCCCACCGGGAGGCGGCCTCGGCGGTGCCGTTGCGCAGTCCCAGAGCTTCCCACTCGCCGGCGTTCTTGTCGGCGGGGGCGACGGTGGGATGGGACGCGTCGTGATGTTCGCACAGTGCGTCGAGGTGTTCGGTGAGCTGGTCCTCGGCACGGGGACGGCTGATAGCGGCCGGCGGGTGACCGGTGGCGGAACCGCTGACAGCGGCAGCGAGACCTTCGGTGTCAGCACTGTCGTAACCCGCCCGGGTGGCGTCGATGATGAGCGCGGTGGCGGTGGCCTCCTCATCGGGACCCTCGGTGAGGAAGCTGGCGGCGGCACGGGCATCGGCGCGGGCCATCCCGGCGTAGTACGCGGCCTGCGCCGGTGAGGCGTCGTCACGGCACGCGGAGGAGGTTGCGGTCATGGCGAGGGCAGAGTAAATGAGCCGATCGGCGTGCCGGGTGGAGTCATCCGCGGTGAGCGCCGGCACCTCGGCAACCAAACCGATTCCACTGTCGGGGTGGGCCTGGGCGGCGAACTGACCTCCGGTGGGGACGCCGGGGGAGACGCGGGAAGTGCCGGTTGCGTTGGTCATACCCGTGATGTGTGCGGCACCGGGACGACGTCCCCACCAGGCGCGTGCTGGCCTTCGCCGTCGTCATTGAGGTTCAACGGTTAGCGGCGGTCATACCAGAGACCCCGTTGCGTCACAGAGATGGGTTCATTGGGCTGTGCCCGACACAAGGGCACAATCGCGGCGCCGCACACGCCAAGGGCATGACCCATACAGCCGGCCCCCTCCATGCCTCCACCTCCCCGGTGAAAGCAGCGGGGAAATCCATGCAGACCACGCTCTCAGTCAACCTCGGCCTCCGAGACCGCGGGGGAGCGCTGCTGCCTGCCGCGTCGAACGTCACCCGCCGGCACGTACTGCAGCTCGGTGCTGCTGCCGCGGCCGTGGCGTTCATCCCCTGGTCGAGGCTGACCCCCACCGCGGAAGCAGCCGGCGGGGGTTACACCCCCACCCTGATGCGTATTGCGTTCTCCGGCGACCCGGCCGGAGCGGGGACCGAACGCTGGCGCTGGCAGCTGATCCAGGACGGGCAGTCACGTCCCACCAAGACGCAGGCACCGTCGCAGTTCGTCTACGCGGCCTTCGTCAAACGCAACTCCGACCCCGGTGGGCTCACCCAGTGCCTGCGTCCCGCCGACGTGCAGCCCCAATGGATTCTCAAGGACAGCTCCGGCAACCCACTGCCCCGCAACAACGGCGACGAGGTGTGCCTGGACGTCGGCGACACCGGCTACCAGCAGGCTGCCGCACAGTTCCTGATCGGCAAGTGCCGGTCCGGGGGCTGGAGCGGGGTCTACATGGACGAGATCAACGCCAACTTCGACTGGGCGGGGTACCCGGCCCGGCCCGCCAAGTACCCCGACGACACGTCATGGCGCGCAGTCCTGGTGTCGTTCTGTGGCTACCTGGCCCAACAGCTCAAGGCGGCGGGATTCCTGCTCGCCGGGAACCTGGGCACCTACTCGAACTACAACTCGTACACCTTCGCCCGCACCCTGGTCACCAACGGGATGATCCCCGGAGTCGAGTTCTTCGTCGCCGGCAACCAGAACGCCGGACAAGCACCCCAATCCACCGACGGCGACCAGGACAATAACTGGCCGATCCAGATGGGCTGGTTGGACTGGTGCATGGCCAACGCTGGACAGTCGGTATTCCACGACGACGCCACCGACCCGGCCCGCATCACCTACAGCTTCGGGTCGTTCCTGCTCGCCGACAACGGCACCGGACGCTACGGGGCGGACGTGAACCAGGACACGAATACCCCCTACCCGCAGTGCTATACCGACGCCGCCGCGCTGGGCGCACCGAACGGTGCCCGGTACTCACCGCAGTCCGGCGTGTGGCGCCGGGACTTCGCCACCGGCTCGGTGGTGGTGAACACCAACCGCAATGCGATCACCTACAACGGGCGGAGCTACGCCGGGGTGAGTGCCGTCATCACCGCAGGTGCGCCGGCGGCACCGGCACCGGAGATGCACGGCGCCATCGCCGACCACTACTACAACACCCCCGGGTTGGCGGCCCTGTTCGGACCGACCACCACCCCTGAGCTCATCACCCCGGACGCCGTCGGCCGGTACAACCACTTCAACGGCGGGGACGGTGGCTCCATCTACTGGACCCCCAACACCGGGGCCTTCTCGGTGCACGGGGCCATCCGCGGGCACTGGGAAGCCCTGGGCTGGGAACGCGGCCCCACGGGGTACCCGCTCACCGATGAGCGCACCACCCCCGACGGTGTGGGGCGCTACAACCACTTCACCGGCGGTGACGGGGCATCCATCTACTGGACCCCGGCCACCGGCGCCCAACTGGTGCACGGTGCCATCCGCGACCGGTGGGCATCCATGGGCTGGGAGCGCAGCTCACTGGGATACCCGACCAGTGACGAGTACGCAGTGCCCGGCGGCCGGCGCAGCAACTTTCAGCACGGATCGCTGATTTACCGGTTCTCCGACGGGGCCATCCTGGTCGGCTGAGCGAGTTGGCCTGCACCCTCTGGAATCTAACTGGGACCTGGGAAGAAGGCATCACACTCGCAGTGACCGTCGATGTCGTCGAAATGCAGACACGGGCAGGCGAACCGATCAAACCTATGTTTCTCGAAACCGTGCCCGCAGTGGCACATACTCGAGGGCAGGCTCGCAGGGTCACAACCGAACATGGTGCACCACGCCAGGAAATCCGAACGAGCTGTCTTGCCTTCCATCACGAAAACTCCGATCTTCTCTGGGTGAACTTCGTCGTCGTTTCGGCTAGACGAACAGCGCCTCCACCATGTCCTGCACCGTGGCGAACTCCTGTTCCACGCGGTAGCCGGGTTGGCCGCAGCGGCAGTAGATGTACGCGCCGAAGGTGACGGCACCGATGCCCGGGCAGCCGGACCAGCCGCCGCCGGAATGTTCCACATCGGCGTCGGGCCAGTAGCGCAGCACCTCATCGGCGATGCCGCACACCGCGATATGGTGCTGCCACTCGCGGTGCTGGTCGTGGCCCGGGCCGCGGATGTGCGAGGGGGAAACCGTGGGGGTGCCGTGGGCGATGAGCCACCGGTACGCGGCGGTTCGCCCATGGTGGGTGTCCTCATGGTCTGACTTCGTTCCGTTCATACCCGCCATGTGTGCGGCCGGGCCGGCGTGCACCGCGAACGCGGGCCACCCCGATTACGAAGGTGCTTGCGGCCAGAAGGCCGAACATTCACAACCGTCGATGTTGTCGATGTTCACGCACGGACAAACGAACAACCACTCCGACCTATGGTCCTCGAAGACGTGCCCGCAGATGCACGTCCTCTGAGCGTCCGTAAAAGCACCACTCTGTCCCCCGTGATACAACCACCAACATTCGAACGGATCTGTGCCAGAAGCTGTTGGGGTGTTGGTGGTTGTCGAGTCGTTCGCCATCACAAACTCCGATCTTCTTCGGCGGAGATGGTCATAGCGCACCGTCCGGTCGAGGGTCAGCGAGAATATCGTCTCGCATAGGCCTCCAGGAGCAGACGAAGTTACCGCGCAGATTCACCCATGCACCTTCGTCCACAACCAGCACCACCGGCATCAGGCCCCGCGTGCCCGACTCGGGGTGCTCACCTACCGGGGTCAGGGTGGGGGCGGTGTACGCGGCGAGGACAGCATTGACGATGCGCTCAATCTGATCTTTCACGAATGGGTCGTTCGTGGGCCGCTCCTGGCCCTTCGCGCTCGCCGCCTCACGCAGCGTTCTCCCCGGCGTCGGACCGTCCTGCTCCACCACGATGGTCGGGTACAGGCCCGGCACATCGAACTGGTCGTATCCGCGCTCGACGAGCTCCAGACGGTCGGCTCGGTCGCGTAACTCGCAGCGTGCGTGGGCGTCGCCTTCGGTGTCGCCCACCCATGCGTCCGCTGCTCGACGGAACAGGTCGGGGGTTGTCTCGGTGCTCATCTCAGTTGTCCTCATCTCCGCTGGTGCCGGTTTCGGTATCTTCACTTCCCATGTGTGCGGCCGGCCCGGTGTGTGCCGTGTTCGTGGTCCCACCCGATCACGAGGGCGCCCCACCAGCAACGTGTTGGCCTTCGTCGTCGGCGTTGGGGTTCCACGGATCGCGGCACACCCCCTCGCCTTTCGGCCCCCACACGGTGAGCTCGATAGGGGAGCCGCAGGTGACGCACAAGCCGCCGAACAACCCGTAGGTCGCGAGCTGCTCCGCGGTGAGGGCTGTGTGCCGCTCGTTGCGAGGCGACTCCCACACCCGGTCGCACCGATCGAGCTCGACTACGGAACTCCGATCGTGCTCGAACACCCAGCCGGTCCGGACATCAGTGAGTGCGACATCGGGAACACGATGTCCCCGATACCACACACCACCGTCGGGTTCGTCCTGCTCCACCACGATGTCCGGGACGCCGTGAACGGTGGCGAGGGTGAGGGCGATCGGAGTTCTCACAACGGAGCTCCCAGCTCGGTGGTGATCTCCTCATGAACGAACGCGCGGAAATCCTTACGGGTCATCGCCGCAGCCCACTGGGCTCGCGCCCGGGTGAGCGCCTCGAGACGCCATCCGCGCCGGAACGGGCGCTCGCCCCGCTCGCCGCCAGACCACGTGTCGCCGCACCCGAGGCAGGTGAGGATGTCGTCGTAGTAAAGGCCGGCGTGCGACTGCACGAACCGACGCCGACGCTGACAGCTCGGGCAGTGCAACACTCGTCGACACGCTGCCACAGTTCCACCACAGATAATCACGTCATTCATGCCCAGTATGTGTGCGGTCCGAGATGCGTGCACCGTGACCGGTGGGGCGGTGGCTCAGTCCCGGAACAACTCCCCGAAGCCGGTATAGGCCAGGCGGCGGTCGGTGTGCGGATGCACCTCATCGTGGAGGACCCTCAGCAAAGTTGCCGGGTCGGCCACCCCCTCGGTGATCGCCGTGATGATCTCCTCGGCGCGGGGGCCGGGTTCATCGGATCCGGGGTTCCCCCACTGGGCGGCGCACACGCCATGGGCGTGCAGTAACCCGCGGGAGATCATTGCGATGCGCCCGGTGCGCTCCGAGGACGCCGCGGCCGACCAGCGAACAGCGCTGCGCAGGTGCCGTCGGGTGCGTTGCGCGGCGGTGGCGGCGGTGATGTCAGCGGGGAACCGGAGATCGCCGACCAGATGCAGGATCGCGGTGGGTGTCCGCTCGGACCGGTAGGCCAGCAGGGAACTCATCCGCGCCGACAGGGTCATGAACGCGAGCCGGTTGGTGGGGGCCAGGAACCGGGCCGCGGCATCGAAATAGATGGTCGAGCACGCGGTGGTGTAGTCATCCATCGGATGCGCCCCCGACGTGAG
>JAABUO010007846.1_pt1 | contig 12135 bp, 19 predicted proteins | sample 5559291 | NCBI WGS metagenome assembly JAABUO01 (sample SAMN10711878, study PRJNA513372) | rock metagenome | isolation source: Antarctica rocks | place: Antarctica: Victoria Land, Finger Mt sud
GAAGGCATCCCCACCTTTTAAAGAGGATGCACACCCCCAGGGCCACGCCTGATAGCAAAGCCCCAAGGAGGTTGGGGACCAGCACAAACAAGTTTTCAATAGTCTGCAGCACCAATCGGATTCTCTGATCAGTACAACAGACAAGGCAGGCACATGGACTTGTTGGTTTGGTCCAAGTACTTGACGCACAGCTTGGCTGTCCTTGTGTGTGTGTGTGTGTGTGTGTGTGCTTTGGGACAGCACAGGCATGTGCTGTACGACAGCAATGAGATATTTTTGTTGGGTACAACAGGTGAATGGTGCAGAGCATGTTGTGTGTTGGCCAAAGAGTGGATGCCAAGATGCCCTGAATAGTGGCCTGCAACTATACACTGCATGCTATGTTGCCATGCTGCATGGGTGCATGCACAGGCAGACGATGCAGCAGAACTTTTGCATGAGTGAGGGCATCGTCAATCCAGACAGGGGAGGAGCAGGAAAAGTGCAGAGGTAACTATGTGTTGGGAGTCAGGACTTCTGTTGAGTCTGACTCACAATGTGAAGCACATAATGACAGTGTGGTGCGTCACAATGGGCATGAAGGATTACGAACGGCTGAAAACCCCTGAGTGATGAGTAACATGAGTAAAAGCTTGACTCACAATGCCATAGATGCACCACATGGCCGAGCTGATAACGCTCATGATGCTCAGGCCTAAGTGGAAGGATGCTGAGTTTCTGCTGACTACCGCCTTGTACAGGGTAGACAAGGGACTTGCAAACAGGAGTATCTGAGTCACACTAACTGTCCAACTCCTGCAGAAAGGAGCAGCCAGTTTGGGCCATTCATGAGAAGAAGAGTAGGCTGGTGATGCAGGCAAAGTAACCAAATACAATGCAAAGCTGCAAAGGCTCAAAGTGTATGCAGCAAGCAGACAGTGACTGGGCAAAGCACGATTGCGGAGCACATCATTGGCAGATGAATTGCACCCAAGGCAGCATCCCATTTGGGGCACAGGCAGCATCCCAGTTGGGGCACAGGTCAAACAAATGTCAGGCAGAACCTACCACAGTGATAGAGTTGCATCAGGTGCAGCTGAAGACAAGATCATGGTGACCAGAGCCAGTGCTCCCCACAAAGTTGCTGCTAGCAGTATAAGCCCATTCAGGCGATTTTGCACCTGGATCAAACTTGCACCTGAATCTTCACTGGCAGCTTAAACGCTCTGAAAGCAAGCTAATCCCCAATTTTGGCAGTTGCTTGCAGACAATGTCAGGCTCTTGCTTGTACAGTATGCCAGCTTACCTTGAGGCTAGCCAAAGGATACAACGAAAAAGTGATCCACACCCCGCTGATGAGTCCTATCATGTCAGCAGAGAAGATGAACCAGTCTGTCCTGAGCACTGCATACACGACCCATCCGACGTGGTTGAGAATCATGGCAGCGTAAGGGGCTGGGTTCATCTCCTACAGACATCACAGGCGTCTCAAATAACTATGCCAATTCTTAGGCAGGAATGTGCGGGACAGTGCTTCAGGCTGCGAAGTAGACGTACTCCGAGACGACGATTTGCTCGAATGGACACAACCTCACGGATGGGGACAAGGCTGCGAGTGACCGACAGAACTACTCCGATGATGGGTGCAACAATAGCTGGCGTCAACGAATATGTCATGGCGAAAAGGTCAGAGCTGGCTGTGTGCTGCAACTCTGGTCACAAGACCGATGTCGGAGCTTGACAGATACTCAGCCGCACGATCAGCAGTGCAATGGCAGTATCGGGTGCCGCCTGGCGACAGGATGCTTGAAGGTCCCTGTCTCCGACACAACATTCCCGAAGCACTAAAAAAATTGTCGATTGCTTGACTGATCAAACATGAGTCATCCGCATAAACCGTGGCAAAATATGAAATGATCCTTACTCAACTCTGATCACAACATGCAAGAGCGTGGTGACATCCGGGTCGACTGGAAGATAAAGATTCTAGTCGCGCAAGACTGACACTGAAGTTGTTTCCGATCCTGACGTTGCTGACATGATGCACTGCGTTATTGCCGCTCTTGTGGCCACTGCAATCGCGCTTGGTCCGGGCGTATCGACTGCAGCGCCCGCTCCAGCTCCTTCCGTTGCTTCGGCTCCATCGTCTGCTGCAGCTCCGACTGGTAATGCTACCGAATCTTTTGTCACTTTGAACGTCAACCCCTGGATGGCTGGCAAGTAAGTATTGGCTCGGATCTGACTGCGGTGCATGCACTTGCCCGGTCTGCATGCTGTGTCGTTGCTGACACACCCGCATTGCAGAATCTACGCGCCTGTTTCTGTACCCACCGGAAGTTCAATAGAGTTCGTCTGGAATGGTGAGTCACAGATAGCTGCCCCGCTGACTCTGCCTGCACTATTCAACCGTAGTGTACACTCCTTGGTTTGACGGTTCGCACAATCTTCTTCAGGTGCCCACGGGGTGTATTTACTCAGCAGCTCCCAGGTAACAACGCCCCTGCAGGATTCAAGGCATAACACACGGCTGTTTGATGTCATATTCGTGGCTGCCTCACTCACTTCTCTTGACAAAGGATGTGCTTGCAGTGTCCTACCAACTACACAGCTGGACCAAACATGCTGTACAGCATCTCCAGTGCAACCTCTGTGAACAACAACTACACTGCAACTTTGACACAACCTGGAGTCTACTATTTTTCATGCCCTGTACGTCCTTTCCTTGACAGATTGTGCTCATACCAGTCAACACTGTAGCCATGCATATGCCAACGTGTGTTTTCTGTGTTGTGCACCTCAAATATTCACTGCCATCTATGGTTGTTGCAACACAGCATGCATCATCTGAAATCAGGCTGCTGTCTTCTTGCCTGAGAGATATGTGAAGATAACTGGTCTTCTGCAGGTATTAACAGCTGGTCTGGCTTGATTTACTGCAGGTGACTGGTCATTGCCCATCTGGACAGTTGCAGACCGTGACTGTGTTTGACCCTGCGCCAGGCACTGTATCTGGAATCACCTCTGTAATGTAAAGTCTCAAACACACCTTGCAATTATGAGTGACAATGTAGCTGACAACACAGGCCAGGCCAATTGTTGAACCTATGGGCAACACACAAGGTTGCCAGGTGCAGCTCAGCAGTAAGGCTGCAGAGGCAGCTCAATTTGTGATTTTTATCTTTCACCACAACAGCTTTGTCATTGAATTTTGAAGGCAACTCATCTTCCATCCAGCTAAGACCATGCTTTTCACGTTTACTTCAGGGCCGCATGTCAACTTTCATGCTCAATGACAATGATATGCATATATATTTGGCTGACTGACCACTACCCTTTTGCCAGACTCTCGCTTATGTCAAGATTATGTAGCAGTTCATGAGGCATCAAGATTTGTGAGTGTCTGCAAAACCTGTGAGGCATATATATACACATTCATATATGTAGCATGCGCAGTCTTACAAAGTATCTTGAATTTGAATTTCGTGCTCTCCTACCCATTTTTAATTCTCAAATACGGTGCATGCTATATGACAACCCATGGTACAGCTGTAAATACTGACTGCAGGTATAGCTGTAAAAGCTAATTATGGTAATGCCAAAAATTGTTATGGACAGTCATGGCACCAAAAAGTAGTCTCATCAGTGTTGCTGGGTATCTACCCTTGCAGCTAAGGGGTGAATTGGCACCTTGCCTCTCAGCCATCAATGGCTTGATGACTGTGACAGCATGCCTATGTAAGACCTACATCTTGCTTGGCAACACTGTGATTTGAGCACGGTCTACTGCCTTGACTGGTTGTTATTGGTCATTCCCATCAAACTGTGTTGAGTTGCCGTTCCAGTATTTGTTGCTGTCAGGATCATCACTCTCAACCCCATCCCCAGCATCATGTACAGTGTGGACCTTTCCAGGTGCTGCATTCCTCCTCTTTACAGCATGGCTAGCACCAGCCTCCCTGCTTGTGGCACTGCCTGAGGCTGGCTGCTGCCGATGCTGCTGTGATGTGGCGGCACCACTGTCCCTGTGCAAGTCCTGGCTGGGTTTCTTGAATAGACTTGCAAGCCAGCGCAGCAGTGTTACAGGGTTCAACGTCCCCAGTAGCTGCATCAGCTGTGCAAGTGGGCTTACCCTGCTGCCTGTAGCACAACCAGACCAGAACAATCAGCAGCAATAACATGCACACAGTAAGAGAAACCTGCTTGATGGTGGTGTCACATCAAGCAGAATGAGTTCGCAATGTGCTTGAGGAAAAAGAAGAGATAAGGCCAAGGCAAATAGCATGTTTGGTGCTGGCAAGACCTGACACACATGTTCGACACGCCTTGGTCTCATACCAGAACAATGAGAGCACCTGTCACTCAAGGAGTCACCCATTGTGTTCAAGGCACCGACATTTGCCCTCTACCAGCTGCTTTAATTTGTGCCTTGTTTAGTCAGGCGGAAAGTGACAGCAACTAAAATGATCAGGAGCAGCGCCAGGGGTGCCTAAGCAGGGCCAACCACTTGTAGTGTATAGTCACTGCTGACTGGCACCCTGACCACCCTACCTGCTCTAAACCCTAAACCCTTTTCAGACTGTTTAGACATGATAAACGCTTAGTACTGACGTTTTTGACCAGGTTACTGACAACCCTGGCAAATCTGTACAACCTAGTTGGTTAGCTGAAGATGATAAGTCCTCCTGTGACACATGTTTACTGTGCAAAAGTATGAACCATTCTGCGCAGCACCATAGCCTCCAGGAGCCCTTGGAACCTGCATATCTAGTCACGCAAGATAAGCAATGTCAAAGGTGTGAGCGTGGCCATGATGATGTGTACCTGCTGAGGCCTGCGTGTGGCGCAAGCGCAGGCTTGTCTGTGACTGAACGCCCAACTCTGCCAGACTCCTGGTAAGGTCACCGATTGAAAACTCCTTTGGAGGGTGCAGACTGACAAGCTGGCAGTCTCGGCTGCGTGTAGCTTGACTCTGCTGATCAACATAGTGGCAGACCTCTTGCAGAATTGTAGCGCCCTTGAAGCTCCCCCTGCAGGTAAGACATGTCCTTTTTTCTTTTGTAGCTGAACAGCACATATGCATCACAGCTCATGTGGAAGTGGCACATCTTCACAAGAGCCGGTGCCCCCTTCATGAGTTCCGAGGCTAAGTGCCCCGATAGGGCCTTAGCCTCGGCAGGGGTGTGCCATGTACAATAGGCCTATCACGATTAAATAAAAATGAATAAGTGGGACATCCTCCTGCATCCCATCTGGTATGAGATCATCATTGCCTTCATGTAACGCTATGCTGTCACAGGCGTGCTCTGTGTTCTGCTTGACAAGGCTTATGTGCAGCACAGCAGGTGCGAATCCGTCCTGGTGTCCAAAGGTACAGCGGCTCATGCAGACCAAAGTGCAGCAAGCTATAGAGTTCTGTCAACCATAAATATCTGAGTAAACCATGCAGCATCAGCAGGTACATCACAGGCTGACCGTACTGCCTGGCCATCTGGCAAGTGTATCTGCAACTGAACTGTCTGACTTGCATGCACCAGCGGCTCTTTAGGAACTACAGCAACTCCTGCAGGGACTGTTGTGGTTTCTGGTGGCTGATGAGCAGCAGCTTTTGCTGCTTCTGTCATGGACGCTGCTGTTGTTGAGGGTGCTGCAGCTGTTGTTGCTGACTCTTCTATCAGTTGAGCTGGGCGTGACTCTGAAGGCGCTGGGGTGGGGTTAGGGTTGCTTGATGCAGCTTCTTTGCCTTCAACCAGCAACACAAATTGTATAAATGCTGAGTCATGCGCTTGAGCATAACAAAGGAAGTGGCGTAGCATAGCTCACTGACTGGGCCATACCTACAGCATTGGGAGATGCATCGGGAGCAGGAGCAGCAGCAGCGGCGGACCCAGAGGGTGGGGATCTAAGCGGCAAGGAGCCTCCCTGCATGCAAATGCCTTCAAGCTGAGTACCGTGCAGTTCCTAGAGAGAACTGATCCATTGTGGGAGTATTTGATGGAGCGAAGATAAGTTGTACCTGAGGTTGGAATGACGCAACAGCGTCTGCAAGAGACTGCTGAAGCTCTCCTGCTGTGACCAGACCTCTTGCAACAGACAAGGCCTTGCCCTCACCATTCAAGACAATCACCTGCAAGAGACTGTACATATTGACGCTTGGTGAGAAACAATCTATTTGGTTGTCAGCAGTATGCCAGCCCTCTACATTTTCCTTACCATTGGCAAATCTGCCTGTTGGACTGCTGGCAGTGACGACTTGCTCAAAGCTGCTGCAATCGGAGGCATGGAGGTGGCCTGCTCCGAGGCTGACAAGACAAACAGTGTGGCCTGATCTCGCAAGGTAGCCAACCCACTGGTGCGGAGTATCATTTCCATCATGGAGCTATCTTTGCCAGGGCCTGTCAATGCATTGCGAAAATGAAATCAAGTGCTTGCATACAAAGCAACATTTACTGCCTTGTGCTCGGCGCACCTTTCAGCAAAACGACCAGAGGCTTTCCGTTGCTCTTGATGTCTTTGATCTTCGCGGTGAGGTGCTGTTCCGCCATGAATTTTGTCGCTGTGCGCGATATAGCTGCTATGTGCTATTTCTGTGCCGGTGCTTGGAGGGGTCAGAAAGAGGCCGCAAGTACAGACATAGATCAGCCTTGTGCAAGCTGCTAGGTAGGTCAAATCGCAGATGTTCGCCCAGATGATAACGGAAACAGATTGGTTCGAAGGCACTGAAAACTTACCGTTGCTTCGTGTGAGGTTCGCTGTCGGTGCACTGTGGAGGATCTCTTCTGTGAAACTCAGTTTCAGAAACTGTGGAAGCTTTGACCTGACTAAGCTGGCGTTTCACTTATGTTTCTGCGCAAGCTTTTGCTCCTGTAGCAGGCAAGCACTGCGGCAGCTGCTGTTTCTTGTTCTATTTGGTAACGGTTCAGGAGCCGCAGGGCTGAGTCTTTGCTGAGCATGGCTGGCCGCCACCTGCCGTGCCAACATCAGTATTCTCGCCAGATCGCTAGAGCCAACACAGCTCGTCACGCATGCGTTGGCAACTTGGCAGGACGACTCGCAAGTCATGAAGGAGCAAGCACATCTGGCCGCCATCATCTGTCCGAGCTTAGATTGCAGCCTTCACGGAGGCACTTCTCTGAGCAGTTTCAGTGCAGAGTTGTCGCTCCTGGCCGAGAGCAGGAGGCAGCGCAAACTCATCAGCCGTCCCTCGATCAGCAGTCCTTGGCATTGCGTCCGACAAAAGCGCCAGTTTGCGATCCTGAAACCTTTACTGTAGAAGCTGGAGAGCTCAGTGGTGTCAACCAGGAAGCTAGTCAGCACCCTGACGATGTATTCCGCTGTTCTGGATGTTCTTTGGAAGAGTGCCAGGTGAACTTCATCTGCAACAATGCGTCAACAGCTCATGCTACCCCCCTGCAGGCAGCCCTTTTTCACACTTGATGCCCGCTTGGTCCTTTGCAGGGTCCCTCTGGGTGCGCACAGATGCTATGGAGAAATTCTCTGGATGGCTATCTTCGACAGATCTTGAATGCTCGTGTGTATGACGTAGCGGTAAAGGCTTCAACTTACTGTAATGTTGGCAAGACTTGTGCAACACAATCGATTTTTGATTCCATCATTCTGCATCATGTCTGAGCTGACATGACATGCTGCACTTCAAGCAGAGAATGATTGCTGTCTTGCCCACAAAGACTTACACAGGGCCTGATGCATACAGGAGCAGACCCCTCTTGAGCAGGCTTCTGGCCTGACAGAGGCCACTGGCAACAGTTTCTTGCTGAAGAGAGAGGACCTGCAACCGGTGAGCAGAACAAGCACAACACCTCACCCTGCTATTCATCAATGAACACACTGATCACACTGGACTCAGCCTAGACAGCGCTGACTAGTGCATCCAGATTGGTCCAGACAATGTACTGACGTTGTGTTCTGCCCAAGGCGGCCAGCATGCATCTCTCAGCATGGCTTCAGAAGTCCACAGCTTGACTGTGTACACACAGACATCAAGCACAGCCAGCATGCTGTGCAAACCCCCATGGAGGCTCCCTGCAAAGCAATGCCATCATGTATGCAGGTGTTCTCGTTCAAGCTCAGAGGCGCTTACAACAAGATGGCAACCTTGACGCCTGAGCAGCGCGACAAGGGTGTCATCTGCTCCTCTGCCGGCAATCATGCACAGGGAGTGGCCTTGGCAGCACACAGGCTGGTATGCATTGCACCCAAACAGCACAAAGCACTTGACAACGTGCTGAGCTTTCATCATCAAAGAATGGCCACAACTATGTGTGTGGAAAATGCATATTCTGACTCACAAATGCCATATGTATGAGCATTGCATGGTGCAGGTCATGCAAATGCCAAAGTCATTGCCATGCGCATGGTTGCAGTCAGCTTGATGCTGATCATTGCAAGATGCAGTGCATCACAGTCTGCATTTGGAAAGTGAAACATGCCCTTGGCTGAGTCAACGCGCTGGTCCAGGGTTGTGAAGCAATCATCTGCATGCCAGTCACAACTCCTGAGATCAAAATAGAGGCAGTTAGGAGGCGAGGAGGGCAGGCCAAGCTCATCGGAGAGACATACTCAGAGACCCAAACATACGCTCAGGTCAGCAACACAGCCAGGTCAAATCGCAACAGGCACCATACTGTTTGCCTTGGCCTAAATTTGACGCAGAATCAGCTTCACATGTAAATTCCTGGGGACACATTGCCCTTGGAAGCTTTGCAGTGACAGCATTGCTCAAAAGTTAGTTGCTATGCTGCTGCACGTTGCATGACATCAGAGGGACAAGCCACAGGCTGTAAGGCTCCTTCATTGCTGCTGGCTGTCTTGCAAATGCCTTTGTTACTGTGGTCTTCAGCTTGATGACCTTAGGACAGTCTTTGTTTTGGCTGATGCAAAGGCGCGCAAGGCATGGCAAGACACTGTGTATTGCACTGTGTCAACAGCCCGTCCAGTCAGATACTGCTCTCTTTGCACATATGACACCACATTTCTTCAGGCTCTCAAACAACCTGTCAGTGATGTTCTTTTGCACAAACCCCGTGTCATGCAGGACACGGCGAGACAAGAGGGCAGGGTGTTTGTGGCGCCGTACGATGACCCTTTCACCATTGCTGGCCAAGGCACAATAGGCACAGAGATCCTGAGGCAGCTGACCACCTCTCAGCTGGAGACCTTGCATGCCATCTTTGTTCCTGTCGGCGGTGGCGGCCTGATTGCTGGCATTGCTGCTTATGTGAAGGCTCTGAAACCAGGAGTGAAGATCATTGGAGTGGAGCCTTCAGGTAGAATCTGACTGTTAGTGCAGCTCTGTTATTTGCTTGACAGGTCTCATGTCAGCAGCCAAGGGGAAGTCACATCAAAGCGTCAAATCCTCTGAATTGCAGCTGCCTTGTGAAAGCTTGGAAGTCAGAAGCCAAGTTTGCTCAAGCCTGATGTCAGGATCATAACGTGTACCTCATCCACAGCTGGCTTGCACTCAGCACATGTATCAAGCCAGACACAGGTCTTGCTTCAAGACTCAAGTTGGTGCATCCGACGCCCCACTTCTTGCATGCAGGCGCAAACGCAATGGCCATTTCCTTGCAAAAAGGGCAGCGTGTGACCCTCTCAAAGGTGGACGCCTTTGCTGACGGCGTGGCAGTGAAGCAAGTGGGCGCTGAAACCTTTCGCCTGTGCCAGCAGCTGGTAGACGGCATCGTGTTGGTAGACAACAGAGCCATCAGTGCTGCCATCAAGGACGTGTTCAATGAGACCAGGTCGATACTGGAGCCTGCTGGTGCTGTGGCTGTGGCCGGTGCCAAGGCTTACCTCAACAGACATGGCCTCAAGGTATGCAGCTGCACAGTCCCAGGACCTCTTTTATGGTCATGATACTGAGAGAGTGATGTGAACTTTGTTGAATGCGTTTTGGCCAGGTCTGTGTTTCTGAAAGCATGCTGCTGCAACTTTTTGGAAGGGCAAGCTCTGTCTAAACCCCACTGTGAATGCATGCTGATGCATCCATTGCAAGGGCAAGCTCTGTTTGAACTCCATCAGAGCTGGGGAAATCATCTTTTACAGTGTAACTCACCTTTGGAACACCTTTTAGAGAACCTCACCATTGGAAGCATGCCTACAGTGCAGTCATGTCTGTGTCAGACTTTGTGATTGAACAAAGCTTCCTGGTCAGCCAGCATGACACCATGAGATCAACCCAATGTGAGACACAGTCAGCCTAGACATGTTTTTGATGTTTTCCTCTTTTGATCTGTTTGAGTATTTCACGCTTGGTTTGGGAGCTCACCGAGGCAGCCTGGCAGTCTGCTCACGGAAGACATTGCTTGGCTGACAGCTGCAACAGGCCATCCAGTCGGTCAGTGTTGACAGCTTGCATCTTAGTCTGTAATCAGGTAAAAGGAATTGAGGGTGCAGATAATGTTTGCAGGAGAAGACAGTGGTTGTGATCACGAGCGGGGCAAACATGAACTTTGACCGGCTGCGCCTGGTTTCAGAGCTGGCAGACATTGGTGCCTTGAAAGAAGCCATGCTGGCCACCACCATTCCAGAAAGCCCTGGCTCCTTCAGGGGCTTCATTGACACTGCCCTTGCTGACACCAACCAGTCTGTCACAGAGTTCAAGTACAGGTGTGACACAGCATATGTCACGACAGCAGTCACTGCAGGGCTGATTTTTGCACCTCTGCAACCATGCTTTTTGTCAATGCTTCCGGTCAATGCTAGTCATCCTGTTGCTGCAGTTGCAATCTGAGTGTGTAGCTTCACAGCTGCAAAGGTTCATGTCTATGTCTGTTAGATCATCTGCCTGCAGCTATGTTGACCCATCTTGATGCTGAGCTGCATGACAGTGGCATAGCCTGAAGTTTTGGCAACACAGGGTTCATGATCTGCCTCAAAAATTCTTCTTGTGCCCCTGAACTAAGCCCCTGATCAGGCCCAATCTGCGCCATCAGACTTGATATTTAATCCCCGCACCATGTACAGGTATTCTGCTGGGGACCAGGCGCACATTCTGTTCAGTGTGGGCACCAAGGATGCCTCAGAGCTCAGCAGTCTCATGCAGCGCCTGAATGACAAGAACATGCCCACACAGGACTTGAGTGGCATTGAAGCAGCGCAGGTAAGTCATGACAGAAACACTTTACATTTTGCATAGCATGTAAAGGTGGGCGTCACAGCAGTTGTGATGAGTCACAGCTGCCTCTATATGGGGGTTGTAATGTAGCGTATGGGACCTTCCCATGCTGAAAACGGCCATGTCTTTTGGTACATGCAGGACTGATTGGCCCAGTTGTCATGGGCTGATCCTGGCCAGCATTGCTGGTCTGAATGATGTTCGTCATTGTATTCCTGTTGGTGCTGGCGTTCAAGCACAATGCGTGAAGTTCTGGCCTTTGCTTAGTTACCAGCTCTTGCTGCTCATGCTGCGTCAAACATTGTGAGCAAATGGCTTGGCTGATCAAAGGCATGAGCAGTGTTGCTTGCTCCATTGTAGGTCCATTTGAGGCATTTGGTGGGAGGCAGAGCTCGCAGTTACATGGGTGAAATGCCTCACGAGAAGATCTATCAAGTGGAGTTTCCTGAGAGGCCAGGAGCGTTGAAAAAGTTCTTGTCTGTGCTGCAGCCCCAATGGAATATTACCCTGTTTCACTACAGACGATCAGGTGAGCTCCATCTCATGCTGTGGGAAACTTTTCATCTGCTCTTCACACCAATGTGTGCAGCCGATGTTGTCAGGGATGCAGTGTTTGATTGTTAGTTGATGCCTCTCCATGTGTCCTGCCATATGCACATACAGATTGAGAGACAGTGTGTTCTTCATACATGCCTTGAGTGAGCAATCTTCTTGTGTTTGGAGAAGGGCAGAGTACAATACGTTTTTTCCCTCAAAGTTGTCAGGACTTTCAAGTCACCTCAGGGTGCGTCGAATAGAAACAAGCAGAATAAATCTTCAGAAACAAATACTCAAAAGACATATCTATTGTCAGGCAGGCTGCATGTCAAATTTACCAGGCTTTAAATATTCTCGGGCACTTGTGCATGTCCCAAAACCTGTTGATTTGCAGCTAGTATTAAGCTACAGCACGGAGGGGATTATTAGCGCTCGCATTCACAGGTGTCTGGCCCGTCATACCAGCAGTCAAAAGCTTCCCATAA
>JAABUO010007847.1_pt1 | contig 12134 bp, 21 predicted proteins | sample 5559291 | NCBI WGS metagenome assembly JAABUO01 (sample SAMN10711878, study PRJNA513372) | rock metagenome | isolation source: Antarctica rocks | place: Antarctica: Victoria Land, Finger Mt sud
ATGCAAACTCTGTCTTACAATGATCACATGTGCCTTGGCGTCGAGTCACCTTGAGTCACAACCACTCACTCTTGTACACACTGGCTTGCATCAACCAGGCTGCCTCTCTGCAGAAAGCGCGCAACATGTATAGCTTCATACAACACTTTGAACAACACAGTTGACAGCACATATTAGCAGCTCGCAATGAAAACATCATTGCAGTCATGCCATGTTGCCGATATTACAGCAGATTGAACTTGCTTCTCTTCTGCCTGCTATCTTTTAAGACATAGCATCCTCAAGAACAGAGTCATGAATGCATGTCATGTGTCGGCCAGCTTGGCGGTCACGTGCATTGCATTAAGCATGCTGAGGGTGGTATATGGGCTAGTTCTCACACGTCAACGAGGTCATCAGCTTTGCATGGGCTGTTGCTAACCCTACAAAGTATCGCTTTCTGCACTTTGCGAGCAGCAGTGTCAGAAGGGAGTTTGTGTCACGCCGACAAGAACCTTTTGCAGCCAGAAATCCACCCAATGCTTGCGGTGTTGACGACATTTATATGCTGTTCGTCACAAACAGGTAAAGCTTATGCCATAAAGGATGAAGCATGGGGTACCTGTGATAACATGATTGACATGGGCAGTAAGCGCAGCAGATGTCAGTTCAGGACAAAAAGACTGCATAAACGCAAAAAACACAAGAATTTCATGAATAAACGAAATGTGATGTAGCTGCTAAACAGGTGCCGCCAGTAAGCATAGAAGCAGTGAAACAGAACCAGCAACATGTGCCGGCTCATATGATCAAACATCACCTAGCTGACTGCATCTGTTTGTCAAGGACAGGCAATTTCACAAACAGATATAGTAGCTGAGTCAACAAGGCAACGGCAGTCACGAAAGCAAAGGGCATGAACTGCTTCCCTGCCAGCTGCAGCTGTGCAGTTCCACCCCACACCAGACCAGCACCAGCGGGCCCTATTGCCCTCACAAAGCTTGCTACCATCTGACCACACCCATTGACCTTCCCGAACGCATGCTTGGGAGATGCATTATTGACTAGAATCATGGACCCACTGAATGAATTTGCTGCCCCCATGCTTTTCAGACCAAGAATCAAGCACAGCGCCAGCTGTGCTGCCACCACAGACCAGGAAAAATAGTGCGCCACAGGAATCAACAGCACTGTTGGTGCAGTGACTAACAAGCCTACTCTGCAACTGAACCCAGCACCATAGTTCCTTTGAAACCAGGGGTAGCCATAGATTGCATACCACATCAAAACCACACCACAGAAGACCAGGGGAACAGCCAGCTGGCTGGCCAGCAATCCGACACCTCCAATTGCAGGAGGTGCAGCAGCAAACAAAGGGGTCAACTCGTCCACAAAGTTGTACAGGAAAGCAATGGAACCATACCTGCAGGTAACCATGCAATCAACATTCAGTGTTCTTTACACCAATCATCAAGTAACCATGACAGCAGGACACTGCCGTGCAAGCAGGCAGTCAGCGGGCATAAACACATCTGGGCCTTCAGGGGAAGTGACAATCAGCGTCTTTGCAAATCACATCATGACCGCAAACTTGATAGGTGGGAAGCGCTGAATGCTCCATACAATGCACCCTTGTATGCTGGCTAGATCACTGCCATGACTGCTGCCAGCACAGCACGCAGCCAAGCAGTGGTCAAGCTGAGTTGCAACTGCCTTACCCCAGTATGGTGAGTTGTACTTGTCTCTCCTTGTACCAGACACGCTGTCTATCTATTGCAGCAGCCTCTTGTCTGCTTTGCTTCTGCTCACCAGGGCCTTGTGGTTGCAGCTCCTCACTGTCAGCCATCAATACAGCATGCTCACAATCCAGCTCGTGCTTCTGTGCATCCTGGTTCACCTGACTAGAGCCTGAGGCTGAGATAGCATCCTGTAAATCATCCTGCTGGCCAGAAGACGCTATTGCTGCTGTTGGCATCTGCTCATTGCTGAGCTCAGTGCCCTGACTGGCTGAGATGGTGACTAAGGTCTGTGGGACGAGCTCTATTCCTACCGTTCCCGCCATTGGGGATAGTGGGGCTGCTACTGAGCTCCATTTGCCAGGCTCAGGTGAGTGCATCTCCTCTGCTGAGTCACCTCTTCTGACTTGGCGGGAAGGCTTCCTGGCGGGAGCTGCTGACAGATCTGACAGCTCACTACCTGTGACATGCTAGGCAAATGTCAGATGAGTAATGACGACGTGATGCAGCGCAATCTACAGATGCTGCCATGTCCAACGCCAGTGAAAATGTCACACGCTCTGATTGAGGCTCAGAAAAGGCCTAGCCAGGACTGCGTCACATTAGGCCCATGATCGTTAAGGACAGGACAGGACTATCAACACAGAACAGTGCAAGTAAAGAAGTCACGCTGGCATAGAATTACCTGCTTCACTGGTTTTGGCAGCTTTGCCTTCGTTTGTTGATGATCCTTGCTCCTCGTCAGTTTGTCCCAGGCGCGCATACTTGCTGGCTACTTTGCTGGGCAGGGTCTCTTTCATCAGAAAGATGCTGGACTGAAGCGCCAGGAACGAGATGAATGCTGCCGACAGGCAGGGCAGAAGGAAAGGCCTGCAAGGGCAGCCCCACTCAAGGCTGTGGGGGTTCCGAAAAATGCAGCATGCAAAGGTACATTGCTGGAGACCAGCAATATAGACCAGACAGGATACCTAGTGCACATATGTTCACACATAACAAACATTACAGCACTGCCCAGATGCAAGGATGTGCTAAGTCAACAGCACAGTCAAGGTGGTCCTGCACTGGCTGGGTGCAGGCTGACATGTACATGCCGGCCTGACAATGCAAGGTCCTCAGCTATCAGCCCTTGTTGGCAAAAGTCACGAACGCACCTGGTCTCAAAGAGCTGACCAGGCTTACAGAGAGGGAAGCCTGAACCATATGCTTGGCAAGGCTGTGCCAAAGCTCCTCCCAAAGACGGGCCTGCACACACCGCCGTGAAGTCACACTACCAGAATGTGCATGCATGCACACTGTTGCTGCCACCATGAGAAGTCAAGCAATTTTGCAAGGCCCCAGAGTAGACACTGAGCAGGGAGCACAGCAGCACATCGCAAAAGAGCTGCTCACCAAGAATTGTGCCAAAGCCCCATGACAGACTGAGGTAACCCAGAGCTAGAGCTTGTGTTGGCAGATCCATCGACTCTCCTATCATTGACTTGAGGCAGCTGCAAAGACACAGACCACACTCACAATGTGCACCCACCTCAGATCATTACTGGCCATACTCAGCAGCAGCAGCTGACTATCAAGTAGGAGGTCTGATGTATGTCGGTGTGGCCACACTCACCTGTGGCTGGTTAGTTTCAGCCACCACAACAGATGCTGGCCACAGCAGCTGCCCTGCTGGCGAAAACAAGCAAACCTTTGTGCAACCAACAACCAGCTGGTGTTGCAAGAGCGGCTGCTGCAAAATCATACTCAGGCTTTGCAGAAACAGGTAAAGAGAGACATGTGGGGACAGGCTCTTACCCAAAGGTGAAGTTGCAGAACCCTCCAGACAGGCGGAGCAGCAAAGCTGATAGGTAGGTGGTAGACATGCCAAAGCCCAGGACAGATAATAGACTGCTGATGTTGCTCATGATCACAATGGGCTGCAGCAGACAAGCTCAGTCAGACCACTCACAAATTGTGCTGCAAGTTGAAAAAGCATGCAAGATGAAGAGGTGAGAGGAGATGTGAGTGTACCCTGCGGCCATATGTGTCACTAAGGTAGCCTAGCAATATGGAGGTGACAAATTGCGCTGCACAGAAACTTGCTGCCTGCGAGTAACATGTGGTCACAGTCGGTCAATACTCTTAGACTGGACCTGCATGACAGCACCTGCGTGAAAGACTGTGAACAGACTGAGACAGCTTACCAGTATGCCTGTAAGCCTGCTAATCTGAGCTTGGCTTGCATCTGGACCAAGGAAGTCTTGCACCATGTAGACAGCTATGGTGTATGGCATTGTGATTTGCGTTGCTTCATTCATTTGGCAAAAGCTGCAGGAGACAGGGATGTTATGTGCGAGTGGAACACGTGCTTAAAACGACTTTGCAAGCGCAAAGCAGCTTACAAAATCGCCGTCATCTGCCTCAATGGAAGTTTTGTAGCAACTATCGTTTCAGTGTCCTCATTGTCGGCTTCCGCCTGATTGTTCGTGGGTGACGTGACCATTGCTAACGCTGCGATTCTTCACAACACAAAGAGAAAAGCAGGCAACGGCAGCAGTGACTCCAGCGGAATTTGTCAGGCCCCGAGGCCTGCCAAGTTCATGAGCAGACAATGTACGCGGGTTTGCAGGAAGCCGCATTGCCTAAGCGCACAAGCCTGAGCGTGCGTTCCCGCTGTTTGGTCAATGACGTGATGCGATGACTGATTTCATAAAGCTTTGATCCACAGGTTCGAAACCGGACTTGTTTGCATGCAGGGATACCGGCAACTCCGCATCATATTGCCGTACAAAGCAGACGTGCCTTTTCATCAGCGATGGCTGTAGAAGCGCCTGTGATTGGCAGACAGCTGACGCTGTTGTCTGCATGGTACGGACCCAAGCCTGCATGCCAACTCCATGCACAACACGTGCTGCAGAGATTCAGCGTTCGCGAGCAGGAGCTGTTGGCACGGTTCTTTACAACTGTTCAACGTGTTCTTGATTTGCGCACAGGTTTTGCCCCTTTGCCCAACGCACCTGGATAGCCCTCAACGAGAAGGGGATCAAGTACACTCTGCATGAGGTGGCTATCAAAAACCCTAAGACGGGTCTGTGGAATCAGCTTGACGAAAAGCCAGAATGGTTTCTCAAGCTCAATCCCTTAGGCAAGGTTCCAACCTTGGCGTACAAGGAAGGGGCGACTACACACAGTGTTTATGAAAGCAACATCTGCAACGAGTTTTTGGATGATTACCACCCAGACCACCCCTTGTTTGCCACTCAGCCAGTCCAAAAAGCTTGGGAGCGCACGTGAGTCACAATGATACACCCTTTGCTGTTTGCTGCTACCTAGAACAGTTGGAAAGGTCCAACAACTGGTCGCTTGGCTCATTCTTCAAAATTGCTTGACATCCTGTTGATGACTGGCCATGACCCATGTAGGTCATGCTATGTCAACAACAGTTGCTGGTTTTACATTCTGTTTCATGTCAGGGAGCAACACACTGGTGTATGTGCTGCAGAATCATTGATCACTTCAACAGCAAGTTTGTTCCTCTGTTCTATCGAGTGCTGGTCCGGCAGGACAAAGGCCAGCAGCAAGAAGTGGCAAAAGAGATTCAAGATCAGCTGCACTGGCTGGAGCAACATGTAGACGCAAAGGGGCCATACTTCATGGGTCAACAGTTTTCCATGGTTGATATAGCTCTGCTGCCTTGGTTTATCAGAATATTCATTTTGGAGCATTACAGAGGCTTTGGGCTTCCCAAGGATTGTCAGAAGCTTGCAGCATGGTCTGCGCGAGCCACCAAACGCCAGTCTGTCCAGGAGACTTTCACAGGTGCTGAGGATTCCAAAGCTAGCTATGAGGACCAGTTATTGGAGCATTACAGCCGATATGCAGATGCTTCGGCAAATTCCACCAGTGCCCGTGACTTCAGATGATGCAGCTTCTTTGCAACAGCATCTTGGGAAGTTGAAAAGGCATGAGGACCAACAGTGCTGCATATGCATTTTACGAAAAAGGCTTGCTGAGCTGACAGTGTCAGCATCTTTAATGCTACAGATTGTTCCTAGCCTGTCTCTGTATAAATTGCACCAGCACCGCATTAGACAGGCTGAAGTCATACATATTATTAATGATCGTGAACAATCTACAATTGCTGTGCATCGTTGAGACCCTCTCGTGCAGTGCTACCGTGTTATCGAAACAGCTGCTCATCTTTCTGATGTGACAAAAAGCTGGTTTCGCCACAGTCTATACACTCTTTACAAACAGTATCAGGACAGTACATAAAGTCTGCATGCTGGCCATTTATTCACATCAAAACCACGCACACCAACTCTAGCGTCAAACATGCAGGATGTCCAACTTCAGTCAACTAGCTCGGTCAGCCTATGTGGGCAATCTGCAATGTCCGACTCAAAATATTCTGTGATCCGGCAGCTGTAGCATCAGAAGTGAGTTCGAAAGTCTTCATGTTGTCATGTAATACCGACTTCTGCCATAGAGTCGTCGTCATGCATGCTGCATAATGACAATCCAGGAAAATACGCTTGTACAGCCAATCTGGCTATGTAGACTGTCATCACAATGCTGTTCGTATGTGCAGCACATGATGCACACACTCAGGATGTCTACCAGGAAGAAACAAGCTTGCACAGTCAGCTTTGTGCTGCCACCTTCAATGTGATCAAAGAATCAGCTGGGTATATAGTTGGTAAGTAAAGCCAGTTGGAGTCATCTGATTTGGTCTTGCGGCGTGTCCACTCACAACTACAAAACAGCACCACTCAGATGAGTGAATGGGCAACTGTCAGCGAAACTTGATCGTGACGCCGCAATACCAAACACTAAGTGTGTGCAGAATGCCATGTCTATTACAATGGCATGCATGCTGCGCAAAAGCTGTCCCTTCTGTATGAGCAATCACACACAAACAACAGCCAAGCAGGCACTTGATGGCTTTCCCATTGCAGTACAAGCAAAGCGCGAATGCAAGGAAGCTCTTGCAAAGGGCAGTGCTGTGCAGCAGATGCTGCTATGACTTAGATGGATCAACAGAAAGACTCCTGCAGAATTTTTATAATGATGTGCTGTGCCAGCAGCACAGGCGGTGCAGAAGCTGACCTGGTACTCATGTTAGCCAGAAAGCAGATGATCTGGTTGACAGCATAGTCTTTGCCCACGCAGTAATGAGGCCCATGACCAAAGGTGAGGAAGTTCTTCTGGTACTTGATGTCCTCCTTGCGGTCCGGGCTGAATCTGTCCGGGTCAAAGACTGACGGGTTGCTGAAGCCTTGCATGTTGGCTGCCACGATGGAAGGCATGATGAGGGCACCTTTGGGGGCAACATAGTCTTCTGTCAATCTGAAAGGCTTCTGCGCAATCTGCAGTGACACTGGAGAATGTTGGTGCAGAGCGCACACTTATCAACTGCTATGACAGAGTTTGAGCAGCCCTGAGTGCGGATGCGGCCAAGATCAGGCCCATGTCAGAACTGTTTGAATGGGAATGCTAAGGTATCTCTACACTGTAGCAAGTGAAAAGAGACTGAGCGGTACAGATCTGTGATCTTGAGTCACCATCACTACTGGGCTTGTCCTGATGACATATGCATCGCCCTGTCTGGTGGTGACTAGGCTTGCGTGTCAGCGCAAGGCACCTCCCCAAGTCACTTTGGACAGAGTTGAGCGCCCCAGTAGTGATGGTCCAAAGGGGGGCAAGAGCATGACATGAAAAGAGCCTTCCATTGAGGCAGGCATACTCATCACCGGACAGGGCGAAGCACATGTCATCAGGAAAAGAGGTGGGGGCAGGGGGAGGAGAGGAGGGGATGGAGTACCTGGGGTACCATGGGGGCGGGGGGACGGAAGCGCAGCACCTCCTTGACCACCTGTCTGGTGTAGACCATCTCATTCAGGACCTCTCCAGTGATAGGAGCATTCAGGTCAGGCCGCAACCTCCTCTGCTCCTCCCTCACCTGTCATCAACAGCATCTGTTGTAAGCTGGCATAAAATTCCATGCGGGAAGCTGAGACAGCAATGAGCTTCATGCATGCAACCTAGGTTGCAGCCATTTTGTGGCTTCTTTCGTAGACCTTGGCCAGTCACAGGATGCTACAAGGCAATGTCATGCTACTCCTTGTGACCTGTGCCGTGAGTCCTGTGATTAGCGGGCGCACACATCAACATCAAAAGCAATGACGCTATAGACATGCTGCGCAACAGGCTGCGTATAGTGTTCTGGACGGGTGTGGTCTGCAACAGCACTGGCTCCACGCAGCAATCAAAGCAGGGAATACCTTGGCTGGCGCACAATGACAATGGGATCTCATGCTGCAATGCTTGAAGCTGCCAGTGCATTGAGTCTGAAGGTCCTTGATAAGACAAGAGAAGAATAACAACCCCTCCCCCCCCCCCCAAAAGGGTAGCGTGACCTATTTGAGAGACCCATGAAGGCCTATCGCTGACCAGTGTCACCAGGTGACACAAAGCCCTTACCTTGTGAAGCACATCTGGGTGGTCAGCCATAAGCACTGTGACCCAGACCACAGCAGAGGTGGTGGCATCCTGGCTGGCAAACAGGAAGTCCATGACAGTGTCGGCCATCGCCCTGTCGGTGGTGTGCCCAGCTGCAGCCACCTTCTGCTCCTCTGCCTCTCTTACCTCTTCCAGGCAGCGCTGGGCCCAGAAGTCCATCAGGCAGCGAGGTGCATTACCCTCCTGCCATGCCCAGAGACAATGTAGTCGACATTTAGGTAATCTGGAAGCCAGGCTAGCTGCAGGCTGCTGCTATGGTCTAGCACGGTGACTTGGCTGCGCAGTTATGATGCAGATGTGAGCCCCTTGTGATACATTGCTGGTGCCACAGCTTGAAAACGACATGATGATGCTCTTACAGCATGTAAATGGTTTATCTCCAGCAGCGTGGTACAAAGCCTGGACATTTACCACATATGCACAGACAGCAAGCTGCAACTCTGACATGGTGTTACCTTCATGGAAGCCTTACTGCGGGCTGCGGCCTTTTCCAATAAATCTAAGATATACAAGCGCCCCTGCTTTCCCTTCCACACTGCAGTTCCTGGGATGCAGATAGGCAGCGCCAAGAAGCCCTCCGTCATGTGCAGAAATGCCTTGCCAAACTTCTCAATTTCCTCTTTGCTCTCAAAGTATGGCCCAGCAAAGACAGATCGGGAGGTTGCAACATTGAGATCCCTAGAGGCAACAGAACATTCTGCTCAGTTTGAACAATGCTGCCAGGTGACTGAAGATGACAACAAAACCAAAACAAGGCCTGGAAGCACTTAAATGTGCCATAGAGCCAGCTGACCTGGTTTGTTGCTGCATTTCCTTCAGACATGACATGGTGCATGCAGTTGCGTTGAGGGCCGAGATGCAGTGGCGCTGCCTTGCAAAGTGTTCATGGTGACTCTTTTAAGACAGCAATAATGCAAAATGGTAAAGACTGACCTGACAAACAGGCGAATCTCCCTTTCCCCTTCCACTTGCTGCCACCGCTTCAAGTGCTCACGAATGATGCCGTCCTGAAGCTCTACATATGTGGCCAAAGCCTTGCGAGTGAACAGGGACAAGAATGATTTGCGGATGGCCTTGTGGGGCGGCCCATGCATGAATGCAAGGTTGCCTTCTCCTAGAATGTTCTTGCCAGATGGGTGCACAGCCATGAGCAGGGTTTCTGGGTCATTATAAGTGAAGACTCTGCGGCTGATGTCAGCGTCTGTGGTGAAAATCATGAACTTGCCACAAAGGCTGTTCCAGGAAAGTCCAGGGAAGGAGTACCTGCAATGCAGTGAGTATGCTCAGAGTGCAATCCTCATCTGCCGGTGCAGATATGTCATGGGTGGATTGAGGCACACAGCCAGTGGCAGAAGGCATGGCAGGAGCACAGACTGTCAAAGCAAGGCAGATGGTTTTTTGAGTTAGAAATGTAAAATAAGCCAGATGCAGGTTCTGCCAGCCAATTGCTGTTTCTGGAACGCACTTTCTCTGATCTTCCCAGAACTGATATGGGTTCTTCACCATGGCAATTATGCAGCCAACTAAAGGGACAGCATATTGAGGACCCCTTAGTGACTTGAAGCCTGCTCGATGCCTGCATGACATGCCAGTCACGTTGGCAAAACATACTGGGCCTGAAACATGCCTGCCAAAGGCCATTAGCTTTTGACACCAACCTGCTTGCTGCAAATGATATTTGCTCATAAACGCAATATAGCACAAGCAAGATGGCGGTCCCTGTCCACCAGCCCCCTGGAACAGAGGGCTTTTGCAGCAGCTGGTTGAAGAAAGGGGCCTGCAATTTGCAAGGATTGTTTGTCCAATGACATTTACGTGGTAGAAGACTACTTGTCAGCATATACAGTCACACCACATGTAAACTCAGCAGTCCTTGCATATTTGAAGTCACAATCAAGGTTGCTTGGCTAGTTTTGATAAGCAGACAGACGATGACAGCTTGCAGCGTTTCGGCGAAGTGACTGAAAGACTTGTCAGCACCTGGTCAACGTTGGAGCAAGTGGCGTTCATCAGGACAGGGGTTAGCAGACGGTCGGTGGCTTGACCCTCAAACCGGAAAGGCAACCGCAGATCACAGCGACTGCCCGTGATGTCTATCTTACCAGACAGAGCGATTCCTCAGCGCAGCGGGAAGCTCTTGCGATGTGCACACAAAGACTCCCCTTACAAAATGTGACGAAAGCTTTACGTCAGAAACAGAGCTGGTTCAAGCAGCAGTGACAGCCTACACCAAACTGATTTGTATATGGCATGCACATTGAGCGAAGGTAAAACGATCAAATCATGCGCTAAAAGACGTCGCAACAGCCGACCGCAGTACTCGAATACCTGATACATTCCAATACATTATGAGAATCCTTTTCCACTGTGACAAACGAATGTCATGGAAATTCTATACGAGTTTGCTACCCCCGTATACATTCTCAAAAGGCATTTGGGATCAATCAAGGAAGACCATAAAGGAATGCATGCAATATTGCTGCCTTTGACATGATCAACAGCTCATCAGCCAACAAGAGAATAGTACTAGTGTCATCAACCTGGGGGTGTGAAGTTGCCAACCTGGGAATGTCCGCCTCTGCAGTTCTGGCTCACTAACCAAAGTTGGATAAGCTAGCGTTACAGGCAGCAGGCTGAAAAATGCTGCCTGAAAGCAGGCAGCAGCCCCAATCACGCTACAGTCTCCCCGCTGGGATGCTGCATGCTCGTGCAATTCAACGATATCAGGCAGCAAATGCTCCGTGTTATGATCAGACCATGCTAAAATCCAGTGGTGCAGCAGCGACTCTATCTCCCAACGCCGGCCATAGCAGATATGCCTGCGGCCTGCGTGAAGGCCTCCCAAACACGCTACAATTTCCCCGCTGGGATGCTGCATGCTCGTGCAATTCAACGATATCAGGCAGCAAATGCTCTGTGCTTTGATCAGACCATGCTAAAATCCAGTGGTGCAGCAGCGACTCTATCTCTCAACGCCGGCCATAGCAGGTATGCCTGGATAGCTTCGATAGAAATCACACTTCACGACTGCTGCTGCTGACAGCAAATCTCAGACCTGTCAGTGGCCTGTTTCAGGCGGCCCTCGCAAGTGCCTCACCGCGTCAGGCGGTTGACCAGCCAGGCACCAGAGCTCCAAAATCGTGATCAGTGTACACACGGGCGTACGCACAAGATCGTCCTTTCGTCCTGCATAGGTGTGTCACTTGACTTGGCTAGCTAGCTTGTGCACTTCACTTCCAAGTTCTTGAGCGTCTGCTCTTGAATGCTGGCTAGCATCCACACATGCACGCTGACCTGCAGGCCATGCCTATGGAATTACCAGTAGCCCTGACAGTTTGCCACAGCAGCAAAGCCAGCAGCTTGATAAGGGGCCCAACACCAACCTGCTTGCTGATGAGCTGCAGAAACAGTGGCATGAACAGCTCAACATGCACCTGGGCAACATTCTCATCAGGCCTGGCAGCAAGCGCAAGGTCTGATGGTCATGTGAACAGTGTCCAGACAGCCATTCTCACATCTGGGAGGCTACTGTGAAGAACAAGACGTATGGGAGGGGCTGTCCTTTCTGCTCAGGTAAGGCTGTTTGTCAGCACAACACGCTTGCCAGAAATGCACATGAAGTTGCACTGTTTTGGGATGCCAAGGAGAACCATCCGCTGTCACCAGACCAAGTGACTGTCTCCAGCAACATGCAAGCCCATTGGAGATGCAGCGTTTGTTTGTACGAATGGCAGGCTTCAGTGGAGCATAAGGCGAGACTGGGTGCCCCATTTGTGCCAAGGCAAACGCTGGCAAGAGTGCAGATGGCACTCGGCAGAAGCACCCTACTTTTGCAGGAGCAAAGCATGCCTTGCTGGAGCAATGGGACCATGACAGGAATGGAGAAAACGGAAATCTTCCTGACAACACAACATCATGAAG
>JAABUO010007848.1_pt1 | contig 12133 bp, 9 predicted proteins | sample 5559291 | NCBI WGS metagenome assembly JAABUO01 (sample SAMN10711878, study PRJNA513372) | rock metagenome | isolation source: Antarctica rocks | place: Antarctica: Victoria Land, Finger Mt sud
ATAGCATTACTAACTTCCAACTCAAAAACCACATTAATCAATGTCCTCCACAAACCAACTCCCCAACCTCGCCTCCGTCCTTGCCACCCTCGCCGCCTACGCTCCTCCCCAACCCCCAGTATCCTCTCAACCAATTCCTCTCCAACCAAATCTCCAACCCACAGACGAAGATCTTGAAGAAGGCGAATACGATCCCTCAGACTTCGTTCCCACCGCCTCATTTCCCCCTCCTCAGCCACAACCCTTCCACCAACCCACCTCTCAACCTCACCTTCCTCCCCCATCCGCTCCACAAAGCACACCCACTCCCGGCCCTCCAGCCCCCTCTACGACCTCCGCCTCGTCGACCACTACCTGGGCCCCCGCCCTCCGCCACACCACCACGCTCCTCTCCCGCAACCCCTCCCTCTTACCTCGAATCAAGCACCTAATCACCACCGCGCACGCCCACGAAAAACAATGGTGGGCTGGGCGTTTAGCTCTCGTCTCAAAACTTAACGGCAGAGAAGAGGGACGAAAGAAGCTCGACGAGGCTCTAGCTTCGGTGGGCGGCCTTACCGCTTCTTCCTCTAGCGCGGGCTCAACCGTCGCGTCGGAGCTGGCGCCGAGCGAGGAGCTGGCGTTGTATGACAGGAAAGTGCATCGGGCGTGCAGAGATATGGTCACTGCGACGCACGGGGAGCTGGCGAGGATGGGAGTGCCGTTTTTGGGGGTTGTGGGGGATGCGAAGATTACGCAGGGGGAATTGAGGGAGCTGCAGAAGAGGATGGTTAGGTTTTTGGAGGAGTTTGTTGGGGAGTGAAGGGCCGTGGTCTTCAAAAGCAAAGCCTGCAAGGGCTACTTGGCAATATGAACGGATGAGGGAACCAAGGCGATATCGCATTACCTCAATCCAGCCACTTCCAAGCCCTCCCAACCCCTTTCCAAACCCTTCCAAACCCATCTCCATGCAAAAGCAAAAACCCAATATCCAGAACATAAACATGAATGCTATGTTCTAGGACTCGAGTATACAACAAATAAAAATGCCAAGCATCTTTCCAGACCCGTCTTAAATCACACCAACATCACCCCCTTCATCATGCACCCCCTCTCACCCTTCAGATATCTCCAACCCTCTTACCACATCACCAAAACCCGGAAATTCTATTTCAAGTCCCACTTTTGCTATAAGCGCTAAACAGTTCTTCGCTTCCTCAAGCGCAGACGATATGACGTAGGAAAGAAATAGTGAGGTTGGGTATTGGTATGAGGTGGGGGCCTCAATGGAGGGCCATTTGCGTGGTGGGAGGAACGGGGATGCGGTGTTTGGATTTGATGAAGAAATGTCGTACACAAGTATAAGTTTCTATGCCGATTCAAAAGCATCCTAGTTCAATGTTCTGCCATGCCTCAATTACTTGATCTACGCTCACATACATCAGAACACGGGGAAATCTCGTTAACAGGGACCGAGGGCGTAAGTAAAGTACTAAACATTTCTACCTACTGCTACGTAACACGAATTTTTAAATCCGCACGGCTGCAGGAGCCGTTAACATAAAGCGAGAATAACACTATGGTAAAAGACCGAAACATCCTCCTGAGCCCTCCCGCCCCCCTATTTCGCCTTCACAGATGCAATCGCCCTAGGGGTATCACAATTTCCGTCCTGAACAAAAGAAGCTTACCCGGGGTGAATCCACCTCTCATGTCATAAAATCAAAACACGCCCTAATAGGTCACTGGATCCATGCCCCTAAGTAAAGCAGTCATCTGTGTCCATGATATCATCCCCGCAACTTACCAGAAACTGCACCAGCCGATATAGTGCTGGCACAGATTCTCCACGCTCGTCGCCTGTGCGATAAGCTTCGCAACCTGCTGTTCTACGTTCAGCTCCTCCTTGGGCTTGAAATCCCTCCCTGTCAATTTCTGGTTCACTCTCGCCAGCACCTGCACCGCCCTCGCATTGTGCACCTCTCGATTCTCATTGTTCGCATCGTTCGGATCCAGCACGCCCGCATCAACCGCGCCAGAGACCCGTCGCGCACGGTACGATCCCATGTTGGGACGGTTCTGCTGGATCTGCACGGCATCGAGCTCGCCGATGATGGACTGGCGGCGCTCAGAGGGAAAGGAAGGCTCGGGCGGGGATTCGCGGTTGCCCAAGCGCCAGTTGAGCAGAGGGTCGTGGATGAAAGCCTCAAGGACGGCCATGAGGGATTCCTTGTTGTCGCGGATGACGCGCATAACCGCTTCGCAGGAAAGCTTGTAGCTGCCGTCAATGTTGCTGACTTCCATGGCGAAGGTGAGCATGCGGGTTAGGCGGAATGGGACGCGCTCGGGGTATTTTTCGCGGTGCATAGCGACTTCAAAGCAGTCACCGAAATCAATGTGGATAACTTTGCCGGTAACGCGGTCGAGCATTAGATTTGAGGGGTGGCGGTCGCCGAGACCGAGGATGTAGCCGACCATGGACATTACGGCGAGGGAACGGGTGTAGTTGGTCCTACGCTCGAGCCAGGATTCAGAACTCTTGCTCTTGAGCCAGAGGACGCGATAGAGGTCTTTACCGGTGGTGTTGTCCATGGCGTAGCTGAAGACCTCGACCTTTTGCATTAGTGTAAGATTGTCGTAATCTGGCGCCATTTGAAGCATTATCCGGTGCTCAATGTTGAGCAGGATCCTACGACTCTCACGGTAATCCTTGATCAGGTTATGGAAGGTGTCGCTATTTGGAACCCATCCGAGTAATCCTGAATTCTGGGAAAGAGGTATAGCCGGGAACTGCTGGATGTTGAGATGACGTTTAAAGCTCTCACTGTCATTGTTAAGGAGCGTATTGACAAGGCCAAACAGCTGCATCACACGCTCATCCTGTCGAATATCTTCGTGCCCCTTCAAAACGAAAGTATAAGCAATTCCATCACTGCCACACAAAGTCATCTTCCGGGGACGCTGCTTCGACGGAATGACGGTAAAGACATGGTCAAAGCTCAGAATACGAATGATGGGCTTGCCGCTCTGGTATGTTCCTGGTACGGCCAAGTCCAGGCGCTGTGCCTCCTTGAGCTTCGGCGAGACATATGTCAGGTCCAGTGTCATCAAATGTGGCAGCTGTCGAGCAATACGGCGGAAGACTGAGTAGTACAAATCCCAAGCTTGATTGAGATCGCCGACTTCATTGGTGTTACGGTAGGTATCGCACCATTCACGGGCTTCATGAAGATCTCGGCCAAACGCCTGAACGAAGGATATCTCCCGTAGGGTTTCGGCACCCTGCTATAATCAGTTATAGTATCCGATCTTTAACAAGGTTGGAGTTTTCTTACCTTGTCCACGAGGTCGTGCAAAGGAGCCAAAGTAGCAAACATGCCCTCGATGTCATGATCACCAAAGTACCTATTACAATAAGCAAGAAGTTCAGGAGTAAGTTGTACATTCAGATAGAGTTCTAGGAATTCATACAGTCTTGATGCTTCTTCGAGGCCCTCATGCCAAAGTTCATGCCACAGCACAGCAACGCGGATAAGCTCATGGCTTACAAGGTCAGCCTGCTCCACCAAACCAGGGCTATGTTGCCGCATGCTATCCATAATCTGGCCAGCGGACTGAGACCGACGGGTAACATTTGACTTCATTGCCACCGTGAGTGGATATACTAGAGCTTGTGGATGAGCTTTTCCGACTTCTGCTAGTAGACGGTGGATAGACTGTCGAACTCTGGTGTTCGGCTGGTTGATGCGAGCTATCAACTGAGGGATAACCTCTAGCCAAGTGTCAACGCTGACTGTCGAGAACCCCTCAATGACTGCTACGTTGACCTCCTGGTCTCCACCATGGGCAAACCATAGCGTCAACAAACGTAGTGTATCTTGCAAAGAGCTATTCGACGACAGCGCAATCGATTTGAAAAAGCCTCGAATAGCAGGTACAACATGATCAACAATGACTTGCTGAGGTAAGACAGCGGTTTCACGGTTGGCCTGGGACGTAATTGCGGTCACGACCTCGAAGTTGGCCAATGCCCAAGCATGCCATGCCTTGTACCAACCCTGGTTGTATGATGTCGCATGAGCATAAGAAGCTATGATTTCATGAACATGCTCGGATCTCCAGTCTCCATTCTTCAATGTAGTTAGCCAATCGCCTTGTTTAAGGTAGCACTTGGCTAATAGTTTGCTGACACTGGTAGGGTCGATTGTCGGTTTTCGTGGAGGATCAAGGCCATGCCTATCATGCACAGCACCTAATCCATTGAGAACTGGTCTTGGATCAGCCGCTAGTTGAGCGCTGATGGCGTTGAGTTCAAAGGAGAGGTCGGTGGTAAAATCACGCAAACGGTGTAAAGACTCCAGCCTCTTGCCCGTCGTCCATTGGTATTTTAGCTGGGCATAGAGAACTTCCGGTACCCCGGAATTGCCTGAGAGAAGATTTGATCCGGGATCAACATTGACTCTCTGTAGCAAGTCCAGAGACTTCTCTGCGAGGCCAATGCGGCCAGATTTCCGACAAAGGTTAGCAAATTTGATCCACATATCGATGTTTTCCTTGGGAGTGATGACAAGCGCTCTGACTTTCAGCATCCGCTGCCAAACTTCAACATTGCGCTGGCATCCTTTAAGTCGTCTGGTCCAAGTCTGTCTCATGGTAGCTTGCTTGAGTGCATTGCCGTCGCTCTTCTTGTACGTAATTATTTCTTCGAGCTCGGCAAGCATCTGCACACGGACCACCACACTGTAAGCTCGGTTGTAAGATTCTCCAAGCAAAGCGCTCAGTTCCGTGTCAAGACCTTCTCTTGCCTTTTCAATATGCTCAGAAGCGCGTTCAAACTGGTTGCGGTGTATTGACAAGATCGCACCGAAGAAGGATCTATCGGGTGACTGTGCTTTCATTGACTCTAGATAATTGTCCATTAACTCCCATTGACCAAGACCCCATGCAGCAGCAGCCGCTAGTGGGGCAATTGCTCGCTTATGCTCAATGGATGCTAGGTTCCATTTGACTTCCGCCATGTTCGACAACAGGTCCCATTCTCCGAGGGCATGAAGACATCTCATCTTACCCATAGTGATTTCGAAAGAAGTCGGGTCATCTTTCTCACGTCTCTCATAGGCTTGCAGGGCCTCGTCCCAGCGCTCAAGCTTTTCGAACCAGGTCTCTTTTAGCTCAAAATCTTTATACTTTTGAGCATTGCGGAGGATTCCCACAGCTGCGTCTGACTGCTGCAACTGATTATTGATGTAGATAAGAGCCTCGACTGTGCCTGGTGTCTTCTCTTCCTCGAATTCAAGTTCCTTATAATGTAGAGCTTTCGCGAAAGCGTGGCATCTAGCCGCATATAGTCCCAATACTCGGATGTCAATTGGAAGAGCCTTGTCATCATGCTCCATAAATTCCGCCAAATTTAATAGGATCTGCAAAATCTCAGGGGGTATATGAGGCGAGGTAATCGCTGTTTCCAAAGATTTCACAAGTTCGTCCTGGTATTGTTCATACAGCTCCGTCCAGCAAGATGCAAAGGCCGCATTAAACAAATCCTTAGCAAGTGGCTGGTACACGCCTGCTAAGCCGGCACAAGCCCGTAAAGCGTGTGATGGGGACTCCTTGAGAAGTTCGACGCTGAATCGTCTCATCCATTCTATCCAGTCCTCGCGTGTAGACTTCTGAGAAGCTTCCCATGCATTCTTCAGATGTTCTTGGTTAACAGGAAGCTTCTTTTGACCAATATCTGCAAAACTGGAATCATCTCCCAACCTACCATATTGATCTTCGGGGCTAAGATCTTGGGGAAGAGGCTCCCCTTTCTGCAATTTCGATACGAGGATATCATAATTATGGTGGGGGATGTGGTTGGCGACGAGAATCTTCTTGACAGTGCTGATGTAAAGCTTGAACTCTTGACCAAGCTGGAATATCAAGGCACAGATGCAGTCTAGCGCTGCTTGTCTTAAGATTTGCTCCTTACTTGCGAGTACATCGGTCAAGCTGTGGATGATCAAAGACGTGTAATCCGATAGGTTAACCTGCCGTGAGATTTTACCAATGGTGTCGATTGCCGATCTTCGTACGGTGACTGGATTAGGCTGCTTCTGAAACATCCTCACGAGCATTGGAATAATAAGATGCATATACTCCTCACTAGACTGGCCGAAGACCAAAATCGTGTGCAGAACCTTTTCAGAGGCCGTTCGCCGTATAGTATTGTCCTTTTCGAGAATGCCCAACATAAGAGGAAGTATCCTCGCAATACGAACGCGGAACTCCGTCTCGAGAGATCTCGATAGTGCTTCAACCAGCGAAAGTACTGTAGCCTGGATCTGGGTGGTTTTTGACCAAAATTCGATGACTAGGTCGAGTAGTGGTTGGACAAATGGCCGGATGTGCTGCCGCACAATGGTGACGAGTATCGCGAGCTGGTTGAAATATGACTCAAGACGAGTCAAGGGTGCGTTCCGTATCACAATTACAAAGCTTGGAATAATCTGGGCCAGAAAGGGTACACACTTCAAACTCAAAGTCTTGAAAATGGTCACTATAGCATGGATGACTTCGGAATGGTATTGAGCCAAAGAGACGTCCTTCAGCATTGTCTGCAGCAGTGTGTTCATAACGACAGTGGGATAATACTCTTCATTCGAAGGCGTCAGTCCTTGCATGATAAGAGCAACGTCGGAGACAGATTGGACGTCATTCTTTAGACGGATCTCCGGGGTTGTCTCCATAACCTGCTGATGCTTATACGGGTCAAGAGCACCAAGGATACCCAGCAATTTAATGGTCTCCTTGCGTAACACTCCCTGCTGCTCCGTCTTGATGATGTTCACCAGAAGATCAAGTAGATGAGGATAGTCAATATACGGTTGGATAACGTAACCGGAGCTGCTTGCTAATTGGCCCAAAGTGTGCAATGCCGCATCTCTCTTGCTTTGCGAGCTAAGATCTTGCAGAGCATCAATAATCGTCGGCATGAGCTTCGGTATGTATGGTAGCAAATCTCGACCGCCGAGGGTCGCTAGCTCTCCGATTGCCTTGATCGTGGTTGCGGCAACAGTAGAATTGAGATCCGTTGATTTAGGTAGGAGAGTTTTGACTAGAGGATCTGTGTAGGGTTTGACTATGTCCTTTGCATTGGCAACAAAGAGGCTTATCAATCTTGCACTTTCTTCTTCGTATCTTGAGTCATGAGAGTATCTAATTCCCATCATCAGATTGACCAGGAGTTTTCTAAGGGCGGGAAAGACATATGCCGGGTTTACATCGGTCAGTCGACCAATGATGATGATTGCAGCCTGGCGAACTTCGAAATCTACATCGTTGACGGCAAGGAAAATAGACCGAATATTCTCGGGTTTGGAGAGATGTCGGTCAAACTTAGTATCAAGAGAAAGGAGGACAGTCCGACGAATATCCGGATCTGTGTCTGCCACACCCACAGCTAGAAGTCTCTCAATGACTTCTCCCACTACTCTGATAGCATGGAAGCTGGTCTGGTGAATAATGGGATCGCGAATATAGAGCTGACAGCAGGTCAGAGCGGCTGCTTTACGTATTCCGGCGTTATTGCTATCAACATAACGTATGATGACGTCCCTCACGAATTCATTCAGCACATGGCCTATTGTTTCCGTCAGCCTACGGGTGAAGAAACTTAAGTACAAGGAAAATAAATACTCACCAGCAAAGTCGAAAGTGCCGAGGGTATTCAAGGCCAGAGCTATTTCAGTGTCGTTGTGCTGTGATACTTGCAGGTTGTAGTCCTTTGCAAAGGCAGGGATTGGTGGAAGCTTGTTTTCAGGGCACCCCAAAGGCTTGAAAGGACGTCCAGACAAAACGAGACTAAGCAAGTCCAAGAGCTTCTCCTGTATCATCGGCTTGATGGGAGGAATGTAGTGAGCCATATCAACGAGGGCCTGGGTTAGAGATTGGCTTAAACCACACGCAAACATTGGATCCAACAACGCTTCCATGTACTTGCTCAGAGTCTGGCCAACAGCAATTGACAGCATGCTGATGCATTGGAACACTGGGGCTTCGTCTGTGCCGATACGATTCCGCCTGAGTAGCATCAGCATATGAGTTCTTGAGCATAAGGAGTTGACTTACGCTTTAACACTAAGGGCATCCCGAACGAAGACGATGATACCATCAAGATAGGGGGCGATGGCGCTTCCGACAGCGTTGGCAACCTTGCCAATGGCTATGAATGCCGCATTCCGTTCTTTATCCTTCTTGAGTTGATTCTGTAGATGAATCATAAATCTATGGAGATAAGTTGACGCAAACTCGGTTGGTGCATAGCCTGCCAGAATTGGCACAAGTGTAACAATTTGAGCACGAATTCTCACTTCCTTGTGTTCTTTTAAACGCAGAGTAGTATCGCAAGCCTCTCTGTAGTGCTCATGCATGAACATGCCTCCTTTGGATAAAAGGTCCTTGATAGTGAGTAATGAACCATGGAGGATCTCGGGATTGCCAGACTTAAATCCTTGGAGAGTTTCCTCATACATGCGTGAAAACCATTGCTGTCTCATTGTAGCATCGCGAGCGGATATGATTTCGAAACAAGCACCAACTGCCTCCGCCGCGGTCTCGCGTATGAGCACCTTGGGATCTCGAAGGGCAGGCCATATGCAGTCAAAAATCTGGGGAACGAACGCGTAAAGTAAAGTTGGTGAATTCTTTGCAAGCTCACGGATAGTGAGCACAGCAGCAAACCTCCGACTCTCCTGCCGATCTGATTGTAGCCACTCCAGCGCTGACTTTACCTCACTCTCAACGAGCTCGGCGGTGAGTGCCCCTCCGGGTACTGCCAAATGCCCCAGCGCGCGGGCAGCGAAGATGAGAACGGCATTATCGTTGCTCCGTAGCGCAGTGTGTAGATAGCCTGAGAATCGGGTGGTCTTCTGAGCTGCGTCGTCGCCAGCGAAAGTAATTAGGTGATCAACCGCGAGAATGCCGCCAATTTTGTCGATTGTGTCATTGCTGTTGATAAGCTGAGCTATCTTGTGGTGGACAGTGCTGTAGTACTCTTGGAACCTATCCGGAGATAGCTCTATGGTCTGTTAGCTTGGATGTTGGAAGCACTCTGACTACCTTACCTCTGTATGCCGTAGATACAAACTGGTACAAATCGTATGCTGCCAACCGCCTACGGTCTTCATCTTTCGACTTGAGCTCTGTGAACGTGCGATTCAATGAGTCCGCGCCTTGCTGAGACATGCTGATCCAAGGCGCTGTAGTCTTTAGAACATAGAGGCCACAACATGTGAGTTCCCGATCGTCATTTTTGTCGAGCTTGGTCGTGGGAGGTGGAAGCACACTTCCTGTGGCATCCATCTTGACCAACGGTGATCGACAGAGCTAACGGTAGTTGCCGCGGACGCTAAAATCGGGTACCTTACGCTTTTAGGAAAGATATCAAAGGACTAGAGGAACCACATCAGCGTTGAAACGGTGTCTGAGTATTTGATGTTTTGATGGTGTTCACAGTTGTGAGCTGATGACGATTCGAAATGTAAAATAACACGACATGGTTGGTCTTGACATGCTACTTGCGGTAGTTTAGCGTCTGAACGCCTTACTGAGTCGTGATTCCCGCTGCGACGTAAACTATCATGCTTGTAGCTAGATTTCTCGATGATATCTGAGTCGTACTTATCGTTATGTCTCTACCCGATCCAAAGATTCGCCCTCCAGTTTATCAAGCGTCTGGGTCCAAGTCTCCCCTCCACGCAGACCGCGAACTTTACCCCAAAATTGGGGAATCAACAGCAAGGGAGCTCATCGAATCTTTCATAGTACCAATACGCTCAGGTCGAGCATGGAAAGTCCCACAAGGCCACGTATGCCGTATAATCACTCCCTACGGACCTCAAGTAGGCGATCTCAACATCTGGAATTCTAACAACCCCCGTGAGAGATTCTGGGCTTCGAGAACCAGGCAACTTCATCGTTCGCATGTCACAAAGTTCGATCGTCTTTGGAGCTGCTTACCATATATGAGACCTCTAGTCACAATTACAGGAGATTCTCTGAGCGGATATGGAGTCGATGGAGTAGGGGGTCGTGTCCATGACCTATTGGGCACTCGGTGTGACCCATATGGTGAATATTCTTAAATACAAGAATAGCTGTTTCACTGACAAAGGTATAGTCAACCGAATGCTGAGCGGAGAAGATTTCGATTACCATTGCCACTCAAACCTAACCCGTGCTATCCTCCCACATGGCCTAAACGAATCAGACGTCCACGATGTCCTCAACGTCTTTCAAGTCACAGGCCTCAACCGAAACGGAGAATACTTCATGTGAACCCTTCACACAGACTCTAACCTCCCTCAAAGACTAATCGAATGCAGGGAGCCATCGCCTGCAAAACCTGGGGATTTCTTCGAATTCTTCGCCGAAATTGATATCCTCTGCGCATTAAGCACATGCCCTGGTGGAGATCTGTCTGCGTGGGGCTGGAAGCAAGGCGGAGATGAAAACAAGATGTTGGCTTCTTGTCGGCCCCTTGGGGTTGAGGTATATAAAGTGACTGATCCCTCTGTGTTGGAAGGCTGGTTATCACCGGAGCCTCCAGCATATCGGGGGTTACATGGCATGGTGTTGCCAGTGTTCCAAGCCAAAGACGATGGAAAGACCAAGTAAAACTCGGACCACTCTATGGTGGCTCTACTTCGTGGTCGGATTGGTAAACTTTGCTTTAGAAAAATGTGTGTATGAACAAGTTGTCGACGAGAGATTTATGAGCCACCTACAGCTAGCTAGATAAGTACAAGACGGCTGTTACTTTTTCAAAGATTGCGGTATTTCAGCTCCTTCGTTACTTCTAAGATGATCATAAAGCAGCCTCGTAGAATCCTTCTTTTCTGAAGCCATGGTTTATGTTTAGCAGATTCTTCTTTTAAGAATAGCGCAACTTTGTTATCTATTCATCTATTTTTCGTACTTTTTGTCTTACTCCCACAACAGACGGAACCAGCGTCTCCGGTAGCACAGATTAACATTAAGCAAGACATAGACGAGTGCAAGTGCACCTTACCGCACCTCTCTTTTGCGTGAGCTAATATCAATAGCACTTCCCATTTGGCTCTCGTCTGCCATTATTGCTGGTGCAAATGTGGTATGGTTAAACTCTTGCTTCTCTTTGGCCCTGACCCCGCATTTCCATCACACCTCCCACTCACATTTTCCGACTGGGGAAACTTGAAATACATATCCACCATTTTTCGAAACGAACCAGCATTATAATCCGGCACCACGCTCGCACTCACGGCATTCGGAATACTAGAGTACATTCCTAATCCCCTATCCTTGAGGCTACCAAAACCATTCGGGTGTTTCAGCTCCAACAGCTCGTGAGGAGCCCGGCTTGTTGCGGGTTCGTTAAGGTCCGGTAGAGGAGCCTTGCGCCATTCAGACGTATGTCTTCGTGGCGCAAAGGTGGAAATGATTGGATTCTAGAAGTTTGTGACATGGAAGGTCTCCTTGCTTCTGACTCGGGATTTTTCCCATGCGCTGTAACGGTTGATGAATCGATGGACTGCGAATACAGATAAGCTGCCTCAAGATGTCGCTCATCCCAAGACCACTTAAAGATGTTCCCGTACGATTGCCTCAAGCGCAAGATTGCATTTTGAAGTACACTTTGATTTGTTTCGGTAGAAGTAGCTTGTCTGAAGAGGGCTGTAGGCCAGGCATTTAGCTCTGTTCCGGCCAACTCACCTTCGTAAGGTCCTCGATCCAAATTCGAGTTTGTGCTCTCCAGCAAAGAACCCTTTCTAGTAGGGCTAACTGAAGGTAGAGAGCTGGGACTGCTAGACGCCTCATTTTCGTCCCAGAGAATCTCATACACACTTTCACGAGGACCAGCTCGAATGGCGCTCAGCCGGCGAAGTGTCTCAGCAGCTGAGACAGATTGTCTCCTCCGGCTTGGGCCAATAGTGCAGTTACTCCGATGTGGATGGCCTTCATCCAAAGTAAGTGTGGTCTCAGCCAACAAGCTTTGCCGCCATACGCCCAAAGTTCCGCTGAGTCCGGCCACCGATTTGGCTCTCTGCTTCGCGGCCCCAGGCCCAGTGCTAGAATCTCTAGGAATTGAGACTCTGCGAGCTTTGGGGTCTTCGAATGACGGAAACCATCTCGG
>JAABUO010007849.1_pt1 | contig 12132 bp, 14 predicted proteins | sample 5559291 | NCBI WGS metagenome assembly JAABUO01 (sample SAMN10711878, study PRJNA513372) | rock metagenome | isolation source: Antarctica rocks | place: Antarctica: Victoria Land, Finger Mt sud
TGCTGGAGAGATCAAGGAGCTAGATGTATCCAAATATGTGAACAAGAAAATGGCCAGGCGGCTTGATGACGTCATCAAGTACACAATAGTGGCTGGCAAGAAGGTAGACCTGTAGCTGCATATGCCATCTGCGTGCGCGCGTGCATGAGGCAGATGCCCCTGATGTTGTTCCACAGAAAGAAGCTGTCGTATTCAGTGCCATGGGACAGCAGTGTTGGTGCAACAGCAGCTACTAAAGTTCAACCATACCTTTGAACACCATTTTGTGCACAGCATGTGCCATGTGCAGCCTCCAACCTTCATTGCCTGTTTGCATCCTGTTGCTGCGTCAGCCCAAAATAGAATTCACGGTATGTATCAGCTCACAGGTGCATGTCCATTGCTTAAAGGCGATTCAGTGTCTGGAGAGACAAGTCTTGCCCTGCGCGTACCTAGGTCATCATGAGCCGGAAAGCATCAGCACGCTTTGATACTATCAATCCAGTGCAGCGAATGACCATGTGCTCAGCTGCACAGATCTATTGTGTGTCTGTCACAGGCGTTAGAGGCAGCGGGAATAGCTATAGAAAAGGATCACATAGACAATGTAGACAAGATGAGGGCAGGCATCCTGATAGGCACAGCCATGGGGGGCATGGCAACCTTTGCACAAGCCATAGAGGACCTCACACAAAAGGTACAGTGCGCCTGAGTATACATGTTTCTGCAGCGCAGTCTGCAGACTAAGCCTAAGGTTGAGTTCCTCACACAGGATGTACAGTGCTCCTGAATCTGTCTGAGATGTCTCTGCAGCACAGTGTGCCAAGTGAGCCCTGAAGTTGGTTTTGTTGCAGACAACAGGCACAGTCATGGCTAAGTGTGAACGCATCAGCTGTGTCAGACTATCTCCTGAGCCATTCGTTCATGCTGTCAGTCCACTGTCATTGACAACAGAACTGCTGATGAGATCATCTGTGCGTCGCTGCTGCTGACACATTGGTTGTGCACAACTAGCTCTTGTTGCTGAGTGTCCAGGTGCCCACATAGTTGGTCTTAGTCTATCTTATGTTGTTGATGCTCATGTGCTTGGCTGCGGTCATGCTGCAATTGCATCCCTGACATCCGTTCAGCATGTCCCACATTGCCATCCCCTGCCACAACCTCTTCCACTTTTCAGTATATCACAGTATCGTAGTATGCGCAAGCGCTGCAGAATCATGGTAAGAAGCCCCACTGGGATCTGTTACCAGCCCTGCTGATATCTGGCCTGATGTGGTGCAGTCATACCGCAAGATGAACCCCTTCTGTATACTATTTGCCATCACCAACATGAGCAGCGCGCTGCTGGCCATGGACCTGGGCTTCATGGGGCCCAACTACAACATCTCCACCGCCTGTGCCACCGGCAACTACTGTATACTCAAGTGAGCCTCTCTCGCACTCAACTAAGCCTCTGTTGTACTCAAGTAAGCCTCTGTCAGGCAGCTATTGCGTACTCAAGAAGCCTTTGTTAGGCTCAAGTAAGCCCTCTCATATTCAGATAAGCCTCTGTCAGGCAGCTACTGCATACTCCAGTAAGTCTCTGTCTGGGCTGAAGTAAGCCTCTCTTGTACTCAAGTGAGCCTCTGTCATACTCAAATAAGCTTCTGTCGTACTCAAGTAAGCCTCTGTCAGGCAGCTAATGCATGCTCAAGAAGCCTCTGTCGTACTCAAGTAAGCCTCTGTCAGGAAACTACTGCATACTCAAGTAAGCCTCTGTCATATTCAAATAAACCTCTGTCAGGCAACAATGCTGAGGCCCAACCCCGATTCATAAATCGTAAAAACATAATTTCCCAGTACTTGCTTGCTGACTTTGTGTATCATACATTCTGCCTTTGGTGTTGCAGTGCAGCAGAGCACATACAGAGGGGGGAGGCCGACCTCATGCTGGCCGGGGGGGCAGAGGCTGCTGTCATTCCCTCAGGGGTGGGGGGGTTCATTGCCTGCCGGGCCCTGTCCAGCCGCAATGAGGACCCCACAAAAGCATCAAGGCCCTGGGATAAAGACAGGGATGGGTTTGTCATGGGGGAGGGAGCAGGTACAAGGCTGTCTGTCCGTCTGTCTGTCCATGGCCACTTCTGTCACAGCCATGGTCTGCTTGCCGAAAGGCTCACAAGCTGTGGCTGGTGCACAAATGTAGCTTTACTGCTCGTTTGGAAGTCAACGGTCTGGTGCTAATGGTGCACAATGTGACAGTAGCATTCTGGCCCTGCAAGTCTGTTGACCTTGTGCCATGGCCCTGGGGCACAAGTGGAGATGATTTGGTCGTGAGTGTACAAAATTTACATAGGCGCAGTTGCTGCTATCATGGTGTTTAAGTCCCATCCTGCTGTTTGTGCCGTGCCTGATTATTTTTGTCAAAAGCTTGTTCAAGGCCTGAACAGGCTCCAGATCTTCTTCACAAAGATTGCAACCTGAGTGCCAGTCCACCATCCTAGTCAAGCACTGCACAGCCCTCCTGCAGGATCTGACCAGCAAACTGCAAACTGGCTTGCTGCATGTCCTCGTGAGACAAACCCTTGCTTCTGGAATGCAATGTCTGACAGTAGCCTGATTGCAGCTCATGACACATCATCACAATCAGCCTAGTTGCTATGGTCTGAAACATTTCAACAAGGGCTGTCTGTACTCCAGCTGCAATCAGCTGCTCAGATGGTTTCTTATGAAGTCTCTATAGGGCTTATTTTAATCACAGTATTTTTGCTGAGCTTTTCTAGTACATAGTATGTTATTCCTTTTAGTTTATGGTTTAGTCCTAAGTACATACATCTAAAGAGAAAACTTAATCACTTTCAATAGGTGATATTAATTGGCTAGGGCTTCTTAACCTTTTTTTGGCTTTACTAAGGATCAGGCTTATGGCACAGGTGTGCTTGCTGACTATCACATTGGCTGCCGCCTCTGGAGGTTCCTGTTATGATCGCTGAAAAACATAAACTTTCCTTTTCTTTTTCCTTTTCACAGGTGTGCTGGTGCTGGAGGAGCTAGAGCATGCCAAGGCACGAGGGGTGCCCATCTTGGCAGAGTACCTGGGAGGCAGCTTCACATGTGATGCATACAACATGACAGAGCCTCTGCCCAATGGCAAGGGAGTCAGCTCCTGTATAGAAAGGTAGCTCTTTTGAATCCTGAAACGTCTATTTCAACTCAGAAACGTCATCCGTACACTGGAAATTTAAACTCAGAAACGTCTGGGGACAGTAAAAACGCGTTTCTGTATTGTGGAGATGTTTTGAGCCATGCAGCCCTGCTCAGCTGACATGAAACATCCCTGCGCAAGCCCACATTTGGTGTCCGAGCGCACGTTCAAGAACTGTGTCAGGTGGGGTATCTCCGCCTGTATCTGAGAGGCGGCCATCTTCCTATCACTTTTAGAAGCAATGCTACCTTCCTCACCATACAGGATTATTCTGCCTTGTGACACTGTCCATGCCATGCCATGTCAGTCAGTACATGACATATCATTGGTTTCTGTCGGCTCTATGAGCTGCATTTGCCTGGCAACAAGTTCAGACAACAAGTGTGTGCTACTGGAGCAGTCTCTGACAAGACCCCACATTGTTTGCCTGCTGGTCTGCAAGACGCCTGTTTCAAGAACCATCGACAAGCCTTTATTATGCTTGCATGCTGCTCTAGATCATGTCCCACTTCACACATCAAGCATAAGGCATCTGGCTCTACAGGTGTGCTTGCCATGAAGGTTTATAGCAAAGACGTAGTAAGACAATCCATTGGTAAGCCATTCATCAAATTGCAAGCAGTTTGCACCTTGTTGCAGGGCGCTGATAGACTCAGGAGTCCAAGCAGACAATGTGAACTACGTGAATGCCCACGGCACCTCCACTCCTGTGGGAGATATGGCAGAGTATAGAGCTATCAGGAATGCCTTGCCGGGGGACAACTTGCGCATCAACAGCACCAAGAGCCTGATTGGTCATCTGCTTGGTGCTGCTGGGGCTGTGGAGGCAGTTGCAGTTATCCAAGCCATGCAAACAGGTGACCACAGTGCATTTCATGTCTACAGTTTGAGAAACATGGTCACTGGCAAGACCACTGCACTCATAGTTCCGTGCCTTTTGTTAAGTCTGTTGTGTCAGTCCACCCGCCAGTAGGCATGGTATGCTGCACAAGTCTCTGCATACTGGATTCTAGGCCATCAACAACATGAGAAAACACAGAACCTGCAGTCATGCTTGTACTTTCTTACAGACCCATTTTGCTGCAGCTATATTCTGTTCCAGGTTTTGAAGGGATAATACTCTTGTTTCTGTCAGTATGCTTGTCGTAGCTGCATTTTTGCTAGGGTGCTGCAGCTTACCCTCACGAGCAGGCATCATGGATGCAAATGACCTTTGCATGAAAGCCTCAAAGTCCTGCCATGACACACCTTGAAAGTCAAGGTTCTGCTACAGCTTCAGAGATTCCTTCTCAGAGTTCCCACGGCACCTCAGTCTGCCAGTTGCAGTTGTGTCATCTCTGGTCATGTTAGCAGTTTTGGAACCCTTGGGAGAAAGCACAAGCGTGTTACGATAACTCATAGCAAATGCTTACAGTAATTCAGTGAATTAGTCAGAAGGGGTTGACAGCACTCATGTATCAGGCAAAGTGCTGTATACAACAGGCGGCTAACTGCAAAGCCTGGACATTCTGTTGCAGGCTTTTTGCACCCCAACTTGAACCTGGAGAACCCTGAAGATGATGTGGACCTAAACATCCTTGTGGGCAAAGAGAAGCAGCAGCACAACATTGATGTGGCCCTGTCCAACTCATTTGGATTTGGTGGTCACAACTCGTGTATCCTATTCCGCAAGTACACTGCTTGAGGGCTCAGAAGACAGAGCGTTCTTTGACTGAATGTTGCCTGTGTCTTGAGGCTGTGAGCTGAGGTATATGAAAGTCTTAAGGCTTTATTCAGCATACTTTCTGAATATGAGGAATCGTTTATACGCAGCTACTAGTGGACAGTGAGTGCTGTTTATGCAGAGTTGAGAGCTGATCAGACTAGACGTCAGTTGAGGGATTCTATGTGAGAGTGAGTTGCATTGTACAGAGTTCTGGCTGTTGCTTCGAGTTTTGTTGTACTGATACTACATGAGTGCTAAGCATTTCTGGTTATTTTTGCATGGCTGTTGCAGAGTTTCGCAGTAGCTTTGCCTATTGTGCAAATCTACAGATGCGGTGCAGTCAGTACGCAGATAACAATAAGTCTGGGCGAGACTGACGTGTAGACTGCCACTTTTGGAGTTACTCCTGAATTTGCTCATGAGGACAGCAGCCACTGTACAGATGAGCCAGTGTTGTAAATGCAAGTTCAAATATCCTGTAACAGGCATCCTCAAAACTCCAGCGGTGTGTGCCAAAAAACCATTGCAAGGAGGCTGTCTGCAGCTTTTCAAGCAATGTCTCAGGGTTTGGTGACTCCATTCAGATTGACAGCACTTCGTTCATGATTTACAAATGCTGCTGTAACATCTGCTGCACACAAGAAGGATGGCACAGCTCATAGCAGAGTCATCAGTCAGATGAAGACAGTGGAGGCTCTGTGAAACTGACTGCCACAGGTACAGTGCATGTATCTAGCTGGTGGCCTCCTTGGCCTGGCCCTTGGCGTTGTGGTATGCCTCCTTAGTCTGTCCCTTGGCCTCGTTCCAGGCGCCCTTGGCTTGACCTGCAATGTAACAAAAACAGTCAGCACCACGAGAGAACTCAGATCTGTCAAACGAGTGACTATCGCCGAAAATGTCGTACCCTTGGCGTCTCCCAAAGCCTTCTTGGCCTCAGGGTCGTTCTGAATGATGTTGTACAGGATGAAGCCTCCGGCAATGACTGCTCCTGCAATCAGGACCTGCAAGAAAGCAGCTTGCTGACGAAACAGGGAGCAAAGAAATCTCCGCAACTGCTGGATACTGGAGGGGACAATTAAGAACTGGCGACAAAAACAATTGCTGAAAAATCCAGCAGTGTGATGATTAGCATGATTAGCAAGCTCTGCAGGCAGTGCACAAGTCCTGTCTAAGTGCCTTGATTCGATGGCACAGTACTTACCCACTTAAGTGTGTCATCCTGCTGTCCGTTGGCCATTGTGAAAAGTGGAACCTTGTAGAGGGGTGCTGAAAGATGCAAGAATGCAACAGCAAATGTAGCGCCGAGTTAGGTGATTGCAAGGGTAGTTTTGCCCCGCAGGCTTGAGTGCACGGCAGTTTCCCTGTGTCAACCCTCGCCAATATCCATATCCGCTCTGATACTTTATGCTTTTAGTCCGTGCGTGTGTTGAAACTTTCGTTCAAAACACTTTGAACACGATCCTTCTGCCGCTCGCGCAGCACCTCTGCGGATGAGTCCGTCCACACGTACCCTCTTGCGCTAAAAGCCCACGTCCTAATGCACACAGCACGGCGATTAGCAGACCAGCCGGGCTCACTGTAGGATCAGAACCGTGACGCCAGCTCGCGTGCAGGCCCGTGCTAGTGCACAACACGGGGCACGCATTCACTTGATTATACGTATTTCAATTTCTGGCAAGTCAACAGTCGTCAGCCAACATCCCCTTCAAAAGGGATAAGAATATCCCTGCTTTGCACCTGACTGACTGACAAGCAAGCAGCAGCAGGAGCCAGTGACAAGTGCTGCCCAGCATCTGAACTTACCCGAAACAGAGGCTTTTTGGTGGACTTACAAGCATCATGCTGTTGCAGACATTGCAGACATGCAACAGAGATACTGTCAGCTGCTAGACATAGGTGTGCTCTTCTTGGTTGGAGCAGACCGCGATCGGCTGCTGGCTGACTTAGCACTGACCCCGTTAGACTGTGCAGCAGCCAGAGACTCTTTCCCTTCAGCCGTGTTTTTGCCAGATGCCGTGGTTCCAGAAATGGCCTGATCAGCGGTTGCCAGCTCTGAATCACCTGCACCATCGTCCACAACACAATTGGGTCGAGGCTGGCCTTGTCAGCTGCAGGAAAAAGGCAGATCAAGGTTGTGAGCCAGTGTGTCAAAGCATGTTTGGGATTTAGCATGCCTGTTTGTCAGACAATAATCTGACAGTGATGACAATGCCTGGGACACAGGAAACTATTGGTGCTGTGTAACGCAACAGATCAAATGCAACAAGGCATGCCTCAGCAAACACAGTCTCGCAGCCTGACTTGCAGCCAGCTCGAGCGCAGTTTGCATACCTGAGCCTTGCACGTCAGGAATCAGTTGCCTACTCTGAACAGCAGGTGCTTGTGATGCTGCTGCATTGGAAGCTTTTGTTCCTGGTGGCACAGCTGTACGAGCTGTCTCAAGCTCCTTACCAGCAGCACTCTGGTCTTGATGTTTCCTGTCCCTAACCTTGGATTGAGACATTGAGCTGGGAGTCTGTGATGCTGCCAGATCGGATTCACGTTCATTGACAGGCACAGCAGTATGAGCTATCTCTAGCTGCTTGCCGGCCTTGTCATCCTCATGTGTGGCCTGATCAGTCTCAAACTCTGACTGATGACTGACAGAGCTTGGCACCTGTGATGCTGCTGCATTCGACTCCTGTGGTGCAACAGGGACTGCCATACGAGCTGTCTCTAGCTGCTTGCCAGCGCTCTGATCTTCTGGTTCTGTTTGACCAGACTTTGAGGATGCCTGAGAGTCAGGCAGGGGTGCGGCGGCCTGTGATGCTGCTGCGTTGGAGTCTTGTGTGTCAAGGGGCACAGCAGTTCGAGCTGTCTCCAGCTGCTTACCAGCACTTTGACCCTCAGGTGAAGCTTGATGAGGGCTGATTGGAGCTTCAGAGTCAGGGAAGGTGCCTGGTGCCTGAGTAGCACTCCGCAATCAGGATCCAACGGCAAGCACTGCTTCATCACAGGTCTTTGCAGGCACTTTAGTTCTGTCCAAATACTGTGAAACAACAAAATGCAGCAGCTGCCTTTAGTCATGGCAGGCGTGCGTGTCTTGCACATGCCATCGCCATGTGCTCAGTCATGCACATGCATATTGGCTGCTGCTGTTGAGGACTCCAATTTGGCAGGTGTGACAAAGAAGCATCAAGACAGAAACGACAAGAAGATACTCATAATGCTATGCTGCAGGACAGAAGCTGGCGTCATGCAGTCAACTTCGTTTCTAGATTGCACACGTTCGGTATGTCTCCAGCAGAAGTATTGCATACATGCCATGATCCTGACCTTAGGGGGTGCAGCAGCAGCGTTGTCAGCAGCAGGTTTGCCATGTTTTGGCAGATCTGCCATCTGGGGCTGACTGGCAAAGTCTGCCTTTGCAGCTGCTGGAGAAGGCGATGTTGAAGGCAAAGGACCAGCTTTTGAGGCAGAGGCCATTGGAATGCTGGCATCAGAGGAATTGGAGTCAAAAGAGCCTTTTGAGGACGGGGATTTTGGCCCTGCTTGGGTGTTTGAAGCAGCTTTGCCTGCAATGTGAATTCTGTTGCAAAGGGGTCCATGCGTAAAAACAGGGAGGCACCTGTTTTGGGCTGTTTAAGGAACAGAAAGGTACCCAGACAAACAAGAACAAAGGTAGAGGGCCACAAGCATAGAGAGCCAACAGAAATATGTAAAAAACTGCAAGCTGCCAAGCAGGCTTGAGCAGGCAACAAATGCCATTTAGCCTCAGCGTCAAAACAAGCAGTCATTATTCCGAGCAGGCCTACCCACAGGGGCATGAAGGTGGTTGCTATGAAACTGCGGTGCAAATGTGGATGATTTTATACACAAAGAAAGTGTCCCATGCATGTGCACGCACCAATGGTGGAAGTGGGCTTGCTAGCAGATGCTGGGCGAGGAGATGCCACCGAAGAAGTGCTTTGCTGCCTTGCATTGCTGGAGGCTGCCGACTCAGCCACTCGTCCCTGCATCCCACTGTTGGTGACTGTGTCTGCTGGTCCCTCCACTCCCCGCTTGACTGGGGCACTGGACTCTTCTGAAGTGTTGCTGACTGCATCACCTGCTAGATCAGGCGTCCCTGTTGCCCGCTTGCCAGGCATTGCATCTGTTGCTTCTTCGATGTCAGCTTCTTGCTCTAGCTTTCCTGGAATGTCCTGTTCTCGCTCCTCAGCTGCAAGTAACACAATGCATGAAAACTTGGTTTGGCACTGACGCACAACACTGTTTGGCACTGACAGAAAAAGCCTAGCTAAAACTGATGACTCAAAATAAACTTTGCAGATGGTGCTGAATGGGAAATGTAAATGGTGCGCCTCTGCAGATATGAACAGTGCAGCTGCAGCCCAGGATGACTGTACAGGCGCCTGCGCTGTTACTGCATGCTGGTGACAGAAGGCCGATACACACAGCTCACATGCACATGCAAGCACCCATTCTGTCAAAGCTCAGAAACTAAGGTGCGGGTGCAAACATACCAGTGTCAAGCATGGTCTGTGCTGCATGCAGCGCTTGTTTGAAGGTGGTTGTGGTTGCTTGCAGCTCACTCTTCAGCAGCCGGTTGCTGCTTTGAAGCTCCCTGATCAGCCTATCAGCCTGCATCACTCAACATGTGACACCATGATTTCACCTAGACCTTGAATCTGTCATGCACAAAGTTCTCCACGCACATGATATAGCATGGCTTTGCTCTTGACAGCAAGCTAGGATCTGTGCAGCAGTATGTGCAGGCATGTTCTACAAACATGCACGGTACAAGTGGTCAGCGTGTACAAAGCTAGACTTGTGCCAGTGTCACATGATCATCTGCAGCTGAATCATGCAGCCAGTGCGTTGACATCATGCAATGACACTGGCAACAACTTTGTGCCATCAAAACGTCAAGGCAGACCAAATTAGCAGGTCCAACACCACCACCACGCGTCCATAAAGAAGCAGATGACAAACACAGCTGCATATTAGTCTGAGTTGGAAGCTGATGGGTGAACAAACCCTACCTGTGCTCGTACACTCTGGGACTGAGCGAGCTCCATCCTAACAGCTCGAGCTTCCTGGCGAGCTCGTCTTGCATCCTACATCACGTCCACAACGTCACAGAATAGACCAGATTTCCCAAAGGCTGAGCTTTTATCAGCTGCATGGCATGACCTGTTGCAAGGATCATGGCATAAATGGTCAAGATCCTATGTGCTGAAAGATCCTCATGTGCCCCTCAAACATTGACTGATGTTTGCAAGATTGAGCATCCTTGCATGGCCATAGCTGGCTGTTGCATTCTATGACAGAAATGGGCTACTGTGAATGCAGCTGTGTATGCGAACACATCACCACAGTCAAAGTACGCCCAAATGATGTTCAGCATTGCTGTAACGTGTGCAACTTTGCATTTTGGTTGTGGCTGTTTCAGTACCTCCTGTGCAGAAGCAAGCTCAATCCTGGAGCGCCTGAGCTCCTGTCTCTGGAGGCCAAGCTGGGCCTCAATGTCAGTGGCCCACGCCAATAGCCTGTCAACAACACTCACTATATTCACCCAGTGTTTACTTTGTGTGCACTGTGGACAGACAAGTGTGAAATCTGTTCAGCCAAAGCTAAGAATGCACTGCTGAACCATATGCTGTGCGTGTTGATGACGTAACATCGGCAGCCTCAGACATGCATACAGCAGGCATGCACAGACAGATGTGCAGGAAAAACAGCTGGGACTCAGAGGGAAACTGCAGACGGCAGGCAGTGAACAGGCTGTGCAGCTGCCATGCAGCCCACATTGCTTGACTTTTTGGCCAGTCTCTGCTCCAGCTGGACTGTCTGCAATACCCATTGTGAAACAGCAAGGCAGAATGTTTGCCTGCAGTTTACCAGGCATACTAGAGGATGCAATTGGCAGTTTGTTATATTGATTGCTCACTTGCTTTCTCTAGTACTGGACTTTCCCCCCGCCATGACAGCAGCTCCAGGCTGACCTTCCCAGTTGTCAAACACCTCAAGCTCTGGCTCATCCTGCAGCAAGGCAGAGGTGACATCATGTCTGTGGTTATCAATCAGTTGGTCGGCACATCTTCAGTTCGTTTTTTGCAATGTCACCATAATGATGGTCTAAGAGCTGTATGGTCATCCAGGGAATTGAAAAAGCTGTGATCTCCAACTAACTTGCAGGCACAATGCAGCGTAGTAACAGTAATGATAATGACCACAAAGCAGCAGGCATCAGGTGCGTGTGACACATGTCAGACATGCATGCACTGCTTTGATCTTTGACAAGCCGTTCATATGTGCTACCTGCTCAGCTTGTGTTGAGCTTGTGCGAAGATGCAGAGAACATACAAGATTGCAGAGATGAGTCATCGCAACAGAGCTGCAGCTACGATGATATCTCCACAGCATCACTGCATGCAAATGTTACAAGTGCAGAGGGCATACTTGTTGAATGGCAAGGACGGAGTTGTTGCCGCGCTGCCAGGTCAGGGCATGTGTGCCGCTGCTGTCCAGTACAACATACTTGTACTCATACACACTCCCAGATGGCAGAGTTATCTTTGCATGCCACCTGTCACCTTCTGTCCATCTCAGCTCCGGCCCATCTACCATGATCCAGGAGCCTGCATAACAATGTTAATAATAAAATTGCTTTCCAGCTCATGATGAGCTAGGTACGTGCGGGACAAGTCTTGTCTCTCTAAAGCAGTCTGTCTGCATGCAATGATGCATAGGTTGGTGATGGCTGAACACCATTATGAATGTATGCTGGGAATTGTGATGTACTTGTGATGCGCATGCAATGCATCGTCAAGTACTCATGGGTATCTGGAAGGACTATATGGCTGTCCAGGTCATTCATGACTGCCCTGAAGGCAGCTTAAGTAGACAAATGAATGCATGCTGTTTGCAGGAGGAAATCACATCAATCTGGCATGCTTTGTGTCGCCAATGCAGGAGGCAGTCAATGCTGCTGCAGCTTCGTAAGGATGAATGGATGACTGTGCATACGCGTTTGCACGTACCTAGGTTTTTATGTGATCCTACAACCCTAAGCCTTTGTCCGAACTCTGCATGAAATGTCAACCAAAACTGCACAGTGGCCACTGCATTTGTGCCCTGCTGGCCCTCCGCAAAATCAGCATGTCGCACTGGTTCTTGCGAGTTTGCTGATGCATATGGCTTCTGCTGCATAGCTGAGAGGGGTTGCAGGGATGCCCTAGGCCTTTGGGCAGCATCTTGTGGTGGGAAGGCAGGTGACTGAGTCTGT
>JAABUO010007850.1_pt1 | contig 12131 bp, 16 predicted proteins | sample 5559291 | NCBI WGS metagenome assembly JAABUO01 (sample SAMN10711878, study PRJNA513372) | rock metagenome | isolation source: Antarctica rocks | place: Antarctica: Victoria Land, Finger Mt sud
GCCGTCTTGCTGGGCTGCTGCCACCAAAGCACTAATGTGTTGTCACAGTCAGACATATGCTTATGTCCTGGCAGCAAAGCAGTCAGCCACCGCACCCTGTTACTGCTCTGGTATGTACAACATGGTGTGCTACAGTGCTCTGCATTTTGCATGGGCAATGCTGATCGTGAGTTGACAACAAAGCAATCAGCCAATGCACCCTATTACTGCTCTGGTATGTACCTAAGTGCATTCCAGGCAGACAATGATTTTGTGCTAGTTGCACGTTGATTGCATCATGTTTTGGACTGCAGCCTTGATGATGAGCTGGTAGGGGAGACAACATCATCACCAGCCTTCTCCAATGCACGATCTAAATTTGATTGTGCATGTATGCTGTTTAGGATGAGCATGCATGTGGGTGTGTCTTGGTGCAGTGGAACCAGAGGTGCAGGAGCTGGCACGCAATGCAGTGAGGGCCCTAAGGGGGGTGAGGCTGTGCGCTGAGGGGCATGAGGAGGGCCGCCTCACTCACCTGGTCCTGGGCCAGCAGCGCCGTACCCTCAAGGTGCCCTACCCATCATGTTGAGGCACTGGCCACACACATACTCTCACAAGTTGGTCGTCTTGATTGTAGCCATGCTGAGGATGTAATACTGCATGGTTGCTGATGGTCGCTCACAGCATCTTATATCCCTCTGGCATGGATCCTGTTTGCGTTGAGCATCTCCAGATGTGCACATTCTTGCTTGGCCTGCATAAGCCCACTAAGACACACCCTGCAGCATTGATCAGGCATGTTTTGAGTGACAGCCTTTCTCTGAAGCCAGGTTGACACTGTGAGGTCTTACAATCCTGCTTTAGTTGAGGTTCGTCACCAGTCCCAACTGCATCGGGCTCATGCACTTTGGCACAACTGGGTGCTGAGTTCTTTTCGTGTCCATGTTATAGGTGCTGCTGGCCATCGCTGCTGGTGCTGTGCTGGTCACCCCTGACTGGCTGACTGCTTCTCTTGAGGCTGGAGAGTGGCTGCCTGAGGCACCCTTCCTGGCTCAGGTCATTTCATACTTGTGCTCAATTATTCCTTCCTGCAGTCCCTCATTCACAACTGCATTCATCCATCTTGTTCACCATTCATGCATCATTCATGCATCCACTCTGTCTTTTGACCATTTGTTTCAAACTGTGATTCACTCATGTTTTAGAGCAGTCTTGCTTTCTTGCATTCCTCTGCAGCCTGGCCAGCAGGAATCAATACAACACCTGCCAAGAGCATCGTGAAGACTCTGATCAGGCAGCATTTCAGTAGTCTGACTCCCAGCCCTGTTGTCATTCTGCATGCAGGGCCGATTTGCTCAAGCAGCCCTTGCAGCTCGAGAGGTTCAGAGCAGTGACAGGCCACAGCCCTTGCATGGCAAGAAAGTGTATGTGCATGTGGCAGATGCTGCCAAGAAGGGACCCTCCACTGGCAATGGTGGACCCCTCAGACGCCTGGTGGCTGCCCTGGGTGGCAAGGTGTGTACTCCCTTTCTTCTAGTGCATTACATGCAGAAGGTAGCTCAAGCGCGTTTTGGCTAGATCAGTCATCAACTGACCCTGCTGGTTTGGCCTGCAGCTGCTAGCCAGGCTTTTGTACCAAGCTGAAGCTGTGAGGCAATTGTAGTGCTCATCGGCCGTGCTGTGAGCTACAAAGCGCTCGAAGTATCATATCATGTTGACAATGGGTAACTTGTGGCCCCTGCGTAGCCCTGCACAGTCTGCAGAGTGCTGTGGGCTAAAGTATGCGGGGACCTGAGTTCTTCTGGTGCCATGCAGCATGTGTAGCAGGTGCAAGATGCTCTGCAAACCATGGTCATGTGCGCATGCAGATTGTTGGGGCAAAGGCTTGCAATCTATGCATTGTGTCTGGAGGCTGCAGCCGTCCAGCCAACTTGAGCACTGACATAACAGCAGTGCGGGAGGAGTGGCTTTTGAAGGGCGCTGAAAAGTACAAGCTGGAATTAGAGAGGGTGCATGCTGTCAAGTGACGCCATGCAATATGCTTATACCTTGCTGGATCTTCAAATGCTACCTGTATATACAGGCCATGCATTCATGAGCATTCCACATGTTCTTTGGACTAGGCCTGTCTTGAACAAACATGAATCTCGCTCTTTGTCAAGCTGCACATTTGACAGCTGCTGTGATCGTTCCTGAGGCCTGCTGCAAAGCTTCATTGCCTTGGAGAGATACAGTCAAGCTCTGAACACTCCGAGGACATGACATGCCAGTATCAATGGTCTTCACAGATGGTGGCAGATAAAGAGTTGTGCTCAGCTTGTTCTTATACTGTCTACACAGAGCCAGTGGCTATGAGCCAGAGTCTGATAAATGCTTGCAGAACAGTCAATTGAATGAACGACAGCCATTACAGTCCATGTCAGCTTGTAGGCATGCTGCTGGATACAGCCTTTGGTCTATCAATGACAACCAGTGCCAGTAATTACAAGCACTAAATCCAGAGTGTTTTAGATGTCCAAATGATTTGTTTGCAAATCAATTAATTGCTGCAGTTGCCAGTGCACAGCATCAAAACCATGAGCACACATAAAGCCTCTGGGCCTCAGGCAAAGAACTTGATGCCAATGTCATCAGCAGAAGTGCCTTTGAACAGCTTAGCTTTACGCTGTTGCTCCAACATCTTGACAGCTTCCAAGAGAAGCTCTTTGGGCATTCCAGCAAAGTCTGCAAATACATGTGAATATTGATGGTGCTTGATTGTTGCCATGCAACTGGAGAGAGATTGCTCTGTACAACCTCTTGCCAGGGGTTTGCAAAAGCTTTGAGCATTGATCACACATGAAACAGCTGTGCCCAACATGAAACAAGTGACACATACATTAAAATGTCTGACTGAGTGTCGCGTCTCATGTGCAATTTGCAGGTGCATACGGCAGTGACCAGCCTGTGTTTCACTGACATGTTTTGTAGCTTTTCAGGACGTCACCTGTGCCAACTGAGTCCTCTCCATCCATGATCTCTTCAATGCTGGTCACAGCATCCTGCATGCCAATGCTGAGGGCCCATTCATGCAAGGCAGCAGCCCACTCAGGCAGCTTCTTCCACAAGATGAGACATTGGCTTTGGGATTTGCTGAGCCACATTCCATTGCCTGCAAGAGAGCACATCCTGATGCATCTTGCATGCCACATAAGTGCCAGTGCTTTGACAGTGCACAGTGACCTTTGCAATCACCCACAGATGAAAACAAGCTATCGTTAGTGCAAGATATTGTTAGTGTCAAACTGACCGTTTTTCACCAGCACTTGGAGCAGCAAGGTCCTTGTTTCTCCGTTCAGAGAGCCTGCATAAGCAAGACAATCAGCAGCGGTGCCAGTGGTGTCAATGTGCAGCTGTGGCCCTGTTGCATGCCACTTACGGTTTATTTGCTGGTTAGCAAACAGCGCTGTATCCTCAGCAACATCAGTGCTCAGCTTGTACACCTGCAGGGAAGTCAACATGTGGGAATTTGTCACCTACACCATATCGGCCAACCAAAGAGCCTGACCTGATGATGCTTGCACCAGCGTAGTATGAGCTCACACCAAAGAGCAACCTGCTTGCGTCGCGTCTCCTCAACAGGTTGCAGTCTGCAACAGCTTTTGCCTGAAGGCTCGAAAACATGACGAGATTGCTTATGGTGGAGTCAAGGAGGCAAAACGCGAGGAGCTCACGTAAAATAGGGTGGAAAGCTCCAAAAGAATGGGAACTCAAACTGTTGCCGAGCCATGCAGATCACTGGCTGACTTAGGTCGTGGCATCGCAGGCCATATACTTTAGACAACGACAGTCATCAACGCTGATGATAACCCGTTCGACCTTGTCGCGTGTATGGCCGTGTGCCAGTAGCGCGAGGTTCCGGAAGCGCTCTTGTCTGGTATTGTCCGAGTGAATGTTGCGAGTCAAGCGAAGCCATTCGGTCAACGCCATGTCGAAGTGTCGCTGCTCAAGCTCGTCAGCTACCGGACGCACCATGTAGGTCGCAATGCAGCATGCGCGTGCCTGTGTCACTCTGATGGGGGACGACCCTTAATTACTCCACATACTTGTCACAGTGTTCCAACTTAGCAATGTATGGGGAAGTAGCTACGCGGGAGATTGCAGTAGCTCCGCTGCATCAGTCCGTTGCGGAACCTGTAAGCAACTTAAATTGAGTCAAGCTCTGCTTGCCATGGCTTTTCAGGAAGCAAACAGGGGCAGAAAACCAACTTACCTGTTTCCCTTGCCATGCAGATCTCGTGTTTGCAGTTTAGCACAGGCCTGGAGGTTCTCTGGGCAGGTGAGTCCTATGTCTGCATAGCATGTATATATGGCACGCAGTCATTCCTCAATGCAGCATGCGTGATGCAGGTTCTGCATCAGGAGGCCTGTATACCTTGCATTGCCAAGCTGCCCTGCAGCGTTACTCATGTGTGCGTGCACATGAGAGTAGGGTGCATGACATGTGTGGCTTGGGGAATGGTGTGTTGTCCTTGTCTAGTGACCGCTGGCGTTGTCACTCAGCTGGAGGCCTCTCCAAGCTTACTTTCATGGACCCTGAGGTGAGCATGGCATGACTGAAAAATGTATCATTGGCATGCTGTAGTGCCTTCATACAGCTCTCATGTACTTCTGCATGCTGCTCTGAACCAGCAAACGTCATAACGCTGATAGCAGGGGCACAGTTGACAAGCTGCAATCATGCCTACCTGCAGGGTGCCATATTGCTGCTGCTGGTCTGCTGCTACTTGACCATGCACACAATCTTGCAAATCTTATCAGCAGTGACTGTCATGCAGGTGACTGATCTGGCAGCTTGTGAGTTTGAACCAGGTAGTGCATCACGTGTCATGCTTGGAAGGGAAGGCGGAGGCATGCTAGTGTATGATCTGGAGGCACAGAAGCCAGCAGCCAAGGTGCACATCAGTCTGCAGCAGATACTTGGTCTGGTCAAATGTCATAGCATGGGCAGCAAAGACTTTCCAGCTTGCACCTTGAATGTGCTAGAAACACCGCTTGCAGGAAGCGCATCCTAGATTATCAACTTAGCAGGGACTACAACTGCACTGCGTTGCCTTCAAGGTCATTGCCTTCAGCAGTAAGCTGTGATCAGGTCAACACATCATCCTCCAAGCAGACGGTGTTTGACAGCTGGCTTGCATGGTTCCAGCACATTATGCTTTTTCAGATCAGTGCGAGGCAAGACAGTCTGACTGTGAAGCAGCACATCATGCACGACAGCACTTTTGCATTGGATCTGGGTCGCCATTGTTTTCAAAACAGTAGAATTTTCAGTCTTCTGAATCTGTTTGGGGAGCTGAATATGATGTAGGGTTCAGGTTTTCAGGGTGTTTTGCAATTTGAATGTCAGGGTTCAAGATCCTATGCAATTGAACGCTGGAGCATCATACCAACATGCACAGAAAGCGTCCCAATGTGCTCTCCAGGCAGATGTGGAAGGAGGCGTGCTGATGATGCATGCCCCGGTCGGGCGAGGCCTGGTGGCCATTGGTAATGCTGCAGGACAACTGGTGCTGACAGACCCCAGAGCAGGTGTGCATCAACAAACATACACTACAGACATGCTGCAAGTGATGCTCAGCAGCATGAGCGCTCATTGTGTGAACACAAGAAGCGATGGCAGTCCCAAGAAAAGATGCTTGTGCTGTAATAGTGTCCTAAACGATATGTACATCGCACATGCAGACATGTAAAGACAGCAGTAAGGGTTTGTGCACCCTCAATATGCAGCAGGCCTCACATGCACTGCATGAGGTGTAGCATCAGCACCCGATGTGCATATGAGCTGCAGCAGGAGGGTCTGCACAGGCCTTAGGCCCTGCTACACTGATGTTCAAACAGGCAGTTTGCTGCCATCAGATTTTCCTCTTGACCTGCCTTTGAGTTTTGCGGGTCAGGGTGTTATTGTTGCACCTGAAGGCGCTTGTCTACCTTGCACACTCCTCCCTGCCTCCTGGTCAGGTTGAATGTCAGCATGTCTAAGCTTGAATGCTGGGTGGCATATGCAACACATCTGCATTAGCAGCCACCAAGACAGCTCTTACCAGCATTTGACGGGGGTCAATGCTCACCTCTGCACTGTGGCAGGCTACAAGGTGGAGCACAGCCTGACAGCTCACTCTGGTGGCCTGGAAGCTTTAGATGCCCGAGGCAACTTCGTGGCCACTTGTGGGTACGGCACACGGCTGGGCCAGGTGGCTTTGGACAACATGGTCAAGGTGCTCTGCTCACCCCCTTGTTGCTCACCCCTTGCCTGCATCTTTAGGGGCCTTCCCAGCACCCCTGGGAATACAATGCACCAGTCAATGTTCTCTCTGTTGCATTGCGCCAACCACATGTGGGTTTTTCGTTAGCGTCTCTGTAGGACAAGGCGCATGTTGTAGGAGCTGCTGCCAATTGCTACTCTGCAGAACACTACAACTCCCAATCTGCTTCCTCTATGCTCTGCCATGCGTGTGAGGCGGTGCTGTCTCCACACACACACAGACACATGGTCTGCCATAAGTGGCATGCAAGACTTACAAGGCGATGATGTCCAGTCATCACACTGTGCCCATGCTTTGCCTTTGGTGCAGGTGTTTGACTTGCGCTCTGCACCAAGGCTGCTGAACACAGTGCCATTCAGGCCGGGGCCCAGCCTGCTCAGGTTCCACCCCAAGTTCTCCAGCACCCTGTTGATTGGCAGCCAGGCCGGCATCTTCACCCTGTCTGACATTCAGGGCGCTGCTCCAGGTCCTACCTACCAGGTGCTCATGCTCATCTTCCAGGCCTGCCTTTGACTTGTATGCAAGGCTGATGTGACTTTGCTCTGGCTTCATGTCAGGTGTCCCTTGACACATAGACGCACAGCCGAAAGTTCAGTCCACAAAGGTGGTACGCTGTCAGATGGGGCTCAGCTCAGTCTGCTTGAGACTCGTGAGTGGACTGTCTCAGGCATGACAGCACAAGCGCCTCAGTGATGTTCCACACAGCATCTGTGCCCTGCTTCCTACCCAAATTCAAAACAAGCTATCCACACTGGTGGCACAGAAGCACATGTGTTTGCTGAAGGTGCAAAAAGTGATTGTGTTCGTGAAAACGTGCTTGGATGACTGCAAAGTTCTGGATCTGGAACGGGACAAATTATAATTTTGTTGTCTGCTGCAGATTGAGACAGAGGGGGATGCAATCACAGCATGTGCCTTTTCCAGCAGTGGAGAAATGATGGCTTTTGGGGGTAGTGGAGGGTACGCCCATCTATGGGCCACTTCTGCCACCCCCAGGGTGAACATGGCATCACAGCCCCTGGACTTCCCCACCCTCACTGCCAAGCCCCCCAGACTGACTGAGCAGGACTCCTTTGCCCTGCCCTTCCCCTATGGGGTCACGCAGGTTTGCCTTTTGCTGGTCCCCTTGTACCTTTGGCATCTGCCTTTTGAACCTTAGCTTATGCCCTTCCCCACCCACACCCAGGACAGATGGAGCAGTCTTCCATTGCCTTGCAATGACCAGATTACGCCTGATGGACTTGGCAGTGCAAAGATTTGCCCCGGTTCTTGACCCTTCTCAGCAAATGTGTCGCCCTTCTCCTCACAAAGCTGCCTTTTAGTTTTATGCTTGGTCATGCAATTTTGCTTCTGTGTTGTTATTACTGTCCAGTCCGTAAAATGCCAGACCCACACACCTGCCAACGCACCTGTCGTCCGCCTGAATTCTGCTACAGCTGTGGCTTGGGCGGCTTGCACTTGAGCTGCTGTGACTGCCCACATGCATTTTTGGGGAAACAGTTGCAACTGCAAATACCTTGTTCATCATGAGCCGGAAAGCGTTTAATAGTTGTGATTCTTATTGATTGCAGATGGGCTGTTTGTCACAGCGTTTGATCACTCTGCTGCTGTGGGAGCTGGCAGCCAGACAGGCCTATGTAGAGCATGGCATACCCCTGCGATACCAGAACACAATCATCACACATTCATCGAATTCTGTTTGGTGCTGCTGCAGACAAAGCTGCTTTCAGACTTCTCCTTTCCAGCCCCCATGCAGATGCGACAGCCCCCCCGCATCATCCCCCCAGCCCTCTTGAAGGACGTGAGGCAGGTGGAGTTTGTGGGGTATGTGGCCAACCCCATGTACAAGAGGGGGGCGGCCCCGGGGGAAGCTACCAAGGCTGTAGCAGCTCTCAGGAACATGCGCCATCAGCCCAAACAGGCCTGTTTGACTGCTGCAGCCAATGCTGCTCGCACCAGGCATGCCCTTGCCCTTTCGACATTTCACATCTAGTCTGTCCATGCATATAGTGTTGCCTGCAGCTAGGCACCTTGCATTTAATTCAGTTGCACCACAACAGCAGGTGAGATAGAAGACATCCAGCTCCCTAATGGTGTTTGTTAGGCCCACTTTGGCCACAGTTTCAGCTGTTAAGCCCAGGCAATCAAGCTTGTGTTTTTTTTGGGCAAAATGCTACTAGACAGCGTTGTCTTCCTGCAGACTACTTCGGGTGCCGGATGCAATCCAAGGAAATGCCAAATGCGTGTGGCAAGCAGCCAAAAGCATAGTATAAAGTTGTGATTGTTGGCCATACTCTGGACAGTGTGCAGCCTTGTGAGTAGAAGACACAACCCTATTCTTCAAACACAACCCCGAATGTTGGTGTTCCGGACAAAAGTACATTTGTCTTTCACTCACAAAGCTGCACCCTGTCCAGAGTCTAGCTCACAATCACGACTTCAGACTATGGCTTGTGGCTGCTTGCCAGACGCATTGGAATATACACGCAAGTGCAAGATATTCAGGGCTCTGGAGTGTGCAGGCCTGGGTCAGACTCCAGCACTCCTCGGCTGACCCTCACACAGACACCAAACAGGCTGCATGGCTACTCTTTGGGAAGAAAACGAACCACAAATGGTGGGTGCTGAAATTGCAGGGGTGGATCAGACTCAGACAAGAGCAGCCCCAGACATAAGGGTCCCAGGGGGGCGACCTGGCTACCTAGCAGGTACCGTCTGCAGAGGGTGCATGTGCAGCGCCAGGCCGGCCTCAGATGGGCTGACGAATTTGACTTCACCTTCTACAACCGCACGCGCTTTGCTGGTTTGGAAAATGGCGTGGCCAACTGCTACGTCAACTCCCTTGTACAGGTGCGCGCACCCAGCTCACAATGATAACAATAGTATTAACGCTTTCATGCTCATAGTGAGCTGGGTATGAGCAGGGCAAGTCTTGTCTCTCCAGAGCAGCCTGTCCTGTGCATCCCTACATGGCCTACTCATACGACAGTGTTGACAATCGTGTAATGCCGCATTGTTGGCACGAGACCTAGGGCGACCAGGTGGGCGAAGGCCCTTGACTCCACCCAACTAGTGCAAATGTGACTCGCACTTTGAGAAGATCACGACGCTTGCATAGTACAGGCAGACAGAATGAGAGACAACAACACTAGCATTTTTGTTGTTGCTGCTGTTGCTGCTGCTGCTGTATGTTTTGGGCTGGTGCCACATGTACATGTGATGCCAGAGGCAGAAGCAGTGTTGACCTGCCAGGATGGGATGAGAGCAAGCTTATCCAGCAGCACACACATGCTGCAACACAGCTGCAGAAGCTGCGCAAAACTGAAAACACACCGAGAGTCATCAGGAAAGGCAACAAGGCAGCAAGCTGATCATGTTGCTGCATGCATGATTGTCAGGGTGTTTGATTAGACATCATTCCAAGTCAATGAGAACTGCACTCACATGTCACCATCGCCGCAGGTGCTGTTCTTCATCCCAGCTGTCAGGAAAGCTATGCTGTCCATCATCCCTGAACCAGAGAAGGAGTTCAGCCTGTCATGCGAGATGTCCTTGCTGTTCAGGATGCTGTACACGGCCAGGGGCAGCGTCTGCCAAGCCAGCAACCTCTTCAGGTCAGTGCTGCTTAATGACAACAATAATAATAATAATGATAATAATAATGATAATAATAATAATAATAATAATAATAATAATAATAATAATAATAAAGTCGCTTTCCAGCTCATGATGAGCTAGGTACGTGCGGGACAAGTGCTGCTTACGGTTTGTCCATGTTGACCAGCAACCTTGCCCAGTGTATGTGATCCATGCCGTGACTTCCGCGCAACATAGCACTTGTGGAAGCTGAGTGACTTGAATGCAAGAATGCTCTTCTGAGCTGTATATTTGCACTGTGTGAAAGCTCCTGTGCTTCAGATCTTTGCGTGATGTTCAGGTCAATCACAGGCAAGATCACATGCTGCACATGCTCTGTGACATGGCTCAACGTACAGCAAGCGAAGTGCGATTGATAGGCATGTCCTGTCATTTGTTATACAGTATGTGCAGCATGCTTTTGTAGCGTGTCAACTACAGTCCCACTATGTGCAGCTACAGCCTGTGCAACATGCAATGAAGTTGAATGAACATGTTACAGCATGCAAAGCTGAGTGACAATGTTGGCCTCCCTCAGACTTGTCATCAGAATGCAAACAGTCTGTGTTCTGCTGGCAGAGCATTGAGGCAAAACAAGGAGGCGGCTGCCTTGGGGCTGCTGGAAGGGCATGCCCAGCAAGGGCCCAGGGACAAAGACATTGAGGTGCTGTTTGTTTCTTTTGTGCATGCACCTGCTGACATGTTTTGTAGTATGGGTGTTGCCGCTAGAGATCAGCTCTTGCTTTGGCAATTGAACAGCTTGCACTTTTGACAGCTGACCTGAGCAGCCACGTCTGGCTCAGAGTAACTCCTGCTTGCCATTGCATGTCCCATCTCATGAGGTAAGACCGTATTTTTGCAGTGACCAAATATGTTCAGCATAGTCTTAAGACTGCACTGCCATGCAGCCGGATTTTGGGATTGTAGACATGCTGAGTCTGACCCATCTACACTGACAAACATTGAACTTTGAAAGAAAACAAGGAGGCTATTCTGGTAGATACAATGTGGGTCTGTTCTGTGTGTCCAGTTGGTGGTGAAAGACATGTTGGTGCAAGGTTTGTCTACAGTACACGGCCATTTCCATGGTTGCCAGCAATATGTTATAAGCTGCTGAGGCTCATGCCCTATCCCATTTAGAGGCATCAGCTCTTGGGGCAATAAGTTTCTGTTCCACAGGTGGAAACTCAGAAGGACCGATCCCTACGCCGTCGTATCCAGTCCCTGCAGTGCTTCCTCTTTGAGCAACTCCACAGAGAGCTGACTCAGCCCAGCCCCAGCACCCCCCCTGGGTCTGGTCTCCCTGCCAAGTCACCCTCTGAGGCGACCTTGCCGACCACCGACGAACCCACCACTGCACCAACAGACGTCACAGCACCATCACCGCCGCGTGCCAGTCCTGATGACCATGTGCAGCAGACCAGCATGCAAGCAACTGCAGCAGCAGCACCAGCAGCAGCAGCAGCACCAGCAGCAGCACTTGAATCCATGACAGCAGCAGGTCAGTCTGGGACAGTCAGCAGTGATGCAGGTTTGAGGCAGCAGAGTGCTCCCAGCAGTGAGCAGACAACACAGCAGCCGGTTGGTGCAGACCCTGCTACCAGGAAGAGCATCATTGATGCCACCTTTGGCTTGGCGGTGCGGCAGCGCACCAAGGTCACAACCGGTCTCCAAGCTGACAAGCTCAGAGAGTCCAGGTCCTTCCAGGTGTGTGCCTGTCTGCCTGATTGCATCAGCCCTCATGCCTGTACATGTGCTTGCTTTGGTCCGGCATTGCAGTTCTGGACAGCTCAACATCTACTGCAAACACACCATGTCTGATAAGCAAATGTGATCCGGAGCAAAACCCAAGCGGAACTTCGTCACAGTCAAGACATGCAAGCCTGCCCAGGTAGTCCACATACAAAGGCAGTGACAGTGGCCAAGGTATGCTGCTGTTGGCTTGAGAAACAGCACAGGGAAAGATGGTGATGCTGATGGAGTCTGAAAGTTCTTGATTCTGCACAGGTGGAGCTACATTACCCTCCAGCAAAAGACCGGCCGCCGGTACAGTCCCCAGCAGTCAGTGGGGCTAGTCCCAAGGCTGCTCCTGCTGGCAAGTCCAAGAGGCCACGCTTTTGTGATGTGCTGGCTCGCTCACTCAAGCCTCAAGCTGACCTGAGGGCCTGGTTTGATGAGCAGCTTGGCTACCAGCCTGTGCAGCAAACCAGG
>JAABUO010007851.1_pt1 | contig 12129 bp, 12 predicted proteins | sample 5559291 | NCBI WGS metagenome assembly JAABUO01 (sample SAMN10711878, study PRJNA513372) | rock metagenome | isolation source: Antarctica rocks | place: Antarctica: Victoria Land, Finger Mt sud
GCGCCGCGCCAGAGCCGGCCGGGGACGGCCGGCCGGGGGCGGCTGAGGGTGCGGGCGCGCGAAAGCGGCGCGGCGGCGTTACCGCGGCGGAGGGCGGCCCTGCCAAGCGGCAACGCGCCGCGGCCGCGCAGCTGGCGCCAAGCCCGGCAGCGCCCCCCGCCGGCGCGGCGCGGCCGCAGGTCGTGAGGCGCGGGCCCTTGCAGCCGCCCTGTGCCCGCTGCAGCTGGCACAGCAGCTGACCCATGCAATAGAGGGGCCACTCTGTCGGCGCCCACTGCACTGCTAGGCTGCTTGACAGAGGTGCGGTTCAGCTGTGTGGTCTGACGAGGTCCATGTCAGGTGGTGGCACGGCTTGGGGCAGCTTGCAAGGCTTCAGGCACTCTGGTCTTCCCAAGGGCGTGTCTGTGCCAGCCGCAAAGAATGGCGTCCAATGCTGGGGTTGCCATGCTCGTGCGCTCCTGGCTCGTGTGCAGCTGCAGTGTTGCGCGAGAGCGAAGCTCTGCGGAGGGTCCCATCCCGTTGGAGCCGTAGGACTATAGTTTTGCCGCAGACGTAGTCTTCTGCACAGGTGCTCCGAGGCGGTGATGCTGAACACGAGCAACGAGCTGCTGCGCGAGCAGTGCCGCGCCGCCCTGGCCCGCGCCGCGCCGCCGCGCGGCGCTGCCTCCGCGCCGGCAGCCGCCGTTGCCGTTGGCCGCGCGGGCGGCGGCGGCGGCGGACACCGTGTAGGCAGCGGCGGCGCGCGCCGCGCAGGCAGTGCCGGCGCGCACCGCACGGGCGGCTTGCCCGGGGCGCGCCCACGCCGCGCGGGCGCGGGCGCGGCCCCGTCTGGCGTCATCGACCTCACAAGCGACGCCGACTCTGACGTGGAGACGGTGTCCAGCGGGGGCAACGCCGCCGAGCAGGGCCTGGAAGAAATCAATGCGTGCCTTAACCCTAACCTAACCCTACCAAGCAGCGGACCTGACCTGGATGCGGCGACGCTGCCGGTCGGCGACCTGCCGCCGGACCTGCTGGCGCTGCGCGCCAGGCGCCTCGCCGCGCTTGAGCTGCGGCGCTCCGGCGGCGGCGGCGGCGGCGCAGGGCCTCCCGGCGTGCCAGGATCCCTGGCAACGCAGGCGGCGCCGCCGCTGCGGCCGGCCAGGGCCGCGGCGCCGGCGCAGAGCCAGGGTCCGAGCGAGCGGACGGCGGCCGCCGGCCAGGCGTCCGATGTGCCGCCGCCGGCGCTGCAGCCGCGGCGCGCAGCCGCGCCGGCGCCCGATCCGGCAGGGGCCTCCATCCCAGCTCCCGCAGTATGTCCCGCGCCTGCAGCGAGCCCTCCTGCCGCGGCAGAGCCTGGCGCGCCGCTGGCGCTGCGGCCGGGGCCCGGTACAGCCACACCTCCCACCGTTGCAGCGCCAGCTTGGCCGCCCGCCGGCGCAGCGGCGGCGGCGGCGGCGCGCAGACCGGCCGCCAGCTACCTGGAGGATATGCTCAGCGCGCCGGCGCCGCCGCGGCCGCCGGTGGCGGCCGCGGCGGCGGCCGCCCCGGGGCCGGCTGCAGTGAGCGGCGCCGCCAAGCGGCGCAGCTACCTCGAGGACCTGCTTGCGATGTGAGCCTGGCAGCTACGCATACCATTTTTGCCAAATGTACATACGGACTCGCCCCATATGTGGAAGGAGGCGCGCTGCGGGCCAGCCGGCCGCGCGCGCGCTCAGACCGCCACCTGAGGCGGCGCTGAGGCTTGCTTAGGGCGCAGCCATCCGCGGGTGCGTGGGCCCTGCAGGCGCATGCGGCCGACCACAGTCGGCGAGCCACAAAGGTGATGATGCAGAGCGCGCGCAATCTGCCTGCCTCGTTTGCTGCTGCATGCGTGGCTGGGGCTGCATTACATAGGACGGTGTCTGCTTTTGCACTGGTTTGCACACCGTGCTGCCAAAGTTATGTATGTGCCTGCGAGCGTGTCTGCGGGCCTGGCAAGTGAGGGACAGGCTTGCGTCCTGGCTCGTGCGCCCTTGTGCGCTGGCCATGTGCAGCCTGCAGAGAAGCTTGGGTGCTGTGTTAGGACATGGTTGGTGCCCAATGCATGCGCCTGTGGTTATGCTGGTTTCCTGTGTGCTTTGAAGGTGTGAGTGTATATATATTAGTGGTCCTCTCTGGGTTCACGGCAGCACATCCCACATGCTCTGCCGTATGCGTGTGCTGGCAACAGGCTGCATGCTCTACTGGTGCTTGAAACGGTCTGAGGGCGTCCAGCACTCCTTTCGGCGCGTCCTTACACCCTAGTTTCATGGGTACAGGAAGAAACCCGCTGCAACGCTCTCTCTATGCTCCTGCATTGCAAGTATCAGAGTTCTATAGCAAATTTGCACCTCCTCACTAGGGCCACATGGCACGGCTTTTCAAATTTCTCGGTCCAAGACGAGGGTTCTGCTTGCACACGCATGAACGCCCACAGCGGCTCATGTTGTGCGTTCCGTTCTCTCTAATCACTGCTGTAGCTGCTGCAAAGGCGCGCTTGGCATCTTGGCCTCCTAACACCGTTGAGCAGACACACGACCACTACCGAGCCATTCCGCCGCTCAGGTACGACGCGGCTCGCCCGCCTACTCAAGGCGCCCGTCGAACAGCACGAGCAGGCCGTGCGCGAGCGTGCCCGCCATGCCCAGCACGACGCCGGCCCAGAGCGCCGCGTCCAACGCCTCGCTCGCCCACGCGCGCGCGCACAGCGCGCCAGCCGCGGCCGCGGCCCCTTGGGCGTGCGCCGCGTGGGCGCCCGCCTGCCAGGCGCGCACGCCGCTGCGCAGCAGCTTCCAGGGAGCGCCGATGCTCCAATCCGCATGCGGCGCCGGCCGCGCCGCCCGGCCGCCCGGCGCCGGCCCCGCGCGCGCTGAGGCTGAGCCAGGCGCGCGCTCCAGGCGCGGCTCGCCGCGCTGCTCCGGCACGCCCGGCAGTAGCCCGGCTGCGGCGCCCGCGTCGTCGCCCGGGTCCTCGCCACGGTCCGCGGACTGGACGGCTGGCGCTGAGGCGGCCGCGCCCGCCCGCTCGCGCAACGCCACTTGGCTACCTGCGGCCGGCTTGCCTGACCGCTCGCTCGCTGCCGCGGCGGCCGCCGGCGCCGCAGCCAGGCCGCCCGCTGCGCCCGACGGCTGTGCAGCTGACGCGGGCGGCTGTGCATCGAGTCGCTGGGACGGAGCGTGAGCACAGGGCGCCTGCGCAGGGGTGTCGCCCCTCTCGCCGCCCCAGCATGCACAGGGAGCGCCGCCCTGCTCGCAGCAGCTGCCGTCCCGGACCATGGGCTCCTCACAGCCGGTCTCACTGCCGCTCGCGTCCGCTCGCCCTGAGCCATCCCCGCAACTCCGTGCGTCCGACGCTGCTGCGCCGCGCCCAGCCGTCCCCACGCTGGCGGCCACCTCTTCGACTACAGCATCTGTCATTCGCTCCCCTTCCTGCGCCACCAGAGCATCTGCCGCCTCTAAGCCGCCCTTGCGCCCTTGCCATCCCGGCGCCTCTGCGCGGCTTGCAGGCGCCTCAGCGCCGCTCGCCGCAGCCGGCGCCGTCGACGCGCCCGCCCCGCTCCGCTCGTCCGGCGCGCCGCTCTCGGGCAGCCCTGCGCCCGCTGCCGCAGCAGCGCCGCCCAAATCCCCCGCACAGCCCCGCCCGTCCCGCGGTCCCACGTCGCCGCCCGCAGCCGTGGTCTCCACGGGCGCGGGCGCAGATGCGTCCGCAGAAGCGCCCGCCGCGCTCGGCCGCGCCGCGGCAGGCTCCGCTGGGACCGACGCGGCGCAGCGTTCCCCGGCGGCCGCGGGCGCCGCCGCGGGCGCACCGGCGGCCGCATCCGGCGCCGCCGGGACGTGCCCGGGCAGGATGATGCGCAGCAGCTCGCCCATCACGGACCAGCGGGACGCCGCGACGATGCGCACCTCCGCCACGCCGCCCAGCAGGCCGGGCGCCGGCTCCAGCAGCACCTGCGCGCCGGGCGCTGCTGTGTGGGTTTTGCAAGAGTTTCCCAGGCACTCTTGTGGTGCGCGCGCGTGCGGTGCTGGCAGACCGGTGGGCCGCGGGAGCCAGCCGCGGGGCGCGGCGAGCAGAGGCGGCCGCGTTGCAGGCCTGCGCTGCATGTGCAGCCCTGCTGCAGCTGGCCCTCTGCGCCTGCCCACAGGCGCAGGCATGCCGTTGTCGACGCCGCCGCGCAAGCCGTTCGCCGCGTCCCCCGAGCGCAGGCAGGGCTTTTCCCCCCGCTGCGCGGGCGCCGCGCTGCGACAGCCGGCGCGCGCCTGCGCGTAGCACTTGGTGTGGCCGACCAGGTGGTGCCCGTCGGCGGCGCGCTCGACGACCACCACGCGCTGGCGCGTGCCCACCAGGTGCGCGTGCGCGTCGCCGAAGCTCTCCACCAGCGCCCACATCGCGCGGCTGCGCGCCTTGGCCACGCCGTTGGGCAGCTGCGCGCGCGCGCCCGCGCTCGCGCCGGCGGGTGGGCCGGGCGGAGCAGGCAGGATTCAAGGGCGTCCCCTTGGCGAACCCTGAGAGACACCTAATGAATACACCCTGTCGGCAAGCCCTGATACAAACCTACAAACATGGGAGAACCCTGTCGGCGGCGCCCACCTTCTTCCAGCGCGCGGCCGGCGTGCCGGGCCGCGCGTAGTACTGCGACACGTGCGTGTGTGGGAAGCGGTATGCAGCCACGAGCGCCATGCTGGCCGCATGGTCGGCGTCGGTCTCGCCCGGGAAGCCGCAGATGACGTCCGTGGCCAGCTGCAGCCCCGGCACGCGCGCGAGCAGCGCGTCGGCCACGCGCCGGAACTCCGCCGCCTGCGCCGCGCGCGGCCGCGCCCGGCTCAGCCCGCCGCCGCACGCGAGGCGCCCACGCGGTCTGTCTGTGCAACCTCTTCATCTGCCTACCTTGCACTGCCTACTATTCACTAGGTGAACGACCAAGAGCCTGCCACAGCCAGCCAGGGCTGCTCGGGCGAAGGGGATGAGTAAGCGGCTGCATCCGGCTGCCAGGGTTCGCGCTGTGGGCGGACGGGCGCCTGGATGCCACACCCAAGACACACGGCAGCAGCAAGCGCGGCCGGGGGGGCCGGGGAAGCAGGGGTAGGGTTAGGACAGGGGTGGGCACCGTGTACTCGCGGCGCATGCGCGCCAGCACCGCGTCCGAGCCCGACTGCACCGGCACATGCAGGTACGCGAACACGGCCGGGTAGTTGAGCGCAGCCGCGACGTCGTCCAGCGCGTCCAGCATGAATGGCGGGTTGGTCATGCGGAGGCGCATCATGACGCGCGGCCCGCCGTCTGGCGCGGCCGGCGCGTCAGCGAGCGCGGTTTCGAGCGCGGTGAGCAGCTGCGGCAGCGGCGTGCCCAGGTCGCGCCCGTACGCGCCCGTGTCCTCGCTCGACAGCCACAGCTCGCGCACCTGCGCGGCTGATAGGGAAAGGGCACCCCTGACGCACGCCACCCTCGACGGCGACAGCTCGCGTTCCTGCGCAGCGGTGCGCCGCGCCATCGGGGGGCACTCCGTTGTATGGGCAGCCTGCAGGTGCACCGTGCGCTGCCTGAGCCTGTCACAGCAGCGCCTCCCTCGTTCGCCGACGGGGCGGCCGGGCCGGGCCGCGCGGGGGCGCGCCCGCGGGTCCGCGAGCGCGCCGCGCGCGCGGCCGACCAGCGCCGGCAGCGCGTACGAGCCGAGCGCGCCGCGCGCGTGCCGCGTCTTGCAGTACGTGCACGCGCCCAGGCAGCCCGTGCTGAGCGGCAGGATCTCGACGTGCGCGTTGCGCCGCACCTGCGCGCTGCCGCGCAGCCCTACCCTATCAGCGCGCGCCCGCGCCGGCGCCCCTAGCCCGACAGTGTGAAGCCGCTCGCGGCCCTGCGGAGTCACGCGTTGCGCGCGCGCGCGCGCGCGCTGCCGCCTCGCGCCGGCGGCACGCCCAGCAGCAGCGCACGTCGGCTGGCATGCGCCGATTCAGACGCGCCGGCGCGGCCGCGCGCCTTGGGCAGGTCGAGGCTCGGCAGCGCTTTCTTGGCCAGCAGCTGGACGCTGTGGCCCTTCAGCGTCTCCTCCGCGGCCCTCACCACGCGGTCGATCTGCGTCACGCCTGCGCCGCCGGCAGCGACATGCTCACGCCCCGGCGAGGGCCACGCCGGCTCAGCCCCGGTCCGGTCATAAGCGGCGTCCGCGCAGCATGGGCGCACGCCCGCCCGGGCACAGCGACGCTGGCGTGCGCGGGGCGGCGCGCGCACGCGCAGCCACCTGGGCAGGCCGGCCGAGGCGCGCCGGGTGGCGTGAGTGCGGCGCGGGGCGGGAGCGCGCCGAGCAGGCTCAGGCCCTGCAGCTCTGGCGCGGCGCGCGAGCCCTGCGGCATGCAGCCGGTCACGAGCAGCGCCCTCAGCCGCGGCGCCGCGCGCTGGGCAGGCTGCCCGCTGCAACCTGGCTGGGATTAGGGTTAGGGTACCTTTAGGGTTAGGGCGCGCCGAGCAGGCTCAGGCCCTGCAGCTCTGGTACGGCGCGCGAGCCCTGCGGCACGCAGCCGGTCACGAGCAGCGCCTTGCCCAGCGCGCGGCCGCGCGCGAGCAGGCTGCCCGCCGCGGCCTGGCTGGGGCTCTTGACCGTGCACGTGTTCACCACCCACAGGTCTGCGAGCTCACGTTCCGCGTCCGGGACCAGCCTGCGCCGCGCACGCCCCGCTCACTTGCCTTGCAGCGCGACGCTGGCAGCGCGACGCTGCAGGCAGCAGGCACTCGCCTCTCTGTCTGAGGACCACGCAACAGCACCGCAGCTCAGCCTGGGCAAGGCTGCCAGTTAATCTGCAAGACACTGAAGCGCAATGGACGGTGCGCGCGCCTGTAGCCATACGACTGCAGCTGGCCTGCCATATACTCCCCGTCGCTCGTGTTGTGGCAGCAGCCATAGCTGCGCACCCACACCCGGGCCATGGCTTCGCACTCGGCGCGAGCACCCCTGATAAGGACATCACGGGCGCTGGCGACGCCTGGAGCTTCCAGGCCGTCCTCCACTCCCAGGTCCTCAATGTCCCCCATGGCCCGCTCTACAAACTGTCTGCCTGCTTTCCTTGTTCAATCCACCCTAGCACAGTTACGCAACCCTTCTTACGACAACTTCCGAGAGCTCAGTGAGCCTTGCGCGCTGCTCGCGGAGCCTGCCAAACTGCCTTGCAGCATCCAGCAGCACGCATGATGCACCCGTAAGCAATTTTCAGAGGCGACAACCAGCGCGCATGAAGCGCACTGTAAGCGGTGTGTCCGTGCCCAGGCTCTCCCTGCTGCCTTCGCCTGCCAACGGGACCGCTGAGGGCTGGGAGGTCGAGTATGGCGACTCCGGCCCAGTGCTGCGAAAGCCATCAGAGAGCGCAAAGCGCCGCACAACCTTGGCCAACACCTGGACCTCGAGTCCGCGGAGGAGCCTGGTGTGGGGCAGCCACGTAGGAGCATTGGCTTGAGCAGCCCCCCGTGTGGCGCTATCCAGGCAGCAGCGCGGAGTTCTCGCGCAGCACTGAGCGCACACGCGCCCTGCCACTGACCAATCTCCTGAGCTGTTATCAGCCTCTGGTCTGATGAATTGTATAACAGCAACGCCTTGCGCTTGGAGTGCCAATGCAGGCCGCCTAGCTCGCGCGGATCCCCGCTCTACGTCAGCGCCTTGCAGCCTGAGCGCACGCAGCCACGCAAGCTGTGCTGGCGGCCGCAGGCGCAGTCGAGCGCGCGCGGGAGCGTGCACGGCGGCGCCCTCGGCCGGCGCTCGCTGTGGGAGCCCCACAAGGCTGCGCCGCTGAGCGTGCGCGCGAGTATGGTCCTTGCGGCGGCCACCGCCGCTGCCGCGCCGCTGTCGCCGCAGCCCGGCCGGCTATCCACGGTGCACCGCTCGTAGACCTTTCAAGGGTGTCTGTCGCACAGGCGCCCGCACTTGCATGCATGTGCTGCTGTACAGTTTCTGGGTGGCATACCCCGCTGCTGCGCTGTACCTGAGCACCGGCGGCAGCACGACATGTGGACGACCACACCAGGCACAGGCTGCAACCAGCGAGGTCCCAACCGCGCTGCAAGCGCCTGGCGCGCGCGGGCCAGGCGAGCGCGGCCGTGCAGCTGGCCAACCTGTCGCTGGTCACGCCCTCCGAGCGGCCGCTGCTCCAGGAGGTCCGGCGCCCCCGCGTCCCTGCCTGGCCACCCTGGCACACAAAAGATGTGGAACATAGCAGAATATGCTGGAGCATGGATGCATCAGCCTGCATGAAGCAGGACGCCCGGGGAAGCGCATTCCCCGGCCCAGCTCTCACATGATGCCTGTGCGCTAATCACACATGGCAGGAGGGTATCTCTTGCAGCCAACAGCGCGCCCGGAATTGCGGCGACGAGAATTGCGGCGAATTGCCGCGCATGCTGCCAAGGCGCCCGATTGCGAGGCCGCAGGCGGCGCGCAGGTGTTGGGCGCTGGGACTCAAGCTGACGTGCAGGATACTCTACCCTACCCTACCCCGCTGCACCCGCTGACGCCCCGCCCCGGGCGCGCAGGTGCTGGGCGGCAGGGCGCCGGGCGGCCGCGATGATGGCGAGCTCGCGCCCCGCGCTGCGTTTGCCTGCTGGCCAGGGTGCCAAGGGTTCAAGGCCGCGGCCGGCGCGCAGGTGCTGGGCGGCAAGGCGCCGGGCGGGCGCGGCGACGCCGAGCTCACGGCCGCGCTGCGCCTGCTGGCCAAGGTGCCTGATCAGGCATGTCTGATCAGTCATGACTGCGAGGCCGGCGCGCAGGTGCTGGGCGGCAAGGCGCCCGGCGAGCGCGGCGACGCCGAGCTCGCGCCCGTGCTGCGCTTGCTGGCCAAGGTGCCTGATCAGGCATGTCTGATCAGTCATGGCTGTGAGGCCGAGCGCGCAGGTGCTGGGCGGCAAGGCGCCGGGCAGCCGCGGCGACGCCGAGCTCGCGCCCGCGCTGCGCCTGCTGGCCAAGGTGCCCTTCACGGCCGAGCTGGCGGAGGGCCTGCAGCTGCGGCTCGCGCGCGCGCTGCTGTGGGTCCCGCTCGCGCCCGGCTGCGCGCTGTTCCACGAGGGCGACCCGGGCGAGCACTGGTACATCCTCGTCAGCGGTGCGCGCGGCGCCGCGGCCGCGCCTTCCCGCGCACCTGCTGCAGGGCCGCTGTTCCTGCGCGCGCTCGGCTGCCCCCGAGCCCCCGCAAGCACACAACAGATGTAATTCTGTGGTGCAGCACTCTTGCGCTCCGCGAGCTTGCCCAGCCGCAGGCAGGCTGTGAGGGCAATGCTGGGGATGAAAAGTTTTACCGCAGGACAGCTGATCTAGCGCCTTTGCCACTCTCTCCTGCTCCCTCTGCCCGTGCTGGACTAAGACCAGGGTGACCCCAGGGTACCACCATGCCTGCCACATTCATCCCCTTGTAAGCGCCCCGCATGGCGCGCAGGCGCGCTGCAGGTGCGCGCGGCCGGCGCGGACGAGCGCACGGCCGCGCTCGCGCCGGGCGCCTGCCTGGGCGAGCTGGCGCTCGTGCCGGGCGGCCGGCGCACGGCGACCGTCGCCGCGCTGGGGAGCGCCGAGCTGCTCGCGCTGCCGGCCGCCGAGTACCACCGCCTGCTCGTGCGCCTGGGCGGCCGCCCCAACCCCCGCCCTAAGCCCGCGCCGGCCGCCCCGGCGCCGCCGCCGGCTGGCGCTACGGCCGCAGCGGCACAGCTGCCGCGCCGAGCGCAGCGCCAGCTTGTTTCTGTCATCGCGCTGGCCGCCCAGGGAATCCACTCCTGCTCTGTGTGTGACACATTCCGATGTCCTGAGGCGCTTCATGGCAGCGGCAAGAGGCATGCGCGCCGTGTGCTGGGTCATTCCGCATGTGCCCCTCGCCTCGCGCTGCGGACTCCGGGGGCGGGGCGCGGCAGGCGGCGCTGCAGGAGGCTGAGACGGCAGCGCGCGTGGCGGTGCTCCGGCGCGGGCGCGTCTTCCGGCGCGGCCCCGGGGCCTGCAGCAGCCTGTAGTGTAGTCTGCTCAGCGCCAGCGCTGCGCTGCACATGATCAGCACGGAACCCATTGCCCTCGCCCACGCACGCCACGGGTCCCGGACTATCATGCGCGCGCGTGCGCGCGGCACATCAGCGGCTTGGAGCGCGGGTCCATAGGGCAAGCGGCCAGGTGGTGGTGCTGCCGAGTATACGATTCTGGCCCAGGCTGGGCGCCGGGCGTTTTTTTGTCAGGCCGCGCTCGCCCGCTGGCACGCGGGCGGCTGGTGCGGCCTGCCCACCGACGGCATGCGGCCTGCGAGGCGGCGTCTGGGGCAGGCTGCGGGTGAGGGTTAGGGTCTTGGGTCAGAACCAAGGACGGACAGGATGGCAGTGACTGATCAGTGGGAAAGTGCCCATGTTTGTGTATGGTCAAGCACTGCATGCATCACCAAGGTGGCAAGGGCAGACCGGGCACGGACCCGCGCCGGCCCCGACCTGCACCGGCCCGTCGGCCAGGGGCTGGAGCGCGGACGACCTGACGCGCGTGGCGGGCGTGATGGCGCCGCGGCGGCTGCCGCCCGGCGCGGAGGTCGTTGCGCAGGGCGCAGCCAGCGACGCGCTGTACTTCCTGCGCTCCGGCGCCGCGCGCGCGGCGCGCCCCGGGGCATTGGGGTGCGGCGGCGCGGCCATGCGTGCCTGGTGCTCGCCCGGGGCCCGTCCTGTGCGTCGCAGCGCCGTGGTGCGCGCATGGCGAAGCCCCCAGGTGCTCGGGTGGCCGACAAGAGGTGCGCAGCAGGTCACGCCGCCGGCGACCAGCAGTACGGCAGCCATGCTGAGTCTGGTGGCTCCTCTTGCTTCGCAGCTTGGCGCCAGCCGGGTCCGCGCGCCTGCGCACCGCCTGCCTTGTCCGCGAGGCGTGCCTGCGCCGGCGGCAGGTGCGCCGCATGGCGCCGCCGCCGCGCCTCGTGCGCCTGCTGGCCGCCGAGCCTGCGCTGGCCGCCGCGCACGCCGCGCCGGGCAGCGCCTGCGACCGGCGGTGCGCGCCGCCCGCAGCGGCAAGCCCTCCGGGACCCTGGCCTGCATGCTCTGTCCTGCCGCTCGTGCAGCGGGGCAGCAGCGGCCTCGGGTGCTTGCTGCACCCGTGGACCGCCGCTGGCACACTGATGGAGCGCACCTGATGCGAGCAAACGAACTCCAGATGCAAAATGTGTGCAAACCACCTGCAGAGTAACTGCACCTGCCTGCTCGAGCTCTCCCGGGCCGGCCGGCTGACAGCGATGCAATCTGCATCAAGCCGCAGTGTAGCTGTGTGGCTGTTCGCATGCTCTGGCCATGCACCGCATGCATAAGGCCGGGCCTCACGGCTGTGAGTGAACGCAACATGGGGCGCCTAGGCACACCTGCGCGCCATTCGTGCGGCTGCCGCCGGCGCGCTCCGCGCCCTGCTCGCCGCGCACGCCGCGGCTGCGCGGTCCCACGCGGATGCCCGCGGACCCCACACCCTCCGGCACGCCGCGCGCGCCAGCGGGCCCCGCGCCGGACAGCGCGCTGCGCGCGTCGGCCGCCGGCCGGCCCTGGCGCGCCTCGCTGCCGCCGGACGCGCCGCTCGCGCCCGAGGAGGAGATCTGGGTCGAGGTGCTCACGCTCAGCCCGGTGCGCGCCTCGGCTGCAAGGCTGCAGTGCAAATTCACAGAGTCTCTGAGTGATCCACACGGCGCGCTCACGACGGGGAGGTCTGGGCTGAGGCGCAGACATTCAGTCTGGTGCGCCGCCCAGCTGCACAGCAGGTCAATGGTTGGCAGTCAGCTACACCGCGCTCACACCAGCCACCGCACCGTGCTGGCCTCCTCGAGCATGGCCTGGAACCCATTAAGCAATCCTTGGTAGTCGTGATACCAAGACGCCTGGGCGCGCGGGCCGCCTGCCAATAGACCCGGACCGCGGCTGGCCGTGGTGGCCAGAGGCGCCTGTGCATGCTCGTGGGTGGGTGCGCAAGCACGCGTGCGCCGACGCCCGCGTCTCTGACCGGCATGCGGCTGTCGTGCGCTGTTGGGCACGGAAAGCCGCGGAGGCCGTGCGGGGGCAGGGGGACGTGTTTGGCGAGCTGGCGGCGCTGGGCGGGCAGCTGCGCGGCGCGACGGTGGTCACCACGCTCGCTTCGGAGGTGCTCGTGCTCAGCAGGCGCGCGGGAAGCGCGCT
>JAABUO010007852.1_pt1 | contig 12128 bp, 16 predicted proteins | sample 5559291 | NCBI WGS metagenome assembly JAABUO01 (sample SAMN10711878, study PRJNA513372) | rock metagenome | isolation source: Antarctica rocks | place: Antarctica: Victoria Land, Finger Mt sud
TGCACTATGGAGCACACGCGCTCAGACAGTTTGCACTGAGTTGGAACATGTTGCCTGAAAAGGACAAACGCTGTGTAGCACTCAGATGCAGGCAGGTCATGTAGCCCTGCCTGCATGTGCATAACATTGATGATGAGAGGGCAACCTCCTCACCTGCTCTCAGCTTTGGGCATGGGGTATGTCTGCCATATCTTGCGCTTGGCACCATCAGGCATGGTGATGCTCAGCTCTTTGTCCCATGTACCAGTCAATGTGCAGGGCAGCTTTTCCTTATCCCGCAGAAACTCACCTGATACCTGCAGCCTATCCCAAGGTAATACATGCTGTCACAAGGCAATGCATGCCATCACAAGGTAATACATGATGTCAGAAGGTAACACATGCTGTGACAGCATGACAGACACTGTGCACATCAACAAAAGCATGAAACTGCAATCAGTTGCCCAGCTGCTTGACATGCATTCTGACTTTGATGTATTACTAGGGTTGCATGATAAGCTGTCACGCCAGTCAAACAGGCCAAGGCAAACCCTGTGCAGGCAGAAAGGTTGCCAAGTGATGCGAATGTTGTCAGTGAAAACAGCAAGAAAGGGCAAGGCTGCTCATGCATGCGAAATTACAAGCTAAAGAATGTTCACCTGGTGAGATTCACCCCAGGACAATCTGCTAGACGCCTCAAACTTAATGTTGGCCAGTAGACTGGACTGCAGGTTGCTGATTTGCATGACGCCTGAGTGCTCTATGTGTGGCTTGCCCATGATATGCAGAGATGAGGTGACCTGCACCAATTCCAGATAGTGTATTTCTACCAATGCTATCAGTTTGTTTGCATGCAAATTCAGGACGGGTCATGCAAATTTAGGCTTAGTCTCACCAGATGTAATGGCTTTTGAGTTTTTTCTTGAGCCACACAGCGACAGCACTGTGTGTGGCAACTGATGGCAAGAACATGTGACAAGACTGCATGATGCAGCAATGGTGGGTGATATTCTTTTGTCCTGCACCGCAAGCAAAGCCAGCTGCACTGTAGTGTGCTCTTCAATGCAAAGCCGATGTGGTAACATGTATAGATGCTGAGTGCATCAACAAAAGCAGGCTGGAATGCAGCTCTGCCCACATAGTTTCATTTGACAGCATGCCAGATGCCTTGACTCACCTTTGCCCAATTGTACTCATCTCCATCGTCAAACTTGAGCCTGATGAGGCCAACAGGATTCAGCTCGACGGAGCGGCCCCAGAACTTGGCACGCACGTCTGCATCTGCTTCAAAGCTCCAGCTCTCCCCTTCACCATGCATTGCAATGATGGTAGGATGGTGTACCACCTGAGACATGACAAGACTTGAGTACACCTGCATTGTTGCATTTCCTGACGTTTGTCATTGTCAGTAGCAGCTGCACACTGCCAGCCTGACTATGTTAGTCCTTGACATGGGTCATTCACATACTCAATGAGTCATGCATGGTTCCTTTCTTGATGACTCAAAATATGCCTGCAAGCATGTTGATTTATAATTGTTGTCCTTCAAGTACCACATCTTATACAGCATGCATTCGTGCAGGTATTTCTTTCCATATGCAGCCTGGCATATCTGTGTGTGACCACCAATGCTTGCACAAGCGTGCCAGCAGGGCAATGCTGCTACCACTGCAGAGAAACTCCTTTACACAGCTACACTACGTGACTAGACATTCTCCATCAGCGCTTCATGCACTGCTAGGTCCTGAAGCAACATGCCAGCCAGAAATGACGCAACCAAGCAGTACCTTTTCAGCGAGCCCTCGCCAATTTTGCTCAGGGTACTCAAATTCGAAGGTCTCTCCAAGCAGGGGGTTGAAAGGCTTCAGATAGCGGTTGTTGGTGCCTGAGTACGATGAGACTGCAAAGGCGGCCACATAAAGCATGCGCTCTATACTTTGTGGAGGCTTGGTTGCAGCCTGCAATAGGAATTGCAAAGTATAAGCTCTGCTTGTTCACAAACAGACAAGACCCGATACACTGCCTTGTGCCATGAGTGCTTGCATACATGTCATACAAAGCAAGCTTGCTTGTGCATAGAGGCGACAAGTTTGTCTGTGCGAACCTGGCCAGCAGCACTGACATGCATAACAGAAGGACAACGCGACAATGGACGCATATCTTGTTGCTGAGTGTGCAAGAAGCCCCACTCTTAGCGACAAGCTTGCACATGTGTCCTGCTGCCCATCATAGGCAGCTATTCTGCATGACATGCTCTGTGACGTGCACAACTCCGCATGCAACAATGCAACCAACTGCGGTGTACCTTGTTGAGTAGATCAGCATACTCCAGATCTTCCATGGTCTTTTGCAATACAGAGAGGGGTTCATTGAAGAAAAAAGGCAGGGTGATGTGGGTCAAGTCCTTGCCTAACGACTCCTTCAGAATGGACCACATGATGGACCAAATGCTGCTGTTGTCGTCCTTCTGCTTGGATGTGGGAAGGGCTTCTCTCCTGGTGGGGGGAAGGTCCATCTCCCTGCAAAGGGAAGCTTTGCGCTGAAGTGTGCCTACAGCTGAAGCCTGTGATTTGGTGACTCACTGCATGCAGCCCTATTTCTTCAGTGAATGCAAGTCTGGGATGAACATACAGGCGTATCATGTGGCACCGTTGGCTCACAGACACAAACAGCATAGACAATGAGCTGGTGGCACAGACTGCACCTAGTTCAGAAGACGAAAATGGTCACAATTTGTCAACCAGCCAGAGCATTGCGTAAGCGAACTCGACAACACACTGGGGTATCCTTGCATTGACAAAGCTGGGAGTCAGTGCTGCACCTTAGCCACTCCTTCTCACTGTGACCAGAGCTACCTTCGGAACTTTCTGAGTTGAGTGAACTGCCTCCGGCAACAATATGTTGCCCGCTAGCGGCTGCACCTTTGCCTTCTTCAGTCTCCATGGCCCTACCAATGTCTCTGCCCATATCACTACTGTCTGGCGCTGGGTCAGAGTCAACCGACCCCAGCAAATGACTGCGATCAGATCAGTGGTGAGCTTGCTGTACAGCCCTGTGAGGGCTCCTCTACCTTGACAAAAAGCTGGAAAGTTTGCGCTCACAAATGAATCCACGGGAAGGACGGCGTGTCGCTAACAGGAAGATCGCCTGAATAGTACGTACTGTGCCTCCTGCCATCGTGGTCAAACTTGAGGCCCGAGACTGCTGTAGTTAGTCATATCAGTCATTACCGGGCAGTTGGCGATATCGAGAGCAAGCATCGATGATGTATACTTGCTCCTGATTTCTGCCCAGAGTATGCATATGCTGTCGCTGCTACCTAACGTCCCTTGCTCCATTGTCCTGTTTGACCAAATTTGCAAGCGTTCTGAGAGCTTTGCATGTGCGGGCTTCATCAGAAACATGGGGGGCACGCAGCGGCAGACGGTGCACACTGCCTTGTAGATTCTATGTCCTTGATGTGTTTCAAGGCCGCTTGAGTCAACACTGCAGGCAACACCCGCCCGAGGTAAAACCACTACAATCTTAATTTATCCGGTCTTTGGGGCCCAAGTGATGCAGCGCCCCCTGATGACTATTGGGTTTGTGCATGTAGGAAGTTTTGCCGATGACATTGAGAGCTGTTGGAACTTCAGGTACTTGATCCAAGCAATTGCCGAAGTCGTTTTCCACAGGTACCACTGGTACAGAAGGACTGGGCCCTGTAGTGAATATAATCAATAATGAAATTGAACAACAGCAAATTCTGGTCTGCTTGCTGGCCAGGCACCCTTGTTTTATTGTGCAATGCTTGGCGGGGAGAAAGCAGGAGCTCCAAAGCACTGTACAGCTGCCTGAATGCCTTGATATCCTTGTCAGAGGCTCTTGTCAACTCACAATATGAAGACTCTGTTGGCAAAGGAATCGTGGAGTTACCAGTTGGCACAGTCTGTCGCAGTATGAGCCAACGCTTGATGTGTACATGGATGAACTGACGCCAAGCTAGAGAAGCAGAATCTGGCGCCAAGTGACGCTTGACTCAGCCCTGAACAGCATGCACTAGAAGAGGGCACACATGACAAGGTGTCTTTGCTTCTGCATTCTTTCCTGTTACATGTTGATGCCTTGCATGTACAGTTATCATTGAACAATCCCGAATGTATCTAGCTTTGCATCTGATCACCTCCCCCTGTATATTATCAAGGCCCTGGGCACGTGTGCATGTTGTAAAGTATCAGCAGCCTGTTCAGCCTGTGTCGTTTGTGTCAAAAGGATGCCTTGCACTTTTACTGCAGCGTGATGCTAGCCATTTGGATCAGCATGGTGCATGTGATTGAGCAGGTCCTGTGTACATCATCTCTTTTGTCAAACAATGCATGCGTCAGCCACACCTGCACCAGGCCTCAAGAGGCTGTGATGCAGTAGCTCAGACACTTGCTTTGTTTCCCTGCAGGCAGTAGCAGAGTAGTCCAAGCTGAGGAGCTTGTTCAAGGCTTGTGCACATGTGCAGGCAAACAGCCACAGGGGCAAAGCAAAACGCAGTTGCAGAGGCTTTAGTGTATCAGCAATTGGTCTTATGCCATTTCACTGTTTGTGGTTGAAGCTGGTCTGACGCTCACGTTTAGTGCAAACATGCCATAGCTGCATCTGGAATTTCTGAAGCCCAAGGCCACAAATTGCTACGTCATGAAAACGAAAGTCAAGTCGGCGCTACAGCTTGTTCTCACAAGCAAAGTCATGTGCTGACTTTCTTGCACTGCCCCGGATAGGTCTCCTCATGCATGCATGTGTGCGCACCAACCAAGCTGCGGCAGGCAAATCAGCCTACCCGTAAACACAGACTGCAGACATGTGTTGGCTGCAACATGGCAGCTTGAGGAGGAGTCAGACGCAAACCGTGCTATGCAGAAACGCACACATCTGTTGTTGCATGATGGCAGCTGAGCACAATCACAATGAAATGGGCATCAAATAGCTACGAGGAGCACCTGCACTTGACAGCAGGTCTTCTGGTGATACAATCTGCTTTCAGACAGCTAGCGCAACATCCTGATGTGCCAAAACTAAAGTTCGTACTAAACTGCACCAGCTACTCAATTTTCCATCTAGCAAACCTTCGAGAGAAGCTATATGCTACCCACAGCTAAAGGCCTACATCAGTGCCTCAACGCTCTTATTCCAGTGCTAGTACAATCTGAGTAGCTACTTGTACTTTATACCCAGAAGCTTTTGAAGTCTGTCCTGCTGGGAGTATGCACCAGGTTTGATTGCATACATCAGAAACAGGGCTGAATCCAGAAGCCAAATTTGGGGCTCAAAACAGGCTGTAAAACAGAGAAATGAAACTTTGCCCAAAAAGGAAGTGCATGCGCAGGCCAAGGTGCAGTAGCAGCTCCAAGTCAGACGATGGTCTCCAGGGGCTGCTGCTCTGCTTCAGGGGAGCTTGCAGAGTCTGTGGCCCTGTGCTGATACTTGTAGGCCCTGTTCTTCTTCCTTTCCAAAGAGGCAGCATGATCTACAAGACGTCTGCTTGGACCATCAGGGGACTCAGTGCGCTTCTGCCAGGGGACCAGACCTGTGAGCCAGGTAGCCCCGACTCCGTACAGAGGGGCAGCAATCAGACCTGCGATTACCCCTCCAACGCCCTCTGCATTATGCACGCTTCTGTTTAGTGAAGAATAGCACACGCATGATGCCACCCCACTGTTCAATGTGTATGGGCATGCAAAAACTGCACTGGGAAGATCATCTTGCACAGGCAGTCTAGCAGAAGCTGTTTTTGCCTGAATCATCAAGGCAAAGGAGAAAAGGCTTTGTACCGCCTGGCCTAAGAATCCTCCATGGCCAGGTAAGACAGCTTTGCTGTTCTGAAACTGTGTGCATCTGTAAGGCATGCATGGCTGAGCAGAAGCAGCTTCAGCATTTGGTGTTCTGTGATTTTGTAGCCTTACAGGGCAAACAAGGCTGTGCGCAACCAAGGCAGCAATTTGGCGGTACAAGACGTAGCTAGGCTGTGCTGCAATGAACATGATGACCTGGGAATGTCTCCAGGGCATTGTGATTGACCCTCAGACACACCCACAGACGCATGACTTAGGGGCGGCAACCAGACAGTGTGACAGGAGAACGACTCTGTTCAAAGCTGTGTGAGTGTGCAACCACCAACACACAAAAGCTGTTCAGCTCACCTGCAATGATGTACAGCCATACTTCATTCCAGTGGCAATGGAACACTATAGCAGGACCAAGTGCTCTGGCAGGGTTGATGGCGGTTCCGGTGAATTGTGACCCTGCATTGGACACTCGCTGTTGAATCACACTGCCCATTGAATAGGTACAAGAACCTCAGTGTGGTCTTACAAAAGCTTGTCCCTGGCACCAACACAGCGTGACCACAGCATGCATTCCTGTGCCAAGCGCAATAACGCATGCTTATGCAATCAAACCTCAAGCTGAATCAGTGCATATAGCTGTTGTACAAGGCTAAGTTTGACAAGACAAAGTCATAGTGCAAATGTTGGTCAAAAGTCTTCTTAGCTTGGAGGGGGCTTGCTGCTGTAAGACAATACTGCAATGGCCTCAAAGGCAGAACACTGAAAGCTGACCTGCGAAGACCATAGAAAAGAGGGAGAGACCAACAGCATATGGCCCCACATTGCCAAAAGAGGGCTCCCCAACAGCCACAGCATACACCACTGACACCAGAACAAAGGTCATCACTGTCTCCCAGCCAAACAGCATTCCTGCACCAAATATTGCATGCAAGGTCAGATATCACAAGTTGCTGACCTTTGCCTCTTGAGTGTGGGCCATTGTCTACACTGTGCCTTTGTCCCTTGTGTGATTGTATGTCTGAGACAGAGTGAGAACAGGCAAAGTGCAAAAAGCTGCTGATCATGTCAAAGAGAGCGCTTTTTGAAACGCTTGTAGTGGTTCCCAGCAACGCTTGCCAGCAGCACTGGCCATGCACAGCCATGCATGAAGTCCTGTGATGTATGCATTGCTCTGATGGGACCCTACCCATGGAAACACCAGTGCCCCGAGTGAAACAGCCAGTTCCATCATTGCCCATGCCCACGTAAGAACCTGGCACAAGGCCTGCCTGCAAAACCCACCGTGTATATTAGACAGGTGCATGTACGGCCTGGCAGGCCCCACACATGTAGCAATCTTTGCTTGCTGTTTCAGAAGCCTGATCACGGCAGAAATGATGACACAAATAAGAAAAACGGACATAGTGGCATGCCCCCATGGAGGACAGGGAAGGGCAGATGAACTTTCATCAATCAATCATCAAACAGCAGCTAGGTGGTGAACATTAGCAGTGAAGTGTATCCAGCAACAATGTTGAAGGCAGCCAGCAAATGGGGCGAGTGACCTCACCACCATCAGCATTCCAAAGCAGGCTCCACAGATCTGGACAAAGATATAAGCCAAACCCTTCAAAAATGAGATGTGACCAGTGACAATAGTGGCAAGGGTGACAGCTGGATTGAGGTGGCCACCTGAAATGTTGGCTGTGATGTAGACTGCATAGCCAACAGGTGTCAGCACTAGCAAGACTATTTGCCATTAAATGCAGGTAGGCCCGCAAAACAGGTAGGGCATAGCAAAGGAAGCTTACTGAGAACTGCAAGTGACATGCCATTGCCCCTGCAAAACAGCTCAAACACAATCAGCTCTGGCTTTTGAGACATAGATTTGTGCCAAAAACCTTTCTGGCAACACATTGCAGCTCTTACCATGGAGCCCAATTAGCAGTACCCGAGGCCTGCTGGTCAGTGTCGGTCATGGTGCCTTGTTGAGTGCTGACATTGCCCTGTGGAGTGGCACTGCCAGCGAACGCAAACAGCATCACGCCTATAAACTCAGCAATCAGGGCGTAGACAAATTTAGCCTCTGCGAAATGACCAGAAGGCGTCTGCAGTAGCCCTGGCATCTTGACTGACGGTCACCTGCGTGCATCTTATCATCAGGCCCGTATTTGGGAAGAGCGCGTAAAGCGTGTTCTAAGCGTTTCGGTCAAGGTTGGTCGGCGGCAATGCCTTGGCAGGACGGACGCACCTCAGTTATACTGCAGAAGATCTGCTGGGTCGAGACAGAAAGAAGAAGCGACCTTTTCACGAAAGAATCTACGGCAGAAAGAATCCTGCCAGGTCGATAGATGCTTCGGTCAAGCACAGAATCGCCACCTCGACAGTGCGCTTCAGTCCGCACTGGCACAAGCAGTGTACAAGACTTACATACAGATTGCACCTAGCACAGCCTGCTATCGACGACGGCCACCTGCGGTAGCGGTTAGCACGCAATAATGATGCCTAGGAAGCCTCAATGATTATGGCTTCCTCAGCTGCTTTATTGTTTCCTGCTTCCGATTACGGAATCTTAACTGCAAACAAATGTTAGTCATTTGTGCCCACGTGCTGAATGAGATCCAGACAGCTTGCATGCGTCGTGATGTGATAGTACCTGGCAGCTGCGTGGCCGCGCCACAAGCCTGAGTTTGCATGCCCATGCATGCACAGATCACAATTAGCAGTGATTACGACCACGGCATACACAATCAAAATTAGCAGACGTTCACAGCCACTGTCTACAATGCTATCATCAGAAGCAACAGAATGCAACACACCTACTGTTGTGAGCTGTGGGTACTACAAGCTGCAGTGAGGAGAAATGTAGCTTGCAAATTTGCATGTTGATGGTTGGTGCACATAAATACCGGCATATGTTACAGGACAGACCAGCTTTACAGGCCCAGAAAAAATGCACCACTTAATTTGCCACAGGAGTGGTATACGATCCAACATCTACCATCCTCTCCTACATTGAGTGTACAGTATGGCAGACAGGACACAGGTTTGCAGTACGAAAGGTTTTCAGACAAGTCATACCAATGACATATAGAACTCTCCACTAGCTGTCAATGCTGATACTGAAAGATACGTATGGGTACATCTCCCCCTCAGCCCCAGGGGGCCCACCACCCTCCTTGTCATCAAAGTACTTGTCTGAGCCTTCACACGAAACACAGGAAACTCAGAAGGCTGATTGCAATATACTGCTATGCACAACTAGCCTCACTCTTGTCAACCATTGCATTGTTATTCTGCTCAGACAGGCACTCATCAAGGCATGTTGTCAAACAGGTACTGTCCGCTTCCCGAGCCAGTTCAGCTCAAACAAGGTCTCAATGGTGCAAGGAGTCACAGAGGCGAGCCAAGTAGGTTGTCTGCGGCAATCACAGCAACTGCACAGCTTGCAGCTACATCTGAGTGCTCAAATCACTTGCACAATTGATTTGAGTAGGCCACTTCTTTTGCTCATAATGCAGCGCTGCCTGATGTGAATTTTAACCAAATAGATGCAGCTAAATGCATAATGCAGTGCTGCATTGTATGCCTTAGCAGTCAGCATCACCAATCAATGACCATGCGTTTCTACAATCCAGCTTTGCGCAGACGTCTACCTGTTGAGCCAAATACACTTGCCAAGGATTTTCTCAGCTTGGCTTGCGCCTTGGGGTTTGGCTTCATCAAGACCCCCAGGAACTGCGGTGGAAGGCCATAACGCAGTATGCTCTCTGTGAAGAGCCTCACTGCACAGGTGTGGATCCAAGCACTGAAAGCCTGCACACCAAGGAACTTATGTTGCTTGCTATTCATGATGCATTGTTGGTGTGAGCTGCCTCAGTGGTCTGGTTGCTATGGCCGCAGTCCAAGGCTCCTGTGAGGGGGTTAGTCGTGGACTGCATCCTGCAGTTGTTTGCCAGATGTTGCATGCAAGCTGTTGTATGCGAGTGTATGAGCAGCATTTGGAAGCAATGTCATGCATCGCCCTACCAAACCTTATGTTTTGCTGACTTATACATGACTGCATGCATGTGACTTGTCAGTGACCACACGATCCTGTGACAGACTTAAGTGTATGGATGCACAACTTTGGTGGAGGCACAGCATCAGAGCAGCAGGATTGGTTGCCTGTACAGTGTGCTGTCAGGCAATGGGTTGTTACAGCATATGTGTATTGTTGGTATGTGTTGGAGCTATTGGGCAGATTGCGGGAAGCGCAGCCTACCTCGCCATAGGCAGTAGCAGACCACTCTTCCAGCTGGCTGCGCTTGGCCTTGGCGTCCAACTGCAGACTCTGGCTGGCAGCCTGAGACTCCTGCTGGTGATCTGGATCATACTCATACTCCCGCACCTGCAAGACACAATAAGCTTGTGTGTACAAAGAGAGTCAAACAGAGGGCATTTGTGGTCTGACTGGGGCCTGCAGCAAAGGCTTGCTGCAGCACATCAGACTTTTGAGGCACCGCTGACACCAGGATTCATGGATGTGCTGACATGGCATGATAAGGCACAGGCATGCGACCAGGTCCAAACCAGGTTTGGAGGACGCAATTGCAGCACTGGCAAGAGTGGGATGCTGCAACATTGGGAGGCTATGCTAAGTTGACAAGGCAACGCAGCTGGTGAGTGATTACCTGGAAGCCGCGAGTGCGTGCTGCAGTCTTGAAGGTGTCTGCAACCCTTCGAAACAGTGTGACGGTGAACAAGGCGTTGTCAGTGTCTTCTGCAACCACCTTGGACGACCTGGGAACCTGCACCATGTCTCAAAGCTTTTCCCTTGAAACAGCTGCCGGCCTGAAAACCAGCTAATGCAGACAGAGATGGTAAGCATAACACAGCATGAGATGACACATGTGCAAAGCCATGCTAAGCACAGTTGCACAAACTTTGTAAGTCTAGGATGGGATGCACAATTGCAGCACAGGTGAGTAGACGCAGCAGACCAGACCAGACCAGACAAGCAATACAGCATGCCTTGGGTTGGTTAACTCACCACAAACTCACAGAACTTCTCATATGAGGATTGCCACTCCAGCTTGGTGTGCTTGGAGACAACTACAAATAGTGTTACAAGATTCTCTGTGCTGATGATGTCTTTGCTGCTGACAACGCCTGCCAGGTCTCGTACGGCAAGACTGCCTGTCTGCTTGCGTGATTGCTGGTTGACTTGGCCTTTGACCTGATTATACTCACTGACTCTGACCTGCATATGAAGTACATGCATTGGTCTACAGAATGAGGGTACTGCACATCAGCAAGAGTAGTGGCTGGACCCGCATTGCAGCATATGCAGACAGCCGTGCAACAATGATCATCATGGTAGATTCTGTTTTTTACAGTAGGACATTCGGCAGCAGAAGATGACTCACCTTGAGATCATCTTCCAGCCTTTGCACAGTCTCAGTCAGAGTGCTGATTGTTTCCTGTAAAGGTCTTCTGGGTGGATACTTGGCCTCATCCCAACTGAACCTCTCCAAATAATTGTCTGGTGGCATGCCTTCCACTAGCACCTCCTGGGGGTCCTTGTCCTCATTAGCTGTCAGTGTCTGCATCTCAAACAACTGGCGCCGTATCTTGTTGACGACAGCTTCCATCAGACCATTGACTTTGACCAGGTCATCACTGAGGACCATGAGTGAATCAAGAGTGCCTATGCGTAGTTCTGGCAGCTCGAATCGGTAGTTGATGCTCATGTCGGTATCGTATGTGGTCTTCTGCTGCAACAAGTTCCATGTTCTGTCCTTGCTGTCCAGCAACGGGAGTGCGCACAGCCAGTACATTTTCTAATGCTTGTTGTGCGATGGTCACCGCATGCAAACGAACGCTGTCTGCTCGCGTGGACGGCAAATGATCAAGATCCGGTCTGCATGTCAGCAACTGCAAGGACTTGATGCGTTGATAAGTGCAACTGGGCACTTTAGGACACGGTCGTTGCGCAATGGCAGTTGTGGCCCTATTGGAAATTTGTTGCCCATGCTGAGAAGAAGAGGCTCTGGTAAAACCAGTCAGCATTTTGCTTTAAAATCTAATGAATGAATGAATGAATGCTTATGAAAGTCCTCCTATCTTTTCCGTCGCAGCTGATCGTTGACCAGTATTGCGAACATCAGTCAATCACTGCTGTACGTTGGCCACATTCCATGTCATCTTGCACAGGCACTGCGTCTTCCCTGCTTGTGCCGTCTCGTTTAGGTCGAGCACGAGCACGAGCTCCTCCCACTCGGTTTGTTCAGAATCGAACGGTCGTGACCATACAAGCTGAATTCACCCAGCACGGGGACGAGCATGCACCCAACAACAACTTCCAGGTACTGTCTG
>JAABUO010007853.1_pt1 | contig 12128 bp, 6 predicted proteins | sample 5559291 | NCBI WGS metagenome assembly JAABUO01 (sample SAMN10711878, study PRJNA513372) | rock metagenome | isolation source: Antarctica rocks | place: Antarctica: Victoria Land, Finger Mt sud
CGAAGAACTTAATTTCATCTTTATAAGCTTAACTCTTTTGTTTAATACATAAATCTCTTCATGAAACAGAGCTTTTGTATTTATTAATCTTAACTAGTCACGTAATGCTTTCTTTTACATTACTGATTTCATAAAATGCGCTACATTTAGCATATCGCTCGTCTTTTAAAATTCGCTCATCGTTAGTAACTTTTAAGTAGCTTTTAATTAATGCGTAAACGAATTAACTTTTTTTCTCATGCGTAACGTCTTTTGCGTGTCATATTCTTTAGTATTTTAAATAGCTTTCGATTAATGCGCAGACGAGTTAATTATTTCTTTTACATTTAATTCGTACGAATTTCGTGTGACGCGTAAATTAACATTAAGATGATTATTTCTTACTGTTTTATAAGCGAGTAACATCGAGTCAGCGAGTTTTACTCAAGCATCTTTTCTTATTAATATTACAAGCTTTACTTCAGCATTTAACTTCGTTACTTTAATTATTAATATTTAATCATTTTTTCTAAAACGTTCTTTATTTCGTTTAAAAACTTTTAAGCTCGAGAACTTACTCTGAGTGCTCTCTTCGTTTCTTAAAACAGGTGTAATGATCGTTATAATATGTACTGACTCGTATGATTTTATCATCTTCTTTCTTATTTATTAAGTTTATTTATTAATACGTAATTAATCTTTAAAGCGTGATGCATTTAAAATAATACGATTAGCATTCTTAATTGTAATAAAATTAAGAGAAAACTCGTTAAGTAAATAAGCGTTAAATTTTAATTCATTTATCGTAATTATTAATACTTTATAATTAAATCTTTATTAAGAACTTCATATTTAATATTTCTTAATAGATTTCGTGTAGCTCATAAAGATGTTAGTTCATATACGTTTTATGTTAATTTAATTCGTTTTTTCTTTAAAATGTGCACATAAACAACGCTGTTAAATACGCGTAAATGAGTCACGTTTAATTATATATTATTAATCGCATGATTTAAAACTTTATTTCTTTTTAACATTAATAATAAATTTCTAAGTTCGTTAACGACGTGCATAGCTTCAGCTTAAAACATATTAAATAACTTTACGTTTAGTAATAGCGAGTTCTTTATCGTACGAAGCGTTTTTCAGTTTCGTTCGCTTACTGCGTTATGCTTAAAGATGTAAAGCGTTAATTACTTAATGACGACTTCTTTAATCTTACATTAACGTAATAATGCATAACTAATATACTTTTCTTCTTTATCGACTTTAAGATGTGCTAGTTTCTATTCAGTAAGTCGTTTTAATCTTAAAATTATGCGAATAAATTAATTATAAAAATCTTTCTTGTTTTTTAAGAAATTAATTCATGATTTCTTAGTATAATCGTTCATCAGTATGACTGCGTACGAAGATTTTCTTAATAATATTAAATTATGTAATTTTTAAAGATTCGAATATAATCTTTTTAGTATTTTAATAATGAGTTTTATAAGCGTATAATAAACGATTCGTGTTTACTTACTTTAAATGCATAACGTACAGACATTTAACACATCGTTAAATTATAAAATGACTGTTAAATGTTTTATATAATAACGATGTAAAGCCTTTATCTTTATTAAAGAAATCTTTTACACTTTAATGTTAACGAATCGAATTCTTTAATATATTTGCTTCGTACAAATCATTTAACTCGTTTAGAAATAAGTCGTTAATTATAATAAAGATTAATTTAATTTTAGTATGACTTGCGTGTTCGAATCTTCTGTGTTATAATTATTGTAGTGATGTTATCTTTTCTAAATTAATAAGCCTTTCTGATTTTTTATGTAATGTTATTAAGATTTCCTTATCGTCATACGACATTAAACGATAAATGTTCTGTTTTGTAAGCTTAATTCTGATCATAAAGATTTTATCTTTAATTAAAAGTATGCTCGGCTCGATGCACGTTTCGGTCCCGTGCATATCTTACTTTACTACTTTCATCTTTCTTTAAAAATTAACTACAAATTTAATATGGCTTTAATTAAAGCAGCTCTTACAGATTTAGCTTTACAAGAGTCATTTAATTACACTGCAACTGTAAAGAAATTTAATGTTAATTAAAGCACGCTATCGCGACGATATAGAGATAAAACGATCTTCGTTAAGAAAAGTAAGCAAACGACGTTAATTCTTTTAAACTAACAAGAAAAAGAGCTTATTCGCTATATAAACCAGCTTATCGAACGTGATATATCTTTTCTTAATGTAATGATTCGTGTTTTTACGTATAATATATTTAAAAAACAGTTCGGTAAAAACTGATATTATGAGTTTGTTCGACGTCATTCAGATATATTACAGTTAAAATTTTTACAAGAAGTTAATCTAAAGCGAAAAAAAGTCGATAATGCATATTAATATCAGCTTTATTTTAATCTAGTAAGTGTCTTCATTACGTTTAAATTCATACTAATATGAGAATAAATAAAGTAAAAAATTAAAGAATACGAGATTCTTTCTTTAAACACATATAATACGAACGAAAAGAACTTTTTACTTAAACTACTTTAAAAGACTCGAAGAGTCTTTAGTTTAAAGTATTTAAACAGTAATAAATTACTGAGTGCTAATTAAAACGATAATAAAGAATGAATTATCTTAATTATAATCATTTGCATAAATATAATCGATATATTTCCTTTGATCATTTATTAAACGATATTAAATAATATTCAGAATAACTAACTTACTGAATATGATCTTAAAAAGCAATTCTGCTTCTTTACTTTCTTCGCTACTGACTGAATTAACGATGAATTAATTTATTCTTAACTTATTATCGTATTTAATCGAAATACGAGATTAATAGCTAAAAATTCACGCGATTATCGCCTTTTATTCGTTAACGAGCATGACAGTCATATTAACATGAAGTTTCTTAACTAATGTAAGCAGAACAAGATGCTTGTAACTTCATATTCTTTTCATTTTACTCATTGTCTTTAATCTTTAAATGTTAGCTTATTTAATTCTTTAATTAATTACTACTCTTAAAACCTGAACGACTAAATCTTTAAGAGTTAAGAACTTTCTCGAATATTAAAAAGAGACATCTTTAATCTATTTTAGCCTGCATATTAAGCTGCTTTCACGTCTGTTAACATAAAAAGTGAATGAAAAAAGATAGAATTACTGTCTTTCGATTCGTTACAGATCATAAAGCAGATTAAATTAAACGCTAAATCTGATTTAAGTCATTCTTCTTCATTAGCATTATTTAAAGCTGATTAAAAAATGATTTAACGATTAATAAAGTTAATTATAAAGAAAGTAATTAATTTAAAAGCTCGAAAGTTGAATAATACGATTAAAAAGCTTATTACAGATGTTACTCTTTTAAAAGCAGAAAACGAAGATCTTTAACGAATAATACGTATAAAGAGAAGTCGCAAACGACGTGACAAGTCTTTATTTAACGATTTAAAAGTAAATGATGAGATAAAGAAAATGTTTTTTAGTTTTAATAAGATTCAGACGATTCGTAATCGTTAAATTTAAAGAATCGAAGAGAAACAGCAAGCTGTCATTTAAAAAACAAATGAAAAGAAATAAAGAGAGCTTAAAAAGCTAGAGAAACAGCGTTTAATAGCTGAAAGAAAGATGAAACGAGAAAAAAAGAAGATAAAGCAAAAGAAAGAAACGAAGCGAAAAAAGAAGCTATGAGCGAAGAAATTAAAGCGACGACGTCTAGTTTAAAAGCAAAAGCTGAAGGCTAAAAAGCTTCAGAAAGAGCAAAAGAAGAAGGCTAAAAAGATGAAAGTATAGTAATTCACTAATTTTATTTTTATTAAGAAGATGAAAAAAGAATCTAGTTAAATAAGATCTACGCGAGCTGAAAGGTAAAATAAAGCTTCTAAGCGATTTAACGATTAATTTTATAGTTTAAAAGCTTCATATACATATAAATAATTAGTCATATTAATTGTAATTTAATTCTATAAATAATGATTAAATAATAATAAAAATAATAAAGATAGCTAATTAAGTTTAGAATGTGCACGGAATCGAAACGTGTACGAGCTTAAGCATACTTCTAGTAGTAAGTACTCGTTTTCATTTACGTACGATCATTCATCTCTCTTTAAAATGCTTAGTAAGATTAAGTTAACGAATGTCTGTAACACGTAACATACATTACGTATTCGTACGCTTAATGTGACGTTAATATAAATCTTTATTATTTTCTTTTTCGTACTGCGCATGACTTCGTCGTTCGCAGCTTTAAACTCATGCTTTTTCTCGTAAAACGATGACGCATCGTATAAGTTTAATTAATTAATAACATGTTATGCTGCGCAGCTATTAATGTATTAGTAATTATTCTTCGCGAAGATTCTGTGTTTAATTATTTTAAGTAATAATTTCTTTTCTTCTTTCTCGTTAAGCTCATTCTCATCGATGCTAATATTAGTAACTTTATGCAGACGATTTCTTAAATGTTTATTTCGTACGAAAAGCTTTTTATTATTTTCGCGTTTTCGTTTCGACTTTAATTTTCTTACTGCACTGCGATAATCTCGCGATATATGTTTTGCTTTATCGCATATAAAACATACTTTTGTATCTTTAAAGTCTTTTCTGCGTTCGTACGAACGATCGTGATTATATAATCTTTCTTTATATTACATATTCATTATTAGCTTTAATTTAACATTTACTTAACGATTAAAGTTAACACGTACTTTTTCGAACGTCATTTATTGCTGAATTTTCTGTATCTGCATCTTTTTTAAAGTAATGATATAAGCTTTAATAATATCGTATTTCGAAGAAAGTAAATTAAGAATAATAATGATGTAAATGTCGTCTTATATATCTCGATCATCTCGTACGATCGTTTTAAATCGTTTAATAAAACTTTTTACATCGTTAAATATAATATTAACTAATTTAATGTAATGCTTTATCTTATTTACTATTATATATTCGAAAAGCTTATTAATCATAACGTATATTACTTCTTAATTTACTTGCGAGCATGTAATCTTAAGTTTAATTTATATGTCTTTTATGTTAACGATGTTTTTAATCGTACGAAATAAATTATTATTAATGATTTTCAGTATGATTCTTAATATTATTTTACTAATCTTTTTCTTTACTACTGCGATTCGTACAATTACTGTTTCGTTTCTTATTAAGTCTTAAACATTTTTCTTTTACATATTTATTTTAATGTTACTAAATTATCGCGATTAATTATTAAATTTAGTAAGTATAATAAGTTTCGTACGAAAATGATCATCTTATTTATTTATTAATGTTATGATTAATATGAACGATTTAATAAATTTAGTACGTACTGTATTAACGAAAGACTGATAATGTTTAAAGATAAATAATTATTAATTAAGCTCATAATCTGTTATATATACGACGAAGATTCAGTCGTATATGTATAACAGTAATGATAAACGATGTCGCTAGCATACAGCGTGTATATTATGTATTTAGTATATAGTAACTAAAGTATGTAAAAGTACAGTTTGTAACGTACGAAGATAAGATAAAAACTCTGCACTTAACACTAGTTTTAATAGAAATAGCTAACTACGTCGTACGCTGTACGTCGTACGATATAATGACTTTAATATTTAACAATTTTAAATTAACAGAATGTTTAAGATTAATTTAAATATTTAATTAAGTAAAAAGATTATGAACACATTAAGAACATTTAAGAATCAGAGAAAAATCTCATAAGCTGTTAAAAGCTTCTGTAATAATTTTAAATGAAAAACTCGTTAATTAATTAAAATTTAAAGAAATCTTAATCTGTTTAAAAAACACGTTAAAGAGTAAATCATTTAGCGTAAATTCGTTAAAGAGTAAATCATTTAGCGTAAATTCGTTAAATCGTTTTTATTTTTCTTTAATTTTATAATATTTTAAAACTTTTATTTAATCATCATTTGCTTCTTGTTTTTAAAAAATTCGAATTAAATCTATAATTAAGTGATCTTAATTATTATTTCTTACATTTATTTATAAACATTTAATAATTTACGCAGAACTCGATTATGCTTCGCTTTTATTCTTTTTTACTTCATAATAAAAAAACGAAATTACATTTATAATTAATTCGTATACATTTCAGATAATAATTAAAATCATTATTTATTTAAAAATCTTTCTGTAAACGAGTATAATGCGCATAATTACACGATTAAAATTATTACGTTTTAGGAATTTTTAACGACGAAGAGTTAAGTTTTTAACTATTTAACAAGAAAACATGAAGAAAAATAAATAAATTTTCGAAACGAAGAAATCTTAAAAAAAAATTTAATGTTAATCTCGTTTATTAAAGATATTATAAATACGTAAATAAAGCGTAAATGTTAGAATGTTTAGTTAATTATAAAATTTAACGCAGAATTAAGAAAGTATTATTACTTATTTTACTTAGCTTGCTTAAAGTAAAATAAGTTAAATTAACAAAGCATAAAGCTTTTAACACAAATCTTTTTATTTATATAATGAAGATTATTTTCTTAAATAAAAACTTTATGCTTAACTCATGTAATAATTAATATAATAAAGTCTTTATCGTTTTAATTATACTCGAATTATAATTTTATAATAAAGTTTATTATTCTCTCTGTTTATATTTTATATTATTATAAAAATAATCATTATAATAATAATAAATTAATTTATGTTTTAATAAAGTTTTATTTACACGTTTAATAAAGAAAATTCTACATGCTTTATTAAAAGAAGTTTATTTAAAATATTTAAATATAAACTAAAGTTTTAATTATATTTAAACTTAATAATTTACTTTTAATATATGTTAGAAAATTTGTAAAACATTTCTTATAATTAATTTATAAGTATATTAAATACATGTAAAAAAATTAATTTTAATTTTAATAATTTTAATAATAAATCTTTACGTCATTCATGTTAAACGCGTTATAATTTAAATTAAGAATATAATTTTAATAATTCATATATGATTAATAATAATTAAATAAAATAAACATAATATTTTAATATTTATTTTATAATAATATTTATAATAATACATTTATTATAATAAAACAAAGATAATAAATTACGTACATGTATTAAACATTATTAATGAAAATAAAAAATTAATTACTTTTATTAAAAAGAACAAGATTAAAATTAATGAATATTATTATTTAAAAAAAGATTAATTAAAAATTAAGAAAAATAATTAAAGAATTAATCGTTTTACATAATTGTATTATATAAAGTCATTTTATTATTTATTAATTAATTTTATTAATCATAAATATTATGTAAACACAGATTTAAATTCTCATTTAATATTAATAATAATATATATTTATTATTATAAAATATATTAAAAAATTTAATTTATTATTATTAAATTTATTAATTTATTAATAAATCTTTTAAGTTATTATAAATTAAGAAACGAGATTAAAAAATGTTCTTAACTTAACTCGCTGCGCGACGTATACAAGCTTATGTAATTAAATTAAAAAAAAGTTTCGTAATGATTTTATAATACGTATATATAAACATTAAAGTTTTATTTTATAAAAGATGTTTATAATATATTAATTAATTTAATATATATAAAAAGAAAGAAATTTAACGTTTAATGAATTAAATTAGTTAATTTTATAACTAAAGATTTAAATTTTCTTTATATTTCTTATTCTTTTAATTTCTGATTTTCTTTAAAAAAATTTATCTTTAACGTATTTTTTATTTAAAGAATATTATTAATCTCGTTTTTTTTATTTATAATTTTTTTAAACTTTATTAAATAAATAATTAATGATTAACACTTTTATTTAAGTAATTAACGTGTACATAATATTAAAACTACATTTTAAAAATTAATAATAATATATATTATCATAAATTCTTATTTAATCAAACATTTAATGCAAGAAGAATTATTTAATTAATATTTCATTTTTATATTTAATTCACTTTTTTATGTATACGTATATTAAAAGTTAATTAATAATGTTTTTATAAAACGAAAATTTTTATAATTTATGTTACGATTTTAGCCTTCGCTTTACCTAAACCTAATAAAGCTAGTTAAGAAATGTGTTAAAATTAACTAAAGCTAAATCGAGCTTATCACGAGTAAAAGCTTTAACACATTTTAACATATTTTAACATTAGTTAAATGATATTTTTATAACTCGTTTTAAATTAATCATTAACATTAAATAAATGCTTATTAACTACTTTATTATTAACGTGTAAACGATACGAAATAATCTACTTCGTTTATTCAGAAGATTTGTAAGAGATTCTTTAAATTTGCATCATTATTTTAAATCGCAAGAAATTCTTTAATTTAATTTTCATTTTCATTATTTTATTCGCAAGAAATTCTTCGAATATTGCAATTAGCTATTATTAAGAAAATTTATAAAAGCTTCTTTAAATTACTTTTATTAAATCATTTAAATGAATATTTACTCATCTTTTTCATAATGACACGCGACACTGAATTAATTAAGCTTCGAATAACTCGTCTGCTTAGAAATACTGTTAGTAAAAGAGTCTTTCGTTTACTTGTTAATATCTTAATTAAAGCTGAAGAAGCTATAACATTATGAAACATAAACATTAAAGAATAATTATTTTATTAAATTAGTAATTAACTTAATAAGATTATTAATATACTGAACGAGCTTCGAAGTCAGCGAGATTTAACTTTATAGCTTAACGAGTATTAAATCTTCGTACAAGACGATTACAAAAAGAGAGCGAAATAATTAAAGATCGCTTTTAAAAAGAACGATGAGCTAAAAGAAAAAATTAATCAGTTATAAAGTAAGCGATTAAATTTTAAAGCGAAACAACGTTAGGCTAATTAACTCATGCTTCGTTAAGAGACTTAGTTCGTCGAGCATTTATTTAATTAAAAAGAACGCTTTTAAAGCTTACAAAAGTCATTTACTTTATTTAATAACGATTATTACAAGTTAATTAAATTTTCGAATTCATTTATCTTCATTAAAATAAATGATTTTATTTAAGAAAGCTGAATCATTAAGATATTTAATAAACTCGACGTTAACGCGAATCATTATTTTATTAAAAAGCTTCGTATTATTTATGTAATCATTAGATTAAAAGACGATGCTAACGAGTAAACTTATATAAAGCGTCGCATTAATGCTTCTTTACTTTATTAATTATTAATTAAGTTACTGAAACATTTAAACGAGATATATAATAATTAAAATAGAAATCGAAAGTGTCGTCGCGAATATAATGCATTAAAGCAGCTTAGTAAGTCGTTTAACGCTTTTTACTTCGAATTCATAAAGCTATTTAGCTTTCTTAACTATGACGATCGCACATTAATGAACGATCTTTAAAACAAAATTAATAATCATTTATAAAACGCTTTATCTATTAGTTTCATAAAGTTTAAGTCGTTTAATAAACTTAAAACTTTTCTTTAAAGAATGAATAATAGTAATTAACGAGTTAATTATTAGCTACGTAACGAGTAACGAATAAACAAATTAATAACAGCTTTTAAAAAACGTTTTGTTTCTTCGTTAACATTAACATTAGCATCAGTCTTAATTACTAGTTATGTTAAGTCGATTATCTTTTTTATCTTCGAGCTCGTTAAATCGCTCATTATTTACTATATTTATAAGGCTTCGAGTTACTTGTTTAAGAATTATTTTCAGAACAAGACAAATACTTTTATTTCTCGTACTTTTATTCTTCGTTTACATAAAATCGTCATTTCAGAAGATAAAGAAAATGAAGAAATGTTTAACGAGAAGAGTAAGACAAAAAACTAGTAACTTTCATTAAAGACGCGGTGAAAAAGATGTTAATTTCTTTAACGACGAGCATGTTAAACGATTCTTTTATTTTTAAATCTTTAATTACTGAATGTATACTTTTTAGTAATGAAATTAATTACTTATTAAAGTCATTAATTAACATTAAAGCTATTAATTATTCGTTCATTAATAAAGTAATCGCGCAGAATATTTATGATCAGTTATAAATTAAGTTCTTAACTTTAATTAAAGTAAAGTTTATACGAGAATTCGACGATCATTATGTAAAAAAACTCATTACTCATGTTATTTACTTAAATTTAACAGTTTAAGATTATACGATTAAAACAGCTTTTATGTTAATTACTTAATTAAGTTAATATTAAATAATTCTCGAAAAAACATGAATGAATAAAATTAATCTAATTATAAATATGCGAATCGACTTTCTTTAATTTTCAGATACTACTTTTAATCAGAAATTGATTATTTTATTATTTAATACTAGATTAATTACGAAATCGAAGAGCTTAACTTTTATTCATATATTAAAGAGGCTTATTACTTTCGCTGCTTCTTAAATTAGTCAGAAATCATTCTCTTTCAGTTAATTAAAAGAGAAGTTAGTTAATTTAATTAAACGATTAAAATCGCTTAAGGCGACTTTAACTAGCGTTAAAATTCTTAAATCGACGTTAAGTTTAACGAACTTGAAATTAATGAATTAGTTCATTAAATCTGTCTCTGCATTAAAGTAAAGCACTTAAGTTAACTTTTGTTAACTTTTATTTCTTCGATTTACTAAAATTAAAAAGATTATTAACATTGAAATAATAAAAGCAGCGACATATAAAATGTTAGTTAAGCGATTAAACGTTAAAATCTTTGCGATTATCGTCTCGAAAATTAATTAATTAATGATTATAATTAAGAATAAATTTAAAGAAATGAATTTACATAAGCTCTTTCACGTTAAAGTTCTCGAGCAAGTTAAGATTAAGCTTTTCTCTGAATATTACGATTATTTAAACGTATTTAATCGAACGATAATAAATTAGTTATCGTCTTATCGTTTTTACGATTATAAAATTAAGCTAATTAATGAGAGAACGCTTTTTCGAAGCAGATTATATTAAATGTTTAATCATAAGCTTTAAAAAATAAAGAAGTATCTGATTAAATATCTGAATAAAGAATTCATTTCATTAAGCTTCGCTTCTTACGCCTTACTTATTCTGTTCGCTGAAAAGAAAGATAAAAGTTTACGTTTCTGCGTAAATTATAAAAAGCTTAATGCTTTAATTAAACGAAATCGCTATTCTTTATCATTAATAAACGAGACTTTCGCTCGTATATAAGAAAGTAAGTATTTAACTCGATTAAACATTATCGCTGCGTTTAATAAACTTCGCATGCATTTAAATAACGAGAATTTAATTACATTTATCATCTTCTTCGACTCATATAAATATTACGTAATGTTCTTCGATTTAATTAACTAGTCTGCTTTTTATTAGCATTATATGAATGATGTGTTATTTAAATATTTACATTAATTTTGTTAAATTTATTTTAATAATATTATTATTTATAGTAAAATCTTAAAAAAATACAAGCGTCATGTACGATTAATCTTGCATTAATTACGAAAGATCGACTTATAAATGAACATAAATAAATGCGAGTTTCATGTTTAAGAAATCATTTTTCTAGAACTTTTAATGTTAATTAAGAAATTAAAGATGAATTCTTAAAAGATTTAAGCAGTCGTGAATTAATTTATTCTTAATAATCTTACTCAAATATAATTTTTTATTAATTTTTACAATTTCTATTAACGCTTTATTAAAGATTTTTCGAAGATTATTCGCTTAATGATTTAACTTACTTAAAAGAAGATCATAATTAAATAAAATAAGACGTGTCAGATCGCATTCGATTACATGAAGAAACGTATAACTGAGACTTTTATACTTCGTTACTTTAATTAAATTCGCGAGATTATTCTTAAAATTAACTCATTTAATTACGTTAACGATGAGATTCTGTCTTAATATGACGACGAAGAATTATTACATTCGATTATCTTTTATAGCAAGAACATGTTTTTTATTAAATGTAATTACGAGATATACGATAAGAAACTGTTAATAATCATTTAAGCATTCGAGCATTAACGATTTAAGTTAAAGTTAATTAACATTTTTATTAAGATATTCATTAATTACTAAGCGCTTACGTTATTAATAAAAGATAAGAAGCTTAATAAATAACAAATGCACTGAGTATAAAAGCTCGCTGATTTTAATTTTAAAATAATGT
>JAABUO010007854.1_pt1 | contig 12127 bp, 11 predicted proteins | sample 5559291 | NCBI WGS metagenome assembly JAABUO01 (sample SAMN10711878, study PRJNA513372) | rock metagenome | isolation source: Antarctica rocks | place: Antarctica: Victoria Land, Finger Mt sud
ACGTTGCGCAGGCCCTCGTGGACGATGGCCTGGGCGAGGACGGTCGCCGTCGTCGTGCCGTCGCCGGCCACGTCGTTGGTCTTCGTCGCGACCTCTTTGACGAGCTGGGCGCCCATGTTCTCGAACGGGTCATCGAGCTCGATCTCGCGCGCGATCGTCACGCCGTCGTTGGTGACGGTGGGGGCGCCGAACTTCTTGTCGAGCACCACGTTGCGGCCCTTGGGGCCGAGCGTGACCTTGACCGCGTTCGCCAGCTTGTCCACGCCCGCCATAAGGGAGCGCCGCGCCTCCTCGGAAAACTCTATCTGCTTCGCCATTACATCCCTCCGGAATAGGTGGTAGGTATCAGGTATCGGTTCGTAGTAACTGGTTATCAGGCAGCCGCCAGGCGCCCGGTGTCGGCGCCGTCCGCGCCACCGGCAATGGGCCAAATGGGCCACTGCCCGCGCGTTACACGATGGCCAGGATGTCCTTCTCGCTCACGATGAGCAGGTCTTCGCCCTGCACCTTGACCTCGGTGCCGGCGTACTTGGCGTAGAGCACCTCGGCCCCCGCGCTCACCTCCAGCGGAGCGCGCTGCCCGTTGTCGCCCAGCTTGCCCGGCCCGACCGCCAGCACGGTCCCCCGCTGCGGCTTCTCCTTGGCCGTGTCCGGCAGGATCACCCCGCTCGCCGTCACCTCTTCGCGCTGCGCCGGCCGGATCACCACGCGATCCCCCAACGGCTTGATGTCGACCCGCGTTTCTGTCGCCATTGTAACGTCCTCCTCGTCTATGTCTGGTTTTGTCTATTAGCACTCTCGTGATGAGAGTGCTAACTACCCTAGTCAGGGTAACAAACGTGCGGGTAGATGACAAGTGCGGCGCGTGGCTGTTCTTTCGCGGCGATGTCGCCAAAGGCGACTCCTATAACGCGCCCTGCGCGGACCGGCGCCGCGCCGCTTCCCCGCGAACTGACGGAGCAAGTGGATAGTATCCTACTTTCGGCTGTTCTGTTTAGGCAATGCGGCGCCGAACCCACCACACCGTCACGACCAACAGCCCTGCGGCGAGGCCAAGGTAGATGGCGCCCTCGATCCCCTGGAAGAGCCAGAAGCGATCGGCGGGCTGATAGACGAGGAAGCGGACGATGCCGTGCTGGCGCAGGCACGCGGGACTCACCCCCGTGCCGGTCGCTAAGCCGCAGAGTCGGTAGACATCGGCCCCCTGGAGCATATGCCCCAGACCATCGCGCCACCCGCTGTCGATCACCCAGTCCGACGACCGCGCGTTCGGGCTGGCCGCCGATAGCGTCCGTACGACCGGCGACACGTAGTGCGGGCGCAGCGCCTCGAGTCCGCCGCGCACCGCCAGGAAGCCGACCAAGGTGAGACCCAGGGCGGGAATGGTGCGGCGCAGCAGCGTGCCCGTCGCCAGCGCCAACGCCACCGCAAAGACGGTGTATGCCAGGGGGGCCACGCCCTCCAGGTCGAACGTGTTCTGGCGGAACTGCCCCTGTACATGATCGAGGGGGCCGTACCACCAGATGGTGAGGGCAGTGAGTGTCAGCGCGATGACGACGGCGGCGGTCACGATCAGGCCGAGCTTGACCGCCACCCAGTGCGTGCGCGTGATGCTCTGGGTCCAGGCCAGGCGATACGTGCCCTGCTCCAGTTCCAGCACGAAGGGCGCGGCCAGCAACATCCCGAACACCAGGGGCAGGAAGTTGAACCAGGCGAAGATGTTGCTCAGGGGCTCGAACTGGTTGATGAACGCGCGCTCGATGTCAAGGCACCCTCCCGCTGGCGCCGCCCGCGTGACGCAGGCGGCGACGCCAGTGTGCTGGTAGGTCGCGGCCATGTCGAGGCCGGTCCAGAGTAAGAGAGCGGCCACGAGTGCCAGCACCGCCCCGCCGATCAGCGTCTCTAATCGCTGTTGCCGCCAGGTGACCCAGATCACGCCCCTACCTCCTCTTCGCTGCGTTCCAGCAGTGCCGGGCGCTCCGCCGTGGGCTGACTCAGGTACGCCAGCACAATCTCCTCAAGACCCACGTTGTGGACCTCCCATACCGGGTCGTAGATGGGGCCGTCGGCCCGGACGAACAGCGTGGTCTGCCGCTCCGTGTGGGTGGTCCGCACCACGTCGTGGACGCGTGCGATGGCCGTCGGGTCGCGACGTGGCCCCACGAGTACCTTGTGCGTCTGGACAACCTCCTCCATATCACCGGCGAGTTGCACGCGGGACGCGGATAGGATGATGAGGTAATCGCAGATGCGCTCCAGGTCGGCGACGATGTGCGAGGAGAGCAGGACGGTCAGCCCGTCGTCGGCCGCGGCTTCCATCAATACTTGCAAGAATTCGCGCCGGGCCAGGGGGTCGAGGGCGGCCACCGGCTCGTCGAGCACGAGCAGATCGGGCCGCTTGGCCAGGGCCAGGACGAGCGCCACCTGGGAGCGCTGGCCGCCCGAGAGCGTGCCCACCACGCGGTCGAGGGGCAGGCCGAGCCGCGCCAACCGCGCACGCGCCAGGCCGTCGTCCCACCGAGGGTTGAGCTTGCGGCCCAGGGTGAGCATATCCGCCACGCTGAAACGGCGGTAGAGGAGCTGATCCTGGGCCACGAAGCCGACGCGGGGGAGGACCTGCGTGGGACGTTCACGCGGCGACTGGCCGAAGACCGCGATGCGGCCGACGCTAGGATCGGTCAGGCCGATGGCGAGCTGCAAGAGCGTGGTTTTACCGGCTCCGTTGGGACCCACAAGCGCAGCGACGCGGCCGGTCGGCAGATCCAGAGAGCAGTCGCGCAGTGCCCAGTGGGCGCCATAGCGTTTACCGAGGCCAGTCGTGTGTAAAGCGGCGTTCATGCGACTCCCTCCTTCACGGCATCGTGAAATGTGTTGGTGAACAACGCCTCGATGCTCTCGTCGTCGAGGCCGGCCGCCTTGGCGCTGCGTATCCAGCGCATCAGATCGCGCCGTAAGGCGGTATGGCTCGCCAGCGACGGCCCCGCCAGGGTGCGCGTCACGAAGGTGCCCTGCCCAGGGCGGCTCTCGATGAGGCCCGCGTGTTCGAGTTCGCGGTAGGCTTTGAGCACCGTGTTGGGATTGATGGCGAGCTGCGTCACCGCCTCCTTGACCGTGGGCAACTGGTCGCCCACGTCGAGGAGGCCGAGACGCAGGGCGTGCTTCACCTGCTGCACAAGCTGCAGGTAGGGGACAAGCCCGGACGCGCTGTCGAGGCGAAAGGTGATCATCGGCTCTCCTTGTATAACTATCGTCCTAAATACCTATGACGATAGTATAATAGTAGAGAAGCACGTCGGGGTTGTCAAGGGGACCGTACGAGTACAACAGTGTCATGGGGCGGTTCCCGATCTAATGCCAGGTTGCGGCTGGTGGCAGCTTCCGTAACACTAACGAGGCTTCGCCTCAGACCAACGAGACATGCCGCGTAAACTTGACTCACTCGCACCATGTCTGCGCGTATTAGATGTCTAGGTCGAGTTAGGACGAAGACGAAGCAAGGGGACGCTGCTATGATGGAGGTGGTAGGGCCGTGTAACGATAGATATAGGCGCAGTCGGTGGCGCTGGACGATTAAGCCGCCGGTGTCGTGGCCGTCGGGAGCGAACGCGTGAGATTGCCCGAGCGGCTAGATCCCCCCTTCCTGCTACGCGCCTATGCGGCGGGTATTTTCCCCATGGCGGATGACGCGGGAGCCATTTCCTGGTACGCTCCCGACCCGCGGGCCGTGCTCGAACATGATGACCTGCGCGTGAGCAGATCGCTGCGCGCGACGATCCGCTCGAACCGCTTCACCGTGCGCTATAGCACGGCGTTCGAGAGTGTCATGCGCGCGTGCGCGGCCCCGCGCGCCGACGGCGGCGGGACGTGGATCGACGAAGAGTTCGTCCGGGTCTACACCGCCCCGCACCACGCCGGCTTCGCCGAGAGCGTCGAGGCCTGGCGCGACAGCGCGCTTGTCGGCGGTCTATATGGAGTCAGTATCGGCGGCGCGTTCATGGGCGAGAGCATGTTCTCGCGCGAGCGCGACGCGTCGAAGGTTTGCCTGGTGGCGTTGGTCGAGCGCCTGCGGTCGCGGGGGTATGCGCTGCACGATACGCAGTTCATTACGCCGCACCTAGAACGCCTCGGCGTACGCGAGATTCCGCGCGCCGACTACCTGCGCCGATTGCGCCAGGCGCTGACGCTGCCCTGTGTGTTTCGCTGATCGCCACCCGACAGCGCGTGTCGCCCCAGTTAGCGGCAGACGCCGCTAGCCGAGTACCCTGAGATAGATACAGACAACAGCGAACAGACAACAGCGGCTGGATATCTAGTATTACAACGTTAGGACGTATCGTGGTTAGGACGTATCGTGCCGGTGTCGGGTGCGCTTCCGGTGGGACAGATAGGCGGCATAGTTCTGCCGCTGGATGTAGCACAGGTGGCGCAGCACCGTGGGGATGTCGCGGGGTCGGCGCGGCAGCACGGCCTGGAGCAGCAGGCGCACCTGCGGCACGGTCAGGGCCGGTGCTTTTTTCCCCCAAGCGGAGCCGCGCCCGGACCAGGACGTGATGCGCGAGGAACGAGAGCGTGATATGGTGATGCCAGCCGACCCAGCCGACCCAGCCGACCCAGCCGACCCAGCCGACCCAGCCGACCCAGCCGCGCACCTCGTAGTGGTCCAAGCCGACCTCGCCCTTGGCCTCCATGAGGCCGGTTTCGACGGGCCAGCGCATCCCACACAGCCACACCAACGTCGCCAGCGAGGTGTCCGCCGACGCATTGGACAGGTAGGTCTTGAGCGCAGGCGTCGGGCCCAGGCTACGCCGCAGCACCACCCACACGTCGGGCCCTGGCTGCCCGTCGCGCGTGGCGCGCGCCCGCACGCGCGCGATGTCCGCCTCCAGGGGCCCCGTGGCCCCCTCTTTGATCAGGTGGCGCGTCCAGGCCGTCGCGGGCAACGCGGCGGCCAGCGCCCCGACCGCCACCGCTGTGGGACCCACGGCGGTGGCATCTCCCTCCTGCGGCCGCCACACGCGCGTCGTGTGCGGCACCTCGGCCAGGTAGATCAGGTCGGCGGCGGCGCGTTGGTCCAGGAGGGCGGTATTGGCCCCGAAGCCCTCGTCGCCGGTGACGTAGCGGAACGGCAGCACGGCGCGCGCCCGCACGGCGGCGACGATCGCCCCGGCCACCTGCGGCTTGGTGCGGAAGGTCACCTCCGGCGGCACCCCGCAGCGCGCCCGGCGCGCCGCATACGCTGGGCTGAACCATGTCTCGGGCAGGTACAGGCGGCGGTCGACCAGCGTATAACCGTGCTGGCTGGCGTAGCAGGCCACCACACTGGCCTGGCAGTTCGCCACCTTGCCCAACGCTCCGCACCATTGACGCGCCACGCCGACCGACTCCGGCCCTTGCTTGGGGAAATCGCAGCCGTCCACGATCAGCACGCCGGTCTCCGCGTCGCCGAGTGTCTGCGCGACGATCTCCTGGTGGCGGCGCAGCACGGCCTCGGCGTCCCACGTGCTCTGGCTAATGAACTGCTGCAACGCCTGCACGTCCCCATCGGGCAGCGCCAGGGCCAGCGGCTCGATCGTCTTGCGCTCCAGGTCGAGCAACTGACCCCGCAGGTAGCACAGCGCCCCCCGGCGCTGCTCCGTGCGGGCGAAGAGCGGCGCGAACAGGGCGTGATACGCGGCGAGTTCGTCGGCCAGCGCCGCCACATCGCGCGGCGCCAGATTGATCTCCGGCGGTCGCCCCGACGGTGGGGGGATCGCCTGCATGGCCCTGGCTATCGTCTCCATCTCTCATCCTCCTGCTGCCTCATCCAGCAGGATCGCGGCCACCTAACGTTGTAGTACTAGCCCCAAGCATAGGCGGGTACCTAATCGGACACAGGTATGGAGATGGAGAAGGAGGCGGGCATGCGCGAGTCACGTGTCGGCGTGGGGATCATTGGGGTCGGCGGCATTAGCGGGTATGTCCATCTGCCGGGGTTGAAGCTGCTCCCCGAGGCCGAGATCGTCGCCCTGTGCGACAGCGACGAGGACCTGTTGCGGGAGCGCGCCCGCGCGTACGGTGTGGCCCACACTTTCGCCGACTACCACGGCCTGCTGGCCCTGCCTGCGGTCGACGCGGTCGTGGTGGCCACGCCCACCGTCTTGCACGCGCCGATCGCCCTGGCCGCCGTTGCCGCGGGCAAACACGTTCTGGTCGAGAAACAGTTGGCCATGAACTACGCCGAGGCCAGAGGCATGTATGAGGCGGCCGAGCGCGCCGGAGTGCGCCACATGACGGCGTTCACCTACCGCTTCGTGCCGGCCATGCGCTACCTCAAGCATCTGGTGGGACAGGGCGTGGTCGGCTTACCCCGCCACCTGCGTATAGCGCGCTTCCAGGATTGGCCGGAGGAGGATCTGGGCTGGCGGCAGAAGAAGGCGCTGGCCGGGTCCGGCGAAGTAGGCGATATGGGCGCGCACCGCATCGACTTCTGCCATGACCTGGTCGGGCCGATCGCGCGCGTGGTCGGCCTGACGCGGACCTACGTGCCGGAGCGCGCCGCGCGCGATGGCGGAGCGCCGGTCCCCACCGACGTCGAAGACTTCGCGGCTTTTATCGCGGAGTTCGCGCCGGGTGTGGGCGTGGATCAGGGCGCCGTGGCCGTCTTCGATCTGAGCAAAGTCACCAAGGGCCGTCAGTTCGGCGGCCAGGCCCTCGACGAGTTGGAGTTGTACGGGACCGAGGGTACCCTGATCTACCATCTACATCGGCCCCACGAGGTACAGATCGGGCGCCCAGACGGCGTGTTGGAGACCGTGCCGGCGCCGCGCGAGTTCCTGACCGTCCCCAGTACGCCGCGCGACCCGTCTCAGGGCGACCCCACCACCGCGTTCCGCTACGATGAGGATGCCGAGTTTATCCAGGCCATCGTCGAGGGGCGGCCGTGTTCGCCCTCCTTCTACGACGGCATGCGCTGCCAGGCGGTTGTGGACGCCGTGCTGCGGTCGGCGTCCGAGGGGCGATGGATCGACGTGGCCGACGTTCCTCCCGTGAGGGCGCGCACGGCGGCCGGTTGGGCGGGGTAAGCGACAGGGGCCAGAGGGAGTTGCGCGACAGCGGCGAAAGACAGTGGCGAAAGGAGGGGGGCGCGTGGGACAGCTAGACGGGCAGGTGGCCATCGTGACGGGGGCGGGCAGTGGCGTGGGGCGCGCCGCGGCGCTGGCCCTGGCCGGCGAGGGCGCGGTCGTGGCGCTGGCCGGCCGGCGCGAGGAGCCGCTGCGCGAGACGGCGACGCTCGTGACGAGCCTGCCGGACGTCGACGCGAACCGGGCGCTGGTGACGCCGTGCGACGTGACCGTGCCGGAGCAGGTGCGGGATATGGTGGCGCGGGTGCTGGCCCGCTTTGGCCGCATCGACGTGCTGGTCAACAACGCCGGCCTGAACGTGCCGCGGCGCGCGCTGGCCGAGATGGAACCGGCCGACTGGCGGCGCATCGTCACGGTCAACCTGGAGGGACCCTACCTGTGCGTGCATGCCGTGCTGCCGACGATGCGGGAGCAGGGGAGCGGCACCTTCATCCATATCGGCTCCAAGGCAGCGTGGCGGCCGAGCCCGCTGGCCGGCGCCGCCTACACGGCCGCGAAAGCCGGTCTGGCCGGGTTGAGCGCGGCTATCAATGCCGAGGAGCGCGTTAACGGCCTCCGCAGCGCCGTGATCATCCTGGGCGACGTGAATACGCCTCTGCTCGACGAGCGCCCCACACCGCCTTCGGCGGAGACGCGCGCCCACCTCCTCGACCCGCGCGATGTGGCCGCCTGCGTGCGCTTGATCGCCACCCTGCCGCCGCGCGCCAGGATCGAGGAATTGGTGCTGCTCTCCAGCTACATCGGGTAACGCCGCCACGCCGCCGCGCCGCCGCGCCGCCGCGCCGCCGCGCCGCCGCGCCGTCCGTGACGATTACCTACACGTTGTACGTCACGGGCCGCGCCACTGAGGAGGGACAGAGTGTCGGACGTTTGCCAGGCGTTAGGTGGTGGTACGTGCGAAGTGTTTGTCACCAACCACGGCTAACCCATGTCGGCTGACAAAGGCCGACGATCTCGTGGGCAATCCGGTCCTCCCGGGTCTGCGCATCCCCGCCGATATTTTGAATGCGGCCTATGCCACCGGTGCGTCGTACCGTCAAGGAGGTGACGACGTGATGGCAGGACAGGTGGCGTCTGTCGCCAGATCAGCCGCGGTTGTGACGGGCCGTGTCATCGCCCCAAACGTTATGGCGACGCTGACCGATGCAGGACGAGGGACGTCACGATGGCCGCACCCGCGATGGCGTAGATCGCTGTAAACAGCCACGTCAGGCCGACCTCGTAATCCGCCAACCCCAGCGTGATTGTGCTCCGCTTGTTCTGGCCCTGGTCGCGCCCGTACAACTCTTCATACTCCTTTGTAAATCAGCTTCCTACTGTAGGGCGTGGCCATTTCTAACGCGCGGAGTTGCCCATACCACCAATTCAACAGGACACGATATTGGCCGATGATCCTGCGCCAAAAGGTCGCCGCGATCACGCCGGCGCACAGCAGCAGGAGCGTCGCGACGTTGGTCGCCGCGTGCGGTCCTGACAACAGGAAGGCCATCGCCCCGGTCAGCGCCACGTTGACGGAGATGTACGTCGTCGTGACCGCCTGACGCCGCTCGACAAGCCGATTGACGTGGCCGAGGTACACGTCGAATTCGCGGATGTCATCATTGCTTGCCACTAGTGCCTCCCACCGCGCGCCCCCGTGCCTGGCGCGACCGCTGTCGTGTACACACCTCGTTGATGAGCGATGGCCGTCAGGTCGAGGGGGACCGTGAGGGCGATGGCGCCCGTGTCGCGTCCCGCCGGGGCGCCGACGACCAGTCTGGCCTGGTCGTCTCCGAACATGGGCAACCTCATGACGCCGGCGTAGGCGCGGCCGTGCGCGGTCAGCGTGGCCGTAACCGGGGGCATGGCCATGCCCGGCATGGTCACCACCACCGCGACCTGCTCCGCCGGCGCCGTCCCCACCGGGACGCCGGACGCGCGCCGGAGCGTGAGGCGCAACGTGTTGAGGCCGGGCAGGGCGGGATAGAGCGTCCCGCTCACGCGCACGCCGCCCTCCAACACCCCGCGGACGCCGCTGGTCCGCGCGTGCAGGATCAGGCGCGGATCGACGGCGGCATGGGCGCCGGAGGCGATCGCCGCGTGTGGGTGCGGTCCACCGCCGGACCGCACGGCGAGCGCCAGGCCACTACTGGCGATGACACAACCCAGCCCGAGGATGAGGCCCCGTCGACCATGCGGGCGAGATCGCTGTGCCAGCGGGATTGATGTGATCGGGGACGTAGACACCATTGCCTCCTCCTTTCCTCCTCGCATGTTTGTCGCAGCGGATGGGGAGGCCGCCCTCCCCATCCGCTGCGACAAGCAAGGTGTGCTTACGCGCTGGCCGGTAGGACGTGGATGTAGCCGTCCATGCCCAGCCGGTCACACTCCCATCCCCTCCCTCAGGCGTGCGCGCCGTCGCCCTTCCCACCGGGCGTGCTCTCCTCCAGGTCCTCCGCGATGGCCTGTTCCAGCGAGAGCGCGGCCCCCTCCCCGCGCGCCGCGTCGAACGCTACCGCGCCCAGGGCCGCGCGCGCGGCGGCGACCATGCGGTCGACGGCGGCTTGCAGGTACGGCGGGCGCGTGGCGCCGCTCGCCGCGCGCAGGGCCTCGGCGGCGCCCAGCAGGCGGACGCCCTGCCGCGGCTGGCCCCGCGCCGCCGCGACCTGGGCCATGTCTTCCACCCCCTCGACCGCGTTCGGCGCGTCTTCCAGCGCGCGCTGCAGGGTCAGGCTCTCCTCCAGCAGCGCTTGCGCCCGCGCCAGGTCGCCCTCGGCGACCGCGAACGTGCCCAGGTTGAGGAGCGAGAGGGCCATGCCGCGCAGGTCGCCCAGCCCCCGCTGCAAGGCCAGACTTTCCTCCAGGAGGGCGCGCGCCCGCGCGTCGTCGCCTTGCAGGCCGGCCAGCAGGCCCAGGTTGGTCAGCGCGAGGGTGATCCACCACGCGTCGCTGGCCTCCCGCCGCGCGGCCAGGCTCTCCTCCTCCAGCGTCGTCGCCCGCCCATAGTCGCCGCGGTCCATGGCCACGCACGCCAGGACCTCCAAGGCGAGCGCGCCGCCCAACGCGTCCTTCAACTCGCGGTACAGCGCCAGCCCCTCCTCGGCGAGGGCGTTGCCCCGGTCGTAGTCGGTCTGGACATACGCCAGCCAGCCGGCCCCTGCCAGCGCCTTGGCCCGCACGGCCGGCGCCACCGTGGGGCGTCCGGCCGGCCCCGCTCCCGCTTGCGCCAGCAGTCCCTCCAGCCATCCGCGCCCTTCACCGATATGCCCGTGGACATGGTAGAAATACCACAGCGCGCCGGCGAGGCGCAGCCCGAGCTCGGCCTCACCGCCCTCCCGCGCCCAGCGCAGCGCGGCCCGCAGGTTGTCGAGCTCCCGCTCCAGTCGCCCCAGCCAGGCCTGTTGCTCCCCGCCCCGCAACCCCGGCTCCGCCCGCTCCGCCAGGTCGCGGAAGATGGCGGCATGCCGTCGCCGCAACAGGGGCAGCTCGTCGCCCCGCGCGAGCTGCGCCAGCGCGTACTCGCGGATCGTGTCCAGCATCGCGAAGCGCCCGTCCGCCTCCGCGCCGCGCGGCATCCACAGCAGGCTCTTCTCGACGAGCGACGTCAGCCCCTCCAGCACAGCGCCCCGCGGCGCGGCGTGGTCAGCCCCCGCGCAGAGGGCCTCCGCCGCCTCCAGCGTGAACCCCCCGACGAAGACGGCGAGCCGGCGGAAGAGCGCCTTGTCGCCCTCGTCGAGCAGATCGTCGCTCCAGGCGATCGTGGCGCGTAGCGTCCGCTGCCGCGCCGGCAGGTCGCGCGCGCCATCGCTGAGCAGGGGGAGGCGGTGCTCCAGGTGCGTCAGGAGCGCGGCCGGCGACAGCACCCGCAGGCGCGCCGCGGCCAGCTCGATGGCCAGCGGCTGCCCGTCCAGCCGCGCGCAGAGCGCGGCGACGGCGCGCGTTCTCCGGCGTGAGCGCGACATCGGGCCGGGCCGCGCGCGCGCGCTCGATGAACAGCGCCACCGCCGGGACCCGCGCGAGCGTCGCGAGGTCGGGGAGGCGCGCGGGGTCGGGCAGCGTGAGCGGCGGGATGGGCGCCACCTGTTCGCCGCGCACGCGCAGCGGTTCCCGGCTCGTCGCCAGGACTTTGAGCCCGGGCGTCAGGTCGAGCACCCGGGCCGCCAGCGGGGCGGCGGAGATCAGTTGCTCGACGTTGTCCAGCACCAGCAGCATCTGTTTGCCGCGCAGATAGGCCAGCACGCGCTCCTGCACCGGCAGGCGGCCTATCTCTGGCAGATGGAGCGCCTGGGCGATCGTCGCGGGGATGAGGGCGGGATCGGTGAGCGTGTCCAGCGGGATGAAGGCGACGCCGTCGGCGAACCGCGCGGCGAGATTGGCCGCGACCTCCAGGGCCACGCGGGTCTTGCCGACGCCGCCTGGCCCCGTCAGCGTCACCAGGCCGACATCGTCGCGCAGCAGGAGGGCACGCGTCGCGGCGACCTCCCGCGTCCGGCCGACGAGCCGGCCGCGCGGCACGGGCAGCGGGGCGGGACGCTCCGGAGCCGGCGTCTCCGCCGCGCCCGCGAAGCGTTCCGTCAGCAGCAGCGCCAGGTCGTCGGCGACGAGGGCGCGCAGCTCGTCCGGCGTCGCGAAGTGCCGGTAGGAGGCGACGTCCTCCGCCTTGATGCGGTCGAGCAGCGCGCGTAGGCGCGGCTCACGGTCGGACGCCGGCGCCTTGAGGTAGATGAGCTTGGGCTTGCCGACGGCGAGGCGGTACTCGTCCTCCAGGCCCGAGATGTCCTCGTCGGGCGCGACCCAACCGTAGCGCTGCCCGTAGATCCCGATGAAGACATCGCTCTGGGCGAGGTAGGCGCGGTACAACGCGCGCGGGGGGTGGGCCGCGGCGCCGGCCTCGAACAGCACTGGGGTGAGCCGGAGTTGGCCGACGGCCTCCCGGGCCGCGGCGCGCTCGGGGGCCAATTCCTCGAGCGTCGAGCTGACGAACACCCGCACGCGTTGATCGGGCGTGCGGATCGCCGTGGGCGTGG